>ERZ1673701.239-NODE-239-length-68667-cov-25.293112_pt1 | contig 68667 bp, 63 predicted proteins | sample MGYA00580231_ERZ1673701 | MGnify/ENA primary metagenome ERZ1673701 (study PRJEB41218, sample SAMN15661798) | gut metagenome | host: Homo sapiens | place: Canada: London | collected 2015-08-20/2019-03-30 | study: EMG produced TPA metagenomics assembly of...
TATCTTTCCAATTATCAGATAATTCAGGAACCGTACATTCATTATGCACCAGCACCCCACACTCACCAACAAAGTAAGTATGGAAATCCTCAACTTCAAAGTTATAAACCTTGATAGGTGATTCAAGAATCTCGTGCTGAACCCATTCAACTGTTACAAGTTCACCATTACTGAGAACAAGTACATCGCCTGCACGAAGTGAACCGGCTAAAGTCCAACCAAGTTATTGATAGCAATTATTTTTACAATCCTAATTATACTATAAAATCTGTAAAAAATCAATAACCGAATACAGAAAAAGCAGACGTGGCAAAACGTCTGCTCAGCTATTTGGAGCAAGCAACGGGAATCGAACCCGCATCCCAAGCTTGGGAAGCTTGTATACTGACCATTGTACTATGCTTGCAAAAAGGCAATACTAAAATATATTGCCCTAGAGCAAAGCCTGTTACCACGGACTTTGCTCATTCTTGTATTTTTTATTGTATCTCATCTTTAAACGCCAAGATGTGTACCCCACGCATGCCCCAAGAGTGTTGTTGAAAACATCATCAAATTCACAAAGCCCTCTGCCTGTGATATACTGCATTATCTCGATACCTGCCGAAAAGGCAAGAGACATAAGGAAAACGCTTTTGAACTTTGTGATACCGCAAAGATACGGGAGCAAAACACCCAAGGGGATAAACATTGCAATGTTTCCGAAAATCTGTACCAGCCAAAAATCCCGCAGATACTTGATGCTTATGTTCTCCAAAAGGTTTCGCACCTCCCAGAATGGCACAAGCTCCGCCCGACGTTCTCCCCACTGTCTGTCTATGAGTGTGAGCCAGAGGACGGCAAAGATGTACACTGCAAACAGCGCTGTAAGTATTTTTCTCTTTTTACTCCACCGTAACGCTCTTTGCAAGATTTCTCGGCTTATCAACGTCATAGCCCTTTCCTACTGATACATAATATGACAAAAGCTGAAGCGGTACTACTGAAAGGCTTGCCGCAAAAAGGTTATCTATCCTTGGAGTGTAAACTGTGAAGTCAGCAACGTCCTCCATTGCATAATTCCCATAGGTAGTAAGTCCGAAAAGCTTTGCTCCACGGCTCTTTACCTCGACCATATTGCTTATGGTCTTTTCATAAAGTGCAGACTGAGTTACCACGCTGAACACGACAGTTCCGTCCTCGATAAGGCTGATAGGACCATGTTTAAGCTCGCCTGCCGCATATGCTTCGGAATGGATATAGCTTATTTCTTTGAGTTTCAGGCTTCCCTCCATACCTACTGCATAGTCGATACCTCTGCCGATAAAGAATGCGTCCTTTATATTCACTACCTTTGAAGCAAACCACTGCAAGCGCTCCTTATCCTCGAGAATTTTCTCTATCTTCTCAGGGATAGTATTGATCTCCTCAACGAGCTGAGCAAATCTTTCGTCGGATATCTCCCCTCTTGCTTTTGCAAACTGCATTGCAAGGAGATATGCGGCAACGAGCTGACAGCTATAGGCTTTAGTTGTTGCGACGGATATTTCAGGGCCTGCGAGTGTATAGAAGACATTATCGGCTTCTCTTGCGATTGATGAGCCAACAACATTTACGATACCGAGAGTTTTTACTCCTTTTTCTTTACAAAGTCTTAATGCTGCGAGGCTGTCGGCAGTTTCGCCTGACTGGCTGATGATGATAGCGAGGCTATTTTTTGCAAGCTTCATTTGTCTGTATCTGAACTCAGAAGCAAGCTCCACACGGACAGATAGTGAAGTCAGTTCTTCGATAACATACTGAGCCACCATACCAACATGGTAGGCAGAACCGCAGGCAACGATATACACCTGCTGGATATTTTTCATATCCTCGTCAGAGAGTCCGACGCTTTCAAAGCTAATATTTCCATCTGTAAGTACAGAATTGATAGTATCCTTTATCACCTTTGGCTGTTCGTGTATTTCTTTGAGCATAAAATGCTCATATCCGCTTTTTTCTGCAGCTTCTGCGTCCCACTCGATAGTTTTCATTTCTTTCTGTATTTCTTCGCCATCGAGATTGTAGAAAGCAACTGCGCCCTTTGTAAGTTTTGCAAGCTCCATATTGCCTATATAGTAGACATTTCTTGTATACTTAAGTATTGCAGGAACATCAGAAGCGAGGTAACTTTCACCGCCTGTAACTCCTATTATCATAGGGCTGTCTTTTCTTGCGGCATATATTTCTCCGGGATAGTCCTTGAACATAACAGCGAGGGCATAAGAGCCACGGATACGGACGAGAGCATGATTAAGGGCGTCAACAGGAGTACCCAGGTACTTTTTGTAATAATAGTCGATAAGCTTTACGGCAACTTCTGTATCAGTTTCAGACTTAAAGGTATATCCTTTTTTGATAAGCTTTTCACGAAGCTCCTGATAGTTTTCGATAATTCCGTTATGTACGGCGATAACATTTTCATCGTCGCTGCAATGAGGGTGGGCGTTTACAGTTGACGGCTCGCCATGGGTAGCCCAACGGGTATGGCCTATACCGCAGGCGCCTTTTACAGCTTTTCCGTCGTTAGTCATTTCCTTTAGGACTTTCAGCTTGCCTTTGGCTTTTACGATCTCAGGCTCTGCGTCACCGTTTCTTACAGCGATACCGGCAGAGTCATAGCCTCTATACTCAAGCTTTGACAGGCCGTCCAAGAGGATCGGGGCTGCCTCGTTATTTCCAGTAAATCCAACAATTCCACACATAACAGTGTCTCCTTTAAGTTTTATTTTGGTTGATGTAATCTTCTATAGCAGGTCTATTTGGAGGAAAAATATCCTCCGGCAGGTCGCAGATATCAATAAATTTAAGCTGCGACACCTCAGAAGCCTGCATTTTAAGCTCGCCTGTATACTCGTGGCAGATGTAGACGATATCAACGTTTGACACCTTATCACCGTTGGGATAAGTATACTGCATTTTTTCACCTGAATAGACTCCAAGCAGTTCGAGCTTTTTTGCTTTAAGACCTGTTTCCTCAAAAAGCTCTCTTTCAGCGGTCTGCTCCACAGACTCACCAAGCTCTACCGAGCCGCCTGCATATCCCCAGCTTCCGCAGTCTGTTCTCTGCTGCATTAGCATTTGACCTGCTTCGTTTATTACTATTACGCTTGCTCCCACCTGCAGCAGAGGGGTGTGACCTAGGTGCTGTCGGAGGGATTTTATGTATTCTGACATTACACAGGCTCCCCAAAAGTATCAGGGTGACTTGGATCAAATATCTCATTGCAGGTCATAACAGTAACAAGATCCTCAGTATCACTGAGATTGATTATGTTATGGGTCCAGCCAGGTATCATGTGTATAGCCTCGATCTTATCTCCACTGACCTCAAACTCAACTTTCTCACCTGTGTTTATGTTACGCTCCTGTATCAGACCATGACCGTGGACAACTATGAAAAGCTCCCATTTTGAGTTGTGCCAATGCTGACCCTTTGTGATGCCCGCCTTGCTTATATTTATACTTACCTGTCCGCAATCCTCTGTATGAACAAGCTCAGTAAAACTGCCTCTGTTATCTACATTCATTGTCAGCGCATACTTGAATTTATCTGCAGGGAGATAAGTCAGATACAAACTATACAGTTTCTTGGCAAAAGAGCCCTTTGGCATTTTAGGCATAAGCAGGGTCTTAGGCTGCTGCTTAAATTCTTCAAGGAGATCTACCACCTCGCCCAAAGTTACCTTATGAGTAACAGGCACATAACAATATCTGCCCTTATCATTTGCGACAGGCGTTACGCCGTCAAACTCGCAATGCTTTTCCTTGCCCTCAAGAAGATCAAACATACCCTCAACAAGGTCATCAATGTAAAGAAGCTCCAGCTCACTTGCTCTGTCGTTTATGGAATACGGCTCGTCATTAGCCACGCAGTAGCAAAGTGTTGATACAAAAGAATTGTACTTTGGTCTTGAATGACCCATAAGGTTAGGAAACCTATATATTGCGACCTTTGCTCCTGTTTCTGCGGCATATTTCCGGAAAAGCTCTTCACCTGCGAGCTTGCTTCTGCCGTATTCTCCGTCATAACGTCCTATGAGCGTTGCCTGTATGGAAGACGAGAGCATGATAGTTGCCTTGTTATCATACTTTTTCAGAGTATCAAGAAGCTGTGACGCAAAACCAAAGTTCCCTTTCATGAAGTCCTCGGTATTCTCAGGACGGTTTACCCCTGCAAGGTTGAAAACAAAATCCGCTTCCTTGCAATACTCGTCAAGCTGTTCCTTTGTGGAATCTATATCATACTCATATATTTCTTCAACAGAAATATTCGGTCTTGTTCGATTTTTGTTATCTCTGATATTTTTCAGATTATTCACAAGGGCTGTTCCAACCATGCCCTTTGCGCCTGTAACCAATATCTTCATATTTTCACGTTCCTTACTGATCTTTTCTCCAGACCATTTTGTTGACTACATTAACATATCCCTGAATGATCCTTACGACTTTCATTGATACTGTTTCATCCACATAGTCAGGACACGGCTTGCCGAGAACGCCTTTCTGCTTCATTTCGATAGCCATATCTGTAGCATTGAGCAGCTCTTTTGTTGTAATTCCTGCAAGGATAAAGTCACCTGCTTCAAGTGCTTCAGGGCGCTCGGTAGAAGTACGGATACAAACTGCTGCGATAGGGTGACCTATTGAAAGATAGAAGCTGCTCTCCTCAGGAAGCGTGCCTGAGTCTGAAACTATAGCAAGGGCATTCATCTGCAAACAGTTATAGTCATTGAATCCCAGCGGCTCGTTTACTCTTACTCTAGGATCGAGCTTAAAGCCGCTCTTTTCAAGTCTATGCTTTGAACGCGGGTGGCAGGAATACAATATTGGCATATCATACTTTTCAGCCAGTGCGTTTATTGCAGTAAACAGACTTGTAAAGTTCTTTTCTGTGTCGATATTCTCCTCTCTGTGTGCAGAAAGAAGAATATACTTATCCTTTTCAAGACCCATACGTTCAAGAACGTCAGAAGCCTGAATTTTATCCAGATTACCACGAAGGACTTCCGCCATAGGCGAGCCTGTCATATATGTTCTTTCCTTTGGAAGTCCGGTATCAGCAAGATACTTTCTTGCAAACTCGGAATAGCAAAGGTTTACGTCAGAGATAACGTCAACTATTCTTCTGTTTGTTTCCTCCGGGAGGCACTCGTCCTTACATCTGTTTCCTGCTTCCATATGGAAAAGCGGGATATGAAGTCTTTTAGCGGAGATAGCTGACAGACAGCTGTTTGTATCTCCAAGGACAAGATAGGCGTCAGGCTGCAATTCTGAAAGCAGTTCATAGCTTCTGCCGAGAATATTTCCGCAGGTAACGCCCAGATGATCCCCTACTACAGGAACAAGAATATCAGGGCCGAACTCGCCGAAAGTGTTTTTCAGCTCGAAATCCTCCCAGAAAACTGTACTGAGGTTACGGTCCCAGTTCTGATTGTAATACACAACGCAGGTATCAAAATACTCACGGCATCTTCTTATTACAGCCGCCAGGCGAATGATCTCAGGGCGGGTGCCGCAGCCGATCATTACCTTTGTTCTGCCGTCATTTTTCCATTTAAAATTATGTTCCATATACTTTCCTCCTGAGGTCAGCCACGACCTTTGGTAAAATCATTTATTCACAGGATACTGTCTAAGCTGCACAACTTCTCCGGCTTCTATTTTGCTCAGCACTGCGATCCTATTTTCGCCTTTTATTATTGCTCCAAGGCAGATATGACAACCCTGTTCGATCACACAGCCATGATCCACGATAGCACCCAAATTGATGATACAGCCACGTTTCACTGTCACATCTGTATTGATAACAGCTTTCGGAAGCACCACAACGCCCTTTTCGACAGAAGCGGTAGGACTTACATAAGCTGTAGGATGCACAACAGTGGCAAGTCTGCCGTCTGCTCTAGTTATTTTATCGCACCAAGACAAGCGAAACTCGTTATTTCCAAAGGCAGGAATAAATTCCGTATCGTCAGCAATATATTTAGTAAAAGAATCAAGCGTGCGGTCGGCAAGTCTATCGTCCAGCATAGCTATCACATCATAACCCAGCTGTTCTGAAACGTCCTTAACAGTATTTGCATATCCGCCTGCACCGAGGATGACCAACTTCTTTGACATATCAATCCTCAGCCAATCTCTCCTGGATATATGCAAGCTTAAGCATTTTTTCCTTTATTTCTTCCTTATTAAGGAGCTTTGTATTATTACTATTGAACTCAGTGAGAGTATTTCTATCTGCGTCGCCGTCTCTAAAGAACTTATCATAGTTCAGGCCTCTATTATCGGCAGGGACACGATAGAAGCCGCCAAGGTCGATAGCCTTTGCGCACTCCTCATTGGTAAGAAGTGTTTCGTACATTTTCTCGCCATGGCGTATACCAATGACTTTGATATCCTCTTTTTTGCCGCCGAACATTTCAGTAACGGCTTCAGCCTGAAGACCGATAGAGCAAGCGGGGGCTTTCATGATAAGCAGGTCGCCGTTTTCTCCGTTCTCAAAAGCATAGAGTACAAGGTCGACAGCTTCTTCAAGTGACATAATGAAACGAGTCATATTAGGCTCAGTTACAGTGATAGGGTTGCCTGCTTTGATCTGGTCGATCCACAGAGGGATAACAGACCCGCGGGAACACATTACGTTACCATAACGTGTACAGCATATTTTAGTTTTACCGCTATATCTGCTTTTAGCGATAGCTACGCTTTCTTCAAGAGATTTTGACTTACCCATGGCATTGATAGGGTAGGCTGCCTTATCAGTTGAAAGGCATATTACTGCTTCAACGCCCTCTTCGATAGCTGCTGTCAGGACATTATCTGTACCGATAATATTAGTTTTCACGGCTTCCATTGGGAAAAACTCACAAGACGGCACCTGCTTGAGTGCTGCCGCATGGAATATGTAATCTACGCCGTGCATAGCGTCCTTACAGGACTGCAAATTTCTTACGTCGCCGATGTAGAACTTGATCTTATCCGCTACCTCTGGCATTTTCGCCTGATACTCATGACGCATATCGTCCTGCTTTTTTTCGTCTCTCGAAAATATTCTGATCTCTCCGATATCTGTTTCCAGAAATCTGTTTAATACTGCGTTTCCAAATGATCCCGTGCCTCCTGTAATCATTAATGTTTTTCCTGTAAATAAAGACATTTTTTATCCTCCCTGTTACAATAAATCCAATAGTCCTTCTCGAACTAACGAATGACTTTCTCTATTTTTCTTAATTTTTCAGTATTTGCTTTTAGCTTTTTAATTTACTTTGACGCTCTTGAAAACCACCGTTTTCAAATAAATCTAATGTTATTCTTTCAGTAACTATAAAAACATCTCTCACCTGCTGTAGTTATGTAAGAATACATTATGACTTAAACTGCACATTCCAAATATATATGTTTTAGGAATTGTTACAATACTAGTTTCTCTCCCAAGATAGTATCAACATCTTTATTTTCACCAGGCGGTGTAAGCATTAATTCAACATCCATCCCAGCTGCTGGTGTAAATGTCAATTCGCCGAAATATATTTGATTATTCACTATATAAAAATCAACTCGTACAAATGGAAATTCCTTAGCCAATTTTTCTGCCATTTGCATAGCTTCAAAAGCTTTTTCTGGTTTTGGAATATATTCATTTGGTGAGTCAAGTGCTTCTTGTGTGTATGGCAATAAGTTCCATTCTCGATCTAAAAAGAAATATCTTGCTCTTTCTCCGATTACACGGTCTTTACAAATCATAACCGTAACACACTTCCCATTCATGCAAAAAAACTTATAATCTTCCGGAAGTTCTCCATCACTACTAGCTAAATACTTTTCAATAATAACATAAGGTTTAACATCTTTATACTGCATTTCAGAATATGCTTGCCAATAATTTAATCCGAACCATCCTTGAATTTCCTTCTTTATTTGTGGAATATCTATTTCCATTTTATCTTTTACAATTATATTTTTTCCACATCCAACATTAAATTTAATTGCAAACTTTTGCGGAAGAGAATCCCAATCTATTTTTTCAACATCGTCATAAACTCCAATTATTGGATTAAGCAAATCACCATACCCTTTTTCCTCTAGATATTCTCTTACACGATATTTATCGGCACACTGTTTAATCAATGGATTTTTCCAATACGTATTAAACTTCAACCATAGAATTTTTTCATTTAATGTCTCTGGATTGTTAAGATTTAAAAATCTTTTAAATTTAAAATAATATGTAACTTTTGTGTTAAGTTTTGGTGATATTCTACTTAACATACATCTAAACTCATTTGCAATATTAAAACTCATTTTTATATCCTCCTTTTTTACCTTCTTAACTTTATTACACTAAGAATTTTATTCTTGGTTAATTTCCAGTACCCTATACATAGTAGCGAATACACAACTACTCCTGTAAGAATTTCAAAGACAAGTGCTACAATCCCTCCGCAAAAAATCCTAGCTACTATTCTTACTACTATAATCATAACAACACCAAACAAAACATATACCATAGATTTATAAATTACACTTGAACATGAAATATACTTATTAATTTTTTTATATTGCCAAAAACAACTAACTAATTCGGCCGCCATAGTGCCTATAGCAGCACCTAATGCGCCTAATCTTACTATTAAAAGTAAATTTACTATTAAATTAATTCCTGCTCCCCAAAATACAGACTCTATAAATATTTTTTCCTTTTGATTTGGTATTAAATATTGCATACGCACCACTAGGGAAAGCCCTTTTATCACGAGAATTGGAGATAACATCATAATCACTCTAATGCACTCATCATATCCTGAACCGAAAAATAACGGTGTGAACTCCACAGAAATTGCAAAAATCCCACACGCCATTGCAGAAGAAACTGCCACTATTAGTTCTATTGATAATAAAAATAGTTTTTTTGCTTCATTTATCAATCCATTGCTATTCAAAGCAGTCATTCGTGGTAACATAACAGTTCCAATACCTATCAGTATTCCTATTGGAATATTAATGATTTTATCAGCATTATAATAATAGCCAACTTGTTTATAAGTACTTAATAATCCTAACATTGTTTTATCCATAATATGATATACAGACATTGCCATTAAAGGAACAAACAATACTAGGTTTGGTTTAATATGTTTGACAACTTCTTTCTTTGAAACAGTCCTAATCGCTTTCACATCAACTTCTTTCGACGCAAAAAACCAAAGTATTATATTACTAAGAAATGTACTTCCGGCCATAATCAATGTGTAAATCCAAAGATCACTCGGCTTTCTAACTGTTGATAGAATTAAAACCACAGAACTTATGCGAATAATCATATTTCTTGATACTGTTGTTTTAAATTTTTCTACTCCGAAAAACAACCAATTGATATCAACAAGCGATCCTAATAAATAAAAAATTTGTAAAAATGCTATATAAACATTTTGAGAACAAATTCTTGTCAAGTAAACAACATATATACCTATAGACAACAATGTACAGCACATCTGGAAAAAATATATATTCCAAAATGATTTACTTCTTTTTTCCCTATCATCACCACAATTTGCAATAGTTCTCGTTCCATAATTTTCAACTCCTAACATTGCAAATAAAGTAAAGTAATTAATAATAGATTGCGTATATGAAAAAACACCTTGTTTTTCCGCTCCCAAAACTCTCGCTAAATATGGCGATGTAATTAGTGGGATACATGTATTTAATATTTGATATATTGTCTGATATCCTAAATTTTTTTTTAATTTACTCATATGACTCCCCTTCGGACCAAATATTTCTTTCTGTTTTTCGAGAAGACAATATTCCATACATCAACCACATGAAATAACACTTTACTCCTGGTCCAATTGGTGCTAAGCCTTCGAAAAAACTATTAATTCCATAGCCTATACATACAATGACAAGTATTGAAGAATAAACATTTGTTCTATCAAATTTTAAGCTTTTTATAATCGGTAAATATGCTATACCAATTATAATACTTCCTGTAATAATGCCAAATTGTAATATACATGATAAAGGAAAGCATTCAAAATACAAAGAACCTATTCCAGTCAACCAATGTCCCTTTATTAAAGTTGGAAATTCTGATAAAATAGATATTCTTCCAGATGTCAAAGAATCTAAACTTGAGGCATCTCTCCCCGCAAACATAATATTATTCACAACCATGTTAAACATACTATCATTCAACAGTAAAGTTAATGTGGCAATTATTACAATTGTCATTAATAAATATTTTAGTTTTCGATTAAATTGTTTTCCAAAAATAATATAAAGTAAACATATTGCAAATCCAATAATTGTAGCTCTTGACTTCAATAGCATTAACAGTAATACTTCGAATATTATTGCTAAACTCTTGAGCCAATTGAACATTCTGACTTTTTCAAAGTGAATAAACATAAGTATAATTATTGATGTAAATACAATCTGGGATATTGAATTTTTTGATGCATAAGCATATTGTCTTGAAGTAATATCAAATCCCACAGAAAAATACTCTAAATATATAGAAATCGCAACTATTGTTGCTGACGCTGCATATGAAAGACAAATAAATTTTAGATCCTTATCTGTAAAATCTCCTCCTACAAATGTTCCTAAACAATAAATAAAGAAAGATAAAATCAGGCATTGTAATACAGAAGATGAAAGATAAGCATTATAAGTCAAAATAGATGATAAAACTATTAGTATAAACACAACTCCTATTGCAAAAAACATTTTAAATGTACTATAAAAAAATCTAATCTTTTTTTTCAAAAAAAGATATAGCAATAGTACAATCCAAATAGGCATATTCAATTTTTGAGTCATCCCGGCAGAAACCAACAATGGAAGTTGAGAAATATTGGATAAAAAGCATGCAAGAGCAACTAAATATATAAACATTTTGTTTTCTTTTCTATATACCTTTTCAAATTGTCCTTTTGCCATTACACTTGTTCCTTTCACAAAACTTTTTCTCTTTTAGCTTTTCCAATTGCATACATCATCCAAATATTTTTTTGCCACATTATAGTCAGAATATTCCTTGACCGTTTCATACCCACGCTTAATAATTTGTTTCAACACGTTATTATCATATTTTGTTATTGTTTCTACTATTTCCTTTAATTCTTTATCATTTCCTTCACAGCATAAAAATCCGTTATCATTATTTAAAATAATACCATCTACTCCACCGTCTTTAGATGCAATAGTCAAACAACTGGCTGCCATAGCTTCAAGATATACTAATCCAAATATTTCATTTGTACTAATCATTACAAAAATATGTGTATCTTCAAGAATTTTCATAACTTTATCTCTTGAGACCCGGCCCCAAAAATGAATTTTATCAAAGCAATCCAGTTTTTGTGCCAATTCTTCTAATTTTGCACGTGATGCACCTTCACCTACAATGTTAAATTCCCAATCTATATCTCGAATGTCTGCCAAAGCTCGAATTGTAGCATCAACATTCTTATATGATACCAATCTGCCAACATACGTTATCTTCCATTTTTTTATATCTTTGAATTTTTCTAAATTCAAGCTATAATCTTGCAAATATTCATCTGGCACACCTGAATTACATACAAATGGTAATGCATCCAATTGAAGTAATTTTTTTACTTGTTTTGCTTGCGAAAGTGATCTTACACCCAGCCTATCGATTCCTTTAAGATATTTTTGGGAGTTATATTTAGATGAAGAAATATAATCTGTACCATGCAAAACTACTGCAGTTTTACAATGATATATTGATTTTAATTCAGAAATAATTTCCATCTGCGGACTTGCCCAATGTCCCGTTATTACATCTGGTATAAATTTTTCTTTTTTTAAAACAGAAACTACTTTGTTTATCTGTTTTTTGATAGCTCTATCACTTGGCTGTGAATGAGGTATATATTTTCTTATAGGTATTCTTATAACTTTTGCTCCATTATCTATATATTCTTTCTCTTTAACCGCATCATAATCAGAAATTGCAAATCCCATTTTTCCTGCCATTTTCTTTTTTAAACCACCTGGAATTTTATGAACAATTTTAGGATAACAATGGGCGTTATGAATAACTAGTACTTCATGACCTTGTCTCACCCATTCTTTTACAAATGAATTAACAATATTAGTTGATGTATCTCGATACCCCATAGATTCATCCTTATAAACTGAGGTTATCATTAATATTCTCATTTTAATTCTTGTATGATATAGTAAAGCCTAAATCATACTCTCCTTTCCAAAAATGTGGTATAATAAAACAGGTGCTGTGGACTTTTGATTTTTTTCTGTAGCTCGACTACTATAAGGAGTGTAAAGCCACAGTTTTATTTACAATGTTTATAGCTGGATAAGTCAAAGAATTTTAATCTCACGCAAGTTTACGGGAATAAAACTAAGTGGCACGAAAACAGTACCAATAATTTTACAAGGCAGGTAAAACTTATGATTTATGTTGGAATTGATATTGCAAAGGAAACTCACGTTGCCGCAGCAGTTGATTCGGACGGCGTTATTGTTATTGAACCCTTTTCTTTTTCAAACAACCACGAAGGCTTTAAGCTCCTTAAATCAAAGCTTGATTCCCTCGACAAATCAAATCTTCTCATCGGGCTTGAATCAACTGCACACTATGCAGAAAATGTTATCTTTTTTCTGCACGGCTGCGGATATGAGCTTGCTGTCATCAATTCGGTTCAGACCGCCGCTATGCGTAAAACAGGCATTCGCAAGACTAAAACCGACAAGGTGGATTCTTTGCTTATCTGCAAAACATTGATGGTCAACTCATTCAGACGTTATACTGAAAACGACATCAAAACCTTAAAGCTAAAGTCCCTCTGCCGTTTTCGTCAGAATCTGAAAAAGTCCAAAGCACGACTTAAAATTCAGCTCACTTCTTACGTTGATGTTATCTTTCCGGAGCTTCAGTACTTCTTTAAATCCGGTCTGCACATCAAATCCTGTTATGAGCTTCTTAAGGTGTATTCTTCACCGGACGACATTGCTGCTTTACACTTAACAAAACTAAGTAACATTCTTACCAAAGCTTCCAGAGGTCGCTTCGGTAAGCAGGACGCTGAGTCCCTCAAAAGTCTTGCAAAATCGTCCGTTGGTGTGAAGAACACCTACATATCTATTCAAATAACCCAAACCATTGCTCAGATTGAGTTAATTGAAAGCCAGTTAAATGAGCTTGAAACGGTTATTGAAACAGCTATGGACGAGCTTGATTCGGTTATCATGACCGTTCCGGGTATTGGTAAGCTCAATGGTGCTATGATACTTGGCGAAATCGGTGACATTAAACGCTTTTCTGATTCTTCAAAGTTGCTTGCTTATGCAGGACTTGACCCTGTCATCAATCAGTCGGGCAAGTTCAACGCAAAGCGTACAAGAATGTCCAAGCGCGGTTCAAAGATACTCCGCTATGCTCTCATAAATGCAGCGTGGAACGTTTCTTTAAACAACGACACATTCAAGCGTTATTATGATTCTAAAGTAGCTCAGGGCAATTCTCATTATTCTGCTTTGGGACATACCGCTCACAAGCTTGTGAGGGTTATCTTTAAGCTCCTTAATGATAATATTACTTTCGCTCTCGTTTAAATTTTTCGCCTTTATCTTTTTAGGGTGGACATCCTTTTTGCCCCTTTTGAACTTTCTGTTAATCTTCTTCTTTTTCTATTGACTTTTCATAGCTGGTCTCCTTAAATTTTTCAATAAATTTCAGTGGTTTATCAAACAAATAAGCATATTTTTCTATTTTTTCATCGTCCCATTCCCACCATTTTGTTTTTAGTAGATCTTCGGTTACTTTCTCGTCAAACCTATTCCTAATTTTTTTTGCTGGGTTTCCTGCCCATATTTCATATGGGGGGATATCATGAGTTACAACACTTCCAGCTCCTACAACAGCTCCTACTCCAATTGTTACTCCGGATAAAACTGTTACTCCTGCTCCAATCCATATATCAGAATTTATAACTATATCTTTGTCAGAAACTGTATCAAATTCAACAAAGTTCTTTTTTAAAATATTTCTTCCCTTATGAAATACAGGAGATGATGATACTCTCTCTATTGGATGCATTGCCCCGCCTAAACGACAATTATCTGCTATTGAAACAAATGCACCTATTTTACAGTTTAAAAGGAAACAGTCATGACCACAATATGAGTATCTATCTATACTAGAATTATTCATTTGCGTACCAGAACAAATTTTAGCCTTAGTATTCACTTTACTATTTGTTAACGCTGCTGGATTAAAAACGATTCTAATCCCTTTAGCTAACATTCTTTTTATATCCATTTTTTCTCCATTAATTTTCTTACACACTTTATAGATCTATAAAGTGTTTCATTATTATTTGATATCCTTTTTCCGTCGAATAATGTTGATTTAAATAAGTCCATTCTTTATCAGCAACTTGCTCTATGTTCATTAAATTTTTTACACACTTGTCAAATTTGCCAACATCATTACTTTTGCACCAACATCCAAATCCAGCTTCTTCTATGATTCTTCCTATATCTGTATTAGGATCTGTACATGCCAAGACAGGAATTTTCGCCTGCATATAACTCAAAAGACGACTTGGAAAATTGGGAATTGTAAATCTATGATCTAGAAATATCATACCAACATCACATGCACCAACCATCGTATCATAATCTTCTTTCGGAAGGCGCTGCATCAATTTAACATTTATAGGATTACACTCACTGATATATTTCTCTAATTTGGAATACTCTGTTCCTGATCCAACAATCAAGAAAAAGGCTTCTTCATTTTTTTCCTGACTTTTTAAGCATTCGATTAAAAAAGAAATACCCTGGGGTTTACCTAAATTACCTCCATAAATAAACACTTTTTTATTTAAAGGTATAGCATATTTTTGTCTTATAGATATCCTTTTATCCCACGCGACACTTTTATCAATTACTTCAACACAATTGGGACATATTTCTACAACCGATGAATCCACCTCTGGATTATGTTTAATTACATAATTTACATTAGCTTGGCTCATACAGCCTATATAATCAGAAATCTTATACAGTTCTTTCTCTTTTCTTCTAAAATATTTATAAATGAATCCTTTTATCCCCTGTTTATTTATCATACCCAAATCTACAGCATTTTGTGGAAATATATCTTTTAGAAGAAGATATGTTTTTGCGCCATCTCTTTTTTTTACATATTCAACTACTTTCACCAGTGTAATAGGAGGAGTAGAATATAATACTAAGTCAAATTTCACTTTAGAGAAATACTCTTTTATTGCAGACAAATATTGACTTTCAACCCTAACTGTAGAAATGCCTTTTTCAAATAAATTAGTCTGTGTTAAATTGCCAATTTTAACATAAAGCATATGTGCCCCATGATCTTCTATAAGGTTTGTTTCCTTTCCTTCTCTTTTTTCATATGACCCCACTGTATAGACTTGATGTCCGTTATCTCTAAATTTCCGTAATAAATCTGGATAAATCGAATGTTGCTCTATGCTATCAATTCTTCCTGTTGTCAAAAACAAAACATTCATCGCTGGTCTCCCTTTTTTTATTACTTTATCATAATTTCATTATACTTCATCATGTAAGTTCCAATCTTATAGTTCTCACCTACAACACAAGCGTTTGTATTTCCTTCAAGATTGTTCACGATAAGTTTCATATGGTCAGCTCCACTTTCATAAGCATGAGGATAGCCGCCACCAAATCGTGGATTTACTTCTGATATATAGTACTCTCCATCAATATCAAATATATCAATATCAATCTGTCCCCTATATCCAGCTTCAGAAACAAATTTTCTTATTAACTCAAACAACTTCTCATCTTTGAACGAAACCGCTTTATCAGTTTCTCCAGCTCTCATTTTTATTTTCTTTTTCGTAAAAATGGAAACTACTTCTCCTGAAATCATATCAATATAAACGTCAGCTCCTATTTCCTGTCCATCAAGATATTCCTGAATCATCAATCCATCATCATGCGCAAATAATAGTTCTACCGTCTCTTTATCATATACTTTAGATATGGCAATACTTGCACTTCCTCTTGCTGGCTTTACAAAAACCGGATATTTGGCTTTTCCAGCTTCAACATCATAGAAAAACTCATCTTTGTTCATGTAAGACTTTGCACATTTATATCCATGGCTCTCCAACCATTTATACATTTCATATTTATCAAGAGACATTTCACAAAGTTCATAAGGTGATCCTATAACTTTTGTACCAACTGCTGCAAACTTATCTTCATTCTTTGCCAATAATGAAAGCTCTGGATCAATAAGGCTTAAAACGCCATCAATTTTTTCTTTCTCACAAATATCAAGAATAACCTCTAAATATCCTGGAGCTGTCATTCTTGGAACTATATAATATTTATCAGCTTCATATATAGAAGGAGCTAAACTACTCATATCTGTGCAAACGACCTTACCATTTTCTCCTACAGTTTTCTTAAAATATTGCACTATTTTGTTTCTTGTTCCTGAACTTAAAATTAAAATATTCATTATTACTCTCCTAACTGATTAATATTACTAAGTGCATTCCTATAGCGCTTTAACATATGTTTCCCCGCCCAAGGAACTAAATATCTTACAACGGTTGGATTTTCAATTTCTGAGTAATCTTTTAAAGTTTGTTTGCTCAATCCAAGTCTCGCTAAATATATCCGCCGAACCTTAAATAAAAATCCCAATGAGCTTAAAAGGTGAAGCTTTTTATTTTCTTTAAGATAATTAGTAAAATCTTCTCCTGTTTTTGGGGACATTCGCTTAATAATTCGAGATTTTCAATCATAACTATAACTAAAGCCTGCTCCTTGCTTTTTCATTCCAAATGCCTCTCTAGGAATACCGCATTCTTCCACTACACGTCTTGGTATTGGTCTATCATAATCATTAAGCAAGCTCCATTTTTTCATTTCATCACTGTTAGAAACTTTTTTTATACTTGGCCATGCAGTTGCACCAAATAGAGGTAATGGGCAGGATATGTAATCTACCCATAATCTTCTCTCCGAACTTCCCAAACTTGCATCTCTGGAATCAAAGCAAAAAGTATTATTCACATTTACTGCATTTCTATCCCAAATCGAATCGCCTCTTTCTCCTGTCAAAACAATATTTCCTTTAAATACATCATAAAAAGAAGCCATACTAATTTCTGATCCTAATTCGCCCGTACATACAACTTCTGCCTCTAAATAATTCTCATTGTTTTTATATGCATCATGACCACGTATAACGATATTGGTGTAACCTAATTTTCTCGCGATATCATCACCACAATCATCCTTATGTTTTCCGCATGGTGCAAATGTACAAGCAGTCGTTGCACCCATTTTTCTTCCTACAACAGCACAACATGATGCGTCATATCCTCTACTTATGGTAGAAACAACACCATACTGTTTATTTCTATTCTTATCACATGCATTTTCCTTAAGCATCAACATTGAGTGCATTAATCTATTATAATAATCGTCATAGTTTTTAAAGGATTCACAGAGTTGTTTTCTTGTTATGCTACAATTTCCCTTCTCGTCAACCACGATATTTGCATAATAAAACACTTCAACATAAGCAGTATTACCTTTATTTAATACTCTTATTTTTTGTGTGTATTCATCCAATCCTTTTCTTATACTATTAAAATCTATTTCATATCCTGCATACTCCGTATCCATTTCTAGTTCATTATATGCCATCAATAAATACAGACTATTACTCACGCAAATTGCCTGATCTTTTCTGAATATATATATACCATATGTAACATGACTAGGTGTAGAATAAATTACTTCTTTTGATTTTATTACCCCCCCGTACCACAAAACCATTCAGCATCTGCAAACAAACCTTGGTCGAATTCACCGCTCCATGCTCCTTCAACCCAAAAATTTTCTGTCATTTCAACGTGATCACCATGGATTATTTCTATCCGCTCTCCAGATATGTTTGATATCCATGCCAAAGCCGGAAATTCTTTATTTATTTTAGCTGTAACCTTCATCTACCTTATCTCCCTTACTAAATCATCAAAAAAAAGAGGTGTGCCACCTGTGTGAATAAATAACACTTTCTTATCATAAATCCCTTCTGTTTTTATATATGTCATCATACCCAGAAATGCTTTTGCCGTATATGTACCATCCATTGGAATTCCATATTTTAACATATTTTCTTTAATCGTATTTTTAATCTCGGAGTTTTCCTTTCCATAGCCATCTCCTGTATATTGATCCAAAAATATAGTTTTTTTCTGAAGTACTATTTCATCAACTTTAGGCATATATTCTCGGATGCTATCAAGCACTATATCACGTCCTCTTGGATTTTTTCTTGCAATACTAATTCCTATTATTTTTCTATCATTATCTTCATTTATTAGTTGTCCACAAACCAACCCCGCATGTGTTGTTCCAGTGCCCGAAGCAAAGAAAATATAGTCGAAATATATATCATGGGCATTTTCATATTTTTTTATCTCTTGATAACATTCAACATAGGCTTTTGTACCAATATTACCATGTCCTCCACCCGGAATAAAATATGGTCTCTTTCCGCAGTTTATTAAATTCCTTAATAAGTTTTCAATAGTATCATGTACCTGTTCAACCGGAACTGTAATTATCTTTGCACCAAACATACTCATAAATCTGCTGTTATAAGTTTCGTCAGAAACTTCTTCAGGTCCTATAAGATAACATGGCATATTTCTCGCAGCTGCCATGTTCGATATAACTCTACAATGGTTAGAATGACTACTACCATAGGTAACTACACAATCAAACTCTCCTTTATCAATTTCCTCAAAAAAAAGAAAACCTTTCCTAGCTTTATTACCTCCAAAGGAATATGGTATTAAATCATCTCTTTTCACATATATGTTGTTTTCAATTTGTTGAATAGGTGTGTTCCACATAATTACTCTTCCTTCAAATATTCATCCCTAACAAGACCGTAAATATAACGATCCACAAATTTTCCGTGCGAAACAATATCGTCTCGTATACACCCTTCCTTAATAAAACCTAATTTTTCAAATAATCTCTGCGCTGGTATATTCTCCGTTTCTGTGTATAAATAAATACGATTTAATTTAAGTTCTCCAAACGCATAGTCTAACAATATTTTGCTAGCTTGTGTTGATATGCCTTTGCCTTTTAATGAAGTTTCACCCATAGCAATGTAGTATTCTGCTTTACTATTCTTTTTATCAATTTCCAAAAGTCCTATTGTTCCACAAGGAACTCCATCAGCCTCAATTACAGCATCATAACGATCTGTTCGACCAATATTAGAATCAAACCATTTTTGTGTCTTTTCTACTTCCAATGGAATATCGTAATGAAGAAACTTATTATTCTGTGGATTATTAATCCATTCCACTTTCTTTGGTATGTCTTTTCTTTCAAACTTTCTAATTCGAACTATCATTGGTCTTTTTTCCTCTCGCGCCATCTAGACGTCCAACCTTAATTTGACTTCCGACTTGTATATCAGAACGCTTTAACACTTTTGCAACTGTCAAAAAAATCACTTTTAAATCAAATAAAAATGATATTTTGTCTACATATTCCAAATCATATTCAAAACGTTGTTCCCAACTATCAATTGCATTACGCCCGTTAATCTGTGCCCATCCTGATAGTCCCGGTCTAACATCGTGTCTGTGATGCTCCAACTCTGTATAATAAGGCAAATACTCAACCAAAAGAGGTCGTGGCCCAATAACTGACATATCTCCCTTTAAAATATTAATTACCTCAGGAAGTTCGTCCAAGGATGTCGATCTAAGTAATCTTCCGAATTTTGTAAGTCTCACATCATCTGGAAGCGGAAGTCCATTTATATCTCTAGCATCCGTCATGGTACGAAATTTATAAAGATAAAATATTGTCTCTTTTCCAGTCATTGGATCGATTTTTCCAGGTCTAGCCTGCTTGAAGATAATTGGACTCCCCAATTTTACACGTACTAAAATTGCAACGATGATATAGAGCCACCAAAAAACACCGAGTGCAAGCAAAGCACATATAATATCTATCATTCTTTTAAAATATCTATTATATATTCCATTCTTACCTTTAAACATCAGCAAGCTCCTACCCCCTATTCAAAGCAAGCCCTAATCACTTCAATAATCCTCTCCTGCTCCTCCGCAGTCATTTTATTATCGCTAGGCAAACACAATCCTCTTGTAAAAATATCCATACCTACATCAGCCACTCCGCCTGCAATATACGCATTTGATCTGGCACGTCCGTTTCCATCTCTGACAACAAATGGATTCAAACGATAAATCGGCTGCATATGCATTGGTTTCCAAATTGGTCTTCCCTCTGCATTAATAGATGCAATCGCTTCCAGTATTTCAGTTGGACAAGACTTTCCTGCTTCTTTTACATAGCAAACATCCTGCTCGCCACGAACCTGCTTGCACATTGCTTCCTTATCAATAATCAAACAAGACAGCCAATAGTTTGGCTCAGAATTTTCAAAGTCAATTGGATTCATAGAAACCGGAAGACCTTTTAATCCCTCTTTATATCTCTCATAAATTGCTTTTTTCTGTGCAATATGCTCATTCAGATATGGGAACTGTCCACGAACTACACCAGCTATTACATTACTCATGCGGTAGTTATAACCAAGTTCTTCATGCTGATACCATGCAGCATTTTCTCTCGCCTGTGTAGACCATTTACGAACTTTGTTTGCTGCTTCTTCATCATCAGTTAAGAAACATCCACCTGCACTTCCGGTGATAATCTTATTTCCATTAAAAGAAATGGTGTTATATTTTCCAAATGTACCAGTCTGTACTCCCTTATATGTAGCTCCCATAGATTCTGCTGCATCTTCTACTAAAATTGCACCATGCTTTTTAATAATAGCATTTAATTCATCTACTTTACCCGGAGTTCCATAAAGATGTGCAACAACTACTACCTTCGTATCTGGATAAATTTCAAATGCTTTTTCAAGTGCCACTGGATCCATATTCCATGTGTCATATTCCGTGTCAATAAATACCGGCTCACCGCCCTCGTAAACAACAGGATTTACGGTTGCGTCAAATGTCATATCAGAGCAGAATACTTTCTTTCCCTCTAATGCACCATGCCCAACTTTTGGCATACCATATGCTTCAATACCTGCAAGTTTCATTGCCAGATGCAATGACGCTGTTCCTGCTGATAATGCAACTGCGTATTTGCAGCCGATATATTCACATGCCATTCTTTCTACTTCATTGATATTTTTTCCAACTGTGGACATCCAGTTCGTTTCATATGCTTCTTTTACATACTCAATTTCTGGGCCATGCATGGTTGGGCTGCTCAACCATATTTTAGACTCAAATTTTTCAAATTTATTGTTTTCTTTAAACATGACTTTCTTCCTCTTTTCGCCCAATCTCTTTTTTTCAGAATGTATTAATTTGTTATTAAGCAATTCTCTTTATTTACGTCTTCTGGTGTTTTGAATGTTGGAACAACCGATCTTAATGCTTCTTTTGCAATCAGATCCCTTTCACATAATCTCCATATCTTTTAGAGGCTGCAATTAATAATTTTCTCCCCATTTTCAACACACTCTTCATAATTATTTGTTTTTATAGGTAAGTTCTTTAACACGGCGACTAGCCTGTGAATGTTCTTATTAAAAAGCTCATTCGCAGGCTAGGTCAAACCTCTTATTCAAAGGATTCCTGATCATCTTTGTTATTGTACATAAATCAAGCTCCTAGCTAATTAATCTCTTCCATACAGATCTCTAGTATAGACCTTATCCCTAACATCATCAAGACAGCTGTCATATCTGTTAGCAACAATAGACTGGCTCATTGACTTGAATTTTTCCAAATCGTTTACCACCCTGCTGCCAAAGAACGTATCTCCGTCCTCAAGGGTCGGCTCATAAATTATAACCGTAGCACCCTTTGCCTTGATACGCTTCATAACGCCCTGGATACTGCTCTGACGGAAATTATCTGAGTTGGACTTCATTGTAAGCCTATAAACTCCTATAATAACGTCCTTTTCTCTATCCTTATCCCAATTACTGCTTCCGGTATAATAGCCTGCAAGCTCAAGCACCTTATCCGCAATGAAATCTTTTCTAGTCCTATTGCTCTCAACAATAGCAGACATCATGTTCTGTGGAACATCTTCATAGTTTGCAAGCAGCTGCTTTGTATCCTTTGGCAGACAATATCCACCGTAACCAAAGCTTGGATTATTGTAATGGCTACCTATTCTAGGATCAAGGCAAACACCATTTATAATATCCTGTGTATTAAGTCCCTTTACCTCTGCATATGTATCAAGCTCATTAAAATAAGAAACTCTCAACGCAAGATAAGTATTTGCAAACAGCTTAACAGCCTCCGCCTCGGTAAATCCCATAAAGAGCGTGTCGATATCTTCCTTTATCGCACCCTCCTGCAAAAGCTTTGCAAAAAGCTCTGCTTTTTCTCTTGTATCATCATCACAGCTTACGATAATTCTGCTTGGATACAGATTATCATACAAAGCCTTTGACTCACGGAGAAACTCAGGGCTGAAAATTATCTTATCAGTGCTATACTTTTCCCTTACTGACTTTGTGTAGCCAACTGGGATAGTACTTTTTATGACCATGATAGCCTCAGGATTGACTTTCATAACAAGCTCTATAACTGCTTCTACAGCTGAAGTATCAAAGAAATTCTTCTTGCTGTCATAGTTAGTCGGAGCTGCAATTATTACGAACTCTGCATCCTTGTACGCCGTTTCGCCGTCAAGCGTTGCCGTCAGATCAAGCTCTTTTTCAGCAAGATACTTTTCAATATAATCGTCCTGAATAGGCGACTTTTTATTATTGATAAGCTCAACCTTTTCAGGGATAATGTCAACAGCCGTTACATGATTGTGCTGTGCAAGCAATACTGCAAGCGACAATCCAACATAACCTGTTCCTGCTACTGCTATCTTTCTGTTCATTTTCTTAAACTTCCTTATACTTCGAGTTCTTTCACAACTAAAATGCATCAGCAATAAATGTAATATAAACTATACACTATACACTTATTCACGTTAATAATTTTATCACAAAATTTTAATCTAGTCAAGTATTTGCCCCATACTTATGTATATTTTTTCAAGAATCGTACATTTTCAGTGTAATATACAATGCTAACCATTTACAAAAAGCTCAGTTTGTGCAATTTTATACTAAGCTGAAAGCTATAATTTTCTTCATTTAAAATTGTTAAATCATGAAACGTTTTGAAAAATATTTTTACCACAAGTTTTTTGTCACAGACAAAAGCTGACTTGATTTTTATCTGCATTTTACACGGCTTTTATTGATTATCAGGCAAAACCAGCATATAATCATAATAGTAATTATGGCGAAGTATGAGAAATATGATTGGAGCAGTGTTTATGATAGTAAAAATTTTCTGTGCGGTTTTGGTAGCCCTTGGAGTGAGCGTTGCAATTGTTCTAGGCGGTCTAATAATTTTGGCTTCTTGTGTTAGTGGCAGAAAAAAGCCTGCTTGTGACAATACCGCTGATGACGAGGACACATTTATGTACACAAATTATATGCAGGGATTTTACCTATAACTTTTTCTACCATGCCAAGCTTTTTAAATAGTATACTCATCAAGTGGAGAGTGCTTTGCCCATAAGCATTCTCCACTTTTGTATACCATTTTTTATTCTATCATTCGACCCCCAAAAAACTATTGACACAGCTCGAAACTTGTGCTATACTCTCAACAAAATCAAATGACACTACGCGCAGAAAGGGCGTTTTATAATGACTGAAAAAGAAAAAATGCTTGCTGGCAAGATATATGACTCCTCCGACAAGGAGCTTGCAGAATTGAGGACAAAGGCTCACAAGCTTTCACAGCAGTACAGCAGTTTGTATGAAGATGATGAGAGAAGAAAAGCTATCCTTAACGAGCTTCTGCCCGACCATGGCGAGGGATTTTTTCTCCATGGCCCTGTGTATTTTGACTATGGCGTTTTCACAAAGTTCGGCTCAGGCTGCTATGCTAACTTCAATCTGACAGTGCTTGACACCTGCCCTGTGACCATTGGCGACAACGTGTTTTTCGGTCCCAACTGCACCATTGCCACACCTGTTCACCCATTCAGATGGCAGGAGCGTAACATGAAGAAAAAGTCTGACGGCACTGTTTATGATGATGAATACGGCAAGCCTATCACAATACACTCCAACTGCTGGATAGCGAGCAATGTTGTCATCACAGGCGGAGTTACCATAGGCGAGGGCTGTGTTATCGGTGCAGGAAGCGTTGTCACCCGTGACATACCGCCAAATTCTCTTGCGGCAGGAAATCCATGCAGAGTTATCCGTGAGATAACTGAGGAGGATTCTATCAAGTACAAAGCAGAACTTTTCTGAGCAAAAAAATACCCCTGACCAGAAAATGATCAGGGGCATTTTTATCGTCTGTCATATCATTGAGTGTAGACCCATTTTTTATCGGACCACGCTCCGTTATAAGTCTTTCCGTCTTTGACAGTGTAGCTTCTTACACGGACGTAATATTTTTGATATCTCGCAAGCCCAGAAACTGTCTTTTTATCGGTGCGGTTGTTTGTTACCTTTACGCTTTTTGCTCCCTTGAAGTCGGAACGCTGTGAATATGATATTTCATATCCCGTGGCAGAGCCTTTCTGTGCATAGTCTATAAAGAAGCCTGCATATGTGCCGTAAAGCTTCTGTATCACCTGCTTTGCAGGATAGATAGCAAAGCTCTTTGTGATAACTCCGCCGTAAATGCCCTTGCCAGTGATAGTCACCTTTGCTGTGCCGACCTTTGTGTTTGCAGAATATTTCACTGTGTAGTCTGTGCCGTTTTTAAGGGTCTTTGAGCCGTATTTTACTGTGATCTTCTGCGTTATCGCCTTGCCTGTGAAGCTTTTTGAAGAAATACCGCTGACCTTTGCGTTTGCAAAATTAGTCTTTGCCGTCACAATGCTTTTAGCGTCTGACCAATTGCCGTAATAGGTCTTTCCTCCCTTGACAGTATAAGAGCGAACTCTTACATAATATGTCTTTGAAGCTCCTAATCCAAGTACCGTCATCTTATCCGTCTTGTTGGTGGTGGATCTGTAAGTGGAAGCGCCTGAAAAATCAGATCTTGTGCCATACTGGACTTCATAGCCTGTTGCAGATCCTTTCTGCACAAAATCCACAAAAAAGCCCTTGTATCTTGTTTCAAGCACCTGTATCTGCTGTTTTGCAGGATTTATAACAAAGGAAGCGGTCTGCTTGCCCTTGTAATTGCCGTAAAATTCAACTGATATCTTGCCCGTGCCAACGTTCACGTTTGAGGAATACATCACCATATAATCAACATAACGTTCAAGGGTCTTGTTGCCGTCCTTTATAAGCACATCAGGTGTTATTGCCTTGCCGGTGAACGACAGCGGTGTAGCATAATAAAGCTTGAACTTGGAAGCGTCCTTTGGCTGGATAGTAAAGCTTTTCGCAACAGAACCGCTGTATTCGCCATTGCCCACAAAGGTCATTTTTGCAGGACCTGCGTCACGATTGGTCTTATAATAAACAGTGTAATCCACGCCCTCTTTAAGCTCTTTGCCCTCATAGGCGAGCGTTACGTCAGGCTGTTCAATATCCTTTCCTGTGTATGTGAACGTATTCTTAAAGCCTGATATCTCGCAGTCTGCAATAAGCTTGCTGTCAGAATACTCCGCTGTGACAGTCATATCCTCTGTGACGTTTTTATAGTCCTTGTCCCAGCCTGTAAAACGCAGACCCTTTATAGCAGGGGCTTTCGGAGCTTTTGCAGACTTGCCGTATTCCACTGTCTGCTGACTTATCACCTTGCCGTCCTTATCCACAAACGTAACATTATATGTATAAGGCTTCCATGCGGCATAAAGGGTCTTTGCACCGCCTGAATATGAGATGCTTTCTATTCTTTCACCAGAAAGTGCGGCATTATCATACCAGCCTGCAAAGTCTGCACCCTCTTTTGTCGGCTCGGAAAGCGTCACGCTTTCGCCTTTGCTGAGGTATTCTGGATTGCCTGTGCTGTTCGTGCCGCCATTTAAAACATAGTCGACAGTGACAAATTTTGCTTCAACAAGCTTTGCCTTTACTGTGCTGTCAGCAGTATAAACTGTGTTCGCATCGACAGCAATGCCGTTCTTGTACCATTTAAGAGCATAACCGCTTTGCACTTTGACAACAGGATATTTCACCTTGCCGTCTTTATCAGTGCAGGCATAATGCTTGCCGTCAGGGGCTTCAAATGTTATCTTGTGCGAAGCCTGCTCCCCTGGACGAGTTAGCCTTGCTTTGCCGCCTGCCATTGTCCACCTGCCGCTGTCTGTCTGCTTTCCGCCAACGGTATTCAGCGAATAAGCGGCAGAGCTTGTAACGTTAGACAGAGCCGTTTTCTTTACCTTGCTGTCAGAAAAGTTGCCGTTATACCAGCAACTGGCAGATTGCTGTCCATAATAAAAAGCGTCATTATCAATACTGCCCACCATAGCTTTAGCATTTGAACTGCTTGACTTTGCAAGGTCTGAAGCGCACTCTGTCAAGGTCAGACCACCTGCTTTGCCCACGATTCCGCCTGCCGAGCTTGTACCCTTGACAGTTCCGCTGAACGTACAGCGTTGGATAGATACCGCATCAAATTCACCAACGATCCCCCCTGCGTACTTACCGCTGACAGTTATTTTCTCAGCACTGAGATCTCTTATCTGCGCCCTGTCCTCAGCATAGCCGAACAGACCTGCATAAGAATTGTTTTGGATAACAGCGTTTTTCAGAACGTGTCCGTTGCCGTCAAAATATCCGCAAAAAGGCTTTGAAGCTGTTCCTACTGCCGATATCTTTGCACCACCGAAGTCGATGTCTTTTTCAAGCACAACACGCTTCCCTGCGAAGCTTTCACCGCCTGATACACGCTTTGCGAAGTTTTTCCAATCCGTCGCCGTCTTTATAACAAGGCTTTGTTCCTTTATCTCTTTAGCCTTTGCCTTTATAAGAAGCTTGGCATTGGTGATATCGTTCTTTGAAGCGTTTTCGTCTGCAATGACTTTCTTGCCGTTATTGACCTCACGCTCATAACCGCTCTGCTTTTCATACTTTGCCACAAGTGTTTCAAGCTCGCTTTTGTCAGCCTTATCTATATCATCGGTATAGGCAAATATTATAGGCTGACCGGTATAAGCGTCCTCGTCGGTAACGTCCGTCCAACTGTCACCGTCATTGGAAATATACGCCTGACCAGGCTTCATGACCCCGTCAGAATAGCCGTAAACGGTCACATAGGCTGAGCCGTCATCACCGCTGAATGTCATCACGACAGAATATCTTTCGCCCTCGTCAAGCTCAACATCAGGGATATCCACAGTATAGAAGCCGTCGCTCTGCACCTTTCCGCTGACCTCACATTCAAGTATCCCCACAGGCGTGCTGTCTGAAACAGAAGTGTAGACCTGCACGGTGTAGTCAGCCTTTCCGGTATAGCCAAGATACATAAAGCCCACTTTGTCAAGAAGCTCGTCTTTTTTTGCTGTAAAAACATCAGCACCGCTCATTTGGTTTTCATTGCAAACATAAAATATAGAATTATCCTTATTGGCAGGATAATGGTAATTATTATCACAGCTTTCAGTGAGATCGAACGCCACCCAATCAGTCATTTCTGCCTCTTCATAGGATATCCAGTAATAGCCGTCTGTGCCACTGGATACTCCCCAGGAGCCTTTCACAAGCCATGCTCCGTTTTTCTTTGGCTGATAGCCTGCAAGGAAATTTGACTTGCTATAATTATCGTCCCAGCCCACTACGCTTACAGCATGATTTATTCCACTATATTTTGTAGTTTCCGGATCGTAATAGCTTTTGTTATCAAAGGTCATATACAGGTCGTCTGCATAATAGCTCACCATTACTCCGCCAAGCTCTTTTATCTTGTTTTTAATGGCGTTTCGTCCGCCTGTGATAGTGGAAGCGTAATTAAGCTGATATTCGCAAATGCCCTTTTTCTCCTCAGATACGATAGTGGCTTCCGTTCCGTCGGACACGAAAGGCTCATATTCATCATAGCAAAGTCCTCTATGAGCCGCCATTGCAAGGGACGAATCCATCCACGTTCCGCCGCAATCCCATATTGACTCGTCAAATCCGCCGTTAGCATATGTAGAGAGGACAAGGCTCGGCACAGAAAACTGCACGTTTTGATTTTCAAGTCCCTTTTGAATAAGATTGCTCTCAGTGCAGGAAAGTGCCGCAAAAGCCCAGCAAGTGCCTGTCTGGAACTGGTTTTTGATAGTCGTCAGCGTATTCTTAGATCTGGGGTCATATTTCGCAGGCAGCGAAGCCGTTGCCTTCTGTGCATAAGGTGAAACCCCGTCGTCCGTATCGGCCAAATCTTCATCAGCGATCTCCGATTTTTCCAGACCTTCCTTTTCGTAGCCATAACCATTATCAGTAAAAATTATCCTGCCCATCTTGAATTTCGGGCTGTCATTATCTCTGCCATGCTCCATATCCGCAAAAGCTGCGCAAGGAAACTGCACTGACAATATCGCCGCCGTCAAAATGGCGGCACATTTATAGATCACCTTCATAAAGATCTCCTTTCTGCTTTTCTGTTATTTAGTTGCACAAAGTTTCTTTTGGTTACTATTTTAATGATTACTTTTTTATCTTTTTCTCCCCACTGAGATAATATTTTTCTTAGTAAGCACAAGTAGCACAATGCCAAGCAAAAGTATCAGCGGCCAAGTAAGATACGGTCTTTTATCATTATCAATATCGGTCACGACCTTATCAGGCTCACCATTTTTATCAGTGTTGTAATACACGTTCACTTTTTCGTTCTGACTCACATAATATGTGCCTGTGAAGATCTCTCTTGTGTACTCCTTGCCGCCAACATCAAAAGCGACAGTTATGTAATATGTTTCAGCTTTGTTGCTTGCCTTTTTGTTATGTCCCCAAGTTTTCAACTCATGGTCTATCCACTTCACATAGCCTGTGGTTTTCTCAGCACTTGACATGAAAACCCTGTTTGAAACATACTTGCTGAGATTATAGATAGTAGAGAAACCACCCATAAGAATAAAAACGATACTCAGAGCGATAAGCCCTGCATTTTGCTTTTTCATTTGATATACCCCCTGAACAGAAATGTTGTGTTAATATGAATTTATTATATCATATGAGAACATGGAAAGTCAATAAGCCTATCCCATCTTTCCATAAGTCTTATGGACATATTTATTAGTACGGTTTTGATCGTTGCGGTAAGCCGCTATTTTCTTTCTGCTGTCAGGACTTTTTTTATGAGATCATGTTGAAACTTTATTTTCTTCATTTTTTGAACAATTCTTGACTTTGTTACAAATCTGTGTTATACTAATCATAAACGAACGATCGGTACGCATAAAAGGAGCGAAGCAACATGAAAACAACTGAGCAACAGCACAATGAGCGGAAACGTGAACTAATGGAAAAGTGCTTCGAGTGCTATGCGGAAAACGGGCTCACAGGCACAGGAATTAAAGCACTAGCCGATGCGTGCGGATGCACGAAAGCAAATTTGTATTCGTATTTTAAAAACCTTGATGAACTGATCATTGAGTCAACGGCATACTGTATGGAAAAGGTTGAGGACGACTTTATGGAGATGGCACCCACCGACCCCGAGGATGTTGTCCGTTTTGTGAAGGAGGTCCCGTATTGGACAGCAAAAAAGCACGGAAAAAAATATCGCCTGATGTATCAGATATATACGCACCCGAAGTATATCGAGTACGGCAAGAAATTCTTTGAGGGCGTGAACGAACGCTATACCGAGTACGCCAAGCGGCTGGAGCCGAAGATCGGCATTCCCTATACGGTCATCACGCCGCTGATCTTTATATTCGTCCGCGCCTGCGTTCATTATGCGATGTTTGAGGATGAATATTATCTGAAAACCCAGATGGAGGTCTTAAAACAGGGGGTCGCCCTGTTTGTGGATAAGTACAAAGCAAACCAAGCATAAGCTATCGACCGCCGCTCATTTACGGCGTGGGCAGCGGTGCAAAGCTCCGCCGTGATAAACAATTCCGAACGGAGGAAAAAAGATGAAAACAAGAAAAAAACTACTCACAGGTACACTTTTGGCGCTTTGCACCGCTCTTTTGGTGCTTTGCAGCGTGCTTGCAATAGGATGGAGCAAGGCGGCAAAAACAGGCGACGCACTGCCGGAGGTGCGAAACAACGGCACGGCGATTCAGTGGAAATACAGCGACGAAGCCGACTGGCACGACCTTGTGGCGCTTACCGAGCTGCGGGGCGCTGCCGGAGAAAACGGAACAGACGGTAAAAACGGTAAAGACGACTCTGACGGCAAGAACGGAATAAACGGCACAGACGGTAAAGACGGCTCTAATGGTGCCGACGGTAAGAACGGAATAAACGGTACAAACGGAACAGACGGTAAAAATGGTAAAGACGGCTCTGACGGCATTAACGGAGTTGACGGTAAAGACGGAGCCGATGGAAAAAACGGCAAGGATGGAATTGACGGTGCCAACGGTAAAGACGGAGCCAACGGCAAAGACGGTATCAACGGCACTGACGGCATTAACGCCAAAAGCATAGAGGTGCAGCGAGCTGAAACCCACATACAGTGGCGTTACGAGGGCGATGAATGGCAGGACCTTGTGGCGATAGCCGACATCACAGGTCCCACCGGGCAGAAAGGTGCAGACGGAGCAAACGGAAAGACACCGGAGTTCCGTGTAAGCGAAAACACCCTGCAGTGGCGCTATGTCGGCGATAAAATATGGCTGAACCTGTACGATCTTTCGGTTTTGAAAGGTCTTGACGGCAAGGACGGAGCCGACGGCAAGGATGGTATAAACGGAAAGGACGGAGCCGACGGAAAAGACGGAACAAACGGACAAAACGGCTCCGATGGCGCGGACGGCAACACCCCGTTTATCGGCGAGAACGGCAACTGGTGGATCGGAGAAACCGACACCGGGGTAAAAGCCGCAGGTGTTGACGGCGAAAAGGGAGACAAGGGTGAAAAAGGTGACAAGGGAGATGCAGGTCAGAACGGCAGCTGTTCGGGATATTTTTACGGAGAGGCAAACTCTCCGAGGACAGTACTGAATAACAGTCGTGTCAATATTTCTGTCTACGAAAAAATAAACAAGGGCGGCTTGATTTCATCCTACATGAATAATATTACACTTAAAAAAGGACATATTTACAATGTCTGCTTAAGCGGTTCTCTCGAAGTTGGTTCAAACGAATTCAACAACAGCGGCAATTACTCTATTCAGATGACAGACGGTTATGATGACGATCTGTGCAGGGAACTTACACGAATAAAAAGAGACGGGGCAAAAATACCGTATACCAATGATCAACATTCCTTTAATTTCAACAGAATGTATGATGCGTCAAATAAAGACATTACATTGCAGTTGTGGTTTGAAAATTCGGCATACAATACTTATCTCGGTGGCTTCAGAGGTACCATTACAATAACCGCTCTTGACTGAGCCGATATACACGAAAACAGAGGTAACGGAAAATAAAAAAACGAATACTCAGTATCATGCTCACCCTTTGTATGGTTCTTTGCCTTGTGTCGACAAGTGTATTTGCCGAGGATAATATGGCAGCGAGTGGGATGGCGGAAGTTTCCACAGCGGCGGAACTGGTTTCAGCAATCAGAGAAGCTTCATACGGAACAGTCAAACTGACGTCAGACATTACCATTTACACCACATTAGTGGTCAACCGCACCGTCACCCTTGATCTCAACGGTTATGTGCTGAAATACGGCAGCAGCAGTGCAGGGCATGTAATCACTGTGTCCAGTGGTATTTTGACAATTGAAAACAGTGACTATACAAAATCACACAATTTCCAAAAGAAGTATAATTTATATGTAAATGATTTTTTGAATTTTGCTCCGTTTAAAATCATACTAATTTTAGCTTTTAATTTTTTTCATTCCAAAAACCGCCCCATTTCGTTCTATAAATTACCTCTTATAATCAAATCATGCAGACATATAATATTATTGCAAACCCGAAAAACAAATGAAAAGGAGATACGAAAATGAAAGGTATCACAACTCAGGAAGGCAGAGAAACACTCAACAAGTTCAAGATGGAAGCAGCTAACGAAGTTGGCGTAAACCTCAAGCAGGGCTACAACGGCGATCTTACAGCTCGTGAGGTCGGCTCTGTAGGCGGTCAGATGGTCAAAATAATTAGTCCTGAACAACAATGGATATTTACCCGAAACAGCGTAAGAAACACAGGTCATTGCATCGAGATTACATATGCCGTTAGACTGTCAGTATAGGAGCAGCACAACGATATATTTTCTTATCAAAACATCGCATTTGTAAAAACAAATGCGATGTTTCAATGTTTATTCTTTCAATATGTTAACCCAATCATCTGGAAATCCCATAAGTTTTTTATCAACGTGAGGGTACTTGTGAAAAAGTTTATCTAGTTTGTCCACAAACGCTGTCCAATGTTGATCATTAGTTATTAGATGTTTTATGCAAAGAAGAGTTGCAAATACACGGATACTGCTTATCCCCTTTTCTGTATATTGCTTATATAGCTTTGGCGTTTTAGCAAGATTAACATTATACAAACGTCCATAGTGTGCACAAATATTCCGCACAAAAGCAATGTGTTCGACCCAGCTTTCAAGATAAGTATATCCCACGCCATACAACGTTGCAACGGCTTTTTTGTCCTGAGGTTTCATATTTTTATAAAACTTTGAGAGCGTACCGAAACTGAACAGCTCCACCAAAGCGTAAAACGGAATTTTGCCGTCAGTATAATTATTTTTGAAATTCTTAACAAAAGGGGCTTTGCTATTTCTGGATATTTCCTTTTTTATCTCACAAAGAAAATCATAGTGATAGCCAGGATCATTAAAATTATCCGGATCTTCATATCCTAGTACACCATAAATATGTGAGAAATGATTAGCTACCCTACACCTGAGATTAACTTCGATTTGCTCTATCCAAGTAAATAAGAGTTGCCTGAAGTTGGCGTTAAACAGGTATAACTCAACGATTTGTTCAAAGGATATAGAACCATCAAAATTTTTATTTTTACCTTTTAGTCCAAGACCATATGCTTTTATCAAGCGGAAATATGAAATATCATTAAGAATTCGACGTGCATATTCTTCATTGACAATTCTCAACCCAAGCATTTTCAAGTTCTCGATTTGTTGATCAACATTCATTGATGGTTGCTGTTCTTTAAGCTGCATAAAAAAGTCCCCTAATAATTAAACGACCCGACGTGGTACGCATTGCTAAGAGGCGTGTCGGGTTCTGTTAATACTATTATATGCGATTTTTTCTAAAAAGTCAATGGTAAATATATCTAGATAGATGTCATGAAAATGAAATTATGTTATTCTTAAGTGCTATCACTCTTTATTATTTTTTATATTAAAGATAGAGTACAGGAATCATTGCATTGTCGAAAATATTAAATAATTGTAAAATCATCACATCATAACTTGACTTGCATTTTAGACAAGTGTATAATATCGTTATAGACAAACGTCTAATACGGAGGTGTGTAATGATAAACCAAATAAAAAAACTTCCAGATGCGGAATTTGAGATAATGAAAACTATTTGGAGTATGAGCGAACCTGTCACAAGTTCTCAGATAGCAGAAAAAATGAGCGACCATAATTGGAAATTACCAACTCTCATATCATTTCTTAAACGCCTTATTGAAAAAGGATTTTTAAGAACGGAGAAAACAGGTAAGGAGCGTCAGTATTATTCGCTGGTATCCCAATCGGATTATCTTAAATTTGAAACAGAAAATTTCTTTGGCTCGGTCCATAACAACTCACTTTCAAGCCTTGTTACAAATCTATACGAAACTGATAAGCTAAGCAGTCAGGATATCGATGAGCTGATACGTTTTCTTGAAGAAGTAAAGGACAGAAATAATGATAAATAATTTATTTACATATTTTATACGGAGCAATGTACTGATAGTGTGCCTGTATCTTTGCTGTAAAATATTTTTAGCTGTAGGCAAAAAGCGTCAAAAATTATCATTCTACAAGGTATGTTCAGCGTTGTCATTGCTGATAATATTCCCCTTAGACCTGACCACTCTTATTCCTCACCAGGCTGTCACCGCTGACGTAGTTCAGAATATTTACGTACAAAAATACATTTTTACAGAAACGCAGCATATTCCAGCTGTCAAGAAGATAATGCCTTTTCTTGTTGCGGTCTGGTGTATTGGTGTAGCTTTCAACAGCTTTGTTTGCATTTACAAGTACCTTGCCTTAAAGCGCTTTGTTGACCGCTGGGCAACAAAAAATGGTGTATACAAATGCGGCAATAAAAGCCTGAAAGTAAAAAAGTGCCCAGGCATTTCAAGCCCTATGCTTATGGGCGTGTTCGCCCCTGTAATAATTCTTCCTGACAATATCGCAGTTGATAATTATGATGTGGTATGTATGCACGAAAAATTTCACTATCTTAATCACGATATATTCATAAGGATAGTAATGCAGGTCGTTTGTATAATCAATTGGTTTGATCCGCTTGCATACAAGCTTTCACGCAGTATGAATTTGCTGTCTGAGATAGCTTGCGACGAAAAAGTTGTCAAGGAGATGAATGATACCGAGAAATATAACTACTGCGGTATGCTGATAAACAGATGTGAAAACGGTAAACAAGATACAGCATTTTCAGCGTGTTTGTATTCACAAAAAGAAAAGGTGAAAACTAGGATAAACGAGATAACTGCCAAGAAAAAGAAGTCATATGCAAATATTATAATACTTGTTGCTATAACTTTGAGCACGCTTATCCTCTGCTCTTTTGTTGACATTAATATCGATGACGAGCTAAGTTCGACCCACACCTTTAACAATGGTGAAATGGTAACAAAAGAGCCTGTTTTCGTGAATGAAGGTCAAAAAATAACTATAAAGATCGAACTTGACCTGTCCTCTGATTATTCAGACAAAGACGGAGAGTATATTGAACTAGGCTACTATCAGGACGGAACAGAACACAGAATTTTCTGTGACAAGACTGCAGGCAACGAGATAAATTTTACCGCTAATAAAGACGGCGACCACACTTTTTATTTAAAAAATTACTCTGCATATAAAATAACCCTTTCGGAGTTTGACGTCAATGTTCAGTAACAAACAAAACCTCCTCTCGTGTATTTTATGCGGATATATTCTTGGCTGTTTGTATACCATGCTTATCAGCGACGCCGATCCTATCTCAAAGTATTATGTATCGAACATTTCGCTGCTGCAATTAGTCATTCCCACCATCGCATTTTCAGCAACACTTTGCCTTATAACTGTTTTCAAAAGAGTTAATTTAAATTTGCTTTTGACAGGATTGATATTTGCTTATTCGTTGATATCAATATGGAAAATGACCAATACCACAGCATATTTCGGCTTTGCCTGCATTGCTGTTTTGGCTATAATAATATTTAGGTTTGCTGATATAAAGGAAACTGAAATATTAAAATGCCGAAAAACGGAGATAATTTCAGTTCTGTTGTTCACGGTGATATCAGTAACAATATTGATGATCGGCACCGTATGCAGACTAAAAAGCTATGAATCATCGTGCTTTGATATGGGAATTTTTCTGCAAATGTTTGAATATATGAGTAAAACGGGCAAGCAATACACCACGGTCGAACGAAATGTGCTTATGTCACATTTCAATGTGCATTTCTCACCCTGCTGGTATTTGCTGCTGCCAATATATATGATATTTAGAAACTCGGTTGTTTTAGTCATATTGCAAGTGCTTATCATTGCAAGCGGAGTATTGCCGCTGATAAAAATATGCAGGCTTTACAAGCTCGGCAGAACTGACACCGTTTTGTGCAGCATAATATATCTTTTCTACCCTGCATTTTGCAGTTCTCAGTTTTTTGATATCCACGAGAATATGTTTTTGCCTGCATTTATATTGTGGCTGTATTATTTTATGTGCAAGAAAAATCACATTGGTGAAGTTGCAGCGTGTCTGCTTATACTCTCAGTCAAAGAGGACGCAGGGGTATACATCATTTGCCTAGGTCTGTATTCCTTGTTTTCCAAAAAGAAAAAGACCAGCGGTTTACTTATCACTATAATCGGCATACTTGGCTTTATTGGCACAAATTTATACATAAACATTTTTGGCGAGGGTGTAAAAGTAAACCGATATGACATTTACTTGGCCGAAAACGACAGCGGACTTATTGCGGTGATCTTAAACGTCATAAAGAACCCGGCATATTTTGTGTCAAATCTGATAACAGTAGATAAACTGCTTTTCCTGCTGTTGATGACAGTGCCTTTTATTTTTGTTTGCTTTAAAATAAACAAAGCGTCAGATCTGTTTTTGCTCGTTCCGCTGATAATCGTTAACCTCAGCACAGACTACACATGTCAATATAATGTAGATTACCAATACGTTTTCGGAAGCGGAGCAATGCTTTTCTGTGCTTTTGTTAAAGAGGTATCAACATTAAAGCAGAAACGAAAGGTATTACTTATATCCGCAATGTCAGCGGTCATACTTTTCTCGGTTACAGTTAGTGATAAAATACAGTTATACACCGAACGATATGAAAACACCGCACTTATAACGCAGACTAACGAATTTATCGACACCATAGACAAAACCGTCTGCATATATGCAGACACATATATAATACCGTCGCTTTACAAATTTGATAATGTATATCTTTTGGATAATGCTGATGTTTCAAAAGCTGAAATAATACTTCTTGACAACCGCAAAAATGATTATCAAGGAAAGCTTGAGAAATACAAAAAGACTTTTTCCATTTGTGAAGTTCACGGGATGGTTACTGTATTATTAAATTAAGAATATTATTAAGGCAAAAGTTCTCTAAAATTCGTTTCTGTTAAATTAATAACGTTTTGACATAGGGGGTATCTCACAGTGCGACGGCGAAAACGCACATCTTACCCCCGTGTCAAAATCAAATCTCCTGTGCAAAACAATGAAAATAGACCATGACTATTGACAAACGTATTAAAATGCGATACCATAAGAATGGAGAATAATATAAGCTCGTAAAGATTTTAAAAGTCTTTGCGAGCTTTTTGTTTTGCAGACATTTTGTCCCAAGCACCTATGTTAATAAAATTTTAACGGAATGTTTACATTTCTTTTACATGCGAAAACGTTTTATTAAGCTGTCAGCTTAACAGATTGTGAGAATAATGTGATATAATGACATTGTAAGAAAAAATAATGCAAAATTAGTACTAATAGCATATAGGGGACAATTATAAAAAAATAGGAGAAGAATTATATGGCTTATTGTGGTAATTGCGGAAAGCAGATCGATGACATAGCTGTTGTATGCGTACACTGCGGCTGTGAAACAGGCTACGCCTTGGAACAGCGGCAAGCTGCGGCACAGATACAGCAGCCAACTGTGGACAATGAAACAGGCGCATCGGCAGGACAATTGGTGCTTAGTACGTTGTTTCCTTTTGTCGGCATTATTATGTTTTGCGTTTTGCACAGCACAAAACCAAAAGCCGCCACTAACTGTCTTGTAACAGGACTTATTGCTTGGGTGATAGCTACTATCATTCTTTTGCTCTAGTCTAACAGGCTGCGGCGAAATTCATTACCACAACTAGACAAAACTGAAAGAGGTATAATTATGGAAGATAAGAAAAAGCTAAAAATTGTTTTTATAATCAAGGTCATTGTATGCGTTGCGGGAATTATCGTAGGCATATGTCTGTGGAACTTAAACCCTGGACTTAATCATTGGGACATGAATGAATATGGGGCTGATTTTTATACAGACATATATTCGATGACCGAAGATGCATCAAATAATGTTCACTATTTGTCACAAAACATCTCATACATAAGCAGCTGCTTTATGATCATTATATCTGCGTTTGCACTCGTTTGCTCTATAGGTTCATACTTTAAAGGCTTGACTTTGATCAAGATCAACGAGAGTTTGAGCGCTAAGCCAACAGTTGCAAAAAGCGAAACACCTTTATACATTTCAACTGCAAGCAAAACGACATCAGCAACAAATGGTGGTTGGGTCTGCAAGTGCGGCACAAGAAATCCGTCAGTAACTAAATTTTGCAAATCTTGCGGAAGAACAAAATCTGAAGACTAATAGATATAAAACAAGGAGGATTTTTTATGAAGAAAATTATTAATGGCGTTATTGCTCTTGTAATTTGTATGGGTATAGTGTCATGTGGAACAGATAGCGGATATACTGCTGAAAATGATAATAAAACCACAACTGTTACTGAGTCGGAAGTTGTTGTGCCTAAATACAATACTTTTAATATGAGCGTTGAGGAACTTGTTAATAAGTTAAACAGTTCTGGCTACTATTCAAAAACTTGGAGCTCAGACTGCACAACTCAGGAACTGGCAGATGGAAAAGCAAGTTTTAAGACCAATAATGAAATTATAGGCTGTAATTGGAGCGGTACATATGAAATCGCTACTGGCAATATTATTGACATCAAAATTTCATATCCATGTGATGATAACGATGCTGCAAATGGAATGGTAGCTGGTGCTGGCGCTGAGGGTGTCATGGAATATCTTTTCAACATTGATCAGGATAGTGCTATATCTGAATGGTTTCAGGCTTCAAGTGTTGGTAACAGTGGATATGTCTATGGCAACTATAATATCTGTGTAAGATATAATAGTGCCAATTCCGCAATGGAAACTATAATAACACAAAAAAAAGAGTTGAAATGAGGTAGTTTTATGAAAAAAATAATTTGTTTGGCACTTTCTCTCTCTTTGGTATTATGTTTAGCAAGCTGCAGCGGATATGGAACGCCTGACGATGTTGTAACAGAACTATATGGTGCACAGGACGCTGAAAGCTTTTACGATGCAGTCATTAAAGCAGTTCCAACCGATCTGCAAGAAGATATGCTTAACTATGGTAAAGTGAAAAAGGATGCATTCAAGGATATGTTTATGGAAGAATATGGTGATTATGATGAATATGGTAAAAACATTGAAGTCAAAAATTCAACCGAATATTCTAAAAGTGAAACTCATGATTTTATAAAAGACTTTTCAGACGATGCAAAAGATATATTAGATTCTTTTGACCCTAGTGACATATCTTCGGTATGGACTGTTGAATTTACTTTAGGCGACAACGAAAGAGAAGATATAGTTTTTAAGCTAAACGGAAATTACTATTCATATAAAGCTTGTTGTGATATTTTTTTTAATGTTGTTGCATGATGATCAATTATAGTCAATTGTAAATCAAAAGTTGAATTTAGAAAAACCGAGCCTTGACCAGCTCAGTTTTTTCATTCCAAAAACCGCCCCATTTCGTTCTATAAATTACCTCTTATAATCAAATCATGCAGACATATAATATTATTGCAAACCCGAAAAACAAATGAAAAGGAGATACGAAAATGAAAGGTATCACAACTCAGGAAGGCAGAGAAACACTCAACAAGTTCAAGATGGAAGCAGCTAACGAAGTTGGCGTAAACCTCAAGCAGGGCTACAACGGTGACCTTACAGCTCGTGAGGTCGGCTCTGTAGGCGGTCAGATGGTCAAGAAGATGATCGACGCTTACAAGACAACAGGCAACAAGTAATTTCTCCCAAAAGTCCTAAAAACTCCGCCGTGGCATTCGCTGTGGCGGAGCTTTTTATGCCAAATCTTACTTTAAATTTTCAAAAAAACAATGCCTTGAAATGACAATTTACAAATTGTTTACATTTCGAAAACGTTATACTAAGCAGCCAGCTTAACAAAACGTGGGAATAATGTGATATAATTTCAGTATAAACCAATGCCTAACAGCATTAAATTTAAGAATTGGAGTGATTATTTATGAAGAAGTTATTAGCAACAGTGTTGGCGTTGACGCTGACATTCGGTACGTTTGCGATGCCAGGTGCTGAAAGAGATCTAACACTCAGCAATTTTAGTATTGTTGCCTATGCAGAGGAACGTGATGACTATGGATACATTTACGGCGATTTTCGTTATTATTATGATGCTGGAAATGTGCTGATAAGCAAATATTTGGGCAACGCTGAAGATGTTGTTATTCCATCTGAAATTAATGGTAAAAAAGTAACAGCGATCAGTCATGGAGCTTTTTCTTGGTGTCAAAGCCTTACAAGTGTAACAATTCCAAATAGCGTCACAGAAATTGGGGATTATGCTTTTGATTACTGTGAAAATCTAAAAAACATAATTATACCTAGTAGTGTTGAAAATATTGGGAGTTACGCTTTTGGAAAATGCACACATCTTACAGATATAACAATACCAGACAGCGTAATAAAAATCGGAAAGGCTGCTTTTTGGAACTGTAGTAGTCTCACAGACGTAACGATGCCAAACAGTGTTAAAGTAATCGGAGATTATGCTTTTAGTGACTGTGAAAATCTCAAAAGCGTAACAATACCAAACAGCGTAAAAGAAATTGGAGAAGGTGCTTTTTGGAACGATACAGGTATAACTACCATAACAATACCAAACAGTGTAACGATAATCGGTTTTGGTGCTTTTAATGGCTGTACAAATCTTCAAAATTTACTTATCGATGAAAATAACCCAAAATATTCATCAGTAGATGGCGTTTTATACAACAAAGATAAAACCACTTTAATACAGTATCCTTGTGCTAATCCAAAAACAGATTATACAATTCTAGATAGTGTAGTTGATATTGAAGATCGTGCATTTGACAACAGCACTAATCTTGTAAATATTACAATTCCAAACAGCGTAAAAAATATAGGTGGTGGTGCTTTTGCGAGTTGCACGAGCATTAAAAACGTTATAATTCCAGATGGCGTTGAAAATATAGGTAAAGGTGCTTTTCGACGTTGCACTAGTCTTGAAAGCGTTTCAATTCCAAATAGTGTTGTAAACTTAGGCAACAGTGACGAAAAATGGGTCGGCATTGGCGAATTTGGCGGTGGCGGTCCTACCTTGGGTGTCTTTGGTGGTTGCAGGAATCTAACAAGTATTACATTACCATCAAATTTAACAACTATATCTGCTGGTCTTTTCTCTTGTTGTTCTAAATTAAAAGAAATAACCATTCCAGATAAAGTTACATCTATAAATGATTTTGCATTTTATGATTGCCTATTAAGATCAATAAAAATTCCTGATAGTGTAATTTCAATTAGTGGTCAGGCTTTCCTTGGATGTAGTTTTAAATCGCTGGTAATTCCTGATAGTGTCAAAAATATATCATCCAATACATTAAACTCAACTTATAAATTAAAAGACCTTACAATTGGTGGCGGAATAAAAAAAATATCATATAATGATGTTCGTAAATGTACCTCATTAGAAAAACTTACACTTCGTGAGGGGATTGAAACCATTGGTTCTTGTGCATTTATCACACAACCAAACCTCAAATATGTAGTTATCCCTAAGTCGGTCAAAACTATTGGAGAAAGAGCTTTTGGCTTTGAGTTATACTATCCTGACGGTATGGAAGAAAATTATTGTCACAGATACATTGACAATTTCAAGCTTGGTGTATATGCAGGCACCGCAGGTGAAGAGTACGCAAAAACTTTCAACATTCCTTACGAAATAATATCTGAACACACGCACTCATACACAAGCAAAGTCACAAAGCCTGCCACCTGCACTGAAAACGGCGTGAGAACATACACCTGCGAATGTGGCGACTCCTACACAGAAACTATCCCAGCAACAGGCCACAACTATGGTGATTTCGTTGTTACGAAGTCTGCGACCTGCACAGAAGATGGCGTAAAGACCAAAACTTGTGCTAACTGCAATGACAAGATAACTGAGTCTATCCCTAAGACTGGCCACACATCTAGTGATTGGATAATCGACAAGAACGCTGCGATAAACGTCAAGGGTTCAAAGCACAAGGAATGTACAGTCTGCAAGAAAGTTCTTGAAACGGCTGAGATCCCTGCACTTTCTATGATAAACATTCAGAGTGCGAACGTAAGCGTTTCAACAAACAGCTACGTTTTCGACAACACAGCAAAAAAGCCGTCTGTTACTGTAAAAATCGGTGGAAAGGCACTTAAAAACGGTTCTGATTATACTGTTTCCTATTTAAATAATACCAAAGTCGGTACAGCAACTGTAAGAATTACTGGAAAAGGAGATTATACTGGTACAATAACAAGGAACTTCACAATCAATCCTGCAAAACAGCAGATACAGAAGCTTGAAACAAGGTACAAGGGATTCTTTGTTGATTGGGCGCAAAAAGGCTCTGCAACTGGATATGAAGTTCAGTATGCGACTAACTCAAACTTCACTGGTGCTAAAAGGGCGACTATCACAAACAACAAGACAGACAAGACCACTGTTTCAAAGCTTTCTGCCAACAAGACATATTATGTTCGTGTTCGTTCTTACACAAACAGAAACGGCAAGGTATACTACGGCGCATGGTCTGATGTAAAGAGCATAAAGACAGCTAACAACGATATCACAAAGGCTACTGTTTCAGGCATTTCCACAAAGGCTTTCACAGGCAAGGCTATCACACAGAACGTAACTGTAAAGGTCGGAAACACTGTTCTTAAAAACGGCACTGACTATACAGTTTCATACTCCAACAACAAAAAAGTTGGCAAGGCTACTGTAAAGATAACAGGCAAGGACAAGTATGGCGGAGTTATCACAAAGACGTTCAAGATAAATCCTGCCAAGCAGGAGATACAGAAGCTCACAGCTAAGAGCAAGGCATTCTTTGTGGATTGGGCGCAGAAAGGTTCTGCTACTGGATACGAGATACAGTACGCTACAAACTCTAAGTTTACAAGTGCAAAGAAAGTCACAATAACAAATAAAAATACCGACACCAAGACTATTTCAAAGCTTTCGGGCAAAAAGAAATATTACGTTCGTGTTCGTTCGTACACAACTGTAAAGGGAACTAAGTATTATGGCGCTTGGTCGGCTTCAAAGAGTGTGACTACTAAGAAGTAATTTTTATCGTTTATGAAAATATCCCCCATGCAGAGGGTTTTCTGCATGGGGGAGTTTTTTTAATCGTCAATATTATCGGATTTGTTGTAAAAAACGATGTTGAATATCATAGATTTCCAAAAAGTACAATATTCTTTCATTAACCATTAACCAAATATTTACCGTAAAATAGAGGTAAATATGACAAAAAGCCTTGCTTTTTGCGAATGAATGTGATATAATTATAAACAAAGTATATATTTTTATGGTGGGAGACAGTTTTGTTGACACATATTGTTAGTCTATATAAAAAATACCGCAACTTTATTCTCTATGCTCTTTTTGGTTTAGTCGCTGCAGTCATAGATTATGTTATCAGTGCAATTTTCATACATTTTGCCGTTTTTGATAAACCTGAGATATGTAGCCTTATTGGTAATGTCTGTGGGTTTATTTTTACGTTTATGACAAATACGCTTGTAAATTTCAAAAAACGCAGTGAGTATATGAAGACCTTTGCTTCATACGCAACCATATGTATCGCAGGCTCGCTTATATCTACCCTGCTGATACATCTGCTTAAATCGAGTATGAATATTTATATTTTGAAATTTGTGGTAATGATATTTGTATGCCTGCTGCAATACTTTCTAAACAGAACGATAACTTATAAGAATTGAGTGATAAATAATGGCTATAAGCGCAGTACTTCTTGCTTACAAAGAAGCAGAAAATTTAAAGGTACTTCTTCCGAAGATAAAGCAACAGCTTGATAAGATCGGCGAAGAATATGAGATCATAATTGTTGATACTATGAAGTCCCTTGATGACACACCTGCTGTGTGCAAGAAATTTGGAGCGAGATATGTAAACCAAAGACTTCCGCATTTTGGAGGAGCTTTCAGAACAGGTATCAAGGCGGCACGTTATGATAAATTTCTCATAATGGACAGCGACGGCTCGCACAACCCCATATACATACCTGACATTTATAAGAAATTTGTCAGCGGCGCTGACGTTGTTATAGGCTCTCGTTATGTCAAAGGCGGAAAGACAAACGATTCAAAGGTCTCTATAATAATGTCCCATATCCTTAACTTTGTTTTCAGAATAATAACCGGAATAAAGGCAAAGGATATTTCCACAGACTTTCGTATGTATGACACAAAGCAGCTTAAAGCCGTTAAGCTCACCTGTCAAAATTATGATATTTTGCAGGAAGTGCTGCTTAAAATGAAAATAAACAACCGCAAATTGGTTGTAAAGGAAACGCCAATAGTCTTTGAAAAACGTCTTTATGGCGAATCAAAGCGTCAGCTTTTCAAATTTATTCTAGGGTATGTAAAAACATTATTTATGTTGATAGGAGTCAGGATAAATGCCAGCTTTAACAAAAACAGACAAAAGTGACAACTCAGATGTTATCAGCAAATCAATAGCTTTTTTTAATCGCTATGGCATTTTAATATTGGCTCTTGTAATGCTTGCAGTATCAGTTATACATATACTACCGCCTTTCAATGCAGACATAATAAACTATGACAGTTCCTATCAGTATTTTTTAACCAAACACAGTTTAAGCGATATCATGAAACTTCTGCCGGAGGACTACAGTCCTCCCCTTTATACCTTGCTTCTTAAACTTTGGACCTACATATTCGGCAGTTCACTTCTAGCAATGAGGTCATTTTCCATATTAATAATATGGGGATTGATATTCCTTGCAGCATTCCCTGTCCGTGCAGCCTTTGGCAAACGTGCATCAGTCATATGTATGCTGCTTTACACGCTTTCTTATGTCAACTTTTTACTCGTTCCTGAGATACGTCCAACTGTACTTGCTTATTTTCTAACAGCAGCTTGTGCTATTTATATGTATTTGGCACTGTTTAAGGGCTATCATTATGCCTATATCTGCATGACAGTTTTCGCTATCCTTGGAATGTATACTCACAATGTATCAATGCTTGCGGCATTGTCTTTCTACATAGTTTCTTTTGCTTTTACTATTATTTCAAAGCAAAAGAAGAAAACTCTTTATTTCTTCCTTAGCGGAGTTGTCTGCGCATTAAGCTATTGCCCTTGGCTGATAGTTGTAATGAAGCAATTTTCAAATGTTAAGAAAAATTATTGGGCAAATTCCATAATTTCAAGTAGCCTTGTTATAGATTGGACATATGATATTCACTTTGGTTATGCAAGCGGACTTGTCACTTACCTGATATTCATTTTTATCGCCATAATGTTGCTTATCCATGTGGTAAAGATGCGTAACTGCAAAACCTTAAATGATATCCGTAAAAAGCTTGCACCTCACCGTGCCGAGTTTGTAAGTGTTCTCTACTGCGGACTCATGTATGTTGCTCCTATTATCACTCTAATTTTGTTCACTCGCCTTGTTTACCCTATCATCGCCACCAGATATTTTTATATTTTAAGCTCTCTTATGGTAATATTGCTGTCAGTAGTGATAGGCAAACTTTTTGATACCAAGCTTTTCTTAGCTTGTATCGTGCTGTTTATTGTAAGCTTCTGCATTAATTTCGGCAATGTTAAAAGTCAATTAGATAGCTCTGATTTTTCTGATATGATAGAAACTATCAAAGAAAACGGAGATGATGATATTGCTTTTCTTCATTTACATGAATGGTCGCTTGGAATAATGATGTACTATTTTCCTGATGCAGAGCATTATGTATGCGATGATACATGGTGCGTACTCAACACTCTTGACGTTTTCCCTACTGAAGTAACTGATATCGGAAGCATTGATAACATAAACAAATACAGCAAAAAACTGTTTATTTTTGGAGATCTGTTTCCTGACTCGCCTTATGAGCTTGATGACCATTTCAACTCAAAAGACGATTATGATGTAACTTATCTTGGAACGTTCACCGAACCTTACACATATAAAAACACATGGAGATTATACTATGTCGCTAACAACGCTCAAAACACAGATAAAAAATAATCTGCTTCTGATAATACTGTTTGTAATAGTCAGCCTTATAGAAATATTTGCGATATTTCCGCTTATGTTTTCAAACAGCATAAACTATGACAGCACATATCAGTATGCTCTTACTCAACATTCTTTTTCAGAAATATGGCGCTTGATACCCTATGATTACAGCCCGCCTTTTTACGCCGTAGCACTCAAGGTTTTTGTTGTGATATTTGGCAACAGTCTCATTGTGATGCGCTGTTTTTCAATCATCGCAGTTATCGGAATGTATTTTATAGCTGCATTTCCTGTAAAAAGGATATTTGGCAGAAATTCAGCTATTGCAGCACTTCTTATAACATTTTTTTCACCGCCAATCTTTTATCAGATCCATGAAATAAGACCGACTATTTTCGGAATGTTCTTCTTTATGGGTGCGGCAGTATATATGCTTTATGCCTACAGCCTTGAAAAGAATCATGGCTATGTATGCACTGTGATCTTTTCTATACTTGCAATGTATACACATAACATTGCCCTTGTTGGTGTGTTCGGTGCATTTGTGGCTGTACTGCTGTTTTCTCTTTTCACACGAAATTTAAAAAAATTCAAAAAGTTCCTTATTTGCGGAGTTATATGTGCGTTAGCATATATTCCATGGTTGACTATGATTTTCAAGCAAATATCAAATGTACAAGAGCATTACTGGGTATCTCAATTTGACACAAGAGATGCTCTGGATTGGACATTTAAACAAATGCTTATCAGCGGTGGTATTACTGTTACGTTTAAGCTCATCTTTTCCTTGCTATTATTCTCCGTTTTACTCAGACATATCAAACTGAAATCAATAAAAAAAGCCAAAACATTCAAAGAAATTTTTGCCCTTGCAGATAAGAAAACAGTCTATAGAGATTTTTTTCTTCTTTTGTTATTTCTGCTAATACCATTTTTGATTTTAACACTAATAAATTTGTTCTTTACTAACCTTGCATCTAAGCGATATTATTATATTTTAGGCACAGTATGGCTTGTACTTGTAGGCGTGCTATTAGGGCGTTTTGGAAACAAAATATTATCTACACTGATTCTTATAGTTATGTGTACCAATTTGATTTATTCAGCTAATTCTACTATACAAGATATCAATAAAGCCGATATGGATAAAATAGCGTCTGATCTTAACAAACAAAACCCAGATGGAAATATTGCATTTCTTCATCTTCATGAATGGACCATTGGAGAAATGTCATATTACTTTCCTAATGCCACTCATTATGTTTGTGATCAAACATTTACAGTTCTTAGAACATATGACGTTTTTCCAGTCAATATCGTGAATATTGGTGACATTTCAAACATATATGACTATACTAACGATTTTTATATATTCACAGATGAATGGTCATTTAATTCTACGATCCCAATTTACACATTTGAAGAATTAATGGGTAATGACAATGACACAACAATAACAGATCTGCATACATATCATATAGCATATAATGTTGCAGCGAAACAAATGACGCTTGCTATAGCACATCATAATAAACAATAAAGGAAAGAGTATGAAATGAATATTATCCTGCTTTCAGGCGGAAGCGGACAGCGCTTATGGCCGCTGTCTAACAGCATAAGAAGCAAACAGTTTCTCAAATTATTCAAAACGGGCAATGATTCCTATGAATCCATGGCACAGCGTGTCTATCGTCAGATAAAAAGCGTTTCACCAGATGTGGGAGTAACTATTGCAACAGGCGAAGACCAGGTAAGCACCATAAAAAACCAGCTTGGTGATGATATTGATATCTGCATCGAGCCATGCAGACGTGATACATTTCCTGCAATAGTGCTTGCAGCGACATATCTTCATGATATAAAAGGCGTTGGTCTATCTGAAAGCATAGCCGTTTGTCCTGTTGACCCATATGTACATGATGACTACTACAAAGCAGTTATCTCACTTATGAAAAGCATAGAAACTGTCAGCAAAAAGCTTATGCTTTTAGGTGTTGAGCCAACTTATCCAAGCGAAAAATACGGCTACATTATTCCTGAAAATGATCACAGCATAAGTTCAGTTAAAAAGTTTGTGGAAAAGCCTGATAGGATATCTGCTGAAAAATACATTGAGCAGGGTGCACTGTGGAATGCAGGTGTGTTTTCATTCTCACTTGAATACATAATTGAAAAATCCCACGAACTTATAGAATATTCCGATTATTATGACCTACTTGAAAAATATGAAAGTCTTGAAAAGATAAGCTTTGACTATGCCGTATCAGAAAAAGAAACAAACATAGACGTTATGAGATATAAAGGCGAATGGCGAGATGTAGGAACATGGAACATGATGTCGGAGGTCATGTCTGAAAATGTCAAAGGCAATGCGCTTCTTGATGATAAATGTGAAAACACCCACGTTATAAATGAACTTGGTATTCCACTTCTTTGTATGGGCTGTAAAAACATGATAGTTGCAGCAAGCAATGACGGCATACTTGTTTCTGATAAGGAAACCAGCGGATACATGAAGCCATATGTGGAAAAGCTGGGAAATATGGCAATGTTTGCAGAAAAATCATGGGGTACTTTTACAGTGCTTGATGTTCAGCTAAATTCAATGACAGTAAGCATATACCTGAAAGAAAACCATTCCATGAAATATCACAGTCACGAACAGCGCAGTGAGATATGGACGATAGTTTCAGGAAACGGATATGTTGTTGTGGACGGCGAGAAAAAGTTAGTAAAAACCGGAGACACCATTTCAGTTTCAAAGGGTGCAAAACACCTTATCCATGCCCAGACAGATATGAACATTATTGAAATACAGATAGGCGAGTCTATCAGCGTAAAGGACAAGCACATATTCTTAGAAACATTTTAGAAATATCATGGAGGATAATATGAAAAAGGCCTTAATAACAGGAATTACAGGACAAGACGGCTCTTATCTTGCAGAACTACTTATTAGCAAAAATTATGAAGTTCACGGCATTGTTCGCCGTTCTTCTGTTTCAAACACCGAAAGAATAGATCATCTTATAGCTGAAAACGCTGTAACACTGCATGACGGCGATCTTTCCGACTCGTCAAGCATTATCAGGATAGTGAATGAAGTACGTCCCGATGAAATATACAACCTTGCGGCACAAAGCCATGTACAGGTATCCTTTGACGCAGCCGAATACACAGGCGATGTAGACACACTTGGCGTATTGAGAATACTTGAAGCAGTACATATGCTCGGCATGGATAAATCCTGCCGAATTTATCAGGCATCTACTTCTGAACTTTTCGGCAAAGTGGAAGAGTGTCCACAAAGCGAAACAACACCATTTCATCCATACAGCCCATATGCAGTTGCAAAGCAGTATGGCTATTGGATGATAAAACAATATCGTGAAGCATATGGAATGTTTGCCTGCAACGGTATTCTTTTCAACCACGAATCAGAGCGTAGAGGTGAAAATTTTGTTACCAGAAAGATAACAATGGCAGCAGGCAGAATAGCCTGCGGACTCCAAGATCATTTTGAACTAGGCAATCTCAACGCTCTAAGAGATTGGGGATATGCTAAGGATTATGTGGAATGTATGTGGCTCATGCTCCAGCAGGATAAACCTGATGACTTTGTAATAGCAACGGGTGTTCAGCACACTGTAAGAGAATTTACTGAACTTGCCTTTGCCAATAATGGTATCAAGATAGAATGGCAAGGAAATGGTATTGATGAAAAGGGTTATGACTCAAAGACTGGTAAAATGCTTGTTTGCGTAAATCCAAAGTGGTTCAGACCTACCGATGTTGTAAACCTCCTTGGCAATCCTACCAAGGCGCGCACTGTTCTGGGCTGGGATCCGCTGAAGACAAGCTATGAACAGCTTTGCGCTATTATGTCAAAGCACGATCGCCAGCTAGCCGAAAAAGAGGCGACGCAGAAATTAATGATACGATAAAGGTGGTGCGGCTATGACAGACGTAGTACTGATATTTGGTGTTTCAGGCTTTGTAGGCGGATATCTTGCTGAAGAATTTTGTAACTTTGGATATAAAGTCTATGGCTGTGATATATCAGAAAGTTCTGATATTGCAGATCAAGTAACATTCATTCCTTGTGATATTCTTGACCAAGTTCAGGTAAGAAAAGTCATATCTGAAACAAAACCAATGTATATTGTTGACCTTGCGGCAATAAGCAGCGTCAGCTATTCTTGGAAAAAGCCTGCAAAAACTATGGCTGTAAATGTAGAGGGAGCACTGAACATATTTGAATCAGCAAAAGAGATAATACCCAATACCAAAATATTGGTCATAGGCTCAAGCGAAGAATACCAGCAGTCTGATGATCCTATCAATGAAGAATTTTCTCTTGACTCATGCAGCCCGTATGGATTATCGAAAATAACTCAGGAACGATTTGCAAAACTATACAGAGAGCAATATGGCATGAAAATATACTGTGTCAGGGCATTTAATCATACTGGTGTTGGACAATCCGACAGATTTGTTATACCAAGCTGGTGCAGGCAAGTGGCGCTATTATCTGCAAAAAAAAGAATGGCAATATCATTGTAGGAAACATTGACGTATATCGTGACTTTAGCGATGTGCGTGACGTAGTAAGAGCCTACAGAATGATACTTGAAAGCGAAAAAAGTAAAACCATATATAACGTAGGCAGCGGAAAAGCCACAAAACTAAAAGATATTCTCGACTATATAGTTTCTCTTTCGTCTTGCAAAATAAGTATCGAAATAGACCCTTCTCTTGTGCGTAATGGTGAAAATGCCAAGATATACTGTTGCAATGAACTTATAAGAAAAGATCTTTGCTGGTATCCACAATATGACATTTCCGATACTGTTAAGGATATTTACGAATACTACTACAATATGTTTACTTAATCAAAAAAACAGATCAAGCACTGTGCTTGATCTGTTTTTTATATTTGATCTAATTACTTCCTCTTAGAAACCACCATAGCTGCACCTGCAAGTGCTGCCAGACCTATACTTATGCCCATTGCCGCATCTGTATTAGGGTTTTTGGTGCTGTTAGGATTTGTCGTTGTCTTTGATGATGAAGCCGCTGCACTGCTGTCATTTGTTGCTTCAGAAGAAGCCTCGGAAGATGACTCCTCTGCTTTGCTCTCGCTGCTCTCCTCACTTGACGACTCCTCAACAACGTTATTGAACTCAACGTCGTCGTCCTTTGTCATTTCGTCAACGCCGTCGTCAACCAACTCAACTCTCTCCCAGCCGTAAATGCCTTCAATAGCATTTGTAAGCTCATAAGCTGCTGTCTTCTGTGAAACAGCTGATGGGTGATAGTCAACTGCATAACCATTGTTTTCGCTGTCCTGAACGCTGAACTGGAAAACTGATACCTTGCTGTCGCCTGTTTCAGTCTTATAAGTGTCAACTGCATCTGTAATAGAAGGATAAAGCTCCTGTCCCATAATACCGAGTGTACAAAGTATCTCAGAATTTGGATTCTTAGCTCTTATCTCCTTGAGGAAATTTACATAGCCATTTTCAAACTCAGCACACTTATCAGCGTCACCCTTTGTGTATGAGTTATCGTTTGTACCAAGATTTACAACGATAAGCTCAGGCTGATACTGTGAGAAATCCCAATCATAATTAGCTGTCTGCTCACCGTCGAACCAGCTCCATGTAAAGCAGAACTTATCATAGAAATTTGGCACAAGCAGTGCGTCATTTATCTTGCCGTTGCCTGAATAACCAGAGATCACACCTGCTCCGCTTACTGATACAAAGCTGTAGTCAGCGCCAAAATTCTGTGCTGCCTTGTAAGCATATGTCTTTGCGGCGTTCTCGTTGTAGATAGAAAATGACTTTCCAAGTGGATCATCAACACCGTATCCACAAGTGATAGAGTCACCAATAAACTCAATAGAATGCTTTGCTGCCTCTGTTGGCTGTGGCTTTCCGTCTACCTCAAAGCTGTCAATTGCGATAACGCTCTGTGCAGCTTCTGAAAGCTTTATGAGCTTGACAGTGCTTTCGCCCTCAGGAAGCTCTACCTCAACTGCGTTTGTCTTCTTATTTTTTATGTAGCCCTGCTTAACAAGCTTGCCGTTTACAAATACGCCAATTCTTGCCTCACCTACGCTGCCGTTTACATTGAAAACAGCCTTTGTGCCTGTGCATTTGAACTCGATACCGCTTGCAGAATAGCCAAGTATCGTTGTGTCGCCCTTTCTGTAAGTACGACCGATAAGCTTAACATTGTCGCTTGTTGCCTCATAAGAGGTGAGCTTGTCCGTTGCTTCCGTGTCTGCCATGACCGTCATTCCCATGCAGCCTGCTGCAATTGCCGCAGCACAGAAGCCTGCCAAAAACTTCTTCATACTATGATTTCCTCCGTTGTTTAATTTTTTTGTATCTTTTGCCTTAATATTTCTCGATCCAATAATTTAATTATACTCTATCTGCAAGATATATACATTAATTTATTGTTAATGTTTATTCGTCATTTTATTAACAGGACTGCTAGATATTCTTTATCCTCTTATAAACCACAGCTGACAGCGGTGGACAGACGAAACTGCCTGAAACGGGCTGTTTGTTCATCTTGCCACTTTCATCAAGCCTGAGATAAAAGCTTCCCTCAGGCAGACCGAAGCCCCTGTTCTCGTAGTAAGGATTAAGTGCGATAACATAGCATTCTCCGTCTTTTTCAAGCTTCCAACTTACGCAGTTCCAATCGTCATTGTGCATAAAATGAAGATGTGCGTTCACGTCCTCTTTAGTATACATTCGGAAAAGCGGACTTCCCTTTCTCAACCTTATAAGAGCCTTGTAATACTCAAAGACCTCTTTATATTCAAGCTTCCTGTTCCACTTTATGGAGTTAGTGTAGTCAGGCGCATTGTAGCTGTCATGGGAATAGATATTCACATCGTTTGGCTCTTCGCCCTCTTTGAGTATCCTCGGCTTTGACCTAAGAAAATCCTGACCAAGCTGTATGAACGGCATGCCCTGTGAAAGTATCACTATCACCGCCGCAAGCTTGTCCATTTTTATCCTTACGCCCTCACTGTCATTCTTTGCCGATATACAAAGCTTGTCCCACAAAGTATTGTTGTCATGAGCCTCACAGTAATTCACCGCCTGAGTAGGTTCAAAAGCCCAGCAAGCTTCTTTTGCGTCATTTATCTGATAGTGTGGCACAGAGCCGGCTATACCACGCCTTAGAGTAGAAGCCGCATTTCTGTTTCCGCTGACAAAGCCCTTGTCATATGGATTGAAAGTACCGCCCTTAATAGAATCTCTGATGTTATCGTTGAAAAGTCCAACTCTTCCAAACTGATATGAATTCCATTTATATGCAAGCCTGTCAGCAGGGAGCGGTGACTCTCCTCCCGTCCAGCCCTCACCATACATTAGTATCTGAGGGTCTATCTTGTTAAGCTCGTCCCTTATGATGTTCACAGTTTCAATATCGTGAAGCGCCATAAGGTCAAAGCGGAAGCCGTCTATCTTATATTCCGTTGCCCAAAATCTGAGAGAATCTATCATGAATTTTCTCATCATCATGTGGTTTGAAGCCGTTTCGTTTCCACAGCCCGAGCCGTTTGAAAAAGAGCCGTCATTTCTTATCCTATGATAATAATATGGAAAAGAACGCTCAAAGGCTGACTCCTCGGTATAGTAAGTGTGATTGTATACCACGTCCATTATAACGCCAATGCCGTTCTCGTGAAGTGCCATAACAAGCTGTTTGAACTCTCTTATCCTGCACTTAGGGTCATAAGGGTCTGTGGAATAAGACCCCTCAAGGCAGTTGAAGTTCTTAGGGTCATAACCCCAGTTATATTGATTGAGCCAAGGCTTGCTCTCGTCTACAGTGGCATAATCTTCCACAGGAAGCAAATGAACATGGGTGATTCCAAGCTCTTTGAGATGTTCGATACAGGTGTTCACGCCCTGATATTTCGTACCCTTATCGGCAAAAGCCACATACTTTCCTCTATGCTCAGGAGCAACGCCTGATGAACTGTCCGCAGAAAAATCCCTGACGTGGCACTCATACACCACTGCGTCGCAGGCATTTCTGCACTTAGGCTTCTTGACCTTGTCCCAACCCTCAGGGTCGGTGGTCTTGAAATTCACCACCGCACCAACGTTTCCGTTGACTCCGCAGGCTTTTGCATAGATATCTATAGTTTCATGCCTTGTTTTGTGGTCAAACTCAAATGTATAGGTATAAAAAACACCGTCAAGGTCACGGAGTATCTCCACATACCAAACACCATGGTCAAGCCTTTCCATAGGCAGGCTTTCAAGACGGCTTTTGCCCTCGCCGTCAAGATACAGATTAAGATAAACTCCCGTTGCAAGCGGCGACCATGTTTTGAACACAGTTTTGCCCTCTTTCATGACCGCACCCAGATCGTTTCCTATATATTGATTATCTCTGTCGAACTGTTCATAATTCAATCTGTACATCAACCATGCCCCTTGCCTATTTTTTACTTCTTAGATATTTTTACTCCAGACTTTCGCCAAGCACCGAGCCTTGAAGAAGCTTAGTTTCAAAGCCCTCCCTCGTATTTTTAAGCAGGTCATCGCAAAGCTTTACCTTGTCCTTTTCAAGGAGCAGCAGGATAGTTGAGCCGCCAAACTCGAAATATCCCTTTTCTTCGCCCTTTGTGACCTTTACGCCGCCCTCAGTGTGCAGATTTGATATCTTGCCCACCATAAGAGCACCGACTTCCATTTGAATAATATCTCCGAACTGCTCCGTTCTTATCATGCAATACTCTCTGGAATTTTCCTTGAAAACAGGCAGATAATTGTTCACCACAGGGTTCACAGTGTGAAGAATACCATTTATCTTTCTGTTGTGGCTCTTTACACCGTCTGCACAATAGCAATAGCGGTGATAATCGTCCACTGAAAGTCTGATGATAACTGCATAGCCACCCTCATAACGCTTTGCAAGCTTGCTGTCCCTGAGAAGCGAGGCAGTATTATACACTGCGTTCTTTATAATAAAGGTATCAGACTGTGTTATCTTATAAGCAGTCACCTTGCCGTCTGAAGGTGACACCAGCAGATCTCTGTCCTTAGTGATAAAACGTCTGCCAGGCTTTATTTTTCTTGTGAAAAAATCATTGAATGAGCGATACATTCTTTCCTCATAGTCAAACATATCTATTCCGTTATTTTCTGCAAAGCCGAAAATAAAAGGCACTGAGAACTTGCTGTCAAGTATCACTCTTGCACACTTTGAAAATATCGGACAGCCGAGAAATTTCATAAGCGCCCTGCCCATTGCCGAGCTGTAGGCAGCCGCAAGAAAGCTATCCTGAGATGTGGTCTGTTCGTATTCTCTGCCCTGTCTGTCACGGTATTTCATCTGTTTCTCTCCTTTTATTTACATTATTGTAGGGGACGACACCCCCGACGTCCTGTTTTTCACACACCTGTCTGACAAAAACATTTCCCATTCAGGTAACTTTTATCTTAGATTATATGCTGCATTTTAAGATAGCCGAGAAGGATTATCGCACCTATAGTAAAGAGTATCAGCACGCCTTTCATTGAAAGCTTCTTGACATTTATTTTCAATACAAAGAGTATTGAAATAAGTATCATAAAGCTATGGAAAACAAATGGAAAAATATTTCTCGGTATATTGTGCTGACCCATGAACAGCAGAGGAAGTATCATAGCAACTGTTGTAACAGGCAGACCCTTATATTCTTTTCTGTTCTCTGTTGTGTTTCTCTGACGCTCTTCCTCCATAACGTTGAAGTAGCCAAGTCTGATAACAGCGCCCAGAACTATCATAATGCTTGCGATAAGACGAAGCGGATAAACCGAGTTGTAGTGATAGCCTATGACAGCAGGGAAAACACCGAAGCAAACAAGGTCGCACAGTGAGTCGATCTGTATGCCGAACACCTTTTCATGCTCTGTTCTGTTTTTCATACTTCTTGCTATCTTGCCGTCAAAAAGGTCGCAGATACCCGAAAGAAGCAGGCAGAGAAAGGCTATGGACATATGATTTTCAAAGACCTGAGTGATCCCGAACACTGACGAAACAAGTCCTATGTATGTGAGTATTACCGAATAATTATAAAAACCGATCATTTTTTCTTTTCCTCTCATTCTTTTTCGACTTCTTTTTTAACTTCCTGCGACCCCTCAAGACCATTCTTCTTATCATTCCTCATAACGATAAAATGAGCCACGAATGTTACCAATGCGCTCATTATCAGCAGTAAATAGAAGCTGAGTCCACGGCTCAGTAGCATTGCAGGCTTTACAAGCTCTGCGGTGAAAATGCCCATGAACATATATGTGAAGCAGCCCTCTGTTACGCCTGCCGCACCAGGCAATGGCAGCATTTCAACTGCAACGCCTATCATAGTCTGAAGTGCGATAATATTCCAAAAACCTGTTCCGCTAAGGCCGTAGGACTTATACACTATCCATGTGACAGCCAGCAGGAACATTCTCTGCACCAGTGTGATAAGAAAAATATTTATCACAGTGTGCACATTGCTCTTTATATATTCCGAACCGATCATGTAATTGTCGCAGATACGTTTTATTTTGTTTATATATTTTTCGTTGTTCTTTTCTTTGAGTATCCTTATGCGTGTCAGAAGATTTATAAGCTTGATGCCCATTTTTCTCGCCCACAAAGGCTTATAGAAAATAAACACAAGCCCTGCGATATAGGCGATATTCAGTATAAAGCCGATAAGCAGAAGCCACCAAAGCCGTCCCACATGAAGCTTTATAAAGCCAAAGTTGAAAAGCAGGAACGCCAATGCAAGAAGCACCTGCACAGCCTTGAAAGCTATGGTGATGATAAGCATTATCAAGGTGGAAAAGCCTATCTTTATGCCATCTTTCTTCATGTAATACATCTGCGCAGGCTGTCCGCCGGAAGCAGACGGCGTTATACAGCTAAAGAAAAAGCCTATAAACGAATATTTCAAACAACGCCTGAAAGGAGTTTTTACTTCAAAAAGCCTCAGCATATACTTTATTATGACCGACTCCCCTGCCACATAGCAGAACACGCACACAGCACCCACTGCAAGCCAGCTTTTCTTTGCAAGGTGAAGATCCGCCACTATGTCGGAAAACTCTTCTCCTCTGAAAAGCAGTCTGACTGTCAGCCAGCCTATGACCACAATAAAGAATATATTAAGAACATATTTCAGGTTCTTTTTTATTTTCATCATCTCCGAATTTTCAGCCTGTCCATTAAAAGTTCAGACCGTTTTTGTCCCACACATATTTTTTACAGCACGAATGCCATAAAGCACAGATTTACTATTATCTGCAAAATTGTAAATCTTATTACTACCTGAGTATCAGACCAGCCCTTGTTCTTTCTTGCATGGTCGTGAAGAGGAGTTCTTATGCCCTCCATAAAATTCTTTATTTTCAGGAAACGTCTGAAAGAAAGCTTGAGAAGTCCAAGTCCGCCGTCAAGTATGATAACTATAGCCATAGGGATAAATGCGAATGGTGCGGCAGTTTTTAAGAACATCACCGCAAGGAAAACACCCAGCGCTCTCGAGCCTGCGTCACCCATGAGCATCTGGCTAGGCGAGCAGTTGAACCACAGATAAGCCGCAAGCGTCACGAACATTATCATAGGAAGGAGCATATCAGCCGCACCACTCTTTGTCACCATAAATGCAAGTGGCAGAAGAACTGTCATGACCAGTGAACCGCATAGCCCGTCAACGCCGTCTGTACAGTTTGTAACGTTTATAGCCGTCCAAACGAGGACGCCTGCAAGGATGATGAACAGCGGTGCAGGGATAGTGAAAGTGGAATCTGTGATATAAAGCTTCACCTGCGAGCCGTTATAAAAATAGTATGTAAACGCAATGCCAAGAGATATAACAAGGTCGATAAGACCCTTTTTCAGGTTGCCCCAAGGAGTTTCAGCAGCATCGTCAAAATATCCGCTGAGCATGGCGGCATACACAAGCACGAGATAGATTATGTTCTCGATATCGAGAGGATAGAAAAGTGCTGTGCAAAGGGTAAAGGAAGTCACGAAGATAATTCCTGCGCCACGAGGCTTGCCCTCAGAAAGAGCACCGTTCACAGCAAACGCTCTGCCTTGATCTTTAGGCAAAATGCGTTTGAAGAATTTCAGGCTGAAAAAAGCAATAAGAAAACTGCACAGCATTGGCACAAGCAGCACCAATGTAGTATTATTCGTCTTAGCCAAAAGGTTATAAAACATTGTCATCGTCCTTTTCTGTTTCAATTCATACATATACTATTATATTATACAACATAGCTGTGCAAAATGCAAATATTATTATCCGTCATTTTGCACAATTTTTTCTTAATGGTTTCTTAATGTGGAAAATTTAAGGTAAGTGCCAAGCAAAACAAAATGCACAGCCCATATAAGACTGTGCATAGGTTCATTCTGTTTCATTCAATATGTTCATCATTTCGGACGGCGTAACAATAAAATCTTTCATGGGATAATGTTTCTTATTTCCCGTGACAACATAAGCATTATTATCACGCTTTTCCATTGCTACCTCGTAGAAAATAAGATCGTCCATATCCACGAGTATCTCCCCTGTCGGTTTCGGGTCAACTTTAATTCCATGTGAAATAATAGAATTTATCATTGTTTGGATAGTTTCAGCTTTTAGATGAAACTTAGGTCTGTTCAAGACTTCCGCATATTCATCTATTATGTCATCATGAAACAGCGGCGTTATCCTGCCATCAAGCACCTCACGAAGCACCATACACGGCGGAGATTGCGAATTTTTAGTGATAAGAGCAGATACGATAACATTTGTGTCAATAACAGCGCAGACTTTCATTTATCATTTTCTCCTGTTCTTTCTCACTTCTGCTATTTCAGCGTTTATCTCGTCCAAAGACATTTCAGGGACGTCAGTTGCCTGCTCTCTAAGCTTTTCAAACGCTTCAAGTCCCTCTGCTCTTGTAACAGCATTTTCAGGAAGAACTGTTTCAAATGGTATTCCACGCACCATTTTGCTACGCACCATAAACATTCTGAAAGCTGTAGGAAGATCCATTCCTAATGCACTGTATATCTCGCTTACCTCATTTTTAAGGTCACTGTCAACACGGAATTGAACTAAAGTCTGATTTTTTGCCATACAAAACACCTCCAAATATATTAAAATGTATGTGTTTATCTTTCAATTATATTATATCATCATTTATATATATTGTCAACACAGTACACTACAAAATACATTATCATGAAAAAATATATTTGCTCCTAAAGATTGAAAAAAACATTATTTTGTGCTATAATTATCTCATTAAGGAGGCATTTTTATGGCAATAAAAGACAAAGTGCTGGAACTTCTCGACGATAACAAGGGCAAATATCTTTCAGGCGAACAGCTTGCTGACACGCTGGGCTGTACCCGTGGGGCTGTTTGGAAAGCTGTGAAAGCTTTGCAGGAAAACGGCTACCCTATCTCTGCGGTGACGAACAAGGGCTATTCCCTTGATGAAAACACTGATATACTTTCCCTTGCAGGCATAAAAAAATATCTTGACCCTGACCGTCAGGGGCTTGAAATAGAGGTATACAAGGAAGTAAGCTCCACTAATCTGGTACTCAAAGACTATGCAAATCAGGGTGTGCCCGAGGGCAGGATAGTCATTGCAGGTATGCAGACACAGGGGCGCGGAAGGCTTGGACGTTCTTTCTTCTCGCCCTCTGATTCGGGTCTTTACATGAGCATTCTTCTCCGCCCTGACATGGCTGCAGCTGACGCTGTTAAGATAACCACCGCCGCTGCGGTGTCTGTTGCCCTTGCAGTGGAAAAGGTCAGCGATCAAAAGCCTGACATAAAATGGGTTAACGACATTTACATAAACGGCAGGAAGATATGCGGAATACTCACGGAGGCTTCTTTCAGCATGGAAAGCGGCGGACTTGACTACGCTGTGCTTGGTATCGGTGTAAACACCTATGAGCCGGAAGGCGGTTTTCCTGAGGCAATAAGAGATATCGCAGGACCGATATTCCACGAAAGAAAAAGCGATATGCGAAACAGGATAGCCGCAGAGATAATAAACAATTTCATGCGTCTTTATGACAGCTTTGAAGAAAACAGCTTTTACCCAGAATACAGAAAACGCTTGCTTTGGGTAGGCGAAAAGATAAACGTCATAAGAGGAAGCGAAAAAACTCCTGCCACAATGCTTGGGGCTGATGAGGACTGTCGCCTGCACGTCAGATATGAGGACGGCAGAGAAGAATATATTTCCTCAGGAGAGATAAGTATTCGCAAGGCTTAACATAATATACGAAATGTTAGGTATATCTAACGAAACAAACGGCTATGATTTTTTATAATTAATTCAGTTTATCAAATAATATCAGCAGGTCGAGCCATTGAGAAATGGCTCGATTTTTTGTGCATCATAACTATATAAACGTTTTCGTTTATGTGTATTTCTACAAGTTAGTCAATGCTTATTCTAATTATATATATCCCATGTAAATAAAAACATTATTCATTTTGTGTCATATAGTATATAATTATAGTTGACAGTATGTCTTGATTATTGACTTTGTAATCAAATTTAACTTTAATTATATGGAGGAAATTTTATGACAAAAGAATTTGATTATTCACCGATCGACAAAATTCTTGAAAATCATGAAAAAACAGCGGTCATAGCCATATTGCAGGATATTCAGGAGATATATCACTATCTTCCAAAGGAAATATTCCCATATCTTGCAAAAAAGCTTGGCACAGGCGAAGCAAGAATATACAGCGTTGCGACCTTTTATGAGAATTTTTCTCTCGAGCCAAAGGGCAAATACGTTATCAAATGTTGTGACGGCACTGCCTGTCATGTAAGAAAATCTATACCTATTCTCGAATATCTCAGAGGAGAGCTCGGTCTTAGCGAGAAGAAAACCACCACTGACGATCTGATGTTCACAGTGGAAACTGTTTCATGTCTTGGCGCTTGTGGACTTGCCCCTGTTCTCACTGTGAATGATGTTGTTCACCCTGAGATGAATCCTGACAAGGCTGCGGCTCTGCTTAAGGAACTGAGAGAAAAGGAGGCTAAATAATATGCTGCTGAAAACGAAATACGATCTTGACAACGCCCGTGAACAGTATGGTAAGCTTGTTGACAAGCAGGCTAGAAAAGTGCTTGTTTGCGCAGGTACAGGCTGTGTTGCAGGCGGTTCGCTGAACATATACCAGAAGCTTATCGAAACTATCTCCGCAAAGGGATTGGAGTGCGTAGTGGCACTTGCTGACGAGCCACATGATGATGATGTCCACGATGGCGCTATCGGCGTAAAAAGAAGCGGCTGTCACGGCTTCTGCGAAATGGGTCCACTTGTTAGAATAGAGCCTGAGGGCTGGCTTTACACTAAGGTAAAGCTTGACGATGTTGACGAGATAGTTGACAAGACTATCTGCAATGGCGAGTGCGTTGAAAGACTGTGCTACAAGAAAAACGGTGAAATATATCGCCAGCAGTCAGAAATACCATTCTATAAGATGCAGCAGCGTATCGTCCTTGAACACTGCGGTCACATTGACGCTACTTCCATAAAGGAATATCTTGCTATAGGCGGCTACAGAGCCTTTGAAAAGGCACTTCTCAGTATGTCACCTGAGGATATCCTCAACGAAATGACAGAATCTAATCTTCGTGGACGTGGAGGCGGAGGATTCCCTCTTGGCAGAAAGTGGACAAGCGTTGCAAAGCAGAAAAGCCCTACAAAATACATAGTCTGCAATGGTGACGAGGGCGACCCTGGCGCATTTATGGATCGTTCTATCATGGAGGGCGACCCACACAGGCTTCTTGAAGGCATGATGATAGCCGGTATCGCAACAGGCGCAAAAGAGGGATATATCTACGTTCGTGCGGAATATCCGCTGGCAGTATCACGTCTTAAAGGTGCTATCGCACAGGCTGAGCAGTTTGGTCTGCTTGGTGACAATATACTCGGCACAGATTACTCATTCAGAATACATATAAACCGTGGTGCAGGCGCATTTGTTTGCGGTGAAGGCTCTGCCCTGACGGCTTCTATCGAGGGCAAGCGTGGTATGCCTAGAGTTAAGCCGCCAAGAACTGTTGAACATGGTCTTTTCAACGAGCCTACAGTTCTCAACAACGTTGAAACGCTGGCTAACGTGCCTGTTATCATCAACAACGGTGCAAAATGGTTCAGGAGCATAGGCCCTGAGAACTCCCCTGGAACAAAGGCTTTCGCTCTTACGGGCAACATCTCAAACACCGGTCTTATTGAAGTGCCAATGGGAACTTCTCTCAGAAAGGTAATATTCGATATCGGCGGCGGCATGAGAGGTGACGGAAAGTTCAAGGCTGTTCAGATAGGCGGTCCGTCAGGCGGCTGTCTTGTTACGCCTAACCTCGATATCCAGCTTGACTTTGACTCGCTGAAAAAAGTCGGTGCTATGATCGGCTCAGGCGGACTTGTTGTTATGGACGATAAGTCCTGTATGGTAGAAGTTGCAAGATTTTTCATGAATTTCACCCAGAACGAGTCCTGCGGAAAGTGCGTTCCGTGCCGTGAGGGTACAAAGAGAATGCTTGAGATACTTGAGCGTATCGTAAATGGTAACGGTCAGGAGGGGGATATCGAACTGCTTCTTGAGCTTGCCGACACTATCTCCTCAACTGCTCTCTGCGGTCTTGGAAAGACGGCTGCATTCCCTGTTGTATCTACAATAAAGAACTTCCGTGAGGAATATGAAGCTCACATAAGAGATAAGAAGTGTCCATCAGGCAACTGCAAGAAGCTTGTGACATATCAGATCGACCCTGAGATATGCAAGGGCTGTTCAAAGTGTTCAAGAGTCTGTCCTGTGGGTGCGATCAGCGGTGAGATCAAAAAGCCGTTCAAGATCGACACCTCTAAGTGCATAAAGTGCGGAGCTTGTATTTCCAACTGCCATTTCAAAGCTGTCAAGGAGGTTTAATTTTAGCTATGAATAAAGAGTTTATGATAATCGACAATATCCCCGTTGCTATAAACGGTGAAAAAAATCTGCTTGAGCTTATCAGAAAGGCAGGCATCGAGCTTCCTACATTCTGTTACTATTCTGAGCTTTCAGTATACGGTGCTTGCAGAATGTGCATGGTGGAAAACAAGTGGGGTGGCATGGAAGCCGCTTGCTCAACTCCTCCGAGAAACGGTATGGAGATATACACAAACACACCAAGGCTTAGAAAATACCGCAAGATGATATTGGAACTTCTTCTTTCAAATCACTGCGGTGAATGTACGACCTGCGATAAAAACGGCAAGTGCAAATTGCAGGAGCTTGCCGCAAGATTTGATATCCACAGGGTACGTTTTGACAATCCAAAGTCCAAGCCTTGTATCGATGATTCTTCTGTATCTATAACCAGGGACGCCAACAAGTGTATCCTCTGCGGTGACTGCGTAAGAGTGTGCAACGAAGTACAGAATGTTGGTGCAATAGATTTTGCATTCAGAGGTTCAAAAATGAAGGTTGCCTGTTCATTTGATAAGCCTATAGGCGATTCAAACTGCGTTGGCTGCGGTCAGTGTGCGGCAGTCTGTCCAACAGGCGCTATAATCATAAAGAACGACAGCCACAGGCTTTGGAAAGAGCTTAATCAGGAGGACACTATTGCAGTGGCTCAGGTAGCTCCGGCTGTAAGAGTTGCAGTGGCAAAAGAGTTCGGCTACAACGGTGAGAACGTTATGGGCAAGATAGTTGCAGCACTTAGAAGAATAGGTTTCAACTACATTTTTGACACCTCAACAGCCGCAGACCTCACTGTTATGGAGGAGTCAAAGGAGTTTGCAGACAGGCTTGCAAACGGTGGAAAGCTCCCGCTGTTCACATCGTGCTGTCCTGCATGGATAAAGTATGCTGAGAACGAGTATCCTGAGATACTGCCTAACATTTCCACTTGCCGCTCACCAATGCAGATGTTTGCTTCCGTAATAAACGAGAAGTTCAAGGGCGAGGGCAAGAAGATACTTTCTGTTGCTGTTATGCCTTGCACTGCTAAAAAGGGAGAAGCCGCAAGAGATGAGTTCAAGGACGAGAACGGCAAACCGTTGGTTGATTTTGTCATCACAACTCAGGAGCTTATCATGATGATAAAAGAAGCCGGTATCGTGTTCAACGAGATAGAGCCGGAAGCTGTTGATATGCCGTTCGGCACTATGACAGGCGCAGGCGTAATCTTCGGTGTAACAGGCGGTGTAACAGAAGCAGTTATCAGACGTGTTTCCACAGACAAGTCACTCGCTTCCCTGAGAAATCTTGCATTCGAGGGCGTAAGAGGCTTCGAGGGCATAAAGGAGCTTGAAGTACCTCTTGGTGACAAGGCTATCAAAGTCTGCGTTGTAAACGGACTTCGCAATGTTGAGGTCATAATGAACAGAATGAAAGCTGGCGAGCATTTCGACCTTATCGAAGTTATGGCTTGTCCAAACGGCTGTATAGGCGGCGCTGGTCAGCCAAAGGCTACTATCGACGAGAAGAAAGAGCGCAGTGTTAATCTTTACAATGCTGACAAGCTTTGCACTTTGAAGCGTTCAGAAGAAAATCCGCTTATGGATAAGCTTTACGAGGGTATCCTCAAGGGCAGAGAGCATGAACTGCTTCATGTAAGCTATGTAAAATAACAAAATAGCATAAATAGCAAAAGGCTGCACGAAACTGTGCAGCCTTTTTTGTGTATCGAAAAACTATAATAAATGGGTGACCTGAGGTCTCCCCTACATATGAACAGCGTATTTACATAAATTGTAGGGGACGGCGCCCTCGACGTCCCGCTTATTTAGGACGTTGTCAATAAGCTCAAGGTTGTACGAAATGTGCAGCCTTTTTTGTACGGACTATTTTATTATGATATATCCTCCACCTTGACAGCTCTCTTTTCATTTCTGTAGTTGACTACCTCTCCAAGAGTGCAGTATATAACAGAGAACACAGGAACAGCGATGAACATTCCGAATATGCCAAAGAGGTTTCCACCTATGGTGATAGCGAAAAGTGTCCATAGTGACGGCAGACCAACCGAGTTTCCTACCACCTTTGGATAGATAAGATTGCCCTCAATAGCCTGAATAATGAACATGAACAACAAAAACAGCACAGCCTGCTTGAAATCCGTCACGCATATAAGCAGGAAGCCCACCACATAGCCAAGAAAAGCTCCCACAATAGGGATAAGTGCAGTGCAGGCAACGAGTATGGCAATAAGCACCGCATTCGGGAAACGGAAGATAGCCATACCAATACCGCAAAGGGAGCCGAGGATAAGGGCTTCCGTGGTCTGACCCACAAGAAAGTTTGCAAAAGTATCGATAGAGCGACGGCATATACGGCTTATGCGGTCGGTGATACGATTGCTGAGAAAAGCACAGCTTATGCGCTTGCACAGGTCTTTGAGCCGCTCTTTTGCGGCAAGCATATAGACCGCAAAGCAGATTCCCAAGAAGAAGTTCACAAGACCTGAGAAAAGATCTGTCACAAAGCTTACTGTTGAACTGAGTGTGTTCAAGATCACAACGCCGTCTTTCAGCCAGCTTGTAACCTTATCGATAATATCAGCAGTGCTTATATTCATTCTGTCAAGCCACCCTGCTATCTCAGGGGAATTGTTGAGCTTGTTGGAAATATTTGAAATAAGCACAGGGATATCGTCTGAAAGCTGAGAGAAAGTCTTTATGAGTGCAGGGATAATAAGCCAGCACACAAGTGCCACAACGCCTAGACAAAGCAGAAAGGTCAGCACTATCGAGCATGGTCTTTTCAGCGTTTCCACAGTTTTGGCATATTTCTCTTTTTTAGGCTTCTTAAAAAGCCTCTTTTCAATGCCTGACATTGGCACATTCAGGATAAATGCGATTATACAGCCAAATATAACAGGCTTCAAGACCCCGATCATTACGCCCAGAAGTCTAAAAAACTTATCATAGTTGGTCAATCCCCAAAAAAGCACTACGCCAAGAACCACAAGGGCTGCATTTTCTTTGAATTTTTTTGTGAATTTCATTAGTTTCTCCTTACAAAAACGAGCTGTACAGCCTTTGCCGTACAGCTCTCAAATCTCTTAGAAATTAGTGTTAAGGCTGAGATACTGTCCGCTCTGATAGAGATAGATCAGATATACCACAGACGCATAGATAGTCACAACAGCGACTATCAGTGATGTAATTGCAGCGAGAATGTTCAGTATCGGGATAAATGCCACAACAAGGCACACTGCCATGACAATAAGGCAGGTCTTGTTTACATTCCACACATGGTCGCCCTTGTTTGCAAGCCCGTAGTTCTTCACGTCCCTGAGCAGTTCGCCTGTTGATTTGCAGATATAGTAAAGCACCGCTATGTTCATTACATTGCCAGCAAAACTCAGAACACTTGATATCGCATTATTGTCAATAAATGTGTCAACTATTGAAAAGATAAGATCAGCCACTGTGAAAACAAGAGCTGTCTGATAACCATTATGGTCTTTTGAAGCTTCAAGTATTCCCCATACGTTGAAAATAGTTGCGGCTACGGTACAAGTCATCAAAAGAAGTGCGCCTATCCCAGGTATAAAAGCAAGCGGAACTCCTATAACACCTATGATCTTTGCCAGAAACACCTTTTTGATACCGCTTGCGGCATTTGGATATTTTACCATTTTATTACCCCCTATATTTCGTTTTCTTAATCAAGTTCGATATTCATTATCGGCTGTGAAACGTCTGCGCCGGCAGGTACCATTGGAAGAACGTTTATATCCTTGTTGATGATAACGTCCACAAGGCAAGGCTTACCGCATTTGAGTGCCTTTTCAAGCATTGGCTTTATCTCGGATTTCTTTGTTATCCTTATGCCCTCAACGCCAAATGCGTCGGCAAGCTTCATAAGGTCTGTTCCTCTTTCGATGTTAGTCTGAGAAAATCTCTTGCCGTAGAAAAGTCTTTGCCACTGTCTTACCATTCCGAGAACGTCGTTCTCGAAAACAAGCTCAATAAGCGGTATCTTATGCTTTGCAAGTGAAGAAAGCTCGTTGCAGTTCATGAAGAAGCTTCCGTCACCTGCGATGTTTACTACTGTTCTGTCAGGGTTGCCCACCTTTGCGCCCATTCCTGCGCCAAATCCGTAGCCCATTGTACCAAGTCCGCCGCTTGAAGCAAAGCTTCTTGGACACTTGAAGTTATAATACTGTGCAGCCCACATCTGATGCTGACCGACTTCTGTGGCGATGATAGCCTTGCCGTCTGTAAGTCTGTCAAGCTCCTCGATAACGTCCTGCGGAAGCACCTCATCCTCGCTCTCGATAGGCACCATTCTCAGCGCATACTGCTTTTTCCAATCCATAACAGTATTCATCCAAGCCTCGTGCTTCATATCGGGAAGCAGCTCGCAAAGCTTTGCAAGGATATACTTAACGTCTCCAGTAACATGGCTGTAAACGTCGATATTCTTGCCTATCTCGGCAGGGTCTATATCAATATGTATGATCTTCTTATCCTTTGCAAATGTCTTAGCGTTGCAAAGAACTCTGTCGGAAAATCTCGAGCCAAGAACAATCATAAGGTCACATTCGCTGAGCGTCATAGCGGCTGTCTTTGTGCCATGCATACCAAGCATACCGATATAGCAGTCCTTAGTATTGTCAAGTGCGCACTGTCCCATAAGTGACAATGAAACAGGTGCGTCCACTTTTCTTACGAACTCAGCCATTTCTTCTGTTGCGTCAGCAGAAACAACTCCGCCGCCTGCGTAGATAAAAGGCTTCTCAGCATTCTTTATAAGCTCTGCCGCAGCAGCTATCTCCTCGTTTATGCCCTCAGGATTGTGATTTACTACCTTCTTAGGCTCTTTCTTCTCATAGACCATAAGTGCGCCTGTGATATCCTTTGGTATATCTATAAGAACAGGACCCTTTCTGCCCTCGTTTGCAATATAGAAAGCTTCTCTGATAATGTCAGCAAGCTCCGCAGGGTCTTTCACAATGTAGTTATGCTTTGTGATAGGCATTGTTATCCCGCAGATATCTACCTCTTGAAAAGAGTCAAGACCAAGCAGATCTCTTGTTACGTTTCCTGTGATAGCCACCATAGGGATAGAATCCATATAAGCTGTGGCGATACCTGTTACAAGGTTCGTAGCACCTGGACCTGAAGTTGCGATAACAACGCCCGTTCTGCCTGTTGTTCTTGAATATCCGTCAGCCGCATGGCAGGCAGCCTGCTCATGGGCGGTGATAACATGGTGTATCCTATCAGAATATTTATACAGCGAGTCATATATGTTTAGAACTGCTCCGCCCGGATAGCCGAACACTGTATCGACGCCCTGCTCCAGCAAACATTCAATTATAACGTCTGAGCCACGTAACTCTTTCAACATTTTTTATTTCCTCCAAATTACAAAATACATCTAAGATCATAAAAATATATCAATATATGATTATACTATATCTGCTTTAAAAAGTCAATACTTTCATTCATTTGGCTCATAAGCTCGTTGTTCAGTTGTCAATGATAGGTGACACATCTTCTCAAAAAATAATGTTAAGTAA
>ERZ1673701.241-NODE-241-length-68004-cov-26.971699_pt1 | contig 68004 bp, 48 predicted proteins | sample MGYA00580231_ERZ1673701 | MGnify/ENA primary metagenome ERZ1673701 (study PRJEB41218, sample SAMN15661798) | gut metagenome | host: Homo sapiens | place: Canada: London | collected 2015-08-20/2019-03-30 | study: EMG produced TPA metagenomics assembly of...
AGCCTGTGCAGCGGCATTGCCACCTCGATGGCCGAGCTGGGGCTGCGCATCCTCGTCATCGACGGCGACGGTCAGCGCAACCTGTCCAGCAGCTTCGACATGCCCCGCAGCGAGAAGAACTTCGGCGCGGCGGTGCTGGCGGAGCAGGACTTGAACGGCTATATACAGCCCACCAAATTTGAGAATATCGACATCATCGTGGCGGACGTATCGATGGGCACCCTGGATATGGCATTATTTACCAAAATTTCCAGAGAAAACATTGTAAGAAGTATTCTCCGCCCTGTCGTTGAGCGCGGTTATTACGACTATATCCTCCTAGATACGAACCCGAATCTCTCTCTTCTGAACTTTAATATCGTCAATGCGTCAAATTATGTGCTCATCCCCGCCCAGCCCGCCAGCTTCGATCTGGACGGTCTGGCCGTGGTGCTGCAGTTTGTCGAGGGCATCAAACCGTACAACCCGACCTTGCAGGTGGGCGGCATCATCATCAACCGCTACGATGCCCGCAACCGCCTGATCACCGAGGCGGCCATGGACCAGCTGCGGGAGAGCTACAGCGCCCTGCTGTTTGAGCAGATCATCCGCGTTGACAGCCGCCTGCAAAACGCCCAGTGGGAGAACCGCCCCGTGCTGGACTACGCGGGCAGTGCGCGTATCTCGAAGGAATACCGCGCCCTGACGAAAGAAATTTTAAAGCGCTGCGTTTGAGAAAGGCGGTAATACTGTATGGCTTTAAAAAAACGGACCGTCGTCTCCCCTGCTGCCGGTGCGGTGTCTCTCCCCTCTTTGATGGCCGATTTGCCCGGCACACGGCGGCTGGAGGAGGTTCCGCTGGACAAGCTCTCCCCTGCCCCGGCTGCCTGGAACTTTTATGCGCCGCTCCCCGACGACAAGCTGCTGGAGCTGATCGAGAGCATCCGGGCCAACGACCTGCTGCACCCCATTGTGGTCTGGAAGCAACCGGACGGCGCGCTGATGATCCTCTCCGGCCACAACCGCGTGCGGGCTTACACTGCCCTGTTGGAAAAGACCGGCGAGGACAAATATCGCCGCATCCCTGCCACCGTGCTGACGGATATCACCACCGACGAGGCGCACGAGATCGTGGTGGATTCCAACTATGTGCAGCGCGTGCTGACGCCGTCGGAGAAGGCGCGGAGCATCTCCCAGAAGTATGCCCTGGCCGGGCGCAAAAAGCGCAGCAGGAACGGTGTGCGCAAATCAAAGTATGAACAGATCGGCGAAGAATACAACCTCTCCGCCCGCCAGATCGCGCGGTATGTGCGGCTGGGCAGTCTGGACGGCAGCCTGCTCAAGCTGCTGGACGGCGGCAAGCTGCCGCTGACAACGGCGCTGCGGCTCGTGGACTTTCCTGCCGAGAGCCAGAAGTATCTGGCCGCCCGCCATGCCGACGAGCTGGCAGGCCCCAAAATGGCCAGGCTGACCGCCGCCATGACCCCGGAACAACTGGATGCCGCCCTGCAGGCAGAGCCGCAGACCGTGCGGGTCAGTGTCACCGTCCCCGCCGCGCTGGAGGAGGATTTCCGCCGCATGGTTGCCGCGTGGGTCAAGGCGCACGGCTGAGATATTATGACATCATGTCATAATATCTCATTTTCATCAACCCTGTATTTACAGGATATTATGACACCATGTCATAATATCTTTTTGCCAAGGAGGCTGACTGTGCCCAAAAAAAAGCAAGCTCTGCCCACGCCCAAGGCAAAGCTTTATACCGAGGACGCCGCCCTGCTGGTGCCCATCTTTCAGAAGGAGCCGTTTATCACCTTTCAGGAATTGCAGGATAAATACGGCGATATTCTGACCGACCAGCAGATTTACCGCGGTCTGCTCGGAACGTTTGCCCCCTACGTCAGCGAGCGCCGGGAGGAAGCCTTTCAGGAGCAGCTTTTACAGGCCAAGCAGGCCGCGCTGCAATTGGAGATCATTTCCCACCCGGTCGGCGGCAGTCTGACCATGCCGGAGACAGAGGTCCGGTCACTGGCAAGGACATCCTTCAACAGCATGCTGGACGGTATGCCGGCCGGCATGGCCTGTTACATTACCTGCGCGGTAAACGCCATGTATGCGGGCGATGTGTCCGACCTGAAAAACGAACCACTTTCCGAGCGGATGCTGCTTTCCAGTGCGAACCAGGGCCCCCTGGAAAAATACAGCATGCAGACGGACTCCATCTTCCGCAACCTGCCCAAGCTGCTGCCGGAGGAGGAAAACGAGGTCTACGTCGGCAAAAGCGCCGGGAAAAACGTGTCCACCATCGTGACGATGGATTTTCCGAAAACCATCGCGTTGGATGGCGGCGGCAGCCTGACGAACTTTGATAAAGCCATCTTAAACGGCGTTTCCTCGCTGCTGATCGCGGGAACGATTTATTTCACCGTCCCGATGCTGTACCGCGCCATGATCGGTAGTGAAAACCCCAGTATGCGGGAAGAGGCCGTCCAGACCATTCGGGATCGACTGGAATTTATGCGGCACTCCACCATCACGCTGGACTGCACCGAGGAGGCTGCCGCCCACTTCATCAAAGAGGGGCAGAATTTGCAGAGCCTGACGCTCTCGCAATATCTCTTGCCGATGAACCGGATGAACGCTGTGCTCAACGGGCGGGAGGTCGAGGCGTACTTTCTCATCGACACGCCGCCGCTGTTCCAGTACGCATCCAGCAAGCGGCAAATTTCTCTTGTGGATATGGACCTTTTGAACGTGCATTTCGCAGAGGACTCTCCGCTGGCCGGGGCAAGCCTGAACAACACCCCCGCCATCATTGTGCTGAAGAACTACCTGCTGACCCGCATTGAGGGCATGAAGAACCCAAACAACCGTCTGCAAAGCCGAAAGATTTTGTTCACATCCATCTACGAGGAGCTCGGCGAGCCGTCGCCCATCAAGCAGCGCCGCCAGCGCCTGCGCAACTACACCGAGATATATCTCGAGTATCTGACCCAGCAGAACTACATCAGCGGGTACAGCTTCACCCGCACCGGGCGCGTTGTGGACGGGGTAGAGATCGTGCTGGACCGCACCACCCGCAGGCCCGCGCCAACGCCCGAGCTGACTTTGCCCGATGAAACGAACAAGGGCCGCTTCAAGCAAAAACCACGCAAACGGAACGTGATACGATAGCTGCGATTTTAAAACCACAACTGATGACCAAAGGCAGCCTTACTAAAGCCACATTTGATGACCATAACTGCTTCACCAAAGCCACAAATGATGACCACCAAAGCTACATCTGATGACTGCCAAAGCCACAAATGATGACCCAAGCACCCCGCAAAACCCCTGCTTTTTCACATTTCAGCGGTAAATTTTCGCTTTTTCAAAAGTGCTGTATGTACTGTAAGTACTGTATGATATCTTTCCCTTTTTTACAGGGAGGAAAAGATACCGTTTTCCCTGTAAGAGGAGAAGTTTTCGTATGAGAAAAACGGATGCCAAAACCTTAAAAAGCTGCCTGCCTCAATGGCTGCGGGAGCACGGGCTGCCCCTGCATAAGCCGTTCGCCTGCCTGAACCCGGCGCACCAGGACGCACACCCTTCTATGGGGTACAATGAGAAAAATCAGACGGTGCACTGCTTTGCCTGCGGCGCGACCTACGATATTTTTGACTTAGTGGGGCAGGAAGAAAATCTGACGGATTTTCCTTCTAAAATGAAAGCCGTCAACCGGCGCTACGGCGGGGGCGAGGTCATCCGGGTCACGGCGAAGCCGACACGGGTTTTTCCTTATAAGGAAAGAGTGGGCAGACCCGACCCCTACTTTACCGGGCGCGGCTTGTCCGATGAAACGGTACGGCGGTTTGGGTTGGTGGTCGAGAATGGGTATGCGGTGTTGCCGGTCTTTGTGGACGGGGTCTGCCGCAGCGTTTGCCGCCGCGCCATTGACCCGGCTGTTGAACCGCGCTACCAGAACAGCCGCGGGGCGATGCAGCTGTGGAACAGTGCGGCTATGGAACGTGCGGCAGGGAAAGCACTGTTTGTGACGGAGGGTATTTTTGATGCCCTTTCCTTAGAGGAACTGGGATTCCCGGCTGTAGCGCTCTGCGGTGCGGCGAACACCGGGCGGTTGATGCAGGCCTTGGACGCGCGGGAAGCAAAGCCGGAGAGGGTGATTCTTGCCGGGGATTCCGACGCGGCAGGGCAGGGGATGAACGGGAAGCTGCGGGAGCAGCTGACGACGCGCGGGATTGGGTGCGCGGCGCTGGCTTTGCCGGGGGACTGCAAGGATGTGAACGAAGCATTAGTGCAAGACAGGGATGCGCTGCAAGCCGCCTGTGAGGCCGCTGCAACGGCGCAGGAGGTACAGCAGCAACCGACCTTGGAGGACGAGTTCCTCGCGTATCTGGGCCGCCGTGGGGGCGCTGCGGTGATGTCTACAGGTATCGCCGGATTGGACAAGGCGCTGGACGGCGGCCTGCACGCCGGTTTGACCGTGCTGGGTGCCGTTTCCAGCATGGGCAAAACGTCCCTGATGCTGCAAATGGCCGATACGCTGGCCGCAGCGGGGAGAAATGTGCTGTTTATTACAATTGAGATGTCCCGCATGGAGCTGATCGCCAAAAGCGCTGTGCGCGGCACGAAAGCGCGTGCGCGTTCCTTGCTGGACGGCAAGCTGCCGGAAGAAAAAGTGCGCGGTCTGATTTCCGCCTATCGGAAAAAGACCGGCGGCAGGGTGGAGTTGTGCGAGCCGGACGCCCCGCTTACCCCGGCTTTTTTGGATGAAAAGGTGTCGGCTTTCTGTGCGCAGCACGAAAGCCCGGTGCTGTTCCTGGATTATTTGCAGCTTGTCGCCCCGGGGCGCGCGGGCATGACCGAGAAGCAGACCGCCGACGCCGCCGTCGCCATGCTCAAGCAGTTAGCCCGACGGTACGATATGCCGGTTATTGCAGCGTCCAGCCTGAACCGTGAGGCCTACCGCCCCGGCAGCGCCGAGCCGGGTATGTCGGCCTTTAAAGAGTCCGGCAGCGTGGAGTACAGCGCGGACTTGCTGTTGGTACTCAAATACCGCACAGACGCAGACAAGGAAATCAAAACCGGCCCGCGTCATTTGGCGCTGACGATCTTAAAAAACCGCTTCGGCGCGACGGGGGAGAGTGTGCCGCTTGACTACGAGCCGGAGAAAGAACTGTTCCGGGACGGCGCCGCCAAAGCTGCACCGCGTACAGGCAGAAACATTATACGGTAAAAACGGGGGAGATATTATGTCGTCATGTCATAATATCTCCCCCGTTTGCAGGAACTATAAACGAAAAACAGGACAAAAAAACAGACAAATATGTTGCGTAAACGGACAAAATACAGTATAATAAGTTTGTAAAAACGGACAATACGATTTTTCTGGGGGGGCATCCGGCATGGCAAACAGCAGCAATAATACGTTACAGCGAACCGCAGCGAAAGAGATACAGGCGTTTTTAGAGGGCGAAGCTCACAAGGCGCTGCTTGTCACAGGGGCGCGGCAGGTCGGTAAAACAACGCTGATCCGCCAGCTGGGGCAGGAAGCCTTCCCGAATTTTGTGGAACTGAATTTTTTGGAAAACACAGCCGCGCGGCAGCTGTTTGAAACAGCCACCGACAGCAGCGATTTCCTGCTGAGACTCTCTGCGCTGGTGGGGGAAAAGCTGGTCCCCGGCAAGACGCTTATCTTTTTTGATGAGGTGCAGGAGTGCAAGGAGATCGTGACCGCCATCAAGTTTTTGGTGGAGGAGGGCAGCTACCGCTATATTTTAAGCGGGTCGCTGCTGGGTGTGGAGCTTAAAGACATTCGCAGCGCACCGGTCGGCTATCTTGATGTACTGGAAATGTTCCCGATGGATATAGAGGAATTTGCCCGCGCCAACGGCGTGTCGGATCGCATCCTTGACCATCTGCGCAGCTGCTATGACAAAAAGCAGGAAGTTGACCCGCTGGTGCATCAGAAGATGATGGAGCTTTTCCGCTTGTACTTGATCGTGGGTGGTATGCCGGCGGCTGTGGCTTGCTACCTGCAAACGCATAATCTGTATGAAGTCGCCCAGGTGCAGCAGTCCATTCTGACGCTGTACAAAAAGGATATTGCCCGCTATGACCCGAAGGAGAAGCTCTATCTCGAAGATATTTTTGACCTGATCCCCAGCGAGCTGAACGCCAAGAACAAGCGGTTTATTTTAAAGGATCTGCATCAGGACTTTAAGTTAAGCCGCTACCACAATAGTTTTCTGTGGCTGGCCAACGCCGGCGTTGCGCTGCCGACCTACAACGTGGAAGAGCCGCGCATTCCGCTGCGGCTGAACAGGCAAAGCAACCTGTTTAAGTTATTTCTCTGCGATGTGGGGCTGCTGGCGGCCACCTACGCCAACGGCATCCAGCTGGCGCTGCTGAACGGCGAGAAGAACATCAACTTCGGCGCGGTGTTTGAGAACGCCGCCGCCCAGGAGCTGGCCGCTCATGGGTATAAGCTGTATTATTTTAACAGCAAAAAGCAAGGGGAGCTGGACTTCGTCATTGAGCATGAGGGCAATGTACTGCCACTTGAAATCAAGAGCGGGAAAGACTACACACGGCACAATGCCCTAACCGGTGTGCTGGCGAACCCGGAATACGGCATTCCGGCTGCTGTTGTCTTCCACAGTGGAAATGTGAGCGTGAAAGACAAAATCACCTATTATCCCATCTATATGATGATGTTCCTGCGTGAGCCGGAACTGGAACAGGGACTGACATACACCCCTGATTTTGGGGTACTGATGGGATAACGGAAGAACGTTGTACCAACAATTTTTGAAGATATTATGTCATCATGACATAATATCTCAGTAGATACCTAGTGGACTATCTTCCAGAAAGAAACATTTCAATGACAAACTTCAATGATTTTCTGAATGAGCAGAGGAAAGACCCTAATTTTAAGGCAGAATGGGAAGCACTTGACTCGGAATTTTCTGCTATCGAGGCAAATTTGAAAGCCCAAAAAACGGAAAGTGCAACCGCTGTAAAATAAGAAAATGTAAAGAAGTGAATCCCACTTGGCGATTGAACCAAGTGGGATTCACTTCTTTACAACAGAAAAAAGATATTTGTTTCTTGATGGAAAGCTGCCCATTCTGTAACGATAGTAAAGCACATTCGCTATATAAAATCAATAGCGAATACGCTATAGTTTCCTTTTCCGCTGCAACTTGGTAGTATGACACGATGGCATAATATCTTTTTGCCGCCTTGCTTTTGTATCGCCTTAGTGATATACTTATACCAAGGAGGGCGGCAATATGGAAAAGAAAATCACCCTGTTTCATGGCTCGGAAAAAGTTATAGAGCATCCCGTGTTTGGGGCTGGGAAGAAGCATAATGATTTCGGGCTTGGCTTTTACTGCACGGAAAGCGAGGCACTGGCAAAGGAGTGGGCCGTTTCCTCTTTGCGGGACGGTTTTGCAAACCGCTATACTCTGGATACGGAATATCTGCGGGTTTTACATTTGAACAGCCCGGACTATACCATTCTCAATTGGATCGCCGTGCTGGTCGAGCATCGTCTATTTTCCATAAAAACGCCGGTGGCAAGGCGGGCCAAGCAATATCTGATCGACAATTTCGGCGTGAACGTAAATGCCTATGATTTGATTACAGGCTACCGCGCCGATGATTCCTATTTCGATTATGCGGAATCTTTTCTGAACAATGCCATCTCGGTAGAGCAGCTCTCGCAGGCGATGCGGCTTGGCAAATTGGGGGAGCAGGTGGTGATTAAGTCGCAGTTTGCCTTTTCCAATCTGAAATTTGAGGGCTTTTCCATCGCAGAAAAAGACAAATACTATGTGCAGCGCAAAGCAAGAAACGATGAAGCAAACCAAACCTATCTGAAAATGCTGGACGATGAGACAGACGGCATCTATATGCAGGACATTATGAGAGGAGGCATCCGCAGCGATGACCCACGCATACCAAGAAATCTATCTGAGTAATGCGCAGGCGGCTTTGGGGGATGCGTTCGACTATGCGATTCGTGTCTGCGGCGTACCGGGAGAAAATTTTATAAAGCTGTTCACCGTAAGTTCGGTAAGCAAGCATATGGAAAACGGAGAACCCGCGTATCTGGCAGGGAAGAGCGGCGTTGAACTGGCTGTGCAGATCCTTGCGGAGACAACGGGGACGACAAACCCGCCGGAACCGCCGGAACGGTATGCGCGCTCCTGTGAATATTGGATCGGCTGGGCGGTTGCGTATTATCAGTGGTACTCCGGGCGAAAGTACAGCGAGATTTTCAAGGTGCTTTCCTTTGCGGAACTGGAAAAAATGTATTATCCCCTGCACGAAGCGGACGTCAGCAAATTTGCCGAGATTGCGGATGCCCGCATCCGGGAGCACTTTGCGGAAACAAACCTGAAGCGCATCCGCACGGCCTACGGCTGTTCGCAAGCCGAGCTGGCGAAAAAAACCGGCGTCGGTTTGCGCTCCATCCAGCTGTACGAACAGCGGCAAAAGGACATCAACAAGGCAAGCGCGGAGAGTTTGTATAAGATTTCCAAAGTGCTTGGCTGCGCGATGGAGGACTTGCTGGAAAGATAAAAACACGGACTTTCATCCGATGGGCGCGGATGAAAGTCCGTATTTTTGTGCGGGCGCGGTAACGGTTTACCCGTTTATAGAATGAACGGGTAAACCGTTATATTTTTAAAATAACATCCTATGTTATTGACATTTACCCGCGTTCAGTGTAATATAAAAGTGTATTCTTACAATACACAAAGTCGAATCAGGTCCGATACACCTGTATGATGCGCCGACTTGCCTTAGCCTTTGCCAATGGCTTTTCGCATCATGGACCCACACATAAGTAATCCTTTTGAAAGTGTGTGGAAACGTATCTGAATGTAGCCGGACATACTGATAAAATGCCGGAGAGATGATTCCTCTAAAAAGAATCCGACAGAGCCTTACCTGCCGTAGAAAAAGAAAGAAAGGCTGCACACATAAGCAGTAAAAAAGTGTCGGAGAGAAATCTCCAAAGCGGTCACACATAAGACCTTAAAAAGTGTATTCGCCGAGTGTTGCGTCCCGTGCGGGCGGACAGGAGGCGGCCTAGCTTCAACAAGAAATACAGATAAAGGGGGCGGTTGCGTCTGGGCAGAAAGAATAAGAAATATTATAAAGACCTGCACCAACAGGCGTATGACCGCCTGACCGGAATGCAGGCCTTTGGCGAAAGCAAAAAAGAGGCTGTGAAAAACGGTACGGACGGGCAGAAGATATTTTCTTTCAATACCTATCAATCGTACTGGAAACACACAAAATATTTTCTTTCTTATATTAAAGAAAAGCACCCGGAATGTACGACGCTGAAGAGCGCAAAAAAGTATGTGAACGAGTGGCTGCAAGCGCGCGCCGACCAAGGGCTGTCCGCATGGACGGTTCAGCTGGAAGCCAAAGCACTGGGCAAACTGTACGGCATAAACCCGGAAGATGAAAATTACTTCAACCCGCCGAAGCGAAACCGCGAGGACATCAAGCGCAGCAGGGGAGACCGCGTGCGCGATAAACATTTCTCGGTTACGAACAACGATGAACTGATTAAATTCTGCAAAGGCACAGGGCTGCGCCGCAGCGAACTGGGGATGCTCAAGGGCGGAGACCTTGTTACAAAAGAAGAAATCGAGCGGGAAATTGCTGTGATCGAATCCGTACCGGTACAGGAAAGAACGCCCGCAGAAGAAAAGCGGCTTGGTGTTCTGCAAGATACCCGCCTGTTTGACTGCCGTTATTATATCCACGTCCGAAACGGCAAGGGTGGCCGGGAGCGAGTAAGCCCCATTGTCGGGAAAAATGCGGCGCAGATCGTCGAGCGCATCCGAAATACGCCGAACGACGAGAAGGTCTGGCAGCACATCCACCAGAGCGCTGACATCCACGGCTACCGCGCCGAATATGCAACCGACATCTACCGCGCCCATGCAAGGCCCATCGAAGAAATCCCCTACGACAGGGTCAACAAGGGAACGGGGCGTAAATTTCAGAGTGATGTCTACACCTGCCGGAAAGATGAATCCGGGAAAAAGCTGGATAAGAAAGCCATGCTGATCTGCAGCAAAGCGCTGGGGCATAACCGCATTGAAGTCGTGGCAAACAATTATATCCGAGGTCTGTAAAAATGCCGGAGTTTAAGAAAAAGACTGCACTGGGTCTGCGGGATCTGCCGGAGAATGGGCAGGAATGTACGCACGTGCTGCTGACACACAGTGAGTATGATGGTTTGCTGGCGAAAGTGGCCTGCGCGGAAAGAGATGCCCGCTCGGTCTATACAGCGGCATCTCAAAAGATTGCACAAGCCGAAAGAAATTCGGCGCAGGCAAAAGAAGCTGCTTACGCAGAAGTGGATGCGGTACAGAAAGACTTGGAAGAAGCCTGCCGTAAAATAGAGTATCTGAACGGCTTAAATAAAAACCTGCTGCGCATCGCGCGGGAGCGCGCCAACGCAGACAGAAAGCTCCGCCCCAAGAAAACGCATACAGGGTATGTGGTACTTACCTCATCAGAAAAAGAGTACCGCTATAAAACCATGCGAAAAGAAACCGCTGTGGCAGGGCTGTGGGAGACCGCGCTGCAAAGCCCGTATTCCGTTGATTTTACAGAGGAACAGGCAAGAGCGCTGACGGAAGAACTGGTGCAGCCGAACGAAAACGGTGAAACGATTGTCGGGCGCATTGGCATTGATACCTATTATCATGGCAGCTATGAGGACTTGCTGCACGACCAGCGGCGCAGCGGCAGACAAGCGGAAGACTTAAATATTATGCTGAAACCGAAACTGCGCGCTAACTATAAAACCGGTTACTGGGAAGTGATCTTCCTGCACACAAGTCCGCTGGGACTTGTGCCTGGGGATATGCGGGCGCGAGGATAAAAATAAAACAGCAGGAACTGTCCGGACAGTTCCTGCTGTTTTTATAGGGTCGGCCTGTGGGGTTGGTCGTCCCAAAGCCCCTTGGGCGGTTCCGTCAATACCGGAAATCCATCGGGTTGGAGGTACAGGACCCAGACAGATTATTGGTAGAGGATCTCGCCGGTGGGCGTGAAGAAGTCATTGGTAGGTTCGGCGCTGTGGTTGTAGATGTATCCATAGACGCACTGGGCGCTGTCCATGACAAAGCGGCCATCGTCGGTGCGGGTGTAGGTGATCTGGTATCCCACATCCTCCTGCGCGACGGCAAAGAAGGAGGGGAGACCGTCCTCGTTGAATTCAATATAAACAGCGCAGTCGGTGCAGGCGCTCAGAGCATCGGGGGTTCCGTCATCTTTGAGAGTCAGGTCGGTGACCTCCAGCACATAGGGCGAGCCTTCCATAGCGGCAGCCTGCGCGGCGTCAAAGCTCGCGGAAGCCTTTCCGTCTGTATAGTCAAAATTGATGTCGTAATCCTGGGAAAAGTCGTCGTAGATACCCAGCGTGATGTGGCTCAGGCGGCCATCCTCATCGTAGAGAAAATCGCCGTTGGCGCCGCCAAGGCCGGTGGTAAAGCGGAATTCCCGCAGGCTCTCGGTCTTTTCTTCGGTGGTATCGCTCTGCGGGGCCGGCGTTTCTTCGGGGGTGGCTTCCGGCGTGGTCTCCGGGGCGATTTCTTCGACAACAGGCGCACTCTCGGCGGGGGTGGTGTCTTCCACCGGGGCCGTGCCGCAGCCGACCAGCAGGGTGAAGGAAGCGAGGGCGGAAAGAATCAGGGCGGACAGTTTACGGAAGTTTTTCATGGTATATTCTCCTCTTGCTAAGTTGTGTTTTGTTTTTCCTTACATCTACCCTATAGGGTCGGCGGGCGGAGAAGTTAAAGAAACCGAAAAAAAATAAAAGAAAAAAAGAGGGCTGCTGCCCACTGCGGCAGCAGCCCTCTTAGTGAATATGCGGTTACTTGGCGATAGCGGCCAGATAGGCAGCTTCGTTCGCGGCGATCTGCTTCTGGAACGCAGCAACAGCGGCGGCGTAGGCGGCTTCGCGGGCATCTGCGGCGGCCTGGGCCTGCTTTGCGTTGGCGTAGCGGGTCTCGGGGGCGGCAGCCTTGTTGGCGACGGGCGCGATAGCACCACTGCCGACGTAGCCCTTGACGCCCTTGGCGCTCACAACGGTGGTCGTCTCATTGCCGCAGGTATCGCAGACATAGACGTTGCCCTTGCGGGTCCAGTTGTGGTAGCCGCACTTCTGGCAGGTGGTGTACTCGATGCCCCAGGTGCCGTTGGCCTTGGCCTCGTCGATCTCCCTCTGCTGGGCCGTACGGGTGTCAACGGGGGCGGTGCTCACCGCTGCAGCGGCAGATGTTTCGGCAGCCTTGTTGTCGGTGCTCGGAGTATCGACGCTGGGCGTGTCGGGCGTGGCGCTGCCGTCGGTGACGGTGACGGTTGCCTCGGCGACCTTGGCAAAGCTGCGGTCCGTCAGGGTCACGGTGCAGGTGCCGGGCATCATGGCCTCATAGGTGATCGTGCTAACGCCATTCGCGGTCTCGTAGCCGACCTGCTTGAGCACGCCCTCCTTGTCGGCCATGCTGGGCCCGAAGGCAATGTACTCGCTGCTAAGATTCCAGTCGTAGATGTTGCCTGCGGGCACTTCCATCGTCCAGGTCTCGCCCACGTGGATCGAGGCGGAATCCAGCTTGTAGTCAACGGTAGGCTCAGCGGCAAAAGCGCCGACAGCCATCACACAGGTCATGGCCAGGGTGGCGGCCATAGCGGTCAGTTTTTTCAGAAACGAAGTCTTTTTCATAACACTTTCTCCTTTTGTAGCAGATAGATTTTTTTCTTTGCAGGGAAACATCCGATCGGTTTGCTGCCTCCTTACACCATGACTATAGGGTGTGGGTACGGCAAAGTTAAAAGGAAAACCAAAAAAATTATGAAAAAGAAGATAAAATCCGGAAAAAACCTGTAAGTGCTTGGACGCAAAGAACCTTGTGTTTTGCTGCAAAGCAGATATAATAAAAACAGCATGTCAAAAAACATTGACTTTGCTATATAGAGAATGTAGGGGCGACCATTGGTCGCCCGCCAGCTTGGCGCAGCAACGTGCTTTCCGGGATGGCTTTCTTACAAGGCATACGGGCAGGGGCGAGCAATGCTCGCCCCTGCAGGAGTTTTTCGGCAGTCTGTAAAAAAAGATAATAGCATAAAACAATTTAAAATAACAAGTTGTAAAATAACAAGTTGAGCGGTCAGGTGTATTTTTATCATTTGGCTGCTTACTTATTTAGAAAGGGAAATCAAATGGACAAATACGATGTCGAATACCGAATGAGAGCCATCAAGGATACTTGCGATATTTTTGATGAGCTTCTTTCGTATGATACAGGAGATGACTACTGGAAACGATGCGTTTGCGAAGCGTCCATTCTTTATTTGGAACAGGACATGTATGACGAAGAAACGCAACAGCGTCCTGAAGAAATTTCTCTTTGCCAAGCACAGATAGATGTCATCACTTACCGTCTCAAACCTTATAAAGGCGTAAAGCCAAACGTAATTAACGCAAGCAAAGTTAATGAAATGCTCAACATCACATTGAAAAACTTTATGGACGGCGAACGCGTTGAAAATATGAGCCGCGAAAGCCTACACTATCTATGCGGTAGTTTCCGTTTTTTACTGTTCAAATCCTGCCCGACTGCATACGCCGTGGACTACAATAAGTTCAGGGAATTCGTCAAAAAGCAGGGTATCAATGGATATGCAGATAGAATCGTTGCACTGTACACTCTGATCGAGCAATACCAGAAATACTAAGCGCCGTTATCAGCCCTCAACAATCAACCACTTGCGTGACCGCGAGCGATTTTTATATTTATTTATGAAAGGAGAAAAATAAATGGACAAATACGATGTCGAATACCGAATGTATTCGCTCAAAAGTTTTTGCGAAATTTTTGATGAACTCTTCTCGTATGATACAGGAGATGATTTTTGGAAGCGATGTGTGTGTGAAGCCACGATCCGCAGTTTGAGCGTTGATATGTGTGATGGAGAAGTAAACCAGCGTCCGGAAGAAGTTTCTCTGCGCATAGCATTAAAGGATGTTGTTTTGCGTCGCCTTGAGCCATACAAAAACGTAAAGCCCAAAACCATCGACACCAATAAAATCAATGAGATGCTTCAGCATACAATTAAGGTTTTCATGGATGATGAAACCATGAAAGTGGAGGATATGGACGGAGAAACGCTACATTATTTATGTGGGAGCTTCCAATTCCTGCTATCCCAGATGTGTCCGTTCGCATACTCCTTTGATTATAGTCAATTTCTAAAGGACGTACAGGAACGAGGCGTCGAAAACTACGCAGATACTGTTGTCGCGTTGCACATGTTGATTGAGCAATACAAAAAATATTAACAAGAACCAACCGCTTGCCTAACCGCGAGCGGTTTTTCTTTTTTATTTGTCCAAAAGTTTTTGTCGGTCTTTAACTTTCCCCGCCACATACCCTATAGCCTTTGTGTAAGGAAACAAACCCAAACACAAAGGAGAAGAAAACATGAAAAAGATCACTGTAAATAAAACTCGTATCCTCACTGCGGCGGCTGCGCTGGTGGCTGTGTTCAGCCTGGCGGGGTGCGGCAGCACAGCCGTGAAGGAGGTGCCCCAACCTGCCGAGACCTCCCGCAGCGAGGAAGCCACCCCCGAGACCGCTGCACCGGAAGCCACGGCCACCCCGGCTCCTACGCCCGACGTGGTCGTGCCCACCAGCGTGACGCTGGAGCAGGAAGGCGGCATCCTGAACAACGGCATGACCTGGACGCTGCACGCGACGGTCCTGCCGGAGGACGCTGCCGATAAGACAATCACATGGACCTCCGCCGATGAGAGCGTCGCCACCATAGACGACAGCGGCGTCATTACGACCCATGCACCCGGGCAGACCACAATCACGGCGGCCAGCACGGCGGGCGGCGTGTCCACCACCTACAACCTCGTTGTGCAGGAGGTCGTCAAGTGCAGCTATTGCGGCGGCACGGGGCATACGGCCGATACCTGCGCCGTAAAGAAAACGGCGGAGCAGCAGGCAGCCGCCGTGATCGCCCAGCAGCAGGCCGCGGCCCAGGCTGCGGAGCAAGCCGCTGCGCAGGCGGCTGAACAGCCCGCCGCCGAAGCCGCCCAGCCCGCCGACCCCGGTTATGAGGTCGACTGGGCAGGCCGCCGCATCTACTATCAGGGAGATGCCGACATCCCGGAGGGCGGTGTTGTCCAGCGCCCGGACGGCAGCCGGTACATCAAGGGACCCCGGTGTGTGATCTTCGGGTATGACACCTGCCCGGAGGACACAGACCCAAGTCTGCCCGGAAACACCCCGTTCACCGGTGACTGTGTGTTCTGCGGTGACTTCGGTCACGATGTCTACCACTGCCCCATCCTGGATGAGTTGGAGAGTTCCGAAGCATACCAGGAGCTGCTGCAGAACAACGGCTGACGCCCGTGAAAATAGTACCAAAAGTGAGGTGGTTGCAAAAAGTAGCAAATCTTGTTGACGGCGGGGCGGTGTGTCCCTATAATAGAAGTATCAAATCAAACGAACGTCAGGAGTGATACTGTATGTCCGTTTATGGATATTGCCGCATTTCCACGCCGCAGCAAAATATCGAGCGACAGGTTCGCAACATTTCAGATGCCTACCCATCGGCGCATATCGTCCGGGAAGTCTATACAGGTACGGCCAGCCAGGGTCGCAGGGAACTGGACAAACTGCTGCACGTTGTGCAGGCAGGGGATACCATTGTGTTTGACAGTGTTTCCCGCATGAGCCGCAGCGCCGAGGAGGGCTGCGCCCTGTACGAAGCACTGTACAACCGCGGTGTGACGCTCTGCTTTTTGAAGGAGCCGCACATCAATACGGACACCTACAAGCAGGCCCTGCAGCGGCAGGTCAGCTCCTCGCCGGAGACCGGCAGCGCCGCAACAGACCGCTTTGTGGCCGGGGTGATGGACGCGCTGAACCGCTACACCGCCGACCTGGCCGCCGAGCAGATCCGCCTTGCCTTTGCCCAGGCGCAAAAAGAGGTGGATGACCTGCACCAGCGTACCCGCGAGGGCCTGATGACCGCCCGGCTGAACGGCCGCCAGATCGGCCAGGTGCCGGGGCGCAAGCTGCATGTAAAAAAGGCAGCCGCCGCCAAGGAACTGATTTTGAAGCACAGCCGGGATTTTAACGGCACCCTGGCCGACACCGACTGCATCAAGCTCATCGGCATTGCCCGCAATACCTATTATAAATACAAGCGGGAACTGCGGGATGGTACGGCGTGATGCTATAATATTTTTAAGATTTTTTCAAATCTCTTTAACTTCCCTTTGCGCGGCCCCTATTGCATATATGTAAGGACAAACAGAAAACAAGGAGAACAAATCCCTATGATACCGAACAAATCCATGTACTGCTCCGCTGACGCGGCAGAGATCAACCTGTATGAGCTTAACTTCGCGCGTTTCTTTTCCATCCGAACCAGCGAGAACGGCTGGCGGCGCGTCGTGTGTGAGCTTGTCCGCCATGCGGCGAAGGTCACCAGGGAGCTCCGCCTGGAGGATGGAACAGAGCTTCCCGGGGGAAAGACCTTCCCGGTCTATGTCATCGACCTGATGGACAGTTACCTGGCGGTTTTGCCGGATGCAAAGCCCCATGCCTATCCTGCTGCCGAGCGGGAACAGCTGATGGAGCAGCACTGTCGGCATACGGAGGATGGAAAAATCGATTATGACTACTACCGGGACGTGACCCTGGAGGAATTCGTCCGCCATATGCGGGGCACAGGGCAGGGCGCGCTGTATGCGAAGCGCGGCCCCTTCTGGCACGGCGGGCACATGGAGCAGTGCCACTTTGAAGAACTGTTCCGCCTAATCGAGGAAGAAGGCGAGAAAGTGTTTGGCGAGACACAGGAACGGTATGCCGACCTTGCCGCAAACGACATCACGGCGGAAGCGGAACATCTGCTGAACCGTATAAAGCAGGAAAAGGAAGGAGAAGAAGAACAATGATGAACATAACCCCATTTTCCCCGGCTGAGCGCAAGGCGCTGATGGAGGAGCTTTTCCCCCTAAAACGCACCGCGCGGGACTACGACCTGCGCCAGGATATGACGCTGGACGGCTACATAGCCAGCGTCATCGTCCGTGCGCAGCGGCAGCTGGATAGCGGGACGCTGCCCTCGGCCAGCGTGCAGTTCCGCAGGCTGGCCGACCTTGTACGAAACGATATTACCCGGGAGGCGGAGGAACTGTTCCGCGCTTGGAAAGATGCAGAGAAGGAAACCAGAGAGGAGGAATGACCGATGCAGACCTGCGTACCGGTAGAGAAGCGCTCTAAAAAAGCGCAGCGTGCTGCCGTGCGTGCCAACCGTGTGCTGTGGCAGGGCGTAAAGCTCTGCCCACGCATCATGCGCAAAAAGACAGACTACAGCCGGAAAGGACGACGTGCGGAGGTGATGGACGAATAAAAAGGGGCCGGTCACGGCCCCTTTTTATTTTTTTGTGCGGCAGAATTTTTTTAAATCGGCTTTAACATGGCCCAAACCGGACCCTATAGAAAGGGTGTAAGGAAAACAAAACAAGCCGAGCAAAACAGCCGGTACAAAACAAGGAGGAAATATAAAATGATTTGTGTACATTGTGGTAAAGAGATCGACAACGGCCAGGCTTTCTGCCCCTACTGCGGCAGCCGTGTGGGCGGCGATGCAGCCCCCGAAGCAAAGGCAGCAAAGAAGGACCCCCGCAAGCTGGCCCTGCCGGTGGCGGCCGTGGCTTTGCTGGCGGTCGTCGGCGTAGGGCTTGCCAACCGCATGCCGTCCATCGACCTGCAGCGCTACGTGACGATCACGGCACAGGGGTACGACACCCTGGGCAAGCTGGACGTTTCGTTCGACACGGACAAGCTGGAAGCAGACTATGGCAAGCGGATCGCGGACAGCTTCAAAAAGGCGATGAACGACCACAAGGAGTCTACCTACGGCCTGAGCAGCCTGGCCGCCGACCTCTACAGCGGCTCCGAGACGGAACTGTTTGTGGACTACTGTGCCACGGGCAGCGCCGACAAGACCAGCGGCTTGCGAAACGGAGATGTCATCACCTACAGCTGGAACGAGAGCGAGGACGAAGCGGAAACGCTTTTCGGTGTCAAGGTGAAGTACAGCGACATCACCTACACGGTCTCCGGGCTGGAAAAGGTCAACACCTTTGATGCGTTCGATGGTGTGACGGTGGAGTTCAACGGTACCGCGCCCCAGGGCACGGCCACCGTGAACAGCCTGCCCACCGCCGAAGCGGGCGGCAGCCTGCACTACACGCTGGATACCACGGACGGCCTGCGCAACGGCGATACCGTGACCCTGACGGCCAGCAGCAACCGGGAGGATTTCAGCGACTGTATCGAGAAGTATGGCGCCATCCCGGCCGAAACCGAGAAAACCTTTACGGTCAGCGGCCTGAATGAGTACGTTACCACGCCCGCGCTGCTGACGGATACGGTGCTGGACAGCCTGAAAGCCCAGGCCGAAGACACCTTCAAAGCCTATGCAGCCAACCACTGGGACACTGACAGCGAGAGCTTGATCGGTATGGACTACGTGGGTGACTACATCCTGACCCCGAAAGAGGATAGTTTTTGGGTCGATAACGACATTGTGACCCTTGTGTATAAGATCAATGTACACAACCGCTACCAGAACTTCAACGACGAAGTGTACGAGGGCGACAACAGCTACTACTGGTACATCTCGTTCAAGAATGTCAGCGTGGACGGCAGCGGCAATGTCGCCAGCGGGCTGAACAGCTACGACAGCGCCGAGGAACGGGTCACCATCGACTCCGGCCTGCAGCAGTTCAGCTTCAGCGACTCCACGATGAACTGGTACTACTACGGGTATGCGACCATCGACGACCTGTACAGCGCGGCAGTCACCAGAAACGTCGAGAAGTACAACCACCAGGACAATGTAAACGCATAAGGCAGCCAAGCTGCAGAAAGTGAGGAAACAATGGAAATCGTGATGAAGAAAATGGAGACCTTCTGCCCCCGGAAAGAACACCTGACCATGGTGGCGGCGGCGGCCGGCATCGCCATGGTGCTGGCGTTCTGGTGCCTGGTCTGGCCGGTCGCTGGCGCACAGGCAGGCCCCCTGGCGGCCCTGGTGGTAGGAACGGCCGTTGCCTATGCCGTGGTCGGACTGGGTATGATCTTTCTGATCGCGCTGGGCCTGACCATGATCCCCGGCAAACCGTGACCCCGCTTCTTCCCCATGATTTTCCCCCCCACTTTGTGTACCGGCCATTGTAACTGTACAGGCCGCAGGGCAAGCAGCCTTTCTGTCGCTTGCCCTGCGGCCTTTTTGGATGCCCTGTGTCATGCAAGGTCAATTCGCAGAGTACACAAAAAAACCGGAAAACAGACTGCATCATGCCGAATGGCGGCTATATCCCTTGATTCGGAAAAAAGGTTGCAGTATACTTTTATTTAAACATGTATCGCCATCGGCGTACAGATTTGCTCCCCTAAAAAATCTACTATAGAAAGGAATTACCGCATTATGGAACTGCGTCTTGATATGTGCCAAAAGCTGATTCCATATATCTACAAAACGGTTACCCTCGAGACGGCTTCGCACGGAAGTCTTGTGGGCAACCCGGTGCAGACGGATATTATGCGCTCTGTGCTGACCGTGCTGCTGCCAAACGGGCAGATGGACATCCCGCTGGACGACATCCTTTCCATTTCCTGCTTCGGGATGGAGACCCTGCGTTTTGACAACGCTGCTTCTGCACAGCCGGCCGCGCCTGCTGTACCGACGACCCCTGCCCCTGTACCCTCTTCGCCCGTAGCGCCTGCCGCGCCCCCGGTGGCAGAAGAACCTGTGGCCGCGCCGGAACCTGTAAATCCCCTGGAACTGGCCCCCAAAAAGGAGCCGCAGAAGCAGCTGACAGAACTGTTGATCGATGGTGATCTGTCGGCCGCACTGGCCCTTGCAACAGAGCCGGAAGCCTTGCAACACCAGGGCTATACCGAGGAGGAAACGGCACAGATCACGGCACAGCTGCGCGCGGATAAATTGCCGAACGGCCATACACCGGAAGCGATCGCGCAGCGGCTGTGGCGGGTCGTTGGCAACCACGCCGGATTGGCCAAGCAGTATGCCCGTAAGGCGCTGCCTGGTACCCTTTCGCTGTGTTTTTCCATTTGTGAAGCGGAAAAAAATTGGGATGCCATCGCAGAACTGGGCAAACAGTACCCGGAAAACGTGCAGGGCGAGATCACGATGCTTCGCAGCTATGCGCTGGCCCTGCAGAACAGCGGGAAAAACGAGGAACTGTTGGCACTGGCAGCAGCCAACCCTGTGGTGCTTCACCAAAAGACCCTTTACCCCGCGCTGGGGGAACTGGCCAAGAACTACAGTGACACAAAGCCGGAAGAAGCTGCCCTTATTGCAGAAGCGGCAGTCCATGTAAATGCTTACCCGGACCGGGAGGTCCGCACCCCCTTTGAGCGGCTGCTGCTGGGCGATTATGACGAGAACGCACTGCGCCCATACCGCGGCGCAAACTGCGTGGAGATGCTTTGCAAGCAGGGCTACACGGCGGAGCAGGCCGCCAAGATCGCGGACCGCATGCCCCGCATCAATGCGGATACCTATGAGCTGGAACGCGGTGCACGGCTGGCGGTGGCACAGGAGAACATCCATTACCTGAGCGAGTATTATCTGTGGGAAGAACTGCTGACCTCCCCGGACAAGGCGGTCGGCCGCCTTGCGCTGCACATGCAGGGCAACACCGGCACCGATGCCAACGGCCAGCCCATCGGCAAGCGGGACGCCGAGTATATCCAGTTGTACCGCGTTTGCATTGCGCCCAACCGAAAGACGTATGACAGCAACCTGCGCTATACCCAGCTGTATCTGGGCGCGCTGCTGCGCAGCGGCCAGAACGAAGAAGCGCTGGCGGTAGCCGATACCTGCTGGACCGCCTGCACCGATGCGGGACTGCTGACAAAAATTATTGAGATCGCCGAGCAGACGGACAAAAACCGCTACGAAACGCTGATCCAGCATTGCAGCAGCCAGATGAAAAAGCGCCGTGCCAATGAGTTTGAGCAGATGCTTCTCTCGATGGACCGCCGCATGATGGACTATGTCTCCCGCCCGGAGCAGCTGGAACAGATGGGCTACGATAAGGCCACGGTTCAGATGATCTGCACCAACCTGCCCAAGGTCAACAACTACCCCAGCGGCAATGCTCCGGTGCAGCAGTACGAGCGTGTGTACTATGTGCAGGGCAACGCAAACGGCCAGGCCGAGCGCTGCCTGCGCAAGGCCATCCAGAAAGAGACGAACGAGTCCCGCAAAAAGCAGCTGACCGCCGTGCTGTTTGCGATGCTTTGCAAGGAGCAGCGCTTAGCAGAAGCGGCGGAGCATCTGCCAACGGACGAAGAAATGATGGCACAGATGCACAGCACGACGTCTCTGTGGTATTTCCGCACCCTGTATGCCATCAAGGACTACACCCGATATTGCAAGCTGTACGATGCCTGCCGCACCCTGCCGACGGCGGTGATCTGCAACCCGAAGAATATGGGCCTGCGCGATGTCTGCGAGACCCTGCGCGCCCGGATCTATACCGGGCATGAGATCGATAATTTCTCCGCTTTGTGGGCGGGGGCAATCAATCCCTTTGTGCTTAGCAAAGCCCCCAACCGCGAGCAGCTGAAGGAAACGCTGGCTGCCCTGAATACCCAGGCTTATCTGCCGCAGCTGGCCTATGCCCTGGGCGTCCTGGCCGAGGAATGTTACCGCATGAACCCGAACCATCTGCGCGATGTGGCGGAAGTACTGCTGCCGCAGGGGGCAAAGGCCATCCCGGAAACGCTGGTCACCGCACTGCCCCGCGCAGCGGAAAACGGCCAGCAGGCGTTGGACATGCTGATCCTGCTGGAGCTGGCACAGGCGGATTATGCAGCCTGCGCCCGGGCTGTCACCTGGTTCCGCGGGATGCTTCGGGACGCGTTCCTTTCGGGAACGGCAGAGCCTATCTGCGATACCATCGGTGTTTGGGTCGGCCAGCTTGTGCCGATGCTGCAGCGGTGTGAACTGCCGGCAGCAGCGACCCAGCTGAGCTATATCGGCTGGCTGTATGTCATCCAGCGGCTGCACGGCGGCCACACCCCCGATGCCGCAGTTGACTGGCTTTTCGGGGAAGATGTGCTGATCCCGATGCCGAAAAACTTTCCCGAGAAGGAAAAGGACGCCCTTACCAATTGGGCCATGAAAGATTACCCGGAGAAGTGCGCCCTGCTGCTGAACAAATACCCCGAACTTAGCAAATACGGCCTGAAAGCGGCCAGCAGCCCGCTGCCGGAACAGGAAGAAGCCGCAGCAATCCCCGCCCAGGCCGCACCGGAAGCCGAAGCCCCTGCCCAGGCACCGGTCGCCCAGCCGGAAGCCCCGCAGCCCGCTGCCCCGGAGCCTGCCGCAGAAGCCGAACCGCAAGCCGCCCAAGCGCCGCAGGAGGTGCCCCCCGTTCCCGCACAGGAGAAACCGGCAGCATCGTTCACCCCGGCAGAACAGTATAAGACCCTGACACAGCTGCGCGCCGATGCCCTGCAGGCCGGGGATACGGTCGCCGCTTCGATGTACCTGCAGGTGCTTTGCCGCAGCGACTGCCTGGCCTCGGCCGACATCCTTACCCGCGGCAGCCTTGCGGACGCAGCGGCCAAGGAGCCCCCCATGCTGTACTGGCTCCAGCAGGCCGCCGAGAATGACTCAGAAAGCGTCAGCAAGTTCCTGGAAAGATGGAGCACCGTGGCAACCGCCTATGTCAGCTTTGATTTTTCCGATCAGGTATCGGAGCTAATGCTTCAGCTGGATCAGAACGCCGCCGTCTCCACGGAGGCGCAGAACGTGCTGGTCTGGGCCATCCTGACGAACAGCAGCCGCAAAAATGCGGCCTGGAGCCTGCTGCAGCGCACCCAGGCCAACCCCCATGCACGGGCGCAGACCTTCTACTGCGCCGCCGTGGATGACGCCCAGACCTGGCAGGCCGCCCTGCGGCTGTTCTGGCAGGAGGGCGAGTATATGTTCTTCCTGCGCGGGCTGGTGCACCGCTTCAACCAGGCTTCGGAGCTGGCCGAGCGGATGCAGTACAGCGACAACCTGCAGGAGATGTGCGACAAAAACGTCTTTGCGGAGATGGACCGCCAGCAGCTGCAAAAGACGCTGCGCAAGCTCTACCCGGCCGTTGCACAGAGCTACCTGGCAACCGAATCCTGGACCGTGGTGCAGACAATCCGCTATGTGTCGTTCTGTGTAGGCGGGCAGGCGTTGAACCTGTACTACGATGTATTCGCCGTGCAGTACCCCATCATTACCGAGAAACTTCCGATGGAGGGTTGCGCGTTCCTGGCCCGGCTGGGCACCGACCCCGCCACCTACACGCTGATGCAGTTTATCGGCCCGCAAATGCTGGCCAAGATGAAAGACCCCGACGAAGCGGCGGGCGCACAACTCCGGCTGCCCAGCCTGATGCGCGAACTGTACGAGGACTGCTTTGCCGTGCCGCGCCGCTGTACCGAGCAGGAGGAGCAGGACGTATACAGCCTGATCCTGCCGGATGCCTTTGACTGGAACTGGCGGCATTTTGGCGAGTATTACTGCCGCAAAATGATCGAATCGCCGGAAGATGAGGCCTCTGCACGCCGCGTGCTGCTGCGCTTTGCCACCAAGGAATTCCACCCCGATGCCTTCCTGATGAGCATTGAATTTTATGTGGCCTGCCACCGCGATGACCCGAACGAGCGGGGCAGCATCGTGCAGCTGATGGACCGTTTGCTGCGCGTGAAGGCAAGAGATAATGACGCCACCCGCGCCATGTATGTGGAATATGCTATTCTCTGGCTGCAGCGCTGCCCCGGCAGCACGATCCTGGACGGACAGGACCCGGCCGAATGGTTCCTCCTCTCTGCGCGGCAGAACAAATTCCAGGATGACTGGATCGAACGCTGCCGCAGACAGTATGCCGACATCCTGAAAAGTGCGCCGAAACTGCACACGGCCCTGGCGACCGGGAATTGGCAGCCCTGCTTTGACCTGCTGATCCAGGGCGGCGAAGAAGCCGAAAAACTGCGCCTTGCACTGGTGGGCGTGGCAAACGGTACGCCGAACGCATCGAACCAGTGGACGCGCTGCACCGTCTGGCAGAGCCTCCCGCATGAGCTGGTCGGCACGCTGGCCGGGAATCTGCTTGCCGGAACGCCGGAGAAAAACGATGCCCTGAAAGCCGTATTTGCCCCCATGGCGACGCTGCCCCTGCTGCGCTCCTTCCGTGATATTTTCCAGTGGTACGAGGAATATTTGCGCAAGGGCGACGCGGAAGACCTGCGCTGGGTCGAAAACTGCGCCGCTTTGCCCATGCAGGAGACGCAGTTCTTCTTCTGTGCGCTGGGCCAGCATAAAGCAGACTGCACCAAAGAGCAGGCGGAGTTCCGCAGCCGTGCCCTGGAAATGATGGGAGCCCCCTCCACCTGCACAACATGGCGGGAGCAGTTCTCCCACACCACCAATGCCGGTCATTCTGCCTTTTACATCAAGGCAATGACGCTCTATAACGACTACACCAGCACGATCAATCCGACGACCCTGCACGCGGCCATCCAGTTTGCCATCCGCGCGTATGATGTGGAGCCGGAGAAAATCACCCAGTGGAGCAAGACCTATACCGATACGGTCCGCAACTGGAAAAGATATTTCTCGAACAATGCCGTCAAGCTTGCCAACCGAAGCATCTACGCCTGGGCGCAGCTTCTGGGGAATCCCGACCAAGCCGCAAACCAGCTGTTGAACACACCCCCGGACAAGTTCGTCAACATGATCGCCTATCTGTTCCTGTTCTGTGACCGCACACGGGAGCTGGCCAAAAAATACTACCCCCTGATGCGCCGGGAGCAGGTCGCTGCCGTGCAGGTGCTTGTGGCCATTCTGCTGCCCAAGCCGGAGCTGATCGACCCTTGTATCGAAAAGCTGTGCGCCACCGCCAAGGGTGCGCAGTACATGGATGCGATCAAGGGCGTGCTGCTGGAAAGCATGCATACCCCGCCGCGGAGCCAACGCATCAAATGGGATGCGGACCTGTGCGAGATCGTCAAAAAGCTTGGCATCGAGTACGACCACAACACCCCGAACGATGAGTCCCGCTATTTCCGCATCCCCGCCGAGGACCCCTCCCGCATTGCTATGATCCGCGCCCGCATCCGGCTGATGCTTGCCCGCAGCGGCACGAATTATGTGTTTGCCGACCCGAAGGACGTTTGCCGCGAGGCCCGCAAGCCGGAGGAGAAGGAAGAGGCCTCTCAGGCAGCCGCCCCCGCAGCAGAGGAAAAGCCCGCTGCGGCGGACAGCGAGACGGCGGACAGCACGGATGTGCTGGCCCCGGACGACCGCAGCCTGCGGGTCGACCAGTGCCGTCAGCGGGTGATGGAGCTGTTCTCCTCGGAAAGCGAAACGGCCGACTTCAAAAGGGCCGTGGCGAAGGAAAAGGACCTTTCCCTGATCTATATGGCCGGTGCCGAGCTGCTGGCCGCAGAGCCGGAGCCCTCGGCAGCCAGTATCGTCCGCTGCCTGGTGGATGCAGCCAAAAACAACCTGCCCACCATAAAGCTGGAGAGCTTCTCCCGCGCGCTGATCTGTGCAGTCCGGGCAACAGCCTACGATGACCTGCAGGCACTGCGCATCCAGCTGCAGGATGCCAATCTGTTCACCGTGCTGAAAAACTGCCCGCCTACTGCCAACCCGGACGAAGAAGACGAAAATAAGAACAAAGCCCTGCAGGAAGGCCGCCGTTTGGCCTACCGTCAGGCTTCGCTGACCTGCCTGCAGGAGTATTTGAAGATACAGCCGATCCGGGAATCCGGCAGGGACTTTTATGACGAGGACGAGCAGTATCTGATGCAGGAGCAGGAGCGCTGCAGCCTGCTGCAGCGTACCCCCGCCGAGCAGGACCGCCACGAGCTGGTGCGTATGCTGGCAGAGCATCAGCAGAAAAAGCTGGATGCCCGCCCGCAGATGAAGGTATATCTGGACCCGTCCTCTGCCTACTACTGCACCCGCGATGAAGACGACTATAGCTATGACGACCCCTGCGAGCCGACTACGCTGCAAGGCTATGTGGAGAATGTGGGCGGCTGCCCGCTGCAGCCCGTATACATTAACCTGAGCTACCGCATCAGGACCGGCGAAAAAGAATGGGATGTGGCCGCGCTGCCGATTCCCCGCAGCCTGACGCTGCGCGGAGGAAACGGAAACGGCAACGCCGTGCTGCTGTCGAAACAGCAATATACGGATGAAGACCAAAAGGCGCTGTGGCATATTCCGTTCCAGATCGATACCGATATTCCCGAAAAGACCGCCCGCCGCGTGCAGGAAGAAAACGCCGAAATCGTTGCGGTAGTCGAGGTCCGCGCCCTGGTCCAGAGCGGCGATGATCTGCTGCTCTACCGCGGTGAAATGCCGCTGCAATTCCTGCCGGAAAACCAGAAAGTCCGCGTGGATCACACCATCCGCGATACGAAAACCTTCTTCGGCCGCCGCAATGAGTTGAGCCGCCTGCATACCCTGTATTGCGAAAATCCCTCCCGCATCCCCATGCTGTTCCTGATCAGTGGTCAGTTCCGCATGGGTAAGTCGATGATCACCCAAAAGCTGCAAAAGATGATCCAGGACGAGACAAACGGTCAGGTGATCCCGCTGCGGCTTGAAGTGGTCCAGAGTTCCGACCAGCAGGGTGCTTCCGAAAACTTGCGGGATGTATTCTCTAACCAGCTGTGGGATCAGCTGACTTCCTACATGCACGATGAAACTTTGCCGCAGGCATACCGCGACGAAGAAACAATCGCCCGCGTGCAGGCCCACCGCAAAAAGTGGGAGGCCTATTTTGCCCAGCGGCAGGCAGCCGCTGCCCCGGCACCGCAGCGTGTGCAGTATCTGCCCAACCCCGGCGTAGACATCGACAGTGAGGAAAACGCACCGCTGGATATTTCGGCCCTGTCTGCCGGGATCTCGCAGGGTGTTGTATACGAGGATCTGCGCTGGCTGCCGCAATTCTGTCGTGAGCTGTGCGCCGCACTTGGCAACCGGCACATTGTGTATATCCTGGATGAAGCAGACCGCCTGATCAACGACCTGGAGACCGTAGGCGGTGCAGCCGCCAGCAACCTGCGCGCCGTTCTGCAAAGCGACACCCCGTTCCATCTGCTGATCTGCGGCGCCAACGGCCTGACGGAGTATTATCTGCGCGGCGGCAGCATGACCCAGCTGTTTGAATGTACCTATGGCCGCCCGATGATTATTGGCCAAATGGCCAAAGAGGAATGGCGCACGGCGACCTCCTCCCTCATCGATACGGTCGATCTGGAAAGCAATTTCCGTGCGCTGGATCAGCTCTGGTTCTACACCCGCGGCCTGATCCACCCCGCCTACCTCCTGATGGATACCTGCTTTACCTACCTGGACAACTTCCCCTCGGTACAGCCTGCGCCGAATGGAAAGACGACCCTGTATGCGGCGCGCGTGCTGGAAGCAACCAACGCGATGCTATGCAGTTCCCCGCAGCAGCTGCACATGGACAAACTGATCGATTCTCTCTCCGATGATTCGAACGATCTATGGCGCAGTGTGCTGACCTGCCTGATGCGGGAATGTACCATTCCTTACCAGTGGGTGCCTGTTACCGTGCTGGAAAGCATTGTGGATGAGTCGGCCGGTATCACCTGGGATAAGATCTCCAACGTGCTGTCGAACCTTGTCAGCTATCGCGGCCTGCTGGAATATTCTGCCCGTAGAAGAAGTTACCGCCCGCAGTGTGAGCTGTACCGCCAGATCTTGCGCAACAAACTGCTGCCGGACTGCAAACTGCAGCCCTATCCCTATTTTAAACCCAGAAAGGAGGGACACTGATGTCTGAGCATTTTCGCAAAGACGCACCGCATTATGAGTTCTCTACGGTGCGCATCCGTCTGGATGAATGGTTGGAGGATCGTTCCTCCGGTACGCTGTTCGGCCCTAAGGGCTGCGGCAAGGATACCTTTCTGAAAGATTACTTTACCCCGAAAAAAAACCGGGCACTGGCTGCTGACACGAACAAGCCGACCATTGTGCTGGTTTGGGAGGGCACGACTCTCCGGCACCGAAAAGACCTGGACGACCTGCTGGCCTGTGCCTTTCAGGAGGGATTTTCGTACCTGAAAGAGCAGGGGCTGATCGACCCGGCGCTGGAGACCCTGCTGACTACCGCAGGCGGCGCATCCGCCCAAAGCTGCGCGCAGGAATGGAAAAAACGGCGGTACTGCTTTGTATTGGTCGTCCTGGGCTTTCACAATTTTATCTGCAATATCGATGGCTGCCAGGCCGACAGTATCCAGCAGGTAAACATCTTGAAAAACTCCGATGCTCCCTTGCGGATGATCGTAACGAACGACTACCTTTACACCGCACAGTACTGCCCCGCCATGGAGGATCTGGCCGGCTCGTCGATCTTCAATAACCTGAGCCTGAACCAGTTTACCTTTTCCAAAAACCGGCCGCGCCCGCAGGAATTTTCCCAGTATCTGGGCCGGATCTACCGCGGCGGCGATGCTTCCCCCTTTACGCCGGAGGAAGAGCACTGGCTTTTGGAGATGACCGGCGGCTTTCCTGCCATCGTGCCGGATGCGGCGGAGGCGTTGCTTCTTGCAAAGGAGGATGGCCTGGAAGGGCAGGACGCCTTTGAGGACTGCATCCGCACCTGTATGCTGCCCGAGGAGACCGTCTATCTACTGCTGAGCCAATGGCTGAAAGATCTGGATGACCGTGAATTTGAGATCCTGACCCAGATCTCCCACTTTGGCCTTTCCGGTGCCGATGAAGAAGACGTGGACCGTCCCCAGTCGGTACAGCGCGGCCTTGTGTATACCGATCGCCGCAGCCGCCGCTGGCGGCTCTGCATCGGCCTGCTGCGGGAGATGCTGGCCAGCGACATGTGGAACCCCCGCCACACCGCCCATTCAGCCCCCGCATACGCACCGTCCACCACCCCGGAACAGGCAGCCCCCAGCGTGATCAACTATGTCACGAACTACAACATTTCCGGCTCGGTTACCAGCACCAATGTGCAGGGCGATCTGAACCAGGTCAACAACAACATCGTCGTTACAAGCCGCGAGGATTGGAGCACCCTGTTTGATTCCGTCTACCAGCTGAACCAGGGCAGCGAAGGCGCAGGCCGTGCCCAGCTTACCGACAGCCTGGGAAAGATCCAATATCTGCCCGAAGCCGCCACCGAGGAAGAAGCCACCGAATGGTTCGAGGAAAACGGCCGCAACATGGCCGATGGCCTGGACGAGATGTTCAGCGGCAAAAACATCAGCCTGGACGACATGTTCAACCAGCTGCTGCAAAGTGCCGATCAGGACCTTTTCCCCTCCCATGTCACGGAACTTGTGAACCGTCTGCCGGAAAGTTCGGCGCTAATCTTCAAACAGGGCGTGATCGTGGACCGCATGTTCACCGGCTTGCTGCACAGCTTTGACAAGGACGATCAGCTTGACTTTTCGCCCTGCGGGCTGATGTACGGCCTGCTGCTGGAACAGCGCATGAAGGAAGCCCTGTTCCCGTTCTACCGGGCCGACCAGGTGATCGGCAGCTGGCTTGTAAACAAAAAAAATCCGGCCCTGTCCTCTTGGAATAGCCCCAAGCTGAAAGCTAAAAAGATCACCATCGGCAACTTTTACGGCGGGCTGGACGGCAAGCATTTCAGCAACCGAATGGCCGCCCTGAGCCGCCAGGCTAACTACCCGCAAAATGCCGGATGGTGGGATAAGACCTACCGTGATTTTGCCCGCGCCGGTGATCTTCGCAACAACGCCGCCCATTCGACACGGCTGACAATCTCCTCCCTGGATGAGCTGCGCCGCCTGGTGCTTGGCCATGACGGCCAGGTCTCGGAAAGCCTGATCAACCGCATCGGCGTCTTCTGCCAGCTGGATGCACGGCTCGGCTACCATAACCCGAATCAGATCTCGGTAGCACAGGATTGGCAAAACGCCGTTTCCTTACATTCATACACCAGTTTCCCCGTTGTAAGCAGCGAGGGATAACACATTGCCCCACACAAAAAGCGCCCGCCGATTTGGCGGACGCTTTTGCTTTTTATGTGTCGGCGTTTCAGCTTTGGCGCAGCTGTTCCTGCATTTTTTGCAGCAGCTTCTTATATTCTTTGCGCCGGTTGCTGATGGTCACGGTCGTTTTGCCGGTAAAGGTGGAAATCGTGCGGTCCTTGGGCTGATGGGTCGGCTTTATATCCAGCAGCGGGCGCAGGCGGTCCGGCTTGTGCGGCTCAAACAAAAAGTTCATGTAATCCCGCGCAAAGATCCTGGCCCACAGCAGGTCCTCCTTCTTTTCCAGCACAGTGCAGTACCGTTCCGGCGGGATGGCCGGCTTTTCGTCACACAGCAGGGCTATCACATCGTTGGTAAAGAAGATCCGCGGGAACTCCGTCACGTCCTTGGAAGCAAACATCACAATCACACGCAGCGCTTCCGTAGCGCTTTCCAGCCGTTCCTGCATGCTCGTGGCATTGGGATCATCGGCGTCAAACATGATGGCCTCGCCGTCGTCGTCCTTGTGGGTATCGTCATTCAGCGAGATGGTGCGCCGCGCGGTCGTCGCGTTCAGGACCAGCCGTTTCAGGGCTGCTTCGTCCACGTCCAGGCAGTCGGCAGCCGTCTCGTAAAAGCCGGCGGGCAGGTTTTTGGGGTCAAGCCCCTGTTTTTCGCACAGTTCGCACAGGCGTTTCCACAGCTGGCCCTCGCGGCGCGAAAGGCGCATGTCTCCCTGGTCGCGCATTGCCTTGCTGTTTACGCTGTCGTGCATGGCGTTGGCATAGATGGCATCAAAATACGCCAAAAACGGCTTTCCGGAATTGACATCGTACTTGGAAACGGCCTTGCACATAGACTCGGTAAAGGTCAGGGTATCCAGCTTGGTACGCAGTTTGCTGCGGCGCGTGTAGCGGGCATCCAACAGCGCGTCTTCATCCTGCAGCATGGCGTTTGTATCGGTGTTTTCCAGCCGGTTCTCGATCTTGGAAAGAAACTCTTTAAACTGGAATACCAGCAAATACAACTGCTGCCATTCACGGTTATGCTGCAAGCGTTCCTCCGGCGGGTAGTTCCATATCGGGTGGTGTTCAATCTGCTCACGCAGGGCAGCCTGCTTTTTGGTGTCCTTTGCGTTTTCCGCCATGGGTCACACCTCCCGGTCAGGGTGCAGCATTACGCTGATAAACTTCTGTTTGTCCGGCAGGTCTGCTTCGGCAGCCATATCTACAATGCCATCCAGCGTAAACAAGGTGCTGATGTCATATTGGCGCACGCTCTTGACTTTCCCGTTTTCCCGCGTCAACTCGCGGTAATAGATGCCGCATACCTCGGTATCATCCAAAATTTTCTCTGCATAATGCAGGGCCGAGGACAGCACCAGCGGGTAAGTCTTCGTGCCGAACGTTGCATCCGCATAATAGCAGGCATCGCCGTCCATCGCATCGGTCAGCGCCTCAAACAAAGCCAGCAGGCCATCGCGCTGTTGGTTTTCCGGCGTGGTCAGGTCCACCAGCGTATATGGCAGGCCCAGGCCGTCCAGCTCACGGCGGAAGATCTCCAGGTTTTCGCTGTGGGGGCTGTTGATCTGGCGCACCGCTATGACCTTGATCTCATCCCCGGCGTGGGCGGTATCGGCCAGGATCGGGGTAATGGGGTAGTAGGTCGGTTTCGCCAGGGTCTGCGTGTAGTTTACCGGCTCTGCCGCATAGGAGTCAATGGCGAAGTTGCTGTCCAGCGGGATCGCCGTTATATAGATACGTTTCATGGGAAGTACATTCCTTTCCTGCCGCAGTGGGCGGCATCTTTTTTATAGTATAGCAAATCCCGCCGCCTGATTCAATGAAAAAGTCACAGGGTCAGTCATTTTTCATCGCATCCAGGAACATCAGCACCAGGATTCCTCCGATGGCCAGCGTAACCCAGACGGAATTGGTAAAGACCGGGTTTACAGCCCGGAACAGTTGGGTATTCACGTAAGCGCTTTGAGGCAGTTCCCATCCGTTGGTGATGTGGTACTCGATCGCAAAGCATACGCCCGTCACGGCAAAGGAGACCAGCGACGTAATGCTGAAAAAGCACTGGTAGGGATGCGCACGGAACATCTCCCCCATGCCGCGGCCCGGCGTATTGTCGCGCGAGTTGTTCAGCCCCCACAGCGGCAGGATCAGCACCGGCGCAAAAAGGGCCGCTGCCACGAAAATGCACAGCTTGATGATGGCACCGATCAGCCAAAAGATGTTATACCAGGCTGCCGTATCGGGGTCGCAGATGATGTAGGTGGTATGGTCGTCAACTTTATGCTCAAACATGATTACTTTCTCCTTTTTCTATGCTTTTGTGTCAGACGTTGTCCTTCCTGGCCTTTTTGCGGGCGGCCAGTGCAGCGGCGATCAGAACTATCCCCACTGCAGCCGTCGCAAAGACGGCGGCACTGCCCACAGAGCCGATCACACGGAAGAAAAGGCTGTGTACAATGGGCAGGTGCAGGACATTCTGTGCCCAGGCGAACACCAGGATGATCGCACCGGCCACGGAAAAGAGTGCCTTGTGTACCCGGCAGAGCTTGGCAGCCTGGGGGTGCGCCTGCAGCATTTCTTCCTCGCTGCGATCCGGAGTGCCATCGGCGCTGTTGTACACCTTTTTCAGGATCTTCCGCGTAGCCGACGGCAGCGTAATCGCTATGGTGGCCGCGCAAAATACCAGCGTGAGGACGGCGCAGTGCATGAGTATCCCAAGCGGGCCGCAGTCCCCTTCACAAGAAAGACCCATCAGGGCAGCGGTAATTGCGGATTTATCTTCGTCGTAATGGTTCATAGTGTATTTCCTCCTAAGTTTTTGTTTTTTTCTTACACCCTTACAATAGGGGTGCCCCCTGGCAAAGTTAAAGAGATTTTCAGGATTTTCTTTAATTTTGTTTGCCGGGGACCCTATTCCTATAATGAACGATTGAAACCCCGCTGCTTCCGTGCTATGATAAGGTGGGATTTCGGAAAAAAGGAGGAGGTCAATACTCTATGGATTTGGAACAAATGAAAACAGAAAACCGGGGCACTTACAATTTCATTCTATTGCAAAATGATTTTGTAAACGGCTTTCGCGATTTCGGACGTGCGGCAATCGATGAGATCATCGAAAATGAACCTGCACTTTCGGGAAACGATCGCTGGTGGGATGACATTAAAAAGTACAATAAAGAAAACGCCCCCAACTACATCTTTGCCACAGACAATAAGGAAGTTAATACCGGCAGCTTTGATGCAAGCGGCGTCGCCAAATGGATGCTGTACATGTACTCAGACGGGACGCTGAATACCTACCTGACAGGCGGCTGCCGGGCGGTTTCCATCGAGGACTGCTCCCCCTCTGCCTTTAACAGCGCGCTAAACAGCTATATGGCACTGCGCAACTACACGGCACATTCCAGCGCCGATGCCGAAGACCTGGATACCGAGGACCTTTTGAACCTGGCCTGCCTGGCCTGCTGGCTGACGGCACACCTGTACTGCTCGGCCCAGGACGAAGCCCTGGCCCACATGCGGCATGTCCGGGACGAAATTGCCGAGGAACTTGGCCGGACAATCGAACCCCACGACGAATACGACCTGGCGTTCCATCAGGCCAAGCCATGGCTGGAGGATCACAAATCCACACCGGGAACAGCTGCCGCCAAGGGCGGAAGATCTCATGCTTCGCGCCATCACTCTTACGGCGAGGGGCTGCCTTTCCCCTTTGAAGGCGGCGACATTACTGCCCCCTTTCTGGTCGGCCCGTGGGAGCGCCCGCTCAACGCACAGGCGATTTTCCCCAGCCAAATCGGGGCCGCGTTCCCCCGCGAGTATGAGCACCTTTGCCCCGAAATGCCAGGTGCAGAGTTGGAGCAGGGCCTTTTGCACGGTGCTACAAGGGCCTATCCCCCAAAAGAACTGCCGGAAATGGACTATGCAAGCCGCCAGCCGTTCTTAAAGGATATTCAATTCACGAAAGAAAATGGCGGCAAGACCAAAAAGGCGCTTGATCTGCTCTCGAAGGGACTTTATTACGCCACTATGGCATCCTCGTTCGTTGTTCTGCTAATGTGGGGCGGCTTTTGCGGTCTCTTTGGCGCAAAATCTGCGCCCTTCTTTGTACTGGTCAACATGCATGACGGCCAGCGCGACGCCATCGCCCACATGTTCATTGACCGCTGTGCGCATGATCTCAAGACCCATCGCTATAAGCCGCTTCTGGCGCCCGGCATTGCCCTGACGCTTATTTACTTGTACCTGGAATACCTTTCCCTGGATCCCTATTTCTGGCTGACAAGAGTCTTCCGTTTTGTCTACAATCCTCTTTCCTGGATCTGCTTTTTCCTGTTTGCGGGGTTGCTGGTTCTGGATGCGGTACATGCCGCAAACACCTACAAGCAGTACCGCCATCTGGAAAACACAATCGGTGCCGCCGTGTATTTCTATCTGTTCAAGATGGCGCGTGTTCCCGGCAAGATTGGCTTTGCTGTCGGCCTTATGCTGATCATGGACATCTTTGGAAATTATCCTTACCTGTTCCCCATCATGGTGACAGGCTGGCTTGCCATGCAGGCCTGTTCCAAGATGGTAACAGGTTCTGCTGATCTTAAATATTGAGAGGAGTGAGCAGCTGTGAATGAGCATAGTATCAGCTATATGCAAAAGTGTATGGCTCATGACTTTAATGACTATGAAAACCTTGTGATCTGCCGCGATTTGCTGGCGCAGATCTCCAAGCGCCCCATGCCGCAAGGCATGGATTATGACCCGAAGAGTGATTCCTATGAGGAAGATGTTCGTAGAGAATGTGGTCGTATTGATTTTCACCTGCAGGAACTTCAGCTGTCGCTTTACCCCAATGAGGAAGCTGCGCCGCTTCTGTATCCTGACAATGAATGCGCTTCCACCGATGCGTTTGTGTCGTCGTATGACTCTTTAAATAACCATCTGAAAAGAGACCTGAATAATACCGAAAACACCCTGTGCGCCGATGACATTAAGACCCTGCTGTTACAGAATGAATTTTTTGCACGTGGTGGATATAAATACTTCTCTACAGAGATTGATGACCTTGCTGTATGGTTCGCTTCTTACGGCGCCGATACACTTTCCGACTGCTATAAGTATGGTGTTGGTGTGCCGCAGTCTTTTCATCAGGCCGCACTCTGGGAACAGTACGCCATCAATCTTTACTATATTTATCGGGACTACTACAATAAATCAGATGATGAATCCTATAGGGATTCCCGCCTGGATGAGATTGGCCGTTTGAGCGTAAGCTGCCATATACAGCGTAACCTTCCGGATGCCCTATACACGGATGAGCAATGGGGTTGTATTTCCGACTTTGGCTGCATGCCTACCGAACTGGTTGCCCTGAGCAGAGCTGAAAAACCGGACACGCCTTATATATCTCATACGTCTTCCCTCGTTATGCAGATGATTCAGAAAACCTCACTGGAAGAGCTGAAGCAGATGGGACATACCTACCTGAATTACGTCCGCCGCAATAGCAGCAAAAATCCTTTGGAGGATTGGAAGCAGGCCGTAAACTATTATTACGCAGGCGCTGCACAGGGCGATGCCGAGTGTGCCGCCGCCGTTGGCTACTGCTGCGAGATGGACCCCCGCGGTTCCAACCTGCCGCTGGCGCTGGCCTGGTACCAGCACGCCGCCAAGGCCGGCAGCGCGTGGGCCATGGAAAAGGTCGCCACTTTCTATGAGGAAGGCTACGGCTGCACCGCCAACCGCGCCCTTGCCGATGCCTGCCGTGAAACCTTGAAATACATGCGCTGACTGCCCATAAAAATTGCCCCCGGTGAAGCAACCTTCACCGGGGGTTTTCCCTTTCTTATTGTGTTATTTCACCTCCAACAAGCCCCACTGGCCGTTCTGCCTGGCCCAGACGCAGCCGCCCTGCGCGGGGGCCAGATCCTCAAAGCGGCCAGCCTCGATGCAGACCGTTCCATCGGTGTACAGCGCCATTCTTGCGCCGTCTGCATCCTGTACAACCACCACGCCGGACATATCCGGGAACGGGTAGTCGATAGGTTCCGACGCCCCCTCCGCCTGCATCGCAGCCTGGTAGGTGCAAGGGATGACCTCCTCACCGTTGATGTCGCAGTAGCCCCAGTTTCCGTCGGTGTCCTCCACAGCGATCAGTTCGTCGCCCGCCATGCAGACGTTCTTGTACCGGAAGCTGCTCAGCAGGGAGCCGTCGCTGCGCGCCACCGCATACGGGGCACCGTTGGCCACGGTGTAGCACCGGTACTCGTTGTCCCATGTTGCCGGGCGCACGCCGAACAGCGCCGAGGCGTCGCTTACCTGCACCAGCGGCGTACCGCTGAACTCGTAAGTACCCAGCAGGTCATAATAAATCTGGCCGTCCTCGGTGTAGATCCAGCGGTTTGCATACCCGCCCACACCATCGTACAGGACCTCTATCTCCGCACCATTGGCCTGCAGCTCAGCGTTCAGGCCCTCGCACTTTTCCCGCATGGCCGCGAAATTGTCGTAGTTATAATATTCATCGTCCAGCCAGACGGAAAGCTCGTTTGTACCGTACAGGTAGGGCATCTGCTGCGCAGCGTCCTGCATCATGATATTGCCCGTCTTGGTCGAGAACAGGCTCCACCGCTCACCATCGCGCACGGCATACAGGCCGTCGGCGGCGTTTTTGCCCGCCGTGTGGTCCCACTCGGAGTAAAGCGGCACGATCTCATCAAAGTTGTAGCACGGCTCCACCTGCCACACACCGGCGGTTTTCTCCACAGCGGCGGCTTCGCTCTCGGCGGCATCTGCGGGGGCGGTTTCCTGGGCGGCTTCCGCCGTTTCGACAGCCGGAGCCGTTGTTTCCTCCGGCACCGCCGGTGCAGCCGTGCCGCACCCGGCCAGCATTGCCGCAGCCATCAGACAGGACAGGGGCATAACTTTCTTTTTCATCATGATTTTCTCCTTTGTTTTTGTTTTGCTTACACCCACTCTATAGCGTCCCCTCACCAAAAAGTTAAAGCCTCCCCAAAAAATCACAGGGAGATATTATGTCATGATGACATAATATCTCCCCTGTCTTTTTTATTTAATACGCTGTACCGTACTTCCTGTTTTCCAGCTCCAGCAAAAACTTATACAGCGGTACGGCCTCAATGGTCACGCCATCCTCGATGATGGTTTCTTCCTCCTCGTAGGTCACGATGACGAGCCGCGCGGCCTCCTGCGAATTCTGCGCCAGCTTTTTCAGGTTGCCGACTTCGCGTTCGCGGGCATCCCCGGCAATGGAATAGGCTGCCTGTACGGCCAGACCGACAGAGGGCAGATAGAAATCAATGTCGATTCCCGTCTTTGCGGATTTCAGATAATACACATCGTCCGGATAGGCGCGTGCAAGCGCTACAGCCGCCATATTTTCCAGCTGCACCGATTCCTTCCTGTCCAGGAACAGGCTTACAATGCCGTTGTCGGAGAAATAAAACTTCGGGTAGCTCTCCTTCTCGACGAGGTTTGCGTAGTAGTTCTGCAGATGGAACAGCAGATAGGCATCCTCCGCATAGCGGATGTAGTCGGCAATCGTATCCTTTGCCAGCGATACATTGACGGCGCGCAGTGTTTTTTGCAGCTTGGAATAGGAAATCTCACTGCGCACGGACTCCGCTATTTTTTTTATCAAGATTTTTACCGCATAATCGTTGCGGATGCTGTTCCGCGTGATGATGTCGCCCAGAAGCACCTTCTGGTATACGCCGGAAATATACTCCCGTTTTGCCTTGTACAGCAGCGATTCCGGCAGGCCGCCGTATTGCAGATACTGCGCGCAGGCGGCGCGGATCTTCCCGTTTGTTTTGGTGCCCAGCAGTGCCGGTTCGTCGTGGGGTATCCCGCAGGCGGTCAGGTACTCACCGAAGGCATAGGGCGTAATATGCCTGGCAAAAAAGCGTCCGCCCAGCGTGGTTTCTATCTCTCGGCTCAGCATTTTGGCGTTGCTGCCCGTGATGTAGATATGCTCTTTTGCATCAGCCATGCGGCGGGCAAACTTCTCCCAGCCGTCAATGTTCTGCACCTCATCCAGAAAGAAATAGCCTTTTTTGTCGCTCATCTCGCTCTGCACCGACAGAATGTCGTTGAAGTCCGCGACGGTGAACTCCGACAGGCGCTCGTCCTCAAAATTGATATAGATGATTTGCTCCCAGTCCACACCGGACGCCACCAGATCCAGCACGATTTTATACAGCAGCGTGGATTTGCCCGCGCGGCGCAGACCCACCAGCACATAGTTTCCGTTTTCCTCAAATTCGTAGTCGCGCGGCACGATTTGGAAATTGCGGATAAATTCGTGCTGATCATAGATGACAGATTTTAAAAGTGCATGATTCATGGTTGCCACTCCTGTCTTATTTTTGTCAAGTATAGTATAGCACGAATTATAATTTTTGTCGAGCATACTTGACGATATTGTATTATCTTTGTCAAATATATTCTACGGCTTAAAAAATAAAACGTCTTGCAATTTTATTTTTCTATGGTATAATAAAGTTAAATCATTAAAGTTATAACCTTATGGATAACACCTTTTCCCGGATTTGGAGGTTTTTATGGTAAAACTCGACTATGCGCGGCTGAAAAATATACGCCTTGAGCAGGACATCACCCAAAAGGAGCTTGCCACTGCCACCGGTGTAAACCTTTCCACCATCAAGCAGATCGAAACAGGCCGCAGCGCAACCGACCTCGAGAACATCGAGAAGCTATGTGCCTATCTGGAAGTCGACATCAACGAGATCTACCACCCCGACTACCACGATACCAAGGTGCTCTGCATGCTCAACAACAAGGGCGGCTGCGGCAAGACCAGCCTGTGCAGCGGCATTGCCACCTCGATGGCCGAGCTGGGGCTGCGCATCCTCGTCATCGACGGCGACGGTCAGCGCAACCTGTCCAGCAGCTTCGACATGCCCCGCAGCGAGAAGAACTTCGGCGCGGCGGTGCTGGCGGAGCAGGACTTGAACGGCTATATACAGCCCACCAAATTTGAGAATATCGACATCATCGTGGCGGACGTATCGATGGGCACCCTGGATATGGCATTATTTACCAAAATTTCCAGAGAAAACATTGTAAGAAGTATTCTCCGCCCTGTCGTTGAGCGCGGTTATTACGACTATATCCTCCTAGATACGAACCCGAATCTCTCTCTTCTGAACTTTAATATCGTCAATGCGTCAAATTATGTGCTCATCCCCGCCCAGCCCGCCAGCTTCGATCTGGACGGTCTGGCCGTGGTGCTGCAGTTTGTCGAGGGCATCAAACCGTACAACCCGACCTTGCAGGTGGGCGGCATCATCATCAACCGCTACGATGCCCGCAACCGCCTGATCACCGAGGCGGCCATGGACCAGCTGCGGGAGAGCTACAGCGCCCTGCTGTTTGAGCAGATCATCCGCGTTGACAGCCGCCTGCAAAACGCCCAGTGGGAGAACCGCCCCGTGCTGGACTACGCGGGCAGTGCGCGTATCTCGAAGGAATACCGCGCCCTGACGAAAGAAATTTTAAAGCGCTGCGTTTGAGAAAGGCGGTAATACTGTATGGCTTTAAAAAAACGGACCGTCGTCTCCCCTGCTGCCGGTGCGGTGTCTCTCCCCTCTTTGATGGCCGATTTGCCCGGCACACGGCGGCTGGAGGAGGTTCCGCTGGACAAGCTCTCCCCTGCCCCGGCTGCCTGGAACTTTTATGCGCCGCTCCCCGACGACAAGCTGCTGGAGCTGATCGAGAGCATCCGGGCCAACGACCTGCTGCACCCCATTGTGGTCTGGAAGCAACCGGACGGCGCGCTGATGATCCTCTCCGGCCACAACCGCGTGCGGGCTTACACTGCCCTGTTGGAAAAGACCGGCGAGGACAAATATCGCCGCATCCCTGCCACCGTGCTGACGGATATCACCACCGACGAGGCGCACGAGATCGTGGTGGATTCCAACTATGTGCAGCGCGTGCTGACGCCGTCGGAGAAGGCGCGGAGCATCTCCCAGAAGTATGCCCTGGCCGGGCGCAAAAAGCGCAGCAGGAACGGTGTGCGCAAATCAAAGTATGAACAGATCGGCGAAGAATACAACCTCTCCGCCCGCCAGATCGCGCGGTATGTGCGGCTGGGCAGTCTGGACGGCAGCCTGCTCAAGCTGCTGGACGGCGGCAAGCTGCCGCTGACAACGGCGCTGCGGCTCGTGGACTTTCCTGCCGAGAGCCAGAAGTATCTGGCCGCCCGCCATGCCGACGAGCTGGCAGGCCCCAAAATGGCCAGGCTGACCGCCGCCATGACCCCGGAACAACTGGATGCCGCCCTGCAGGCAGAGCCGCAGACCGTGCGGGTCAGTGTCACCGTCCCCGCCGCGCTGGAGGAGGATTTCCGCCGCATGGTTGCCGCGTGGGTCAAGGCGCACGGCTGAGATATTATGACATCATGTCATAATATCTCATTTTCATCAACCCTGTATTTACAGGATATTATGACACCATGTCATAATATCTTTTTGCCAAGGAGGCTGACTGTGCCCAAAAAAAAGCAAGCTCTGCCCACGCCCAAGGCAAAGCTTTATACCGAGGACGCCGCCCTGCTGGTGCCCATCTTTCAGAAGGAGCCGTTTATCACCTTTCAGGAATTGCAGGATAAATACGGCGATATTCTGACCGACCAGCAGATTTACCGCGGTCTGCTCGGAACGTTTGCCCCCTACGTCAGCGAGCGCCGGGAGGAAGCCTTTCAGGAGCAGCTTTTACAGGCCAAGCAGGCCGCGCTGCAATTGGAGATCATTTCCCACCCGGTCGGCGGCAGTCTGACCATGCCGGAGACAGAGGTCCGGTCACTGGCAAGGACATCCTTCAACAGCATGCTGGACGGTATGCCGGCCGGCATGGCCTGTTACATTACCTGCGCGGTAAACGCCATGTATGCGGGCGATGTGTCCGACCTGAAAAACGAACCACTTTCCGAGCGGATGCTGCTTTCCAGTGCGAACCAGGGCCCCCTGGAAAAATACAGCATGCAGACGGACTCCATCTTCCGCAACCTGCCCAAGCTGCTGCCGGAGGAGGAAAACGAGGTCTACGTCGGCAAAAGCGCCGGGAAAAACGTGTCCACCATCGTGACGATGGATTTTCCGAAAACCATCGCGTTGGATGGCGGCGGCAGCCTGACGAACTTTGATAAAGCCATCTTAAACGGCGTTTCCTCGCTGCTGATCGCGGGAACGATTTATTTCACCGTCCCGATGCTGTACCGCGCCATGATCGGTAGTGAAAACCCCAGTATGCGGGAAGAGGCCGTCCAGACCATTCGGGATCGACTGGAATTTATGCGGCACTCCACCATCACGCTGGACTGCACCGAGGAGGCTGCCGCCCACTTCATCAAAGAGGGGCAGAATTTGCAGAGCCTGACGCTCTCGCAATATCTCTTGCCGATGAACCGGATGAACGCTGTGCTCAACGGGCGGGAGGTCGAGGCGTACTTTCTCATCGACACGCCGCCGCTGTTCCAGTACGCATCCAGCAAGCGGCAAATTTCTCTTGTGGATATGGACCTTTTGAACGTGCATTTCGCAGAGGACTCTCCGCTGGCCGGGGCAAGCCTGAACAACACCCCCGCCATCATTGTGCTGAAGAACTACCTGCTGACCCGCATTGAGGGCATGAAGAACCCAAACAACCGTCTGCAAAGCCGAAAGATTTTGTTCACATCCATCTACGAGGAGCTCGGCGAGCCGTCGCCCATCAAGCAGCGCCGCCAGCGCCTGCGCAACTACACCGAGATATATCTCGAGTATCTGACCCAGCAGAACTACATCAGCGGGTACAGCTTCACCCGCACCGGGCGCGTTGTGGACGGGGTAGAGATCGTGCTGGACCGCACCACCCGCAGGCCCGCGCCAACGCCCGAGCTGACTTTGCCCGATGAAACGAACAAGGGCCGCTTCAAGCAAAAACCACGCAAACGGAACGTGATACGATAGCTGCGATTTTAAAACCACAACTGATGACCAAAGGCAGCCTTACTAAAGCCACATTTGATGACCATAACTGCTTCACCAAAGCCACAAATGATGACCACCAAAGCTACATCTGATGACTGCCAAAGCCACAAATGATGACCCAAGCACCCCGCAAAACCCCTGCTTTTTCACATTTCAGCGGTAAATTTTCGCTTTTTCAAAAGTGCTGTATGTACTGTAAGTACTGTATGATATCTTTCCCTTTTTTACAGGGAGGAAAAGATACCGTTTTCCCTGTAAGAGGAGAAGTTTTCGTATGAGAAAAACGGATGCCAAAACCTTAAAAAGCTGCCTGCCTCAATGGCTGCGGGAGCACGGGCTGCCCCTGCATAAGCCGTTCGCCTGCCTGAACCCGGCGCACCAGGACGCACACCCTTCTATGGGGTACAATGAGAAAAATCAGACGGTGCACTGCTTTGCCTGCGGCGCGACCTACGATATTTTTGACTTAGTGGGGCAGGAAGAAAATCTGACGGATTTTCCTTCTAAAATGAAAGCCGTCAACCGGCGCTACGGCGGGGGCGAGGTCATCCGGGTCACGGCGAAGCCGACACGGGTTTTTCCTTATAAGGAAAGAGTGGGCAGACCCGACCCCTACTTTACCGGGCGCGGCTTGTCCGATGAAACGGTACGGCGGTTTGGGTTGGTGGTCGAGAATGGGTATGCGGTGTTGCCGGTCTTTGTGGACGGGGTCTGCCGCAGCGTTTGCCGCCGCGCCATTGACCCGGCTGTTGAACCGCGCTACCAGAACAGCCGCGGGGCGATGCAGCTGTGGAACAGTGCGGCTATGGAACGTGCGGCAGGGAAAGCACTGTTTGTGACGGAGGGTATTTTTGATGCCCTTTCCTTAGAGGAACTGGGATTCCCGGCTGTAGCGCTCTGCGGTGCGGCGAACACCGGGCGGTTGATGCAGGCCTTGGACGCGCGGGAAGCAAAGCCGGAGAGGGTGATTCTTGCCGGGGATTCCGACGCGGCAGGGCAGGGGATGAACGGGAAGCTGCGGGAGCAGCTGACGACGCGCGGGATTGGGTGCGCGGCGCTGGCTTTGCCGGGGGACTGCAAGGATGTGAACGAAGCATTAGTGCAAGACAGGGATGCGCTGCAAGCCGCCTGTGAGGCCGCTGCAACGGCGCAGGAGGTACAGCAGCAACCGACCTTGGAGGACGAGTTCCTCGCGTATCTGGGCCGCCGTGGGGGCGCTGCGGTGATGTCTACAGGTATCGCCGGATTGGACAAGGCGCTGGACGGCGGCCTGCACGCCGGTTTGACCGTGCTGGGTGCCGTTTCCAGCATGGGCAAAACGTCCCTGATGCTGCAAATGGCCGATACGCTGGCCGCAGCGGGGAGAAATGTGCTGTTTATTACAATTGAGATGTCCCGCATGGAGCTGATCGCCAAAAGCGCTGTGCGCGGCACGAAAGCGCGTGCGCGTTCCTTGCTGGACGGCAAGCTGCCGGAAGAAAAAGTGCGCGGTCTGATTTCCGCCTATCGGAAAAAGACCGGCGGCAGGGTGGAGTTGTGCGAGCCGGACGCCCCGCTTACCCCGGCTTTTTTGGATGAAAAGGTGTCGGCTTTCTGTGCGCAGCACGAAAGCCCGGTGCTGTTCCTGGATTATTTGCAGCTTGTCGCCCCGGGGCGCGCGGGCATGACCGAGAAGCAGACCGCCGACGCCGCCGTCGCCATGCTCAAGCAGTTAGCCCGACGGTACGATATGCCGGTTATTGCAGCGTCCAGCCTGAACCGTGAGGCCTACCGCCCCGGCAGCGCCGAGCCGGGTATGTCGGCCTTTAAAGAGTCCGGCAGCGTGGAGTACAGCGCGGACTTGCTGTTGGTACTCAAATACCGCACAGATGCAGACAAGGAAATCAAAACCGGCCCGCGTCATTTGGTGCTGACTATCTTAAAAAACCGCTTCGGCGCGACGGGGGAGAGCATCCCCCTGGACTACGAGCCGGAGAAAGAACTGTTCCGGGACGGCGCTGCCAAAGCAGCCCCGCGCACCGGAAGAAACATCATACGATAAAAACCGGGGAGATATTATGTCATCATGACATAATATTTCTCTTTTTTGCATGGAAAATGTGAGAAATACCGGGAAAGTGGCTCATGATTTGTGCAAATTATATTGAATTTCACTTTGAAAATGTGTATACTGAGTGTATACGAAAAAAAGAGCGGGGGAAATATACCGTGTATCTGAAAAGAAAAGTAGACACGTTTCTTCGTGAATGGAAGGCAGACCCGGCCAGAAAACCGCTTATCATCAAAGGGAGCCGTCAGGTTGGAAAAACCGAGTCCATCCGGAAGTTTGCCGCAGAAACCTATGAAAGTGTTGTGGAGATCAATTTTGTCCGGGATGAAAAATATAAAGGCGTCCTTGCAGACGGCTATGAGGCAGCCTCTGTTATCAAAAATATATCGCTGATTGACCCATCCAGGAAATTTATTCCGCACAAAACGCTGCTGTTTTTTGATGAAATTACAGAATTTCCGGAAATTGCAACGTCCCTCAAGTTTTTCTATGAGGACGGTCGGTTCGATGTGATCTGCAGCGGCTCCATGCTGGGCGTGAATTATAAAAAAATCGAAAGCAACAGTGTCGGCTATAAAAAAGATTACGATATGTTCTCGATGGACTTTGAGGAATTTTTGTGGGCAAAGGGCTATGAGGGAACAACGATTGAAGATATGCTTCGGCATATGCGGGAACTGCGCCCATTCAACGAACTGGAGATGCAGGTTTACCATTCGCTGTTTTTGGATTTTTGCATTCTCGGCGGCATGCCGGCTGTCGTGACCGAGTACATCGCAAAAAACACCTTTGAAGGTTCTCTGGACACCCAGAGACAGCTGATTGCGGACTATAAGGAAGATATCCGCAAGTATGCACAGGGGCTTGACCAGACGCGCATACTGAATGTATTCAACCGCATCGCCCCGCAGTTGGCTAGGGAAAACAAAAAGTTCCAGATATCCAAGGTTGCCACCGGCGCAAGATTCCGGGATTACCGTGGCTGCGCCGAGTGGCTGGCCGATGCCGGGATGGTAAACATCTGTTACTGTCTGGAATTTCCGGAGCTTCCATTGGGCGGGAACTATGACCCGGATGTATTCAAGCTCTATTTTGCCGATACCGGGTTGCTCGTCTCGATGCTGGATGAAGAATCACAGGAGGATCTGCGCGCCAACAAAAATCTTGGCGTCTACAAGGGCGCGCTCTATGAAAACATGGTCGGCGAGGCTCTGGTAAAACAGGGGTATAAGCTCTACTATTATAAGCGGTCGGATTCTACATTGGAGGAAGACTTCTTCATCCGCTCGTCGTCCTCACTGATTCCGCTGGAAGTGAAAGCCAAAAACGGGCAGGCAAAATCCATGCGCACATTGATTGCATCGGACAAATACGAGGATATCCGGTACGGATTCAAGCTTTCTGCCGGCAATATTGGGCATGAAGAACATTTTTATACGTTCCCCTATTTCTGCGCTTTCCTGCTCAAACGGTTTATGAAGGACTTCCGCCCGCAGGAGGAAAATTGCGATTGATTTTACGAAGACAAGTGATTTCCATAGAGATATTATGACATCATGTCATAATATCTCTATGTTTTTACAACGGAAACCATAAGCAGGAGGGATGTGTGGCGGACAATCGCATGTACAACAATGCACAATATGGCAATTCACGATTTTACAGCAAGAAAAAATGGAAAAGCGGACAAAAATACGATTTGAAATGTTGCATAATCGGACAAAATGACAAAATATAGTATAATAGACTTGTAGAACAGGACAATATATTTCACTCAGGGGGATATCTGCCATGCAAACCAGCGACTGCAGGATTCTGTGGCGCACCGCTGCGAAAAAGATACAGGCCTTTTTGCAGGGCAGCACGCGCAAGGAGCTACTTGTCACCGGGGCGCGGCAAGTCGGCAAAACAACATTGATCCGCCAGTTGGGGCGGGAAGCCTTTCCAAATTTTGTAGAACTGAATTTTTTGGAAAACACCGCCGCGCGGAAGCTGTTTGAAACGGCTTCCGACAGCAGCGATTTTCTGCTGCGGCTCTCGGCCTTGGCGGGGAAGAATCTTGTGCCCGGCAAGACGTTGATTTTTTGGACGAAGTGCAGGAGTGCAAAGAGATCGTAACTGCCATAAAATTTTTGGTGGAAGAGGGCAGCTACCGCTATATTTTAAGCGGTTCGCTGTTGGGAGTGGAACTCAAGGACATTCGCAGTGCGCCGGTCGGCTATCTGGATGTTCTGGAAATGTTCCCGATGCGCTGTATTACTTCAACAGCAAAAAGCAGGGGGAACTGGACTTTGTCATTGAGCACGAGGGCAATGTGCTGCCCATTGAGATCAAGAGCGGCAAGGACTACACGCGGCACAATGCCCTGTCTGGCGTGATGGCAAACCCGGACTACCACATTCCGGCTGCGGTTGTCTTCCACGGCGGAAATGTGAGCGTAAAAGACAAGATCACCTATTATCCCATCTATATGATGATGTTCCTGCGCGAGCCGGATCTGGCGCAGGATTTGACCTACACCCCGGATTTCGGAGCGCTGATGGGGTAAGCAGCCATGCGTTGTATCGATGATTTGTAAAAGATATTATGACATCATGTCATAATATCTCAATGAATTGCCCCAGAAAAATAAGTGAGGCGCTGTAAAAAGAGAAATCATGAGCAGGGAATCCCGCTTGATTCAACAATCAGGTTGGATTCCCTGCTTTGCTGTAACAGAAGATGAAAAAAATAACGGTTTGCCCGTTCATGTTATAAACAGGTAAACCGTTATATGATAAAGATAACGCGGTATGGTAAGGGGCTCCATGCGCCGCCTTATGCGTTTACATTATCCTGATGGTTATACTTCTCGATGTTTCTGGTGACAGCCGCGCTGTATAGATCATCAAGGGAAGCATACCCGTAATAGAACCACTTCATTGTGGAATCGCTGAAGGCGTACTGCCGCAGGCCGGAATCGAAGGTGACGCGTTCCGCAGCGGTCTCGTAGTCGTTCAGGCTGCTGGCAACGGTACCTTTGCCGTTCACGCTGACATTCTTGAACGAGATATACCAGTAATAGGTGTTATCGCCCTCGTACCCCTCATCGGCAAAGTTCTGGTAGCGGTTGTGTACATTGATTTTATATACAAGGCTCACGATGTTATGATTACCCCAGGTGTTGTCTTCTTTCGGGGTCAGGATATAGTTTCCCATATACTCCATTCCGGTCAGGCTCTCGCTGTCGGCGTCCCAGTGGTTTGCTGCATAAGCCTTGAACGTGTCCTCCGCCTGTGCCTTCAGGTTGTCCAGCACTGTATCGGTCAGCTGCGCGGGCGCGGCGATGTACTCGTCCAGACCGCTGACGGTAAACGTCTTTTCAGTCTTGGCCGGAATTGCGCCGTATTTCTCAATGCAGTCGCTGAAATCTTCCCGGCTGCTGCTGGCAGTCAGGGTCACGGTATCGCCATTGCGCAGGCCGTCTGCAGTATCCAGTTTGTAGTGCAGGCAGCTTCCCGCTGCGGCAGTGGGAAGACTGTTCACGGTGGCCGTACCATGCGGCGCAGTACCGTTGAACTCGACCGTCACGCCATCGAACGCATCAAAGGTGTTTACCTTTTCCAGCCCGGAAACCGTGTAGACGATGTCGCTGTATTTTACCCTGACGCCGAAGAGCATCTCTGCCTCGTCCTCGCTCTCGTTCCAGCTGTAGGTGACAACATCGCCGTTGGACAGTCGGCTCGTCTTGTCGGCGCTGCCCGCGGCGCAATAGTCCACAAACAGTTCCGTCTCCGAGCCGTTGTAGAGGTCGGCGGCAAGACTGCTCAGGCCATAGGTGTTCTCCTTGTGGGCATCCATCGCCTTTTTGAAGCTGCTCGCAATCCGCTTGCCATAGTCTGCTTCCAGTTTATCGGTATCAAACGCAACGTCCAGCGTGCCAAGGGTATCATACCCATGCGCCGTGATCGTTACATAGCGCTGCAGGTCAATGGATGGCTTGCGGTTGGCAAGCCCGACGCCGACGACTGCCAGCAGCGCTGCGGCCGCAACCGGAAGTGCAAACCTCCGGGGGTTCTTTTTCGCGGGCTTTTCTGCTGCGGCCGCGCCGTTCTCTGTACGGCTTCCGCAATAGGGGCAGAACGCCAGATCGTTGTCAATCTCTTTACCACAATGTGTACAAGTCATTTTGGATTCCTCCTTGTTTTTGTGCCGGTTGTTTTGCCCGGCTTGCCTGATCTTTCTTACACCATTACTATAGGGGCTGCTTTCTGCAATGTTAAAACCGATTTCAAAAAAATCTGCCGCGCACAAAAAAATAAAAAGGAGCCGTTTGCGGCTCCTTTTTATTCGGTATCCGATTTATGTTTATTTGTCCCTGCATCTGTACAATAGAGGGGGCAGAGAAAAGCTAAACGGCGCGCCCAAAGATCATATAGTATGGTGTCATACCATCTCCCGCAGTTCCCGCTTATATTTGTAATAGGTATTGCGGGCAATGCCGATCAGTTTGATGCACTCGGCATCGGTGAGGGTCCCGCCGAAATCCCGGCTGTATTTTTTGATCTGCTCCTTGCAGGGGGCAGATTTTTTTATGTTCAGTTTGCGGCCAGGCTGCTGCCCGATCTGCCTGCCGTTCAGCCGGGCGGTCATCAGCCCCTCGCGGGTGCGCTGGTGCAGGTCGTCAACCTCTTTCTGCGCCTGGGCAAAGGCAAGGCAGATCTGTTCGGCGGCAAGGTCGGCAGTGTAGCGGTTCAGTGCATCCATGATGCCGCAGACAAAACGGTCGGTTGCATCGCTGCCGGTCTGGGGCGCTGCGCCGGGCTGCCGCTGCAGGGCCTGCCTGTAGGTATCCGTGTTGATGTGTGGTTCCTTCAAAAAACACAGGTTCACGCCGCGGTTGTACAGCTCCCTGTACAGGGCGCAGCCCTCGTCCGCGCTGCGGCTCATGCGGGAAACACTGTCGAACACGATGGTGTCCCCCGGCTGCACGGCGTGCAGCAGTTTGTCCAGCTCTTTGCGGCCCTGGCAGGCTGTGCCGGTGTAAATTTCACGGATGATGTGCGCTGTGGGGTAAGCGGCGGCAATGTTGCGCACCTGGCGCTCTATATTCTGGCTTGGTGTAGAAATACGGCAGTACCCAAACACGGACATGGCAGTATCACCTCTGACGTTCATCTGATTTGATACTTCATTATACCGGTGCAGATTAGCATCTGTCAATAAAATTTGATACTTATTTCAATAACCTTACTTTTGATACAAATAAGAAACAAAAATTAGTTCAAGTAAAACGGGAGCCGTCAAGTACGACAGAAGTAAGCAAAATCCGATGTTGAGAATGGCCGTTGGTAAGCTGACAGCCAGCAATTCAAAGCCGAGAGATTTTATCATAACAGGCAGCAGACAGAATGTGCTTAGCATCCGGGCCCAGCAGACACTGTGGCGACTGGGAAGCAGTAGAGCTGCCATCACAGTTAGTACAAGAACAATCAGAAAAGAAACCCACCACGGTAAGAAGCAGAGGGCATACCCAACAGCTAAGACGGCCCAATTTGCAGCAAGGCCGCATAACACGGTGCCAAATCCGATTTTGAGTTGATGAGGGAACATGTCATGCAGGGAGACACCGTCAAATCCGGGAATCGGCAATAAATTGATGCAACCTAGTGTGTAGGAGCAGACTGCCAGATACAGCGAGTCACTGCTCTGTGAGGAAATTGCCAATAACAATGCTACAGATCCCGCAAAAAGATTGGCAAGCGGTCCAGCAACGCTTATTCCCACATCAGCCGAGACGGTAGCATAAGGGAGAAGTGAGAAAAAGGCTGCCCCGAAAGGAAGAAAACGATAAACCCCGACACCAAAGGCATCCGCAGGAATGCCGAAGCTGGAGCCTGCCCATGCATGGCTTAGCTCATGAAGTACTATATTAAACAAAAGCGCGGCCGGTGGCAGCAAGGCAGAGTATCCACTCAATGGGGGCAGGGAAGACAAACCACCATTGATGGTGACCACAACAGCAGTAAGAACAAGAAGCGGAAACCACAGCCACTGCAGTAGTTTATAAAAAAGTATTGGAAGAAAACTATGCCCAATTGGACAGGGAAACAAAAACAAAGCCGTCCCAGGCTCGTCATGCAAAAACGTTGGCTTTTGTACCTCATTTTGCAGCAGACCGTTTCGGTATAGCTTTTTCAATCCATTGAACAATTCTTCTTTTGACAAGTTGAGTCCAGTGTTTTCACCAGGCCAGCTTTCCCCATCTAAAGAGAGCAACAGCAGCGCCTGCTTTAGCGGCAACTTATACCGCCGACCATTATGAGGATTAAATACCCGAACATAATTCCCGACCTGCTGAAACTGTAAATCAGACAATCGGTTAGGCATAGAATTCATTGCATAGGGGCCTCATTTCCATTTTGATGTGTTTATTTTATGAGAAAGTCTGAAACCTTGATGGCAGAAACATATCAAGACTCATCATATTTGCATAGAAGCTCACCAGTTTCGCCAGAGATAATTATATTGAACGTCTGCGAATCATAACGATAAAGATCACTCTTTTGTATGCCGTCTGTATATGCGATGTGGATCAGGTCCAGCAGCTTTAGATCAATATCAGCATGACAAGGAAGATAAGCCAGCGTTGAGGCCTTTTTAATTGCTGCTCTGGCGATTAACTGGCGTTCAGCATTACTTTCTGCTGTGACAGCTAAGGACCAATACACAGATATTTCACTATAAAAAAATAAGCAAAGGTCCTGAAGACACTTCGGCAAATCGGATACCTGACGGCGTCTGCCAAAGCCGATTTGCTTCAAATCGAATGTGTTGAAAGAGTGAAATTTTTCAGCCATTTGCAGTACAGGTTTGGCAAACTCTTTTGCTGAAAGGGGATATAGTTCAGCTAAAGCTGCGCATGCTATCACAAATTTCGATGAAACGAAATTCGGATATAATGTGAGATGTAAGGTAAGCTGCAGTTGAATCAGGTCCAAACAAAATGCCTTTGGATCATCTGTGCTAGGGGCAGTGTACTTCATCAGGTGAATCAATGCAGTCACGCAAGCATCACAGTAAGATTCTTTCTTGGATTCATCGACCTGGGATGTATCTGTTGCAACGCAAAAATAGATGGCTTCTTTATACTGGTCGACAGTAACCGAAGTAGAGCGAAGCAGCTCTTGCAGAGTTATCATCGATCGTTCTGTATAACCTCCGTAAAAACCAGGGAACAGGGTTTGCCTATACAGCCATCCGATTTGGCGCAGCATCACAAGAACAGTATCGTCGGCTTCTGGCGCTGCTGACTGGTGCAATGCAGTCTGAAAATACAGAAGCTTCCTTTGAGCCGGTGCGCTGGTTCACTTTGTCTCCCACTGTCAGACCGTTGGCTATCCCCACCGCGGTGGAGCAGAACAAGGTCTTGCACATTGTTAGCCTGAACACTCTTCAGGATGCAGCAGTTGCCTGCACCCCGCCACAGCGCAGTTATCCTGGCTTCTGGTTGGAAGGTCAGAGTGATGAGCAGCTCTTCCCGGCAGTTGAAGCATTCCACAGCAGCGGCCTTGCAATGAAGATTGGAACTGCGATTGAAACCAGTGAACCGGTCATGCTTTCGCAGAAAAACATGCTGGGGCACATGCTGGTGGCCGGCGGTGCAGGCAGCGGCAAAACAACCACAATCAAAACGCTTCTGCTGGATGCGTACAAGAAGGGCGTTTCCTTCCTTGTCATAGAGGGTGCAAAAAAAGAGTACGCCGCTCTAAAAAGTGTCGTTCCATCGCTGAAAGTCTATGGTTCCGGCATAGATAGCCTACCGCTTCGTGTCAATCCTTTGGAGCCGGAAATCATGACCCCGGTTTCTGAACATATCACCGCCGTAACAGCGGCCCTATGCGCGGCTTCCGGAGGTGAGCACCCGCTGCCGGAGGTATTAGAAGGCGTTTTGGAATATACTTATCTTCAAAAGGGCTGGCGGTGCAGCGACATTGCGCATTTTGACTCGCACCGCCCATGGCCAACGTTACAGGAGTCTCTTGCTAATGTTGACGTCTGGATGCAAAAAAATGGGCAGTACGGCCCAGAAGTCAAACAAAATATCACTGCTGCTGCAAAAATGCGTCTGCGCAAACTCTGCACAGGCACATTTGCCGCGCTCTTCAGCCAGCGCACTGGTCTGACGGCAAAAGATTTGACGAGCGGCCCTGTCGTTCTAGAAATGTCGGATTTCTCCGGGCAGACCGCTGCATTTTTGAGCACCGTCCTTTTGTTCCGATTGCAACGGTACTTTATGCAGCAGGAGGAGACCCACGAACTAAAGCAAATCGTCGTTGTGGAGGAAGCTCACACAACATTTTCTAAAACATCAGACGAAACCGGGATTTCGGCATCCAATAACCGCCTTCTGGAAAAGCTTTTAGCAGAAGTACGTGCTTTTGGTGTCAGTATCTTAATCAGCGACCAGAGGCCGAGCGCATTGGCCGAGGGCATTCCGGCACTGACGCGCGTCAAGCTGGTTCATGCACTGGACGGTGCACAGGACCGCAGTCTAATGGCTGATTCCATGAATATGAACGAGCGCCAACGCCGTGAAATTCTCAATTTACAAGAGGGCGAGTCAATGCTGGCAGTCCGCGGAGAACGAGGTCTTATTCATTTGAAAATTGATCCGCCTGTGACAAATCACGATTTCAGTGCGGCCTGTCTGCTCTGCAGCAGTGGAACGCGCTGCCGAAGAAACATTGTTGATCCGCTGCTTGACCGGGTATCAATCGCTGAGCTCTATGAGTTATCTGCCTGCATAGCGGCCAGTTCGCTGGATGGCGCATGCATTGCAAGCGCTATGGACCGTCTGTTAGATAAATGCGGCGTAAAGGCCAGCGTAAGCGTTCGCCTTTGTCTTCTTGGACTTCTGTTGCGCCGCACCGATGTTCCGGAGCAACAGTCGCGCGTCATTACAAGGACATACCAGATGTATCAGCAAGAAGGGAGTAAACAATGAATGAGTTTTCTGAGACCAATGACACCAGTTCTGAAACCCGTGATGCGCAGCCCGAGGGCACATCATTTTCGGACACCTTCGAGGGAATAGAGACTTCCATGGAATTTTCCAATCGCGACGGTGAACTCCTGCCAAGTGGCAGCACTGCACTGGAGGAGGATTTTGGTATAGGGGAAAGCGATGATTTTGAGATTACAGACATCAATGCACCGTCATTAGAGCTGTCAGAAGTGAAAGAGGCTGAGGACCTTCGTGACGATGCTATTGCAAGGATCCTTGAGCAGGACAGTACATATTTACTGCCTGACAGTCTTGCCCGGCTTGAGGGGCATCAGGAAACGATTTCTATTGTTCCTTATAATAATGATGGTGTTTACGGCTCGCATAATTATGAACACGGCAAAACGGAAATAGAACTCATTAAAGCCCTGCCTTCAACTATGCGTCTTACGGCCATACACGAATATGAACATGTCGCTTCCTACCACAACGAGATTGTAGAAAAGCATCACAACAGCACACTGCACACAGTCCAGGTCGGTTTGCGAACCAAAGAGTATATTGTGGATTGCGATGGTGAACGTCTGCTATACCGCAATGAGGGCGAAAATTTAAACGAGGGCCTTACCCAGTATCTTACCGAGGACAAGCTTTCCGCCGAAGAACTTTCGATGGCGCAGGCAATGAGGATCTACCCATTTGCCACAGAAGCTGCTGCCAGTCTTTCAGATATTCTGGGAAGCGCCTCCATCAGAGAGGACTTCTATGAAGGTACAAGTCACATCCGTGATGCACTTGATGAGACACTTGGCCAAGGCACATTCCAGCGGTTCTGTTCCTGTCTCGATCAAGCTTCCGAATCTCCGGAATCTGACCAGCGACGCGAGGCCATGCGAGAAGCCAATAAAATTTTAAATACCCTGGCTGCCCGAAAGGCGGCTGAAAAGCAGAACAAGGAGGCTTGAAACACAATGGAGAACACATTGTTTGCCTATTTTGAGAATCAACTCTTTCCCTCTCCGGTGCAGCCGCAGCTGCGGGATAGCCTGCAACTGTTCTTGTATGACTGCTGCATTCCAAACAATGGTGACACCCCTTTTTATCGGCGTGTCGTACAGCGAAAACTGGATACCATTCCTCAGGATGACCGTGAGCGCTATTTTCAGCATTATGCCCAGCTGCACACTGTACAGGTGATTGCGGAAAATTTCTCCATCACTGGACAAATCGCTGAAAAAGACCGCCGTATTTTGTGCGGTCTGCTGCCAACATTGGAGCGTGCTGGGTTGCTGCGGTATGTTTCGCCGCTTTTGTGGAAGCAGCGCTAATATTATGACCTAATGCCATAGGTCACTATTTAGAATAAAATCTTTTCCTCCTGAACGGCCCTACTGTATAGATGTAAGAACAAAATAAGTGTAAACCATCTTATGATTACAAACAGCAAAGCGTTGTTTTTTTTCTGCTCTTTTCTATTTTTGCATCTGTTCCAGTATTCTTTTTAAAAGGGCGCTATACTGGCGGCGCTGGTAGCTTACAGCCGCCGCTGTCACATGCTGGTAAGCGGCCACGCTGCTGTCCTGCAGCGGGTGGGCCGGGGGAATGTCCATCAGCAACCGCAGGCATTTCGGTTTGTTCGGTTCAAACAGGTAATCTATGTAACTCTTCACAAAGATCTGACCCCATAGCAGATTCTCCTGCTTTTCCAGCAGGGCACAGTACTGCTCGGGCGGCAGCTCCGGCTTTGCGGTACACATGGGGCCAAGTACATCGGTAGTAAAGAAAAGCCGCGGATATTCTTTTATATCCCTGCTGGCGAATAGAGCGATGGCGCGCATGGCTTCGGTCGTGCGCTCCAAGCGATCCTGTATATTTTCCTGATTTGGGTCGGCCATATCAAACCCAGGGCTGTCATTCTCATCGTCTTCGGAGCGGTTCAGTGAGACTGTGCGCCGCGCAGCCGTAGCATTGCGCACAAGCGATTTTATGGAGTCCACATCCACATCCAAAATCTCGGCGGCGCGCTCATAGAAGGCCGCCGACAGCGCAGACGGGTCAATCCCCTGCTTTTCGCACAGTTCACAAAGACGCTTCCAAAGGCGCACCTCTCCACGTGTCAGGCGGACATCGCCCTGCTCACGCATGGATTGTTTGTTTACAGATTCATGCATAGCGTTGGCATAGATTGCATCAAAATACGCCAAAAACGGCTTGCCGGAATTGGCGTCATATTTGGAGACGGCCTTGCACATCGACTCGGTAAATGTTAGGGTATCCAGCTTTGTGCGCAGTTTGCTACGGCGGGTGTAGCGGGCATCCAGCAGGGTATCCTCATCCTGTAGCATGGCGTTTGTATCGGTATGCTCCAGCCGGTTCTCAATCTTGGAAAGGAACTCTTTGAATTGGAACACCAGCAGATACAGCTGCTGCCATTCGCGGTCATGCTGCAGGCGTTCCTCCGGCGGGTAATTCCATAGAGGGTGGTGCTCGATCTGCTCCCGCAGTGCGGCCTGCTTTTTGGTGTCCTTTGCGTTTTCCGACACGAGTCACACCTCCCGGTCAGGGTGCAGCATCATGCGGATAAATTTCTTCTTGTCCGGCAGATCGTCCTCGGCGGCCATATCTACAATGCCGTCCAGCGTGAACAGTGCGCTGATGTCGTACTGCTGCACCGATTTAACTTTTCCGTCCTCGCGGGTCAGTTCCCGGTAATAGATGCCGCAGACCTCGACTTCATCCAGAATTTTCTCGGCATAGTGCAGCGCCGAGGACAAAACCAGCGGGTAGGTCTTGGTGCCAAAGGTGGCGTCGGCATAGTAGCAGGCATCGCTTTCCATCTCGCCTGTCAGGGCTTCAAACAGGGCCAGCAGCCCATCCCGCTGCTGGTTTTCCGGCGTTGTCAGGTCGGTCAGGGCGCAGGGCAGCCCCAGCCCGTCCAGCTCCCTGCGGAAAATTTCAAGATTCTCGCTGTGGGGGCTGTTTTTCTGCCGCACAGCGATCACCTTGATCTCATCCCCCTGGCGGGCTGTGTCAGCGATCACCGGCGTGATAGGATAATAGTACGGTCTGACCGGCTTTTGGGGGCGGTAGTTTGCCGGCTCCGCTGCGTACCGGGAAATGGAAAAGTTGCTGTCCAGCGGAATGGCGGTGATATAGATACGTTTCATAATACATCCTTTCCTGCCGCCTGTCTGCGGCATGATGTTGTCTGTATTATAGCAAATCTGATGGCCGTTGAATACGACCATCTGTGGCTTCTGCATTTTTTGCGCGTTCTGCGGCGGTTATGGCGCCGATCATCAGCACCATGCCGGTCGCCGCCAGCACAAAGGCCGCCGCCGACCAGATGTCGTCCAGTGTGTTGTACAGGGGGGTGTCCTCCGCCAGCAGGTGCAGCACCTGTTCGGCAAAGGCCATGCCCCAGACCAGCGCCCCCGCAATGACAAAAACCGCCTTGTGGAGCATGCAGAGCTTTGCCGCGCCTTTATGGGCGTGCAGCATCTCCTTTGCGCTGCGGTCAGGAGTGCCGTCCGCCTGATTATACTTTTTGCGCAGAACGGCCAGTGTGACGGGCGGCAGCGCCGCCGCGATCACAAAGCCCAGCAAAAGGGCGGCTGCGCCCGCGCAGAAATCAAGGATGCTTCCCAGGCCGCTGCCGCTCTCCCCCGCCGTCATCAGATCCATTGCAACATCATCTTTTTCGATAAACATATTCTTTTCCTCCTGTTTCCGGCTGTTGTTTCCTTACACAGCTGCAATAGGGGCACGCTTTTGCAAAGTTAAAGAAATTTTTATTTTTTTTCTTTAATTTCTCCGGGCAGAAGCCCTATTCCTTTTATGAACAATTGAACCCCTGCCCCTGCCGTGGTATGATAAGGTGAGATTCTGGGAAAAAAGGAGAATGTCTATCTACTATGGATCTTGACGAGAAGAAAGCGGAAAAACGGGATACTGACAATTTCAAAATCCTGCGGGATGATTTTGTGAGCGGCTTCCGTAATTTCGGCTGTAAGGCCATCGAAGAAATCATTGCACACGAGCCCGCGCTCTCAGAGGAAAGCCGCTGGTGGAGCGACATTAAAAAGTACAACAGCAAAAACGCTCCCAATAGTATTATTGCCACGGACAACAAGGAGATCGATACCGGCAGCTTTGACGCGAGCGGCGTTGCCAAGTGGATGCTGTACATGTATACGGATGGGACGCTGAATACCTACCTGACAGGCGGCTGCAAGGCGGTCTCCATTAAAGACTGTTCTCCCTCCGCCTTCAACAGCGCCCTGAACAGCTACATGGCGCTGCGCAACTACACGGCGCACGCCGGCCCCAATGAAGAAAACCTGGACACCGAGGATTTTCTGAATCTGGCCTGCCTGGTCTGCTGGCTGACCGCGCATCTGTGCTGCACTGCACAGCAGGCGGCCCTGGCCCACATGCGGCAGGTACGGGACGAAATTGCCGAGGAGATCGGCCGGAAGATCGATCCGCGCGACGAGTACGACATTGCGTTTCATCAGGCCAAGCCCTGGCTTGAGGAGCACAGATCCAGGCCGGGGACGTCCGGCGGCAAGGGCGGCAGATCCCGCGCGGCGCACGGCTGCTCTTACGGCGAGGGATTGCCGTTCCCGTTTGAGAACGGTGATGTTGCCACGCCTTTTCCGGTCGGCCCGTGGGAGCGCCCGCGCAACGTACAGGCGATTTTCCCCAGCCAGATCGGCGCAGACTTTCCGCGCGTGTACGAGCATCTCTGCCCCGATATGCCCGGCGCGGAATTGGCGCAGGGGCTTTTGTGCGATGCCACAGGCGCCTATCCTCCGGAGGAGCTGCCGGAGATCGACTATGCAAGCCGCCAGCCGTTCCTGAAGGACATCGAGTTTACCAGAACCAACGGCGGAAAAACCAAAAAGGCGCTTGATCTGCTCACGAAAATTATTTATTACTACACCAAGATCACCTGGACCATTCTCTTTTTCTTTGGGAGCTTCGTCTTCGGCATGCTCGGAGCAAGGTCTTCCCACTGCTTTATGTTGGTCAATCTCCAGGACGGTCAGCGCGATGCCATCGCCCACATGTTCATTGACCGCTGCGCGCATGACCTCAAGAACCGCCGCTATCAGCCGCTGCTGGCGCCCGGCATTGCCCAGACGCTTATTTACTGGTATCTAAGCCTTTCCAAAGACCCCAATTTCTGGCTGACAAGAATCTGCCGTTTCGTCTACGATCCCCTTTCCTGGATCTGCTTTTTTGTGTTTGCCGGGCTGCTGCTGATGGATGCTGTGCATGCCGCCCAGACCTACAAGAAATACCGTCACCTGGAAAACACCCTCGGCGCCGCCGTGTATTTTTATCTGGTCAAGATGGCGCGTATTCCCGGCAAGCTCGGCTTTGCCCTCGGCCTTATGCTGATTATGTCCTACTTTGGGAATTATCCTTACCTGTATCCCATCATGGTAACGGGCTGGCTTGCCATGCAGGCCTGCTGCAGGATGTCGGATTTTGCAGGGGACAAAAATTAAAAGGAGTGAGCAGCTGTGAATGAACATGTTGCCGACGATATGCACGCGTGTATGGTACACGACTTTAATGACTACGAAAACCTTGTGATCTGCCGCAGCCTGGTAGCGCAGCTTTCCGGGCGCCCCCAGGCGCAGGGCATGGACTATGATTCCTACGCAGAGGATCTGTACACGGCATGCGGGTATCATGACTTTTGTCTGCGGGAGCTCCAGCTGTCGCTTTACCCGAAGAAGAAGGCTGCGCCTCCGCTTTACCCGGACGAGGCTTCCTCTTTTACTCGTATGCTCGATACGATCATCTCCTTTCTGTTTCATAGGCTGGATAATGACATCAACCACGTCAAAAATACTCTTTGTGCCGATGATATCAAAACCCTTCTTCTGCTGGTTGAGCTATTTGCGCGCGGCGCATCACGCGGCGAATTTACTAAAATTGATAAATTTACGGTGGGCAAGGCGATCATGGCTTCCTCTTATCTTGCCAAGTGCTACAAATATGGCGTCGGTGTGCCGCAGTCCTTCCATCAGGCCGCATTTTGGGAACAGTACGCCCTTAATCTGAACTACATTTACCGGGAATTCTACAAGGATTCCATCCATGATTCCATTCCTTTTTTCGATACTTCCGACTTACTGAATGAAACCTGCCAGTTGAGTGAATACTGCCACATACAGCGCAATCTGCCGGACGCCCTGTACTCCGATAGCGGCCTATGGGGCGCTATTTCCGACTTCGGCTGCATGCCGGCCGAGCTGGTAGCCCTAAGCAAAGCGGAGAAGCTGAACACGCCCCTTGTTTCCGCCAATTCCTCCCTTGTTATGCAGCTGGTTCAGAATACCTCGCTGGAGGAATTGAAGCAGATGGGGCATATGTACCTGAATTACCTCCGCCGCAATAGCAGCAAAAAACCTGTGGAGGACTGGCAGATGGCCGTAAAATATTATTACGCGGGCGCCGCGCAGGGCGACGCCGAATGTGTCGCCGCCGTCGGCTACTGCTGCGAGATGGACCCCCGCGGTTCAAACCTGCCGCTGGCGCTGGCATGGTACCAGCACGCCGCCAAGGCCGGCAGCGTGTGGGCGATGGAGAAGGTGGCCACCTTCTATGAGAACGGCTACGGCTGCGCCGCCAACCGCGCCATCGCCGATGCCTGCCGCGAGACCCTGAAATATATGCACTAAACAAGAGAAAGTCCCCGGTGAAGGGTTCTTCACCGGGGGCTTTTCCCTGCCAGCTGCGTTATTTTACCTCCAGCAATCCCCACAGGCCGTTCTGCTTTGCCCAGACGCAGCCGCCCTGCGCGGGGGCGAGGTCCTCAAAGCGGCCCTCTTCGATGCAGGGCGTACCGTCGGTGTACAGTGCCGATTTTGCACCGTCCGCCCCCTGCACAACCACGATGCCGGACATATCCGGGAACGCGTAGTCGATCGGCCCGGTCAATCCCTGAGCATCCATCTCGGCTTGATACACGCAGGGAATTACTTCATTGCCGCTCTTGTCACAGTAGCCCCAGTTTCCTGTCTCATCCTGCACAGCGATCAGATCGCTGCCATACATGCAAACGTTCTGATACTGAAAGTCCGTCAGCAGGTTCCCGGCGCTGTCCGCCACTGCATACAGCGCATTTTCGTCCACTGTATATCCCTGGTAGTCATTGTCTCATGCAGCCTGCTGTACCCCGAACAGCGCCGGGGCATCGCTCACCTGCGCCAGCGGTGTGCCGTCAAATTCAAAGTTCCCCAGCAGCTCATAATAGATTTGGCCATCCGCTGTGTAGATCCACCGGTTCATAAACACGCAGCTGTCTCCTGCCTGGACCTCCATATCCGCGCCATTGGCCTGCAGCTCGGCGTTTATCTCATTGCACTTTTTCTTTAAAACCTCAAAGTCGCTGTTATAATAAGATTCGTCCAGCCATACGGAAAGTTCACTTCCTCCAAACAGATAGGGCATCTGCTGCGCCTCGTCCTGTAGAATCACACTGCCCGTGTCGGAATCAAACAGGCTCCACCGCTCGCCGGTTCGAACGGCATACATGCCATCTGCTTCATTCCGGCCTGCCGTATGGTCCCATTCAGAGTACAGCGGTATCATTGCATCAAAGCTGTAGGCCGGTTCCACCTTCCACAAGTCGGTGTCTTCCGCCCCTACAGGTGTTTCCGTCGCCGCGGGGGCGGCTTCCGGGGGGATTTCGGTCATCTCCGAAGTTTCCGGGGTTGTGGTTTCCTCCGATGCCGCTGCAGGTGCGGCCGCACTGCAGCCGGCCAGTGCAGCGGCTACCATCAGGCAGGACAGGGACATGATCTTTTTTTTCATGGTGATGTATCTCCTTTGTTTTTTTGTTTGCTTACAAATGCACTATAGGGGCATGGGTCTGGAAAATTAAAGAAATGCAGATATTTTTTACGGGACGGGGGAGATATTATGACATCATGTCATAATATCTCCCCTTGTCTTTTTAATCCAATACGCTGCACCGTATTTTCCCTGTTTCATCTCCAGCAAGAACCTGTACAGCGGCACATCCTCGATGGTCACGCCGTCCGCTTTCCCTATGCGTTCTGTAATAATAAAATGCGCCGATAATAGGACTTTCATTATTTCGCTGTGTCCTCTTCCCCGCACTCTCGAAGGAACCGCAGCGCCATTGTTGTCAGGCCAAGATAGTAGCCATTATAGCTTGACCGCTCCGTTCCATCGTAGTAGGTGTATTGTTCAATATGCTGTAAAAGCTTCTCCTTCAGCTTCCGTTTTGCGATGAGCTGGATTGCCCACCTTGCATCAAAATGATCTTCCTCTTCGTTGTAGAGCATACACAGTGCAAGATAGGTGTAGGTCAAAAGAAGTTCATGATCCTCCGGATACTCGTCAAAGTAGCTTACTGCTTTATTCTTTACCTCAAGCAGTTCCTCTGCATTTGCTTCCTTACTGAATTCTGCTGCTGTCCATATGAGCCGACTCATGCTCTCCTTGACGCGCATTCGTTCATTATATTTCTTGAGCCAATCTGTGTCCTCTTCCGTCGCGTGCCATCGATTTCCGTCATAATAGATCACGTATGTGCCATTCTCAAAGCCACCTCCAAATTCCACGGTATAATCACAATCTCCATTGAGTTCAAAGCACAGTATAAAATCTGTATCTGAGTAGCTCCCAATATCTTCACCGTACTCATAAACAATATTTCTGATCGTTGAAATAGGAAACAGCTTTGTGGCCGACAGCATAAGATATTCATCCTCGCCGGGTGTCTGATGAATCCATAGCGTTTTTCTTTCGTTTGTGTTCTCGCTAATTTCGAAAGCCCTATCAGGCCCGACGATCTCCAAAATCTCATGCAGGCGCTTAAGCAGTTCTTCCTTTGTCATAATGGCTCCTCCTTTATATTGTTAAGCTATCTTTTTAATATCAATACGTCGTATTTTGCGATTTTTTATTATTATAGCAATTGTATTGCGGGCGATCAAGTCAATAAATTTATTTCTTCTGTAGCGTTTTCTCCCTATATCTACACACAAAAAAGCAGCCCCCATCCGACAGAGGGGAGGTAGCTCTGCTGCCGGATGGGGACTGCTACGCTGCCTCGCAGCATGCTATAGGCATCAGACCTGGCAGCCTGATGCGCTGATAGGCTGCGCAGGGACGAGCTGTCAGACCTCGTTAGTGAGGGAGCTCAAGTCACCCGTGCAGTGATAAGAATGGCTGTTGATTGGAATACCAGCGGGCCGGAGGCTCACCGCTGAGAGAAGCTCTGTCTGTTTTGCTTCTGTAGCTTTATTATAAGCGAAGGCAGCGAAATTACAAAGCCAGGTGGAGATAAAAAACGAGCCGCTATCGTTGCATAGAAACTTTTTGTGCGCCGGCGCTGCAGCCCTAATTTTTACAGCCCTCTTTCTCTTATCTATTGAACTTTTCTTACCGCTTATGCTATAATAAAGTTATAACCTTAAGGTTATAACTTTGCGGTTTTAACTTTCTCTCGATTTTGGAGGTTTTTATGGTAAAACTGGACTATCAGCGGCTCAAAACCATCCGTCTGGAGCAGGATGTCACCCAGAAAGAACTTGCCCAATCCACCGGTGTCAGCCTTTCCACCATCAAGCAGATCGAAACCGGCCGCAGTTCGACCGACCTGGAAAACATCCAAAAACTGTGTACTTACCTGGATGTGGACATCAACGAAATCTATCACCCGGACTACCACGATACCAAAGTTCTCTGCATGCTCAACAACAAGGGCGGCTGCGGCAAGACAAGCCTGTGCAGCGGCATTGCCACCTCGATGGCCGAGCTGGGGCTGCGCATCCTCGTCATCGACGGCGACGGTCAGCGCAACCTGTCCAGCAGCTTCGACATGCCCCGCAGCGAGAAGAACTTCGGCGCGGCGGTGCTGGCGGAGCAGGACTTGAACGGCTATATACAGCCCACCAAATTTGAGAATATCGACATCATCGTGGCGGACGTATCGATGGGCACCCTGGATATGGCATTATTTACCAAAATTTCCAGAGAAAACATTGTAAGAAGTATTCTCCGCCCTGTCGTTGAGCGCGGTTATTACGACTATATCCTCCTAGATACGAACCCGAATCTCTCTCTTCTGAACTTTAATATCGTCAATGCGTCAAATTATGTGCTCATCCCCGCCCAGCCCGCCAGCTTCGATCTGGACGGTCTGGCCGTGGTGCTGCAGTTTGTCGAGGGCATCAAACCGTACAACCCGACCTTGCAGGTGGGCGGCATCATCATCAACCGCTACGATGCCCGCAACCGCCTGATCACCGAGGCGGCCATGGACCAGCTGCGGGAGAGCTACAGCGCCCTGCTGTTTGAGCAGATCATCCGCGTTGACAGCCGCCTGCAAAACGCCCAGTGGGAGAACCGCCCCGTGCTGGACTACGCGGGCAGTGCGCGTATCTCGAAGGAATACCGCGCCCTGACGAAAGAAATTTTAAAGCGCTGCGTTTGAGAAAGGCGGTAATACTGTATGGCTTTAAAAAAACGGACCGTCGTCTCCCCTGCTGCCGGTGCGGTGTCTCTCCCCTCTTTGATGGCCGATTTGCCCGGCACACGGCGGCTGGAGGAGGTTCCGCTGGACAAGCTCTCCCCTGCCCCGGCTGCCTGGAACTTTTATGCGCCGCTCCCCGACGACAAGCTGCTGGAGCTGATCGAGAGCATCCGGGCCAACGACCTGCTGCACCCCATTGTGGTCTGGAAGCAACCGGACGGCGCGCTGATGATCCTCTCCGGCCACAACCGCGTGCGGGCTTACACTGCCCTGTTGGAAAAGACCGGCGAGGACAAATATCGCCGCATCCCTGCCACCGTGCTGACGGATATCACCACCGACGAGGCGCACGAGATCGTGGTGGATTCCAACTATGTGCAGCGCGTGCTGACGCCGTCGGAGAAGGCGCGGAGCATCTCCCAGAAGTATGCCCTGGCCGGGCGCAAAAAGCGCAGCAGGAACGGTGTGCGCAAATCAAAGTATGAACAGATCGGCGAAGAATACAACCTCTCCGCCCGCCAGATCGCGCGGTATGTGCGGCTGGGCAGTCTGGACGGCAGCCTGCTCAAGCTGCTGGACGGCGGCAAGCTGCCGCTGACAACGGCGCTGCGGCTCGTGGACTTTCCTGCCGAGAGCCAGAAGTATCTGGCCGCCCGCCATGCCGACGAGCTGGCAGGCCCCAAAATGGCCAGGCTGACCGCCGCCATGACCCCGGAACAACTGGATGCCGCCCTGCAGGCAGAGCCGCAGACCGTGCGGGTCAGTGTCACCGTCCCCGCCGCGCTGGAGGAGGATTTCCGCCGCATGGTTGCCGCGTGGGTCAAGGCGCACGGCTGAGATATTATGACATCATGTCATAATATCTCATTTTCATCAACCCTGTATTTACAGGATATTATGACACCATGTCATAATATCTTTTTGCCAAGGAGGCTGACTGTGCCCAAAAAAAAGCAAGCTCTGCCCACGCCCAAGGCAAAGCTTTATACCGAGGACGCCGCCCTGCTGGTGCCCATCTTTCAGAAGGAGCCGTTTATCACCTTTCAGGAATTGCAGGATAAATACGGCGATATTCTGACCGACCAGCAGATTTACCGCGGTCTGCTCGGAACGTTTGCCCCCTACGTCAGCGAGCGCCGGGAGGAAGCCTTTCAGGAGCAGCTTTTACAGGCCAAGCAGGCCGCGCTGCAATTGGAGATCATTTCCCACCCGGTCGGCGGCAGTCTGACCATGCCGGAGACAGAGGTCCGGTCACTGGCAAGGACATCCTTCAACAGCATGCTGGACGGTATGCCGGCCGGCATGGCCTGTTACATTACCTGCGCGGTAAACGCCATGTATGCGGGCGATGTGTCCGACCTGAAAAACGAACCACTTTCCGAGCGGATGCTGCTTTCCAGTGCGAACCAGGGCCCCCTGGAAAAATACAGCATGCAGACGGACTCCATCTTCCGCAACCTGCCCAAGCTGCTGCCGGAGGAGGAAAACGAGGTCTACGTCGGCAAAAGCGCCGGGAAAAACGTGTCCACCATCGTGACGATGGATTTTCCGAAAACCATCGCGTTGGATGGCGGCGGCAGCCTGACGAACTTTGATAAAGCCATCTTAAACGGCGTTTCCTCGCTGCTGATCGCGGGAACGATTTATTTCACCGTCCCGATGCTGTACCGCGCCATGATCGGTAGTGAAAACCCCAGTATGCGGGAAGAGGCCGTCCAGACCATTCGGGATCGACTGGAATTTATGCGGCACTCCACCATCACGCTGGACTGCACCGAGGAGGCTGCCGCCCACTTCATCAAAGAGGGGCAGAATTTGCAGAGCCTGACGCTCTCGCAATATCTCTTGCCGATGAACCGGATGAACGCTGTGCTCAACGGGCGGGAGGTCGAGGCGTACTTTCTCATCGACACGCCGCCGCTGTTCCAGTACGCATCCAGCAAGCGGCAAATTTCTCTTGTGGATATGGACCTTTTGAACGTGCATTTCGCAGAGGACTCTCCGCTGGCCGGGGCAAGCCTGAACAACACCCCCGCCATCATTGTGCTGAAGAACTACCTGCTGACCCGCATTGAGGGCATGAAGAACCCAAACAACCGTCTGCAAAGCCGAAAGATTTTGTTCACATCCATCTACGAGGAGCTCGGCGAGCCGTCGCCCATCAAGCAGCGCCGCCAGCGCCTGCGCAACTACACCGAGATATATCTCGAGTATCTGACCCAGCAGAACTACATCAGCGGGTACAGCTTCACCCGCACCGGGCGCGTTGTGGACGGGGTAGAGATCGTGCTGGACCGCACCACCCGCAGGCCCGCGCCAACGCCCGAGCTGACTTTGCCCGATGAAACGAACAAGGGCCGCTTCAAGCAAAAACCACGCAAACGGAACGTGATACGATAGCTGCGATTTTAAAACCACAACTGATGACCAAAGGCAGCCTTACTAAAGCCACATTTGATGACCATAACTGCTTCACCAAAGCCACAAATGATGACCACCAAAGCTACATCTGATGACTGCCAAAGCCACAAATGATGACCCAAGCACCCCGCAAAACCCCTGCTTTTTCACATTTCAGCGGTAAATTTTCGCTTTTTCAAAAGTGCTGTATGTACTGTAAGTACTGTATGATATCTTTCCCTTTTTTACAGGGAGGAAAAGATACCGTTTTCCCTGTAAGAGGAGAAGTTTTCGTATGAGAAAAACGGATGCCAAAACCTTAAAAAGCTGCCTGCCTCAATGGCTGCGGGAGCACGGGCTGCCCCTGCATAAGCCGTTCGCCTGCCTGAACCCGGCGCACCAGGACGCACACCCTTCTATGGGGTACAATGAGAAAAATCAGACGGTGCACTGCTTTGCCTGCGGCGCGACCTACGATATTTTTGACTTAGTGGGGCAGGAAGAAAATCTGACGGATTTTCCTTCTAAAATGAAAGCCGTCAACCGGCGCTACGGCGGGGGCGAGGTCATCCGGGTCACGGCGAAGCCGACACGGGTTTTTCCTTATAAGGAAAGAGTGGGCAGACCCGACCCCTACTTTACCGGGCGCGGCTTGTCCGATGAAACGGTACGGCGGTTTGGGTTGGTGGTCGAGAATGGGTATGCGGTGTTGCCGGTCTTTGTGGACGGGGTCTGCCGCAGCGTTTGCCGCCGCGCCATTGACCCGGCTGTTGAACCGCGCTACCAGAACAGCCGCGGGGCGATGCAGCTGTGGAACAGTGCGGCTATGGAACGTGCGGCAGGGAAAGCACTGTTTGTGACGGAGGGTATTTTTGATGCCCTTTCCTTAGAGGAACTGGGATTCCCGGCTGTAGCGCTCTGCGGTGCGGCGAACACCGGGCGGTTGATGCAGGCCTTGGACGCGCGGGAAGCAAAGCCGGAGAGGGTGATTCTTGCCGGGGATTCCGACGCGGCAGGGCAGGGGATGAACGGGAAGCTGCGGGAGCAGCTGACGACGCGCGGGATTGGGTGCGCGGCGCTGGCTTTGCCGGGGGACTGCAAGGATGTGAACGAAGCATTAGTGCAAGACAGGGATGCGCTGCAAGCCGCCTGTGAGGCCGCTGCAACGGCGCAGGAGGTACAGCAGCAACCGACCTTGGAGGACGAGTTCCTCGCGTATCTGGGCCGCCGTGGGGGCGCTGCGGTGATGTCTACAGGTATCGCCGGATTGGACAAGGCGCTGGACGGCGGCCTGCACGCCGGTTTGACCGTGCTGGGTGCCGTTTCCAGCATGGGCAAAACGTCCCTGATGCTGCAAATGGCCGATACGCTGGCCGCAGCGGGGAGAAATGTGCTGTTTATTACAATTGAGATGTCCCGCATGGAGCTGATCGCCAAAAGCGCTGTGCGCGGCACGAAAGCGCGTGCGCGTTCCTTGCTGGACGGCAAGCTGCCGGAAGAAAAAGTGCGCGGTCTGATTTCCGCCTATCGGAAAAAGACCGGCGGCAGGGTGGAGTTGTGCGAGCCGGACGCCCCGCTTACCCCGGCTTTTTTGGATGAAAAGGTGTCGGCTTTCTGTGCGCAGCACGAAAGCCCGGTGCTGTTCCTGGATTATTTGCAGCTTGTCGCCCCGGGGCGCGCGGGCATGACCGAGAAGCAGACCGCCGACGCCGCCGTCGCCATGCTCAAGCAGTTAGCCCGACGGTACGATATGCCGGTTATTGCAGCGTCCAGCCTGAACCGTGAGGCCTACCGCCCCGGCAGCGCCGAGCCGGGTATGTCGGCCTTTAAAGAGTCCGGCAGCGTGGAGTACAGCGCGGACTTGCTGTTGGTACTCAAATACCGCACAGA
>ERZ1673701.244-NODE-244-length-67343-cov-8.390560_pt1 | contig 67343 bp, 60 predicted proteins | sample MGYA00580231_ERZ1673701 | MGnify/ENA primary metagenome ERZ1673701 (study PRJEB41218, sample SAMN15661798) | gut metagenome | host: Homo sapiens | place: Canada: London | collected 2015-08-20/2019-03-30 | study: EMG produced TPA metagenomics assembly of...
TACGCAATTATCCTTACGGGCGGAAAGCAATACCGTGTCGAAAAGGACATGAGACTCACGGTGGAAAAGGTTGCCGCCGAGGTGGGCGAAAAAGTGACCTTCGACGCGTTGATGTATGCCGACGACAAGCAGACGCTTATCGGCGCGGACGCAGCCAAGGTCAAGGTCGAGACGGAAGTTGTGGAGCACGGAAAGGGCAAAAAGCTTACGATATTCACTTACAAAGCCAAGAAGAATATCCGCAAAAAGCAAGGCCACAGACAGCCCTTTACTACGCTCAAGGTAAACAGCATCACAATCGGTTGAAATATGACCGAAATAAAGGTTTTTAAAAAGAACGGCTCCGTCGTGAGAGTGGTGTGCGACGGTCACACGGGCTACGGAGTCGAAGGCGAGGACATCGTGTGCGCCGCTTTGTCCAGCATTGTGCAGACGGCGCTGCTCGGCTTGCTTGCGGTCGCCCGCATAAACGTGAGCTTTGTCAAGGACGACGGTAAGGGGCGGCTTGAGTTTACGCTTCCCGAGCTTGACGAGCGCAGGCGGCACGACGCGGACGTGATTCTGGACACGATGCTGTGCGGCGTTTCCGATTTAAGAGAGGCGTATTCGGACTTTATCGATTTGGAGGTCGACTGATGTTTATTAACATTCAATTGTTTGCCCACAAAAAGGGAATGGGCAGTTCAAAGAACGGCAGAGACAGCGAAAGCAAAAGATTGGGCGCCAAGAGGGCGGACGGTCAGGCTGTGCTTGCCGGCAATATACTCGTGCGTCAGCGCGGCACAAGAATTCATCCCGGCAACAACGTAGGCTTGGGCAAGGATGACACTCTTTTCGCGTTGATAGACGGCGTTGTCAAATTTGAACGCAAGGGCAAAGAAAAGAAACAGGTCAGCGTTTATCCCAACGACTGACGGACAGGGTACTTTAAAGGAGCGGACAAAAACCGCTCCTTGTTTTTTAGGAGAAACGATGAACGTACAAAAGACGGACAAAGGCTTGCTGCTCACGCAGGCGGACTGCTTCAATCCCAAGGACATTTTGGAGTGCGGTCAGATATTCAGGTTTGCCAAAAACGCGGCGGGGGATTACTGCGTGTTTTCTCTGGACAAGTTCGCAGAGATAAAGAGCATTCCCGAAGGATATTTTGTCGAGACGGACGCGCCGGACTATTTTTACGGGTTTTTCGACCTGGACAGGGATTACGGCGCAATTATCGAAAAGCTGTCTAAATCCTTCGACGTCATGAAGCAGGCGGCGGATTTCGGTCGCGGAATCAGAATTCTCAGACAAAATCTTGAGGAAATGATTTTTTCCTTTATCATTTCCGCAAACAACAACATAAAGCGCATACAGCTGATTATAGGCAGGCTGTGCGAGGCGCTGGGCGAAAAAACGCCCTACGGTTACGCATTTCCGTCGGTGGAAAAGCTTGCCGGCGTTTCGGGGCCCGATTTTTATTTCAGGCTCGGGGCGGGCTACCGCGCGCCCTATCTTTTTGATACGGCAAACGCGCTTGCCGACGGCTTCGACCTGAAGCGTCTTGAACGGGCGGATTCGGACGAAGCCCGCAGACTGCTTCTGTCCTTGAAGGGTGTGGGACCTAAGGTTGCCGATTGCATAATGCTTTTCGGACTCAACCGTTTCGACGTTTTCCCTGTGGATACGTGGGTGAAAAAGGTTTATCACCGCTATTTCGAGACGGGACTCAAGGACAGTGAGATTTCGACCTTTTTCGTCGATACCTTCGGCGAATTGTCCGGTTTTGCCCAACAATATCTTTTTTATTTCCTGCGAACTATGGACAAAGTGAAATAAATGTTGTATAATACTTCTATTCGGAGGTGCTTAAATGCTTAAAGAATTGAATATCGCGCTGTTTGCGGACGCCGACAACTGCGGTTTGGAGTACAGTCATTTTGACAACACGCTTTTCCAGCTCAACGAGATGGGAAACGTCGTGTACGGAAAAATTTACGGCGTGTCCGACAGAAAACATAAGGAAATCATCAACGATATAAACAAATTCGGCTTTGACATGGCGCCTGTAATGAGAGTGAAAAAACGCGGGTCCAAGGTTTTCGACAACCGTATTTTAATCGACGTAATGGACGAGGTGCTGTCAAACAGCAATATAGACGCCGTGTGTATTGTGGCGGCGAAAGCGGATATGGTGCCTCTTTACAACAGACTGCACAAGCTGGGCGTAAAAATCGTGGCGCTCGACAACGTGGACGACGAAAGCCTTGCTTTTGTGGACGAGGTGCTGGACATAGGTCTCGTGGACGTAATAAAGCTTCCCAAGCCCTCCTCTCACAGGAGCGCGCCGACAGCCGCGCCCGAACAGGCTGCCGAGACGTCGCCTGTAGAGGCAAAAGCCGAAGAACAGCGCGTAGAGGAGGTTTCAGTCAAGCCGGAGCAGTCCGAACCCGTTGCCGAGGTGTCCGACGACCTGCAGGAAGCGCAGACTGCGCAGTCGGTTGTTTCGGCAAAAGCCGACGAGGATGTGGAAATTCTCAAGCAGATAGAGGAGGTTAAGGCGCAGCAGACTCCCGTTTCCAACGACGACGAGCAGCTGCTCGACGAGATAAAGAAGCTTCTCGAGGAGTTCAACACCGAAAACGATTGACAAAAAACAAGCGGTTCCCGTCGGGTAGCTGTTCATAAAACAGGTTTTACGAAACAAGAATTATGGCAGTTGCCATGCAAGGGTTGCTGACAACAAGGGTATGTGCCTTAACGGGTGCATACCCTTTTGTTTTGCTTAACACACATATCAAAAAGAACACGGACTATCAAGGTTAAAATGAACGGGCTGCGCCCGACCTTGACAAGCCGTGTTCTTTTCGCTTTTCGGCAGACAAGAGGGCAACGCCCCAAAAGTGCATTGCCCTCAAATTATTATGTGATAGGGTATGCATTGCCTGCTTAAAAATCGCCGCTTACAGCGCAAGAATGTGCGATTTTCGACCTTTATTTATACAGTATCCATTAAAAAGGTTATTGCACTTAAGCGAACAATCTTTGGGAAAGTTCCTGATTGCTCCATATCTTCAAATTACTTGCGTGCAAAGTCAACAAATCCATCGACATGTACTCGGTGACGAAAGGTATACTCCAGGAGTTGTCTGGAATTTCGGCAGTAAATGCCAAGACAAGTCTGCGGTTTTCTGAGTAAGTGTGAGGCAATAAGTAATTGTATTGATGAACTTGTCCAATAGCATATCTAAGTCGTGCAATAAAATTCGAGGGGGTAATACTTTTGACTTCAATAAGATACTCATACCCCGAATATCTCGCGCACAGATCCACTGTTTTGGGATCAGAAAATACACTTGCACCATTTGCAACACATCGCTGTGCAATCAAATTCACCATGCTATCATGGAGATTTCGGCCTTTTTGAGATTTTCTGTAGTCGTACTCCGAAACAATGCGACGACGATTTCCAGACACATCGGAGTGTTGAATTTCTGAAAATGGCTGCAAATTAACATTTCGCCCTGTAGGCAACTGAGCATCATCTTCGCCCAAATCAAGTTGCCTTTGTGTTGCGTTTTGATCAGCAACGGTCTCAGCATTGGGAATAAGAGAAATCGAGAGATCAATATTTCCGTAATAAGCAAACCAATCCCATTTATATGTCGTTCCAACCGGCATCCAGAAAGTTTCGGGATTCGACAGCGTCTGACACATGTCCCACAATTCATCTATGTTCTCCACAGAATAAGTCGAGAGGCACAGTCTGTTGTTGGTGAGATTAAATAGCGGTGTTGCGCCTAATAACTTCATCCAATCTTGCATATTCCGTCGCGCTCTTGCTAACGGCTCATAGGAAAAAATTCCTGCTCTGCTTGCAATGATTGCGGCGGTACAGGCTCTTGCATCACTATTCTTTGTTGCTCGAACAAGATATCTTTGCATTTCATCAACAGAAACACTTGGATCAGCGCCCTGTTGATAAAGTTGCATTAAAACTGTCCAAATCAAGACGGCAGGGCGCACTTGTATGCCGTTTAATGCTTGCATATGGGCAACAGATTCATAGTTGAAAGTACCTTCGGGGAAACTATTCCTCAAAGAGGGGCTAATTTGTGTTTTATGTCCATTGGGATATTGGTACTTAAATAACTGAAGTGTCAATAATTCCTCGAATGAAATCGTTCCATCAATAAATGCAACAGATACAGGTGTTATTAGCACTTCATTTGAAACCGCCGTAGAGAAGATTAAACCAAGTTCACTTAATATCTGCTGATAATCTCTCCATGCATCCACCTGCTGTGAATCTGCACGGAAATTCGCTGTAAGGATTCCGTTATCAACCAGATATGCATTGATTGCAGTAGGATTTACTCGCTTTCCGGCGCACAAAGAACAGGCTTCGAGCAAACCTCTCAGAACACTCTCTGAGATAACTCCTGCATGTTGTGTTATCGGCCAAGTAAGACCATCGTACGGAATTTCAGGGTACATACTATCCCTCTAATGCTTCTCTGATTTTCATAGCAAGTTCATATGCCATCAAAGGTGGAACGGCATTACCAACCTGTCTATACTGCTCTGTGGAAGAACCAGAAAACTTATACCAATCAGGAAAACTTTGCAAACGGGCCGCTTCTCTAACTGTGATTACTCTTGGTTCGTATGGGTGAATATGTGGGCGACCTCCACCGGCAGAGGATCCGACAAGCACAGTGCCAGAAGGACGCTCGGGATCAATTCGATCAGTGTGATCGACGCGATCTCTTTCACCGGGAAGAATTTTTTCATATCTGCTGCTTACACGTTCGCCATGTATTCTAATATCATGATTCGGCAGACCATTCACATTTTCCAATGCATATTTGCTCGGCATCGATGCTGTTAGCTCCTCACTAAAAGCTCCTGTTGGAACCTTAGGAAACGAGAAACTATCAATTTTCAGATCTGGGTGAAAACCTACGATAAAAACACGTTCTCTGGATTGAGGAATACCGAACTGCATAGCGTTAAGACACGTCTTGAAAAGAGTATACCCTGTTGTTTCTTTTGCAAATTCAAACAGATCTTTGAAATCCTGTCCTTTATTCACTGTAAGTATTCCGGGAACATTTTCAAAAATAAACGCTTTCGGTTTAACCCCGGCAATAAGTTTGAAATACTTAATTGTTAATTTCCCACGCGGATCCTCAAGTGCCTTGCGTTGGCCAAGAATACTAAACGATTGACAAGGAGGACCTGCCACCATCAAATCTACATTCGTAGCACCAGATAGCTGCAGGATTTCCTCGGCAGTTAATTCAGTGGCATCTTTTGTATATGTTTTTACATGAGGCAAATTTTGTTTTATCGTATCCACATATGTCGGGATAAGGTCGCTTACAAACAAAGATTTGAATCCTGCTAAATTAACACCCAAATCCAAGCCGCCACCACCACTGAATAGGCTAATTGCTGTAAATTTATATTGAATATTCGAGGTAAAAGAATTCAATCTTTTCAAATAAAGATTGGCATTCGAATAATTGCTGTTATGTTCCATTAGGTAAATATCTTACCTATATTATAGGCAATTTCGAGCCTTTTGTCAACGGGTTTGGGGAAATTAACAGAATAGCAAGCACAGCAAGTGTATGTACACTTGCAAAAATCCGCGCGCTGTCATTCCGTATAGCTTGCTGAATAGCAAGCACATCCGGTGTTGCCACACACGAAGATTTTTCATCATTGGGCATATCCCAAACCCTTAAACTTTCGAGCGAAAAGTAAGGTGGAAATGGAAGAAAAGAAACGGAATGTCCGCATCGACTAAAACGGCACTCGTCATGCTTACGTTCCCATGTGGCAGGAGTTGCCGCAGATCACAGTACGCCTTGAAGAAGGGCATACTACCTACCGCTTTACCGGCAGCTTTGATGGGAAACACACACTTCCCGAAAAAGCGGTAAAGTTGGTAGACGAGCAAAAGGGTGTGCATCGAACAATTCATCCGCAGAGCAAAGAAATACCCTACGCTAACTGAACTGACACCGGCTGTCCTGCATGACCTTGTGAACAAGGTGTATGTGTGTTCTCCCGACAAGAGCAGCAGACGCAGAGTACAGGATGTGCGGATCAGCCTTACTTGTATCGTTTTCCTGCCCGAAAGTATTATCACAGAAATGGTCAAACACGCGGCAGAAAGAAGAACAGCGTGAATTCACGCCACGCTGTTCTCACTAAGCATTATAAACCTGTCTTATTACGAGCTAACCTCTTGGACCGCTTTTTGTTATGCGTTAAAGTTAAAAATCGCTTCTTGCTTTCATATAATAGAAACGAAAGCGCGGTAAATTCGGCGCGGAAGGAGAGCAAGTGGGAAAATTTGACGGAGAGGTGGCAAAAATCCTCGACCTTGAGCTGGCGGCACTGGTCAATTCATTTAAATACTCCGTATACGGAAATCATACTGTGGTTGTTGAGGGGCACAAGGGGCTTGTGAGCTTTTCGTCGGAGCGAATAGTTTTCAAGCTGGGCAAAACCGAGCGCCTCGAAATAACGGGCGAGGAAATTTCCATAAAGCAGCTTACAAAAAATTTCACCGTCGTCACCGGCAAAATAAAGGGGGTTTCAAATGTCTGAAAAGAGGTCGTACGCAACATACCTCGTAGAGGGGCTCAACACGGAAAAAAACCTCAATTATCTCTGCGGCAACGGAGTTTGCCTGTATGAGGTGAAAAAAATCAACAAAAAACAATATTTTGTGACCGTGCCCTTCAAGGACCGCAAAAAGTTGATTGCTTTATTGAAAAATAGGTGCTATAATATAAAACCGATTAAAAGCGGCGGATTTCTCGGATTTTTGGAAAAAGCAAAGACGCGCTTCGTGCTTGCCGCCCTTGTATTGGCGGCTTTTTGCGGGCTGTTCGTCCTGAGTCGCTTTTGCTGGGACATCGAGGTGTCGGGGGACGCGGAGGAAAGCGCGGTGCTTGCCGTTCTCGAAGAAAAGGGCATAAAAAAGGGCTGTCCGCTGTCGCGTATTAAAATAGACGAAACGGAAAACTTTCTTGCTTCGCGGATAGAGAGCAGCATGTATTGCCTGCTGGACGTTGAAGGCTGCAGACTTTACGTTACGGTAATTCAGCGCGAAACCGCGCCGCCCGTAGTGGATTTAAACCAATCGGCGGATCTTGTTTCCGAGTATGACGGAGTGCTTACGCGTCTGCTCACCATTTCGGGGACGCCTGCCGTGAACGTCGGCGACAGAATAGCGAAAGGTCAGGTCATTATCGGCGGCATCCGCACCTACAATGACGGCACAACCTCGCCCGTGCGCGCGTTGGGAGAGGCTTGGGCGACTGTGGAGTGCGCGGGAGAGGCGGTCTTTTCCGAAACGAAAACGGTGCTCGAGGAGACGGGGAGCTTTTACGAAACAACTTATGTTGGCGTATGGGGCTACGACTCCGTGCCGCGCGAAAAGAAAAAATACGAACACAGCCGCTTTGAGGACGAGGTATTCAGGCTTTTTCCTTTGGGGATAAGGATTGTCAGACGTCGTGTTTTCGAGCTTTCGGAAAAAACAGTTGCCGCGACGCTGGAGGAAAGCCTGCCTGCTTTAAGGGAAGAAGCGTTGAACAAGGCTTTGGAAAACGCGCCGTTTAAAAATTACGAAAGAGTGGAATACGTTACCTTGAAGCATGAAAACAAAACCGTAGTAAGGGCAATAATATACGGTAACGTAAATATTTTCGGATTAAACGAAGGAGACAGTCAGATTGGCTAACAAAACCGCTAAAATAAACGCCGGCTCGGTGGACGCATTGATAAAGCTGTTCGGCTCGTGCGACGAAAACATCAACATGATAAAGGACAAGCTTGACGTAGAGGTTGTCAACAGCAAGGGAGAGTTTTGTTTTTCGGGCGAGGAGGAAAACGTCAACGCCGCCCTCGAGGTGGTGAAAAAGCTGCTCAACTATATAGCTAAGGGGGAGGAAGCGGACATAGGCAGAGTAAGCTATATATGCGACTGCGCCTTAGACGGACGCCTCGACGAAATCGACCAGCTTTTGAACGACGTCGTGGCGGTGACTTATCGCGGCAAGCTGATAAAAAGCAAAACCGTAGGTCAGAAAAAATACGTGGACGCAATCAAGAAAAACATTGTTACGATAGGCGTGGGACCTGCGGGCACGGGCAAAACGTATCTCGCGGTTGCGCTGGCGGTTTCCGCGCTCAAAGAAAAGAAGACGGACAAAATCATATTGACGCGTCCCGCCGTCGAAGCGGGGGAAAAGCTCGGATTTCTGCCCGGCGACCTTCAGGAAAAGGTAAATCCGTATTTGAGACCTCTTTACGACGGTTTGCAGGAAATGCTGGGGCTGGACAGCTACCAGAAGCTTATGGAAAAGGGTGTGATAGAGGTTGCTCCTCTTGCCTATATGCGCGGCAGGACGCTCAACAACGCTTTTATTATTCTCGACGAGGCGCAAAACACCACGCGGGAGCAGATGAAAATGTTTTTGACAAGACTGGGAGAAAACAGTATAATGGTAGTTACGGGCGACCTTACTCAGATAGATTTGCCCGAGGGCAAAAAAAGCGGTCTGAAAAACGCCGTAAGCGTGCTTAAGGACGTTGACGGAGTCGCAATCAGATTTTTGTCCGAAAAGGACGTGGTGCGCCATCCGTTGGTGCAGGAAATAGTCAAAGCCTACGAAAGAGCCGAAAAAAAACAAGGAGCATAGTTTTTGAAGAACAAATTGACAAAAAATCAGACGATATTCTGTCTGGCGGCGTACATTGTTTTCTACGCGCTGATGACGCTTTGCTGTCTGATGTTTTTCGTAAGAAAATCCAATGAGGAATTTTTCGTCAAGCTGGCTTATTTTATCGTGCTGGCTGTGTTTTTAGGGGCGATTTTTCTGTATCTTTATTTCGCCGATATAGAAATTCTCAAAAGCAGGCGCAAGCTGCTTGCGGTCATCTGCGTTACGCTCGTATGCTTTTTGATTTCTCTTTTCATTTCACGGGTAAACGTGTTTCTCGCGCCCTACGCCGTAAGCGCACTGGTATTGACTTTGCTTCTGGGACACAGGGTGGCGCTGTTCACGTCTCTGCTCACCGTGATTATTTATTTTGTATCCAATCTTATTTTTACTGATCTGTCGGGAGTCGCACTGTACGGTCCGTTTTTCGAGGCGGCGGTGACAATTATCGCGGCGGTTTTCGCTTCCGGCAGGCATATAAAAAGAATACATTACATTTTTGTGGGGATATGTCTGTCCGTCGCTGCGGCTGCAACGGTGGCGTTGGCTTATCTTTTGTTTTATACATCGGATTTCAGCGCGGTTAAAATGGGCTTCGGAGCGGCTTATGCCGCAGGCAGCGGTCTGATAGACGTCATGCTTATGTTCCTGCTTGTGCCCGCGCTGGAAAGGCTGTTCAATCTCACAACCGATTTTCGTCTAGCGGAGCTGACAAGCACCAACAATCCGCTTATAAAACGGCTTTTCAACGAGGCTCCCGGCACGTTCAACCACAGCCTTACCGTTGCAAACTATGTCGAGGCGTGCGCCATGGCGATAGGCGAGGACACCTTTCTTGCCAGAGCGGCGGCTTATTTTCACGATATAGGAAAGCTGAAAAATCCCAATTATTATGTGGAAAATCAGACGGACGGTCACAATCCGCACGACGAAATCGCGCCCGAGCTGAGCGTTTCCCTGCTCAAAAAGCACATAATATACGGAGTTATGCTTGCAAGGGAATACGGCTTGCCAAAGGAGCTTGAGAGCGCCATATTGGAGCATCACGGCTCATTCCCCATGAAATTCTTTTATTACAAAGCCAAAAAATTTACGGAGGGCGAGCTGGATTTAAAGGATTATTCCTATGACGGACCGACGCCCACAAGCAAAATCAACGGCATGCTTATGATAGTGGACGCGAGCGAGGCGGCTTTGAGGTCGCTCAACGTAAACGACCCTCTGGCTGCCGAGCGGCTGGTGGACACAATCGTCAAGGAAAGGCTCGACTTGGGGCAGTTCGACAACTGCGACCTGACAATGAACGAAATAAACATAGTAAAGCAGACCATTATCACCACGTATATAGGCATAAGGCACGAGCGCGTAAAGTATCCCGACGTTAAGCTGTCCGCGCCCGAGGGGGAAAAATGAAAATTTATTTTTCGGGTGCGCGCGCGGGCGAAAAAAAACTGCTGTCGAGGGTTTTGAATTACGCTGCCGACAGTCTGCTTCAGCCGGAACGGATTTCGCTTTCCGTTGCTTTCTTAAACGAGGATGAAATTCGCAGTCTCAACATGGAGTCGAGAGGCGTGGACAAGCCTACCGACGTTCTCAGCTTTCAGTATCTCGATTATATCCGGTCGGGAGAAAAAGTGGATTTGAGCAAAAGGGAATATATCGACGTAGTCACGGGGCTTGTCGATTTGGGAGAAGTTTACATCTGCCGCAGCATTGCGCGCCGGCAGGCAAGGACATACGGTCACTCTCTGAAAAGAGAGACGGCGTTTCTCGCGCTTCACGGCTTTTTACATTTGCTGGGCTACGACCACGACGGCGAGGAGGACGAGCGTGAAATGTTCGCGCTTCAGGAAAAGCTTCTTGCGGCGCTCAATCTTAAGAGGAGCTGAAAATGAAAAGCGGTTACATTGCGATAGTGGGCAAGGCAAACGCGGGCAAGTCAACCCTGCTCAACAGCCTTGTCGGACAAAAAATTTCAATAGTCAGTCCCAAGCCGCAGACAACGCGCGACAACATATCGGGTATTTTTACGCAAAGCGACTGTCAGATGATTTTCGTGGACACTCCCGGCGCGCTCAAGCCCTCCAACAGGCTGGGCGACTATATGGTCAAAAGCATAGAGACTGCGACTGTCGACGTGGACTGCGTACTGCTTGTTATCGACGGGCACGACGGGATAGACCAAAGTGAGCTTGAGCTGGTGGAAAAATATTCGAGGCTTAGCTCTCCTCTTGTGGTGGCTGTCACGAAAACGGATATTACGCAGCCGGAAAGGCTGCTTCCCGAGCTTGACAAGCTCAATTCCTTTCCGGGAGTGACGGAGATTTATGCTGTGAGCGCCAAGCGCGGACGCGGCGTGGAGGAATTGAGGAACGGTCTCAAAAAGTATTTAAAGGACGAAATTATGTATTTCGGCGAGGACGAGGTGACGGACAGACCGCTTCGTTTTCTCGTGTGCGAGCTGCTCAGGGAAAAAATTCTTCTCTGCTGCGACAGCGAGGTGCCGCACGGCGTGGGCGTAATGCTCAACAAAATGGAATTCGACGAAAATAAGGGAGTCTGGTTCATAGACCAGAACATCATTGTGGAAAAGCAGTCCCACAAGCCGATAATTCTGGGTAAAAACGGCTCGCGGCTCAAAAGCATAGCCACGCACGCCCGTCAGAGCATGGAAAGGCTTTTGGACGGCAGGGTGTATTTGGAGCTGTGGATAAAGGTCAAGGAAAACTGGCGGGACAATCCTTATATGCTCAATCAGATAGGCTACGACAAAGGCTCTTTGTGAGGCGTTTTGTCCCAAAAATATTTTAATATACTTCGGTATATCCGTATATTTAACCTACGGGCAACTCAAACTAAAAACGGAGGCTTGATTTATGCGAGAAAAAGAGCTTTTGTGGGAGATGTTCGTCAAAACCGGAAATCCGTCGTATTATTCTTTGTACAAAAAATTGGGCACCGATGATAGAGAAGATTAAAGCGCTCGTGTTGCGAGCGGCGGATTTTAAGGAAAACGACAAGCTTTTGCTGCTTTACTGCGGAGAGTACGGCAAAATCACGGCAAGCATACGGGGCGTGAAAAAGCCCAACGCCAAGCTTAAATTCGCGGCGGAGCCATTTTGCTTCGGTGAATTTATGCTGTCGGCAAAGGACGGCCGATATGCCGTGACAAACTGTACGGAAATAGAAAGCTTTTATTCGCTGCGGGAGGATTTCGTTACATATTGCTGCGCGGGCTGCGTTTTGGAACAGCTTGCGGCGGCAGGACAGGAAAACCAATCGGAGCCGGCGCTGCTGCTGCTTGCGTTGCATACCTTGAAGCTTTTGGAGGAAAGGGAAATTTCTCCCCAAATCGTTTTGGTGAAATTTTTGCTCGACAGTTTAAAAATCGCGGGCTTCGGCTTGACTTTCGACAAATGCGGCATGTGCGGCAACCGTACCTTCGACAAAATGTATCTCAATCTGGATATCGGCGGCGCAGTCTGTCCCTTATGCAAAAACGATTGCTCAAGCCGTGAGATAGACGCAAGGGTTTTCAACTGTCTGCGGATGATTTCTCTCCAGCCGTCTGACAGATTGTCCGCGCTCAGGTTCGACGCTTATGCGACGGATTGCCTGAGGGCGTTGGACGCTTACAATACCGCAGTGCTTAAAAAATCAAACAGCCTGCAAATGTTGTTGAAAATGTAAAATTTTTTATTAAAATTCAAAAAGGACACTCAATCTGTTGTTAAAGGCGAAAATTTTTGTTAAAATATAAAGCGGTCTTAATCAAAAGGCCGCGTTTTTTATGCAATTACTATATGGAGGAAGATATATGACAAAGTACGTTTACCTGTTCAACGAAGGAAACGGCAAAATGCGCGAGCTCTTGGGCGGCAAAGGCGCAAACCTCGCAGAGATGATGAATCTCGGTCTCCCCGTGCCCGACGGCTTCACCGTCACGACGGAGGCATGCAACAAGTATTACGAGGACGGCAAGATGCTGTCTGAGGAGGTTAAGGGGCAAATCTTCGAAGCGCTTGAAAAGACCGAAAAAAAGCTCGGCAAAAAACTCGGCGATGTGTCAAATCCCCTGCTTGTGTCGGTGCGCAGCGGCGCGAGAGCGTCCATGCCCGGCATGATGGACACAATACTCAATCTCGGACTCAACGACGAAACGGTAGAGGGTCTGGCAAGGCTCACCTCCAATCCCCGTTTCGCTTACGACAGCTACAGACGTTTTATACAGATGTTCTCCGACGTTGTCATGGAGATTTCCAAAGACAATTACGAAAAGCTTCTTGAAAAGGCAAAGCAGGCTAAGGGCGTGACTCTGGACACCGAGCTTGACGCCGACGACCTCAAAAAATTGGTTACGGAGTTTAAACAAACGTACAAAAAGCTCAAGGGCGACGATTTCCCTCAGGACCCGAAGGAGCAGCTCATTCAGGCGGTTCTGGCAGTATTCCGCAGCTGGGACAACCCCAGAGCCATTTATTACAGAAGAATGAACGATATCCCCTCGGATTGGGGAACGGCTGTCAACGTGCAGTCAATGGTGTTCGGCAACATGGGCGACGACTCCGGCACGGGCGTGGCGTTTACGCGCAATCCCGCAACAGGCGAAAAGCAGCTGTTCGGCGAGTATCTGATGAACGCGCAGGGCGAGGACGTTGTTGCGGGTATCCGCACTCCTCAATCCATCGCGCAGCTTGAAAAGCAGAACAAGGCTGTCTACGACCAGTTTGTAGGCATCTGCAAAACTCTCGAGGACCATTACAGAGACATGCAGGACATGGAGTTCACCATCGAGAGAGGCAAGCTCTACATGCTCCAGACGCGCAACGGAAAGCGTACCGCCGTCGCCGCGCTTAAAATCGCAATCGATATGGTGGAAGAAGGCAGAATAGACGAAAAGGAAGCCGTGTTGAGAATAGATCCCAAACAGCTTGACGCTTTGCTGCACCCTCAGTTCGATCCCGACGCGCTCAAAAAGGCAAAGCCTGTCGCCACCGCGCTTGCCGCAAGTCCCGGCGCAGCATGCGGAAAGGTTTACACAACAGCGGAAAAAGCCATTGCCGCCGCGGCAAAGGGCGAGAAAGTCGTGCTTGTCAGACAGGAAACCTCTCCCGAGGACATTGAGGGCATGGCTGTTTCGCAGGGCGTGCTGACAGCGTGCGGAGGCATGACCTCTCACGCCGCAGTCGTGGCGCGCGGAATGGGCACCTGCTGCGTTGCAGGCTGCAAGGAGCTTATTATCGAAGCGGGCAACGATTTCTTCCACATCAACGGAAAAAAATACAACGAGGGCGATGTGATTTCGCTTGACGGAAGCACCGGCAACGTTTACGGAGAGGCTATTCCCACAATGGAAGCGTCGGTTACAGGCAATTTCGGCACAATCATGAGCTGGGCAAACAAATACCGCGTCATGAAGGTGAGAACCAACGCCGACACACCCAAGGACGCAGCCAACGCCGTGCGTTTCGGCGCGGAGGGCATCGGTCTTTGCCGCACGGAGCACATGTTCTTTGACAGCGACAGAATCATGCCGATGCGCGAAATGATTGTTTCCAAGACCGAGCAGGAGCGCAGAAAGGCACTTGCAAAGCTTTTGCCCATGCAAAGAAAGGACTTTGAAGGCATTTACGAGGCAATGGAGGACAGACCCGTTACCATACGTTTCCTCGACCCTCCTCTGCACGAGTTCCTTCCCCACAAGGATGAGGAAATAAAGGAGCTTGCCGAGCAGATGGGACTTTCCTTCTCGGAGCTCAAGGCGACAGTCATAGGCTTGCATGAATTCAATCCTATGCTGGGACACCGCGGCTGCCGTCTGTCCGTGACTTATCCCGAAATTGCGGAAATGCAGACCAGAGCCGTTATCGAAGCCGCTCTCAACGTAAGGAAGAACAAGGGCTATGACATCGTTCCGGAAATCATGATACCGCTGGTCGGAGAGGTAAAGGAGCTTGAATTTGTCAAAAACGTGGTGGACGCGACTGCGAAAAAGGTCATGGAAGAACGCGGCGAAAAGATAAATTATCTCGTCGGCACCATGATAGAGGTTCCCCGCGCGGCGCTCACCGCTTCGGAAATAGCCAAAGCGGCGCAGTTTTTCAGCTTCGGCACAAACGACCTCACCCAGATGACCTTCGGTTTCTCGCGCGACGACGCCGGCAAATTCCTGCCGTATTATTACGAGAAGAAAATTTTCGAAAGCGATCCGTTTGCGAGACTTGACCAGACCGGAGTGGGACAGCTTGTAAAAATGGCTGTGGAGGGAGGAAGAAAAACCCGTCCCGACATCAAGCTTGGCATTTGCGGCGAACACGGCGGAGACCCCAGCTCGGTGGAATTCTGCCACAACGTGGGCTTGGCTTATGTTTCCTGCTCGCCTTTCAGAGTGCCTATCGCTATTCTTGCGGCTGCACAGGCTAATATCAAAAATCCTCGTAAATAAGTTGTGATGTAAATTGATGGCGCAGTAAAGCGCCGACGAATGCGCGCAAGGCGTCAGCCTTGCGCGCATGTTTTAACGTATGGTTTAATTCGTCCAAAGCGGAGACGGAGTATACGCGCAAAGGAGTAAACAGAACGGTATGAGCGAGCTTAGAAAAATTCCTAATATCGGGAAACAGACCGAAAAAGACCTGATTGCAATGGGTTATACCACGATTGAGTCGCTAAAGGGCAGGACGGGAGAGGAGCTGTACGCCGAAGAGTGCGCCATGCGCGGGTTTACCATCGACAGATGTCAGCTATATCTCTATCGCGCCGTCGAATACTTTGTCAATACGCCGCGCCCCGACCCGAATAAATGCAAATGGTGGCATTGGAAGGACGAGTTTGTACGACCATCGCCCTGCGGAGCCATTTGCGTCGAGTGCGGTTTATATCCGTCGGATTGTGCCGGGTGTGCAAAAATCAAGGGAAAGGCGCATTGGCTCGAATATACGCGTCAGGAAATCTGTGCTGTTTACGATTGCTGTATAAACGGCAAAAAGTATAAAAATTGCGGAGCTTGCGAAAAGCTGCCCTGCGAAAAATTCACCGAAGACCCTACCGTTTCGGATGAGCAGAACGAAACAAATCTCCGCAAAATGGTGGAAAGATTAAAAGAGATTTGACTTACGTTTTTATACTAAATGACGACGTATAAATCTTATGAACTTGCGTTGTTTCGTAAATCTTATCCATTAGAAAATATTCACTTCAATAGATGTATAAATATTATTGAGAAAAGTTGAGCAATTTAAAAAAGGTGAAACTATAATTGACGGCGGCGGCATATAAACGCGGGTGGGAGTTTTGTCGTTATTTTACTCAACAACCGATTTGAGCGGATTGCGCATGCCTCTTTTCATAATAAAAAGGGAAATAAATTTCAAATATCCTCAAATAACAATTTGACAAAAGGGCTGTTGTTAAACAGCCTTTTTATTTTGCGGCGGTTTTTAAATGCAAATTAAAAAATTCAAAGCGGCGCGGTACTGCGGTTTGATTAAAAGGCGACGCTATATAGATTTGGAGTAGCCGAATTACTCGAATTGTGCGAATCTTGTTCCGCTTTGTTACGTTGCTTCACCCGATTGTGTTTTTGGATTGAGTTGTGCTATAATTGAAATCGGGAGTGCGAAAAATGAGTTTTACGGCAATCACCGTTATCGGATTTTCGATAATTTTTTTGTCTACTACGCTGGGCTCGTCGCTTGTGTTTTTCTTCAAAAAAGAGGTTTCGGAAAAGGTCAACGCGCTTTTTCTCGGACTTGCGGCGGGGATTATGATTGCGGCGTCCGTCTGGTCGCTGCTTATTCCGTCTTTGGAGGCTGCATCCGACTGGGGAGTGTGGAGCTTTGTTCCCGCCGTCGTGGGCTTTGTCGCCGGAGGGTTGTTTCTTGTGATTCTGGACAAAATCGTTCCGCATTTTCACAGCGGAACAAACGAGGAAGAAGGACCGCACACAGCCTTAAACAAGTCGGTAAAGATGTTTCTTGCCGTCACCATACATAATATTCCCGAAGGTCTTGCCGTCGGATTTGCTTTCGGCGCGGCGCACGCGCTCGGAACGGACGCAGCGCTTTTTTCGGCGCTCGGTCTTGCCGTCGGCATTGCCATACAGAATTTTCCCGAGGGCGCGGCGGTCTCTCTGCCTTTGAAGCAGGCGACGGGCAGCAGAGTCAAAGCCTTTGCTTTCGGCGTGGGAAGCGGCGCCGTTGAGCCTGTTTCCGCCGTCATAGGATTTTTTCTTGCGGCTTATCTGACTGCCGCGCAGACGTGGCTGCTTGCTTTTGCGGCAGGAGCAATGATTTTCGTGGTTGCGGAAGACCTGATACCCGATGCCAAGCTTTTCTCCCATCCGCATCTCGGCACTTGGGGAGTCATGATAGGCTTTGCCATAATGATGACTCTGGACGTGGCGCTCGGTTGATTTGCGCGGGGAAACATACCTTTCAGCGATAAATTTCAGACTCGGAGCCGATATGGAAACAGAAAGAAAATTTTTGATTTTGCGGGAGTGCGCAAACGACCTTTACCGTTTGGACGCGGAGCTTATTGAAATAGAACAATACTATGTGTCGGTGGGGAAAACCGAAGAAAGATTTCGCAGGTGCGGCGAAGCTTATTTTCATACGATAAAAAAAGTTACGGAAAATCCTTTGACGAGGGAGGAAACGGAGACGCCGTGTCTAAGGGAGGATTTTGAAAAAAACCTGCCGCGAAGAAACGGAGACGTAATACTCAAGGAAAGACATGTTTTTTCTTTAAACAATTTAAAAATAGAGATAGATTTTTACAAGGGCAGGCTAAAGGGACTGGTCGTCGGAGAGGTGGAGTTTGCCGGTGAGAAAGAGGCTGGCGGATTTTTGCCGCCGTTCTTTTTCGGCAAGGAAATAACGACGGACAAGCGCTACTTAAATCAAAATCTCGCATTAAACGGGCTTCCGGAAGACGACTTCTGACGCTTTAAGCGTTTTGTAAAAAAAATAATAGGTTTTTAGGGGAATTTTAAATTTTTTGCCGAATATTTAATTGTAAGAGCTTGTAAATGGCTAACGACGCAGTCTGGAACAGATTTATAACCGAATTGCTGGACAAAAACGATATCGTGGACGTCATATCTTCGTATATCGACGTAAAGCCCAAAGGAAGGGGCTATTGGGCGCTTTGTCCTTTTCACAACGACAGAAATCCGTCGCTTTCGATAAACCGCGAGGGGCAGTATTTTCATTGCTTCGTTTGCGGCTGCGGAGGAAATGCGATAGGTTTTGTCATGAAATTCGAATCATGTACATATATGGAAGCGGTCGAAACGCTGGCAAAGCGCGTCGGTCTGGAGGTTCCCCGCAGAGGCGGAGGCGATGAAAAGGCTCTCAGCCTCAAAAAAAAGGAACGGGACATTCATTACGACGTTTGCCGCGAAGCAGCCCGCTTTTATCATGCCGCGCTTATGTCGGACAAGGGCGCGTCCGCCCGCAAATATCTGGAAAGCAGGGGAATCGGCGCTGCGGCAATCAAGCGTTTCGGTTTGGGTTATTCTCCCGACTGGGACGCTCTCAGGCTGCATCTTCAGAAAAAGGGCTTTAAAACAGAGGACATGCAAAAGGCGGGAGCGCTCAACGAAACCAGAAACAAGCGTTTTTACGACCCGCTGTGCGGAAGAATCATAGTGCCCATTGTCAACATGGCGGGAAACGTGGTTGCTTTCGGCGGCAGAATTTTCAACGGAGAGGACGCCGCGAAATACAAGAATACCGTTGTTACGGACATTTTCGACAAGAGCAAAAATCTGTTTGCGATAAATTTAGCGAAAAAATGCAAGCAGGAGGGCAGGCTGGAATACATAATCGTCGTCGAAGGCTATATGGACGTAATAGCGCTCAACCAGGCAGGCTTCGACATGACCGTCGCAAGCATGGGCACGGCTCTTACGGCGGAGCAGGCACGCCTTGCATCGAGACTGACCAAAGACGTATATATCTGCTACGACGGCGACAAGGCGGGACAGGCGGCGACCTTAAGAGGGCTGGATATTCTGAAAAAAGAGGGATTAAACGTCAGGGTTATGACTATGCCCGACGGCATGGACCCCGACGAACTGGTGCGTGAAAAAGGCGCGGAGGCGTTTAAAAAAATTTTAGAGTCGGCTGCTCCGCTTACGGATTACAAGCTGGAGTGCGCCTGGAGAGAAAGCGGCGCCGACCGCGCGGTGGGGGAAGAAAAGAAGCGCGGGGCTTTCATGGATTTTGCAAAGAAGGCAATAGCCGTCCTCAAGCCTCTGGACAGCGTGGAGCAGGACTCCTATCTCGGTCTTGTCCGCGACAGGACGGGACTTTCCTATGACATGCTCAGGCGCGAGCTTTTAAGCGACGGCGATTCGGCGGACGTTGAGAGCGGCGCTGACGCGCGCCCGGAATACGCGGCGGATTTGCTTGATTTTTCGTCGGCGGAAGACAGAGCGGCTTATTTCGTGCTTGCCAGCCGTCTTTTTCGCAAGGACTATGCGGAGGGCGTTTCTCTGCCTGAGACGAACAATCCTTTTTTCCGTCTGGTTTCGGATTATCTCGAAGCTTGCCGCAAAGAGGGCAAGGCTCCCGTTATCGGAGAATTGTATGCCGTCGAAGGCATTGACAATTTTTCTCGGGAGCTTCAAAAGCTGCATTCCGTACAATTTACAGACACGGACGCGGACGCGAAATACTTTGCCGACTGTCTGACCGAGCTGAACAAAACTCGTCTCAAAACGCAAATAAAGGCTTTAAACGACGCGTACGAGACTGAAACCGACGCGCAGAAAAAGCTTGCGATAGCCGTAGAGCTGTCTGCGCTTACGCGAAAAAATTCCGACAAAAACTAAAGGAGAAATATATGGAATTCAACGAAGCGGCAATGAAAGAAATTCTTACCGCGCTCAAGGACGTGTGCTCCAAGGGCTTCGTGACCTTCGACGAGGTGGAAAACAATCTCGAAAAGATGAAATTCGACCTGACGCCGGAGCAGTATGCGGAGCTGTACAAGTTTCTTGAAGACAACGGCATAAGCGTGACGGACGTCGTGTCGGACGACCTTTTGACAAAGGGAGTTATAGACATCAGCATCGACGACCCCGTAAAAATGTATCTCAAGGATATAGGCAAGGTGCCGTTGCTTTCAGCGGAGGAGGAAACGGAGCTGGCGCGCCGCATGCAGGAGGGCGACGAGGAAGCGAAAAAGCTTTTGAGCGAAGCCAACCTGAGACTTGTGGTCAGCATTGCCAAGCGATACGTGGGCAGGGGCATGCTGTTTCTCGACCTTATTCAGGAGGGGAACCTTGGGCTTATGAAAGCGGTGGAGAAATTCGACTACACCAAAGGCTTCAAATTCAGCACTTACGCGACCTGGTGGATAAGGCAGGCAATCACCCGCGCCATTGCAGATCAGGCGCGCACGATAAGAATACCCGTACATATGGTGGAAACCATAAACCGCCAGATCAGAGTCAGCCGCGCTCTTTTGCAGGAGCTGGGGCGCGAGCCTACCCCGTCGGAAATTGCCGAAGCCATGGGCGTGCCGGAGGACAAGGTCGTTGAAATTCAGAAGATAGCTCAGGACCCCGTCAGTCTCGAAACTCCCATAGGCGAGGAGGAGGACAGTCATCTTGTAGACTTTATTGAGGACGACAAGACGATAGCGCCCGGAGACGTTGCCGCTTACGCAATGCTCAAGGAGCAGCTGATAGGCGTTTTGCACAAGCTCACCCCCCGTGAGGAAATGGTGTTGAGGCTGCGTTACGGCATAGACGACGGAAGAGCGCGCACACTCGAGGAGGTGGGCAGAGAGTTCAACGTGACGAGAGAGCGTATACGTCAGATTGAAGCCAAAGCGCTGCGCAAGCTGCGTCATCCCTCCAAGAGCAAAAAGCTCAAGGACTTTTTGGAATAAATGACAGAAAGGCTTAAAAAAATCGTAAGCGCGATACCTTTTTCGGAGGAGCTTTTCGACGTGGGGTGCGATCACGGCATAGTCGGAGTGAACGCGCTTCTGCAAAAAAAAGCGCAAAGAGTCGTGTTTACCGACGTGAGCCGTCCCAGTCTTGAAAAGGCGCGCGCGCTTGCGATAAAAAACGGTTTGCATGACAAATGCGAATTTTTGTGCGGCGACGGCTTTTGCGGAAGACGCGCCGAGACCGCCGTTATAGCGGGCATGGGAGGACTGGAAATTTCAAAAATTCTTTTAAAAGCGGAGCAGCTTCCCGACAGGCTTGTTTTGCAGCCCATGCGCGGCGTGCCGGAGCTGCGACTTGAGCTGTCGAAAAATTATTTTCTCGAAAGGGACGAAATTTTTTTCGACGGCAAATTTTATTGCCTTATTTATGCCGAAAGAGGCTCCGACAGCCTGACCGAGCAGGAAATAAAGTACGGCAAAACCAATTTAAGACAAAAATCCGTCGATTTTCACAAATTTTTGTTTGAGGAGACGGTCAAATGTGATAAAATATTAGTTAACGGAAATCACGTGCCCGAAGTGGAAAGACGGAAAGCCGAGCTGGACTTGCTTCTGGCAAATTGGAGAGAACAATGATTGAAAACATTTTACAATTTCAGCAGCTGGATTTGATGCTGCGCAGGATAGAGCAGGAGCTGGGAGCTACGGAGGAACGCCGTCGCAGCAAACAGCTGCATCAGTATCTGAAGGAGAGCGAGGAAAAGCTCAAGCAGCTCGAGGAGCATGCAGAGCAGCTGTCCTTAAAGCTGGACAAGCTTAAGGACAGCTATGCCGAAAACAAGGAGCTTATTGCGGAATACGCGGCAGCGGTTGACAAAAGCATAAATCTCGACGAGCTCAATTATCTCAACAAAAAGTTAAATGATCTGAGCAAAACCGTCGCGCTTCTTGACAGGGACATGGCTGCGCTTCTCAAGGATATGGAGGACACCGCCGCTCAGTTCGAGGAATACAGGCAAAAGCTTCCGAAAGCCAAAAAGCAGTACAACGAAGCCAAAATCGGTTTTGACGAGGTAAGAAAGAGCAGGGAACCTGAAATCATCGAAATCAGGAAAAAAATGGCTCAGGCGGAAAAGAAAATCGCGCCCGAAATTCTCGAAAAATACCGCAAGCTTAAAAGTCAGGGAGTATATCCTCCTTTCGTAAAGCTGTTGGGCGAGAGCCAATGCGGCGGATGCCGCGTGGACATGCCTATGTCTATGGTTTCGAGATTGTCCGAAAAGGGCTACATCGAGTGCGAAAACTGCCACAGAATTATCTACAAGTCGGAGTAACGAACCGCCTGATAATACGGAGAAAAAATGGAAAAAGACAACAAAATAGTGCTTAAAAACGAGCGAAGCGGTCACGTAAACAAATTGGTGAACGAGCTGGGCGGCTGGGGCTTTTTCAAGGTGCTTTACCGCAACGACATGCTTAAGATACTCGGAATGAATATCCTGATGCTGATTTTCTTTGTGCCAGTTTTTTATCTTGCTTACAGATATTTCAGTCAGGTGGCGCAGTTTACCTCCAGACTGCCGGTGGGCAACGCCATAGGCTTCGGCTACGCGCCGTGGCTCAACGTCGACGTAGAGCTTTCGAGACTTACCGGGATTGCAATGACGGAGCTTTTGCTCTGGATGCTTGCCGCGGGGGCGCTTGTGGGTATTTCTTTTGCAGGCGGCATGGCGATAATCCGGGATTCTTTCTGGACGGGACGTCTTAAAATTTTCAAGGCTTTCGGTCGCGGGATAGTGGAAAACGGCGTTGCATGCGTTCTGTGCTTCGTGCTGCTTGTCGGCTGCGTGAACGGCATTTATCACGCGTCGGTGGCAATGCGCGTACTTCCCCGTTGGGCAAGCGTATTGATTCAGGTTGTTATGTGGCTGGCGCTGGCTTTTCTCACGCTTTATACCATGACGTTTTTAAGCGTCAATTCCACATACAGGCAGTCGATAGGTGTCAACCTGAAAAGCGCTTGGCATATTCTCATGCGCTATATAGTTTCCACCGTATTCAAGTTCGTCATAGCGATTATTCCCGTCGTGCTGCTTGTGCTTACCTTCGGTGGCTCGTTATTCGCCGTATTCCTTGCCATATTTGCTATTTTCGGATTTTTCTATACGGTATTTGTCTGGCAGAGCCACATGATGATTATTTTCTCCATTTACAATCCCGTCGAGAAAATTAAAATCGTCAAGAGAAAGACGCAGCAGCCGAAAAATCAGACTGAAAATCAGACGGCTTGAAAATGAGAAACGACAAAGGCAAAAACAAAATTTTTTCCGCCTCAACGGAGATTATGCTTGACAAAGCGGACATGCTTATCGAAAAGGGACAGTACGTAAAGGCTGTCTCTTTGATTCGCCGCGCAATGGAAAACGAGCCGTCCTCCTTTGACGTCAAGCTGTTTCTTGCCGAAGTCTATCACGACATGGAGCTTTACGTTCTGTCCAACAACGTGCTTTTCGAGCTGATGCACAAAGACCCCAAAAACCCCGATGTTCTGCTTGTTCTGGGCAAAAATTATCTGGAGCTAAACGAGCTTTCGCTGTGCGGCTATTATTTCAAGCTTTATTCTGAAAACAATGCCGAAGCGGAAATCACACTTGAGCCGGAAAAGGTTCAGGCAGCCCGCAACGGACTCGAGCTGGTGCATCCCATGACAAAGCGGCGCGCCGATTTGCTGCAGCAAAAGGCGGGCATGCTGATAAGAAACGAGCGTCTTGACGACGCCAAAAGCATTTTCGAGGAGCTGGAACGCAATTTTCCGGACGAGATTGCTTACAAAAACAATACGGCATTCACGGAGCTGCTGCTCAACGATTATGTCAAGGGGGAGCAGAAGGCGCGCGACGCGCTGCGCCTCAAGCCCGACGACCCCGTTGCCCTGTGCAACCTCGTGACCGCGCTTTCCATGGCGGGCAAGCGCGACGAGCTCGAGCAATACGCCGAAATCCTTTCTCAATGCAGCACCGACGACCCTGTGGAAATTTTTAAAATCGCCACTACGTTCTGTGAAATCAAATTTGACGAGCAAGCGTTTGTCTGGCTGGAAAAGCTGCTCAAAAACTCTCCTTATGAGATTGATATGATGTTTTTGTACGGCTTTGCGGCTTTCAACTGCGGCAAATACGAAAAATTCGAGGAAGTGCTCACCGATATCATGACTATCGACGAGTCCAACCCGGTAGCTTGGTTTTACCGTAAATTTATGGACGGTTTTTACGAAAATTCCAAGCGCTCGAGGTACAAACGGCTGGATTATTATCCTCAGATACCTCTTACGGCGGCGCAGCGTTATTCCTCGACGCTTAAGCAGCTGCCCGATCTGTTCGGCATCTGGAACGACGAAGATCTTTTCCGCGTGGCGGAGTGGGCGTTGAGATACACAAACGACGCCGAGCTTCAGGAAAAGGTTGTTTCCAATCTGAGCCGCACCTCTCCCAAGCCGTGCGCGGCTTATTTCAAAAGCCTGCTTTTAAGGGACGACGTGTCTCTTTATCTCAAATCCCTTATTGTAAAGGGCTTGCTTGAAATGGAAGTCTACGGAAGAATACACCTTGTGAAGGACGGTTATTTCACGTCTATGGACGTACCGAAAAATCTGCCGTCCGTCCTGCGCGAAAGCGTAATTATCGCCATTTCGCGCATGAGCGTGGAATTTATTTATGAAAAAAACTTCGTTTCAAAAATAGTGGGCAAGGCAGTGGAAATTCAATCGGTCATCCTTGACGAGGGGATAGAGAGTTTCTGCGTTGATATCAACACTCTCGCGGCGGTTATCTGCCGCACGTGCGGCTTCGAGGGCGTGACGGATCAGGAGCTGATGCGCATTTTCGATACGGATTATTTCAAGCTTTTGAGGCAGACGGAAATTTTGTTTGCCAACAAATAAAAAGAACCTTTCTTCAATATAATACAGCATGAAGAAGGTTCTTTTTTTATTTGCCGACGTTGCCGTGGTGGTGGGCGGTGTTATAGGCGCGGGATTTGCTTCGGGAGAAGAAGTATCTCTTTATTTTTACGGAAAAAACGCGCTGCTCTCGTCGTTGGCGGCATTTTTTGTTTTTTTCGCGGTTTTTTATATTTTCCTGTCAATCGGCAGAAAATTCGCCGAGCTGGAAAAATGCGGCACGGGCTTGCTTGACAGCCGTATTTCCCTGATGACCAAAGCGTCGCGTTTTCTTCTCAATTTCAATTATTTCGCCGTTTTGTGCTCCATGCTTGCCGGCGCAAACGTCACTTTGTCCGCTCTGTTTGCCACGCACACCGTTCACTTCGTTTTCGGCGCCGCGACAGCCGTCGTGTGCGGACTTATTTTGTTTTTCGACATGAAGGGAATAAGGCGTTTCAGCGATTTCGTCGTTCCTTTCATAGTGCTGCTTATTGTGATTGTCTGTCTCATGAATACCGAATACGGCACTGTGCAGGGGCGGGGAGGAACGGGCAGCGCGCTTATGTATGTGTCCATGAACTGCGTCATCATGAGCGGCATACTCATGGGACTGGGAGGGGCGAGAAGCGTCAACGGCTTCTGGCTGTCGTTTACGTCGGCTCTTGTGCTTTCCGTCCTGCTTTATCTGATAATACTGCGCGTCAACGCGCTTGAAAGAGCGGTTACGATGCCTTTGCTTTATTATGCTTATCTTCTCGGCTCCGAAATCGGCGCGCTTATGAGCGTGGTCGTGTATTTTTCCATTGTCACGACGGTGATTGCCTGTGCGTATCCGCTTGTCGAGTGGCTTACTCCGTTGTTGAAATCGAAAATTTTAGCGATAACAGCGGTTTTTTGCTCGGCGCTGGCAGTTTCGCTCGTGGGTTTTTCCGGAATAGTAAGCTATGTGTATCCCGTTATTTCTGTTTTGGGCGCGCTTGTAATAATAACCTATGCCGCGTTTCTTATTTATCTTAAGCTTTCGGCGGCGAAAAAAAGGCGCGCCCTGTAGGGGAGCGCGCCTTGTTCAGTTGTTTTTCCACTTAACGAGAAATTTTTCCAAAAGCGCGACAATCAGATACATAATTGCGGCGAGCACGCACAGTACGACAGTGCATGCCATAACCAGATCCAGCTTGAAAACCTGCCCGCCGTATACAATCAGGTATCCCAGACCTGCCTTGCTGTTGAGATATTCTCCCATAATGGTTCCCACCCAGCTCAAACCGACGTTTATTTTAAGCGTTGACAAAAGAGTCGGAATGTTGGAGGGAAAAACCAGCTTGGTGAAGATCTGAAACCTGGAAGCGTTCATGGTTTTGAGAAGAAGCACCTTGTCGGGACTTGTTCCGATAAAACCGTTTAACATCGAGATGGTGGTTATGATGACCGAAATCAGCACTGCCATCGTCACGATGGCTTTTTCTCCCGCGCCCACCCAGATAATGATGATAGGACCGAGCGCTATTTTGGGAAGGCTGTTTAAAACCACCAGATAAGGCTCGAAGATGTCTTGAAGAGCTTTTGACCACCACAGGACGACGGCTACCAGAGTGCCGAGAACGGTGGCGATAAGAAAACCGAGCACCGTTTCTTTGGTGGAAACGTAAATATGCTTCCACAAATCGCCTGACTGCGACAGCAGTCCCAGCTGCTTCCATATCCGGGAAGGCGAGCTGAAGATAAAGGCGTCTATCCAGTTGTATCTGGCGGCCAGCTCCCACAGCAGCAAAAACAGAACAAGAAATCCTATCTGGCAAGCAAGTATCAAAACCTTGCGAAGTCTGGTTTTTTTCAAAAACCTTTTGTGTTCAATCGATAGCTGCCGATTTTGTTTCATAATTGTTTAATTCCTGCCAAATTTGTTCGAATTGCACGGAAAACGTGCTGTCTTCACGTCGTTTGAGCGGCGTTGAAATATGCTCCAAATGAGTAAAGTGAACTCGTTTTACCGAGGCAGGTCTGTTCGTCAGTACGATTATTTTGTCCGCCATGCTTATGGCTTCGGAAATGTCGTGCGTTACAAGCAGTGCGGTTTTTTCTTCCTTTTTGATGATTTCGTAGACATCGTCGCACACCTGAAGCCGCGTCTGAAAATCAAGCGCCGAAAATGGTTCGTCAAGCAAAAGAACGTCCGGGTCAAGCGCGAGTGTCCTGATAAGTGCCACTCTCTGTCTCATACCGCCGGAAAGCTGGCTGGGATAATACTTTTTGAAGTCCTTTAGATTGTATTTTTCCAACAGATTTTCGATATGAGCCAGAGCTTCGGGGCTGGATTTCTTTTGAATTTCCAGCCCGAGTATAATATTTTTATATATTGTCCTCCACTCGAAAAGATGGTCGTGCTGCAGCATATAACCGACCTCGTTGTTTACTTTTTCAACCTTGCTTCCGTTTAACAGCACCTCTCCGGAGGTTGGCTTTAAAATGCCGGCTATTATGGACAGGATAGTGGTTTTGCCGCAGCCGCTCGGACCTACGATAGCGACGAATTCGCCCTTGTCTACGTCGAAGGACAGATTGTCGATAGCTTTGGTCTCATCGGTTTTCGTGTAGTAGGTCATTGAAATGTTTTTCAGTGAAAGCGTTGCGCTCAAGTTGCTCTACCTCCGCAAAAAGTCCACATAACATTATATTTGTTTTTTGCTCCGGAGTGTGCACCTGCATGCAGGGTTACTTGCCGATTTTGTCCGCAATGCTGTTGTCGATAACCTTGGAAAACTCTATTCTGGCGGTCAGCTCTCCGGCGTTCTGCATGATATCCTGCATGCGGTTGAAGCTGTCCTCAGTCATGGAAGGATGCGCCATCCACGTGTCGTTTGCCCTGTAGTTGCCGAGAGCGGATGCGATTGTCGCCTTGTCGGAGCCTTCGAAGTAGGGCAGGAGCAGCTCTGCAACCGTGTTGTTGTCGTGGCTCAAAAGGTATTGAGTGGCGCGATAAATGCAGTCGAGGAATGTTTCGAGCTTTTTGGTGTTTTTGCTTATATATTCCTGAGTGGCAACGAAGCATGTGTAGGGGACCTCGCCGCTTTCGGCGCCGATAGATTCGACGATGAAGCCGTTGCCTTCCTTTTCCAGCTCGGACGCTGTAGGCTCGAACAGCGCGACGTAGTCGCCCGTGCCGCTGACAAAGGAGGGACCTGTCAGCGCGAAAGGCACGTCATAGTTCATGGTTATGTTTTCGCCGTCCCTGTAGCCGTGCTGATTGAGAACGTACTGAAGCGTCATCGCGGGCATACCGCCGCGCCTGCCCATTATGATTTCCTTGCCCGCGAGATTTGTCCAGTCGAAATTGGGCTCGAATTCCCTGCCGACGAGAAAGCTGCCGTCGCGCTTGGTCAGCTGACCGAACACGACGGGATAGTCCTGCCGTCCCTGCTGATAAACATACAAAACGGTTTCCGGTCCCAGTAGCGCTATGTCCGCCGCGCCCGTGACGACCGCAGTCATGCTAAGGTCGGAGCCTTGACCGTTTATCAGCTCTATTTCATAACCCGCGTCCTCGAAATAACCCAGCGCCATTGCGAGGTATTGCGGAGCGTAAAAAATAGAGTGAGTGACTTCGTTTATGGTTATCTTGTTGTCGTCGTCGGGCTTGCAAGCGGAAAGCGGCAGCGCGACGAGAATCAACGCCAGAACCACGAGAAAAATTTTTTTCATTAAAACCTCCTGAAATTTTAATTTTTAGGCAATAACATTTTATTCTCTATGAAAAATTACTGTGAATCGGTAGCAAAACGCCGCCGGAATATGGTATAATCCTTTTCAATACGGAGACAAAGATTGTATGGACATGGAAAAGGTTTACGAGCCGCAGAAATTTGAATCGGAAATATATGCGCATTGGCTTGAAAAAGGGTATTTCACGCCGAAAATCGACAAAAATAAAAAGCCCTTTACCATAGTCATACCCCCTCCCAACATAACCGGTCAGCTGCACATGGGGCACGCGCTGGACAATGCCGTTCAGGATTGCCTGATTCGCTACAAGCGAATGCAGGGCTACTGCGCGCTTTGGCTGCCCGGCACCGACCACGCGTCCATTGCCACCGAGCTGAAAATAGTGGAGCAGCTCAAAAAAGAGGGCAGGGACAAGCATGACGTCGGCAGAGAAAAATTTCTGGAGCTGGCTTGGGCATGGAAGGAAAAATACGGCGGTCGCATAGTCGAACAATTGAAGCGTCTGGGCAGCAGCTGCGACTGGACGCGCGAGGCGTTTACGCTTGACGAAAAGCGTAGCAAAGCCGTGCGTCACGTTTTCAAAAAACTTTACGACAAGGGCTTGATTTATCAGGGCGACAGGATAATAAACTGGTGTCCCGAGTGCGGCACTGCGCTCTCGGACGCCGAAGTGGATTACTCGGAGCATAAATCGCATTTGTGGCATTTCAAATATTTCACCGACGACGGCAGAAGCATTACCTTTGCCACTACGCGTCCCGAAACCATGCTCGGAGACACGGCGGTCGCCGTAAACCCCGACGACGAGCGTTATGCCGATTTCGTGGGGCACACCGTTACCGTTCCGTTTGTCAACCGCACAATTCCCATTGTCGCCGACAGCTACGTCGAAAAGGATTTCGGCACGGGCGTTGTGAAAATCACTCCCGCCCACGACCCCAACGACTTCGAGGTGGGGCTCAGGCACAACCTCGAGATTGTGCGCGTGATGAACGACGACGGCACCATGAACGAGAGAGCGGGCAGTTTGTTCGAGGGACTTTCCCGCGAGGAAGCCCGCAAAAAGGTTGTCGCCGAAATGGACAAGCTGGGTCAGCTTGTAAAAATCGAGGACTACGCGCACAATGTCGGAGAGTGCTACCGCTGCAAAACGACGGTGGAGCCCGTCGTCAGCAAGCAGTGGTTTGTGAAAATGAAGCCGCTTGCCGAAAGAGCGGTCAAAAGCGTGAGAGAGGGCGAGGTTAAATTCGTGCCCGCGCGTTTTGAAAAGGTTTATTTCAACTGGATGGAAAACATAAGGGATTGGTGCATTTCGCGCCAGCTCTGGTGGGGACACCGCATACCGGTTTGGTATTGCGACGACTGCAAAGAGACAATCTGCGAGGAGGAAGCGCCCGAATTTTGTGCGCACTGCGGCAGCAGAAAGCTGCGTCAAGAGGAGGACGTCCTGGATACCTGGTTTTCTTCGGCGTTGTGGCCTTTCTCAACGCTGGGCTGGCCGGACTTGACTGAGGATTTGAAGTTTTTCTTTCCTACAGACGTGTTGGTTACGGCTTACGACATTATTTTCTTCTGGGTTGCGCGCATGATTTTTTCGTCGCTGGAGCACATGGACATGCCGCCGTTCAGGGACGTGTTGATACACGGCATCGTGCGCGACAAGGACGGACGGAAAATGTCCAAGTCTCTTGGCAACGGCGTGGACCCGCTGGAATTTATCGACGCATACGGCGCGGATACGCTGCGCTTTTCGCTGCTCAACGGCGTTGCCAGCGGCGGAGATATACGTTTTTCCGACGACAAGGTCAAGAGCACGCGCAACTTTATGAACAAAATCTGGAACGCGTCGCGTTTCGTGCTGATGAACATCGAAGGAACGGAGCTTCGGGACGTTTCGCGGTGCTCACTGTCTCTTGCCGACAAATGGATACTCACGCGGCTCAACCGCGTTGTAAAAGAAGTCAACGAGAATTTTGACAAATACGAGCTGGGAATTGCGTCGGGTATTATTTACGACTTTGTGTGGAGCGAGTTCTGCGATTGGTACATCGAATTTACCAAGCCCGTCTTAAGCGGCGACGACGCGGAAGCAAAAACAGCTGCGGCGTCTGTTCTGAACTATTGTCTCGACGCGATTTTGAAGCTGCTGCATCCTTTCGTGCCTTTTATTACGGAACAGATATACAAGAGCATGCCCGTTCACTCCGAAACGATTATGCTGGAAAGCTATCCCGTTTGGAAAGAGTCGCTGGAATTCCCACGTGAAGCCGAGCTTACGGAAAAGGTCAAGGAGCTTGTCGCAAAGCTGAGAAACCTCCGCGCCGAGATGGGAGTTCCTCCGTCTAAAAAAATACGTCTGTTTGTCAAAACGTCAGACGAAGGGGTGAAAACGACGGGACTTTTCATCCAGCGTCTCACCAATGCCGAAAGCGTGAATTTCGTCGACGCCTTCGACGAGTCTCAGAAAACCGTTTCCGCTATTTGCGCGGCGGGCGAGGTGCGTGTGCCGCTGGGAGACCTTGTAGACACCGAAAAGGAGCTTTCGAGGCTGAAAAAGGAAATCGAAAACGCCGATTCGGAGATAAGCCGAGTGAAAGGAAAGCTTTCCAATCAGGGCTTTCTTGCAAAAGCGCCCGCGCAGCTTGTCGAGGCGGAAAAGCGCAAGCTCGCGGAATTCGAGGAGCTGAAGGTCAAGCTGCTTGCCCGTCTGGAGGATTTGAAAGATTGATAATTCGGTTTGAAGGGAGCTTTAAGGCTCCCTTTTGTCGTATAAAAAGGTAACTTTTTTTCCATAATTGACATATCCTTCTAAAAAGGCGAAGATTTTTTGATGCGAAAAAAAATTTCGTATGTCGCCTGACGGAAAAAAAGGGGAAAGTGCTTTATGCAGCTTTGCACGTTGAAAAAAGACAGAGAAATAAAAGCCTTGCTGCACTGCGCGGACAATCAGCTGGACGCTATGGGCTACACCGAACACAGCTTCAGACACGTATCCATAGTTTGCCAGAGGGTGGAAAAGATTCTTGCCGCGGTGGGCTGCGACGAAAAGGAAATCGAAATAGGCAAAATAGCCGGTTTTTTGCACGATTTGGGGAATTGCGTAAACCGAAAGGATCACGCTCACAGCGGAGCGATACTGGCATACACTCTGCTGGTAAAAAAGGGCATGAGCTATGCCGACGCCGCGCGCGTAATGGAGGCGATAGGAAATCACGACGAAGAAACGGGACAGGTGGCAAGCAAGCTGTCTGCGGCATTGATTCTTGCGGACAAGTCGGACGTTCACCGCACGCGGGTAAGAAAGCTCAAAATAAGTCAGGACGGGCTGGTGGACAAGGACGACATACACGACAGAGTTAATTACGCGGTTGTCATGAGCGACATATCCATTGACACCGACGCCAAGCAGATAAAATTTCTGTTCCAGATAGACACGGGTATATGCACGGCTATGGACTACTTTGAAATTTTTCTCGACCGCATGAAAATGTGCAAGAAAGCTGCGGAATATCTGGGATTTGAGTTTATGCTTGAAATCAACGACTATCGTCTGGCTTGAAGGCTGCGAAACGGATAAAACGTGCAAAGGGCAGTCGTGACGGCCGGTTTAACGGAGGAAAAATTAAAATTTTTAAAAACAAAAACAGGATTTTTAATATAAAACCCTGTTTTTTTTTACGTTTGATTTGCTCACAGACCGACGTAGATTTTTCCGAGAATTGCGACGGCAATCCCGCAGTAAATCATAAGAGAAACGGCGTCCACGATAGTGGTAATAAACGGACTTGCCACAACTGCCGGGTCAAGGCGGCATTTTTTCGCAAGCAGAGGCAGCGTACAGCCTATGATTTTTGCAATGATGACGGTTAAGAACATTGTCAAACAAACGACTCCCGCAATCAGAAAACCGTTTTCGACAGCGTACAGCTTGTCGATAAGCATGAGCTTTCCGAAGCATACGACGGACAGCGTCAGTCCCAACAGCAGCGAAACGCGCAGTTCTTTCCAGATAACTCGCGGAGTATCCTTGAACTGCACCTCTCCCAGCGCTATGCCGCGAATGACGGTGACGGAAGCCTGACTTCCCGCATTGCCGCCCGTGTCCATGAGCATGGGTATGCATCCGGTCAGGATAATGCCTATTATCGGCATGTTGAGCGTTTCCTCGTTTGCGTTGATTATAAGTCCGGTGAACGTGGCGGAAATCATGAGTATCAAAAGCCACGGCACGCGGTTGAGCCATATTTTCCACACGCTTGTTTTAAGATAAGGCTTGTCGTTGGGCGTGATGGCAGCCATAATTTCGAAGTCTTCGGTCGCCTCGTCGTCGATGACGTCCAGCATGTCGTCGATGGTGATTATGCCCACGATTCTGTTTTCGCCGTCAACTACCGGAAGGGAAATGAGGTCGTACTTTCTGATTGTGTGCGACGCTTCTTCCTGCGGTGTGTGCGTGTTTACGGAAACTATGCTGGTGGTCATGATGTCATCCACAACCGTTTCAGGCTGAGCGAGCAGCAAATCCTTAATGGATACGACGCCCACGAGCTTTCTTGTCGTATCGGTGACGTAGCAGACGTTTATCGTTTCCTTGAATTCGCCGATTTTTCTTATACGCTGCAATGCCTGTTCTATGGTCATGCCTTCCCTTAAGTCGAGATACTCCGGAGTCATGATTGAGCCGGCGCTCTTGTCGGGATAGTCGAGAAATTTGTTTATAAGCTCGCGTTTTTCAGGCTTGGCTGATCTGAGAATTTTTTTGACCACGTTTGCAGGCATCGCTTCTATGATGTCTACGGTGTCGTCTATGAAAAGCTCGTTGACGATAGAGGTGATTTCCTTGTCGGAGATTGCCTCTATGATTTCCTGCTGCTTTTCGGCGGACACATAAGAAAACACCTCCGCCGCTGCGTCTGTTTTGAGCAGTCTGAAAATTATCAGCAGATTGTCGCTGTCTACTTCTTCCAGAAAATTGGCTATATCGACGGAGTTTGCCTCGTCGAGGATTTCGGTCACGAGAGAAAACTTTTTTTCCGCGATAAGCTCTATGATTTTTTCCATGCAAAGTTTTCCTCCTTTTTCTATTTTGTCGTTTGTGAAGGATTTTTCGATTTATTATAGCACAAACTTTCTTGCGAGTATACTTAAAAACGGCAAAAGTGCAAGAAAGCAGCCGCAAAAACAATTTATGCGTTTCGGGGAAACTTTTGTTAATATTTGTCGGCGCGTCCCCAAAAAACAAGAATATATATCTATGTTGCTTTCATTTGTTGAAAAATTCGGTTGTTTGTGGTATAATCTACAATACGGTAAAATGAATTATGAAGAAACCATCGGACAATACGTTTGCATATATATCCAGAAATTTTTTCTTTCTGCTTCCGATAGTTGTGATTCCCGTAGTTTTGCTTTTGATTTTTCAACGCGAAACGGGGGCTTTCGACTTGCTTACGGAAATGGCAAAAACAACGGCGCAATCCGGCTCTGTCGGATTTTCCGACTTTTTTTCCGATTTGTATGCAAAAGTTTCGTTGATAAATTTCGACAAATTCTCCGACTGGAACGTGAGCAAGGTATGGTTCTGGCTGCTGACTGCCATTGTGGTAATGTTCGCCTTTTCTCTCACGGTGGCGCAGATAGAAAGGCACATGAGGCTGGGCGTCAAGGAGCACTTCAAGTGGATTTCCATGATGAAATCGGGAGCATACAACGCTTTTTTGTATTCCTTGATTATGCTTGTGTTTTACGAGCTGTGCATGGTGGCGCTGAGCAGTTTTATTTTGCTTAATTCGAGGCTGCTCAACGGCTGGTGGGCTTTCGGCTTGTCCGTTTTCGCGACCTTGGCTATTTACGCGGTGTTTGTCATAGGATTTTGTTTTCTGCTGCTGACCGTGCCTTCCATGATTTGCGACGGCTATCGTTTCGGCTTTGCGGCAAGCTATTCCATACACCTCGTAGCGCAGCATTTCAGACGGTTCGTAGGCATTTTCGTTCTGACTGCCGTCGTGTCGGTGCTTTTGCTGCAGCTGTTTAAGCTGGCATTGATGCTGTTGAGCAACAACGTCACCATTCGCATACTTCTTTATGTAGTCCGCGCTTTGAATTATTTGTGGTGGCTTTTGTTCGTGCCTACGTATGCGATGAGAAATTATATTGATTATACCGAAGCAGCGAGAAAAGATTTGAAAACTCTGATTTTCGACTGACGGGAGGGCTTTGATGCACAGCAAAAAAATTATTAAACTCGCCGCTGTCAACTGGGCGGTGTTTCTCAAGGGCTTTTTGTTTCAGATTTTTACCGTCGGACTTATTGTGGCGGTTTTTTCTCTGATAGTTTCCGATTTTATCAGAGCGGTCAGCGGCGCCGTATTAGAGGCGGGCATACTCGAAGCCTTTTCGGGCGTGATAGACGGAATTTTCGATTTGTTCAACGGAGAAATTTCCGGAGCCGCGCTGGGTGAAGCAATAGAAAGGTTTATCGGTGCGATAAGGGATTTTTTCGAGCTTGTTCCCGACTTTGCAAGCAATCTCGCGCTTTCGGTCGCGCTTTTTGTGGTTGCGACTACGCTGCTTTACTTTTTGTCAGGCATGACCGATTTGCCTTCGTTTTATTGCCTGAACAAATTCATGTCCACAAACAACAGCGGTTTTTATACCTGGTCTTATTTCCGTCAGTTCGTAAATTCTCTGTGGTACAACCTCCTGCGTATGGTGGCGGGGGTGATTGTCGACACGGTGATTGTGGCGGCGGTGCTTGGCAGTGCGTTGTTATTTTTCGTCAATATCGGGATTGCAGGCGCAGTTATAGCAATTCTTTTTGCATTGGTGCTTTGTGCGATAAGAGTAAATATTTTCGCTTTCTGGCTTCCGTGCAGGCTGGTTACGGGCATGAAAATCACAAAAGCGTTCAAGGAAGGGTTGAAAACCCTGCTGGACGGTTTCTGGTCGCTGTTTCTGAACAACCTGATAATAATCGTCGTCTGCGCCGCAGTATGCTTTGCGCTGGTGTTTTTGTTGAACAACATTATACTTGCGCTCTGCCTGTGCTTCGTGGTAGTTTATATTTCGACTTATTTTCTCAACTGCAGCGCGTTGGTGCATTATTACGAAAACATAGGCAAGCCTTATTTTACCAAAAAGGTCAATATCGGTTTAAGCGACCAAGCTTGAGCCGTTCAGCGGAGAACGAAATGGGATTGGAATTGAATGCGCAGCAGCAGGCTGCGGCAAATTGTCTCGACGGAGCGGTTCTGGTGCTCGCGGGAGCGGGCAGCGGAAAAACAAGAGTCCTTACCGAAAGAATAGCCAACCTTGTGGATGCGGGAATAAATCCTTATTCTATTCTGGCGATTACCTTTACCAACAAGGCTGCAAACGAAATGCGCGAAAGGCTTTATGCGCGCACGTCCCAGGCGGGCAGAATGACGATAAGCACCATACACAGCATGTGCGCGCTTATTTTGCGGATGGACGGCGAACAGCTGGGATACCGCCGCAATTTTTCTATATATTCGGACAACGATTCGGAAAGGGTTTTGAAAAGACTGTTCAAGGAGCTGGGCTTTGACGACGAAAAATTGTTGAAGCGCGCTCCTTATCATATTTCCGCCTGCAAAAACTACGGTATGTCCCCCGAGGAGTACGAAAAGGATTATCTTGCAGCCGCAGACGACGGTGAAAATCTGTTTAAGATAATAAAAGAATACAACAAAAGGCTTTTCGAGTCCAACGCTATGGATTTCGACGATTTGCTTTACAATGTGTACAGGCTTTTTAAAGAACATGCCGAAACGCTGGAAAAATATCAGAGACGTTATTCTTATATCAGCATAGACGAATTTCAGGACACCAACAGGGTGCAGTATGAAATTTTCAAAATGCTGGCGGCGTCGCACGGAAACATTTTCGTAGTCGGAGACGACGACCAATCCATTTACGGCTGGCGCGGAGCGGACGCGAACAACCTGCTCAAGTTCAAAAACGATTTTCCCGATGCGAAAATTTTCAAGCTGGAGCAGAATTATCGCTCGACCAAAAAAATTCTGGACGCCGCAAATAAGATTATTTCGCTCAATGAAAACCGTTTTGAAAAGACGCTTTGGACTCAAAACGAGGAGGGCGTGCGGGTGGAAACCTACACCGCTTACAGCGAAAACGAGGAGGCGGCTTATGTCGTGCAGCAGATAAGCAATCTGGTCGCTTTCGGAAAATATACTTATTCCGACTTCGCCGTTCTCATGCGGATAAACGCGCTGAGCAGAGTTTTCGAGCAGGAGTTTTTGAAATACGGCATTCCCTTCAAGGTTTTCGGGGGCTTCAAATTTTTTGAAAGAAAGGAAATAAAGGACACCGCCGCTTATTTGAGAATTCTGGACAACGAGAGCGACGACGAGGCGCTGTACAGGATTATCAACACGCCGAGACGAGGCATCGGCGACACGACGGTTGAGCGGTTGAAACGGTTTGCTGCGGTCAACAATATAAGCATGCTGGAGGCGTTGCGAAACGCGGACTCCGCCGCGGACATAAGCGGCGCAACCAAAATCAAGCTCAAGGAGTTCTGCGGTCTGCTCGACGAGCTCAAGCGCATGAGCGAGGAAATGCCGTTGGACAAATTTGTGCGCAGCATGGTCGAGTTCACTCATTTGCGCGCCTGCGAGGAAAAAACGGAGGCGGAAATCAATCGGGTGCTAAACATCGACGAATTCGTTTCCGCAGTGGAGGAGTTTTGCTCAGACAATCCGCAGGCGGGTATTTCGGACTTTTTGCAGTCGGTGAGCCTGCAGTCCGACCTTGACAAGCTTAACGCTTCGGACAACTGCGTGAGTCTGGCTACGGTTCACGCCGCAAAGGGGCTTGAGTTCAAGGTTGTTTTCGTAATAGGGCTTGAGGACGGGATTTTTCCCATAAGCCGCGCGATGTTCGAAGCCGACGAAATGGCTGAGGAGCGCCGGCTTATGTACGTAGCCGTCACGCGCGCCTGCGGCAGACTCTATCTTACAAGGGCGAGAAGCAGGTTTTTGAACGGGTCGCGCAAGGAGACCTTTCCTTCGAGATTTTTGCGCGAGGTGGAGGACTTTGTCCGTCCGGAAAAGACTGAGGAGCGCAAATCCGACGAGGCAAACGGCTACATATTGAAGAGACACGGCGCAGCGCCTCAAAGAACGCCGCTTACCGGAGAGCAGATAGAAAAATTCAAAGCGGGCATGAAGGTCATGCACAAAATTTACGGCAAAGGAATTATTCTTGCGGTAAAGGACGGAAACGCGGAAGTGGCTTTCGACGCGGTGGGCAAAAAGACGCTTTCTCTTAAAATAGCGCCGCTGGAGATTTTATGACGGACAAACCCGAAAACGCAAATGCCTTTCACGGGGAAATGAGGGAAATCGTCGACACCCTCAACACGTGGGCATGGGAGTATTATATTCTGGACGAGCCGTCCGTTTCAGACGAAAAATACGACGCCTTGTACGACAGACTGCTGCGGCTTGAAAAAACGACGGGAGTGACCTTGGAGGACTCTCCCACGCGTCGCGTAGGCGGAGAGCCGTTAAAGGCGTTCAGCCGTTACGAGCATTTGAAAAGACTTTATTCTTTGGACAAGGCGCAGACCTTCGGAGAGCTCGAGGAGTGGGTGAACAAAATCCAAGCTGCATACGGACCCATTCTTTTTACCGTCGAGCTGAAGTACGACGGACTTACCGTCAACGCCACTTACGAAAACGGAAAATTCGTGAGAGCTGCCACGCGCGGCAACGGCATAGTGGGCGAGGACGTGACCGAGCAGGTACGGACAATCAGGTCTCTGCCTCTTTCCATAGATTTCAAGGGAAAGGCGGAATTTCAGGGCGAAGGCATAATGCGGCTTTCCTCGCTTAAAAAATATAACGAACAAAATCCCGACGAGCCTTTGAAAAACGCGCGCAACGGCGCTGCCGGCGCGATACGAAATCTCGACCCGTCGGTGACTGCTTCAAGGCGGCTGGACGTCGTTTTTTATTCCGCGGGATACGGCGGGGAAAGCATCGCGTCTTCTCAGACCGAGCTGGTGGATTTTTTCAAGTCCAACGGCTTTGTCACCAATCACGTTTTTGAAAAGGCGTCGAGCTTTGACGAAATCAGAAAAATAATCGAAAGAATAGACTCCGAAAGAGATAGCTACGATTTTCTTATCGACGGCGCGGTAGTCAAGGTGAACGATTTCGCCCTGCGTGAAAAAATGGGTTACACAGACAAATTTCCGCGTTGGGCGATAGCTTTCAAATTCAAAGCGGAGGAAGTGATTACCCGACTGCTCGACGTGGACTGGCAGGTTGGGCGCACGGGAAAAATCACTCCGCTTGCGCTGCTTTCTCCTGTGGAGCTGTGCGGCGCGACGATAAAACGAGCCACTCTCAACAATGCAGGAGACATAGAGCGCAAGGGCTTGTGCGTGGGCTGCGACGTGTTTGTAAGGCGCAGCAACGACGTTATTCCCGAAGTGCTGGGCGTTGCGGAAATTTTTGCCGACAGCAAGCCGGTGAAAAAGGCCGATATATGCCCGTCATGCGGCGCGCTTCTTGTGGAAAAGGGCGCCAATCTTTTTTGTCCCAACCGTCTCGACTGTCCCAAGCAGGTAGAGGGCAGGCTGACGCATTTTTGCAGCAAAAACGGCTTTGACATCGAGGGAATAAGAGACAAAACCGCAAAGCAGTTTATGGAGCTGGGCGTGCGTTCTCCAGCCGATTTGTTTTCGCTCGACGAGGAAAAAATCAAAACCTTGGACAAGTTCAAGGACAAAAAGGCGTCCAAGCTTGTCGAAGCGATAAGAAACAGCAAAAAAGTAAAGCTTGCCAATTTTATTTTCGCGCTGGGTATCGACAACGTGGGTATTGTCACGGCAAAGGAGCTTGCCGAAAGGTTCGGCAGCGTAGACGCGCTGCGCAGGGCTTCGGCAGAGGAGCTTGTGCAAATAGACGACGTCGGAGAAGTCGTAGCCTTGAGCATAACCGAATGGTTTGCCGACCCTTTCAACCTTTCGCTTATAGACAGGCTTCGGGCGGAGGGCATTGACCCGCGTTTTGAAGCAAAAACCGCGTCGGGCGCATTTTCGGGCAAACGCGTGGTGCTTACAGGCTCTCTGGAAAGATTTACCCGAAGTCAGGCGGCGCGTCTCATTGAGGAAAGGGGCGGAGAAATTTCTTCCTCAGTTACGTCTACGGTAAATCTCGTCGTCGTCGGTGCGGATGCCGGCTCGAAGCTGGAAAAAGCCGAAAAGCTCGGGTTGGAAATCATAGACGAAAACAAATTTATCGATATGCTTCAAAGCGATTGAAATATGCGCAGAAAATGTGTTATAATACAATTTAGCGTTCAGACGGAGGTTTTTTAAATTTGAATTACGACGAACTGTCGCTTTGCGGCGCGGCTGCCGCAATCAGACGCGGAGAAATAAGCGCGTCGGAGCTTAATCGGCATTGTCTGGACATAGCTAAAAAGACGTCCGACCTCAACGCCTTCGTTGTCATAGACGAGGAATACGTTTTGAGGCAGGCGTCGGCAATCGACGAAAAAATCAGACGCGGCGAACAAGTCGGACGTATAGCCGGCGTGCCTATCGGCGTCAAGGACAATATGTCTACGGAGGTTTTGCCCACCTCCTGCGCGTCGAAATCGCTCGAAGCCAACACCATTGAACGCAAAGACTGCGGCGCGGTGAAAAAGCTGCGCGCCGGCGGAGCGGTGGTTTTCGGCAAAACAAATATGGACGAATTCGCAATGGGCTTTTCCGGGACAAACACGGCATACGGAGAGGTTTCCAATCCGTTCCGCAGGGAATACAGCGCGGGCGGCAGCAGCAGCGGAAGCGCGGCTGCGGTCGCGGCGGGAAGCGTCTTGGGCGCTCTCGGTTCGGACACGGGAGGCTCAATCAGACAGCCTGCGGCAAACTGCGGAGTGTGCGGCTTGAAGCCCACATTCAACTCCGTGTCGAGGGAGGGCATGTTTCCGCTTTCGGAAACCTTGGATCACGTGGGGTGTCTTACGCGCACGGCTTTTGACAACGCTCTGCTGTTTTCCGTACTCGGCGAAAAAAATCGCAGCTTTGAAGATTGCTTTAAAAAGGGCGCCGAAAGGGGCTTGAAAATAGCTTTTCTGGACGATTTCGGCAACGCCTTTGCGGACGAAGACGTTTTGAGGCTCTATTTTGACTCTGTGGCGGCGTTTAGACAAGCCGGAATAAGTGTCGAGGGCTTGAGTTTTTCTTTTTCAAAGGACATTGCCGAGACTTACACGGTGCTTTGCAGCACCGAAGCGGTAAAAAGCTTCCGTGATTTCAACAGACTTCATCCTTTGAGCATAGTGCTTGAAAAATGCGGCAAAGAGGTCAACAAGCGGATAAGCTACGGTCTCAAAATTCTTAACAGTACCGACCGCGCTCCGCTGGAAAAGGCGGCTAGAGTCAGAGCGGAGGTCAACGAATTTATCGACAGAGTTTTCGAGGGCTGCGACGTTATTCTGAGTCCCACAACGCTGCTTGCCGCGCAGAGAAAGGACGCGGAGGTGGACAACGAAAAGGGCTTTACCTCCGATTTGTTTTCCATTGTCTGCAATCTTACCGGCATACCCGCCCTTAGCGTGCCATGCGGCAGGGATTCGAGAGGACTACCCGTAGGGCTTATGATTATGGCAAGACGCGGCAGAGAGGATGATATTTACCGTGCGGCGGGATTTTATCTCGGCGAGCAGCGGGACGGAGAAAATACATAATGAAAAGCATGACGGGTTACGGCAGAGCCTCCGCCGAAAAAGAGGGGCGCAAAATCGTCATTGAGCTAAAGGCGGTAAACCACAGGTTTCTCGATTTGGGCTTCAAGCTGCCCAGAGCCTTTGCGGCTTTCGAGGACAAGATAAGAAAGCTGATTTCCTCCCGTGTTTTTAGGGGACATGTCGACGTGTTTCTGACTTACGCGGACAACGGCTTGAGACCAAAACGCGTTGACGCGGATTTGCAGCTTGCAAAGGGCATTCTGGATTGCTCCGAGCTTTTGCGCAGAGAGTTTGACCTGGTAAATGATTTTCAGCTCAATTCTCTTATGAAAACTCCGGACGTTGTCACTGTGTCTTTCGATGACGACGACCCCGAAATTCTCGATGCTTTGGTGACGCAGGCTGTGAGCGAGGCTTTGGAAAGGCTTGACGAAATGCGCGCGGCGGAAGGAATGAAGCTGGCTTCGGACATGAGCTTGCGCTTGGACGAAATAGAAAGCACTCTTGCGTCGATAAAGGAACGCGCCCCCGAAGTGGCTGCGGAATACAGAAAAAAGCTTACGGAAAGGATAAGAGACGTTCTCAAAAACTCGGTTGAGGTGGACGAGGCAAGATTGCTCAACGAAACGGCGTTTTTTGCGGACAAAAGCAACATCGATGAAGAAATCGAGCGTCTTTCAAGCCATATCGCGCAGGCGCGAAAAATCATGGCTCAGGACGGAGAGTGCGGCAAAAAGCTGGATTTTCTCATTCAGGAGTTCAACAGGGAGTCAAATACCATTTGCTCCAAAAGCAACGACATAAGGCTCACCGACTTCGGACTCAAGCTCAAAAACGAGATTGAAAAGCTCAGAGAGCAGGTTCAGAACATTGAATGAGGTTTTGACGCAAATGAACACCGAGCAAAACGGGCGCCTTTTTGTCATTTCCGGTCCCAGCGGCGCGGGAAAGGGCACTGTGTGCGCCAGGATAAGAGAGCTTCTGCCTCATGCAGTGTTTTCCGTCTCGGCGACAACGAGACTTCCGCGCGACGGAGAAAAAGACGGGGAGCATTATTTTTTCGTGTCGGAGAGCCGTTTTCAAAGCATGATTGCAGAGGGAGAGCTGCTCGAATTCGACAGGCATTTCGGAAATTTTTACGGCACGCCCAAAAAATTCGTGACGGACAGGCTGAATGAGGGAAAGGACGTCATTTTGGAAATAGACGTGGCAGGCGCGTTGCAGGTCAAAAAAAATTATCCGGACTGCCGCTTGATTTTTCTTGCGCCGCCCAGCATAGAAGAGCTTAAAATGCGCCTTAAAAAACGAAATTCCGAGTCGGAAGAACAGATTGCAGAAAGACTTGCGCGCGTCGAAAAGGAAACGGCGAATCTGAAAAGCTACGATTACGTGGTGATAAACGACGAGCTGGACAAAGCCGTTGAAGAAATCCTTGCAATATTCGGCGACAAGCGCAGATAAAAAGACAAATTCACGGGTTTACCGTACAGAAAATATAAGGAGAAATTTTTTATGATTACAAGACCTCCGATTGACGAAGTGGCACAGAAGGCCGGCAACAAATACCTGCTTTGCACGATTGTGGCAAAGCGCGCTAAAGAGCTCAACATCATGCAGAATCAGGATGAAATCGCGACCAACGTCAAAACGATTTCTTATGCCGCCGAGGAGCTGGACGAGGGCAAAATAAAAGTAGTCAAGGATTGATTATGCTGAAAGGAAAGACAGTCGTCGTAGGCGTTTGCGGCGGTATAGCCGCCTACAAGACCTGCGAGGTTGTGAGCAGATTGAGAAAGCTCGGCGCAGACGTGCATGTGATTATGACAAAGCACGCCGCGGAGTTTGTGCGTCCGCTCACCTTTGAGACTTTATCCAACAATCCGTGCGTTTCCGATATGTTCCGCCGCGAGACCGAGTGGGAGGTGGAGCATATTTCGCTTGCAAAAAAAGCCGATTTATTCGTGGTTGCGCCGGCAACCGCCAATTTTGTGGGGAAGTATGCCAACGGAATTGCCGACGACATGCTTACCACGACGGTTATGGCGACAAGGGCGCCCGTGCTGATTGCGCCGTCCATGAACGAGGGTATGCTCACTTCGCGCGGTTTCGAGCGAAATCTTGCAACGCTCAGACAGTGGGGAGTTTTCGTTGCGGACGGAGAAAGCGGTTTTCTTGCCTGCGGCGACAACGGCAAAGGACGCATGGCTGAGCCGCAGGCGATTGCAGACGCGGTTTGTAAGCTGCTTTGCGAAAAAAGAGATTATGAGGGCAAGCGCGTACTCGTCACTGCGGGCGCGACTATCGAAAAACTGGATTCGGTCAGATTTATCACCAATTTTTCGTCGGGCAAAATGGGATGCGAGCTTGCGCGCGCAGCGGCGCGCAGAGGCGCGTCGGTCACGCTTATTCTCGCAAGGCACACTGCCGAAGTGCCGCAAAATCTTGCAGAGGTGATAAACGTCGAAACAACCGAGCAGATGTATCGGGAGGTTTTGAAAAGAGTGCCGGACTGCGACGCGGTTGTCAAAGCAGCGGCTCCGTGCGACTACGCGCCTGAAAGCTTCAGCCCGACCAAAATCAAATCGGAAACGCTGACCGTCAATTTCAAAAAAAATCCCGATATTGCTGCGGCGGTCGGAAAAATCAAGGGCAGCGCCGCTTTGTGCGTGTTTGCCGCGGAGACGAACGACTTAATCAAAAACGCCTCCGCAAAGCTCAAAGCCAAAAATGCCGACATGATTGTGGCAAACGACGTGCTCAAAGAGGGAGCGGGTTTTGACAAGGATACCAATATAATTACGGTCATAGATTCGCAGGGCGTGACGGATTATCCTTTGATGAGCAAGGCGCAAGCCGCTGACGTAATTCTGGACAGGCTGAGGCAATTCGTCAAATGAATTTCGGACGCGCCGGCGAAATGCTTACGTCGTGCTTGATTTATACGGAGGCAGTTAAGTGATTTACGAGGTCATAGTAGATATTTCCAATTCTCAGGTGGACAGAGTTTTCGACTATCTGGGGGAGGGATACGAAACGGGCTGCCGAGTCGAGGTGCCTTTCGGAGGCAAGCGTGTCGAGGGGTTTATCGTAGGTCAAAAAGACTCAAGTCAGGTCGACGAAAGCAAAATCAAGGAAATTCTGCGTCCGCTGGACGATTTTTGCGCTTTGAGCGAGGAACAGCTTCGTCTGTGCGAATTTATGCGGCAAAGGTATCATTTGCGGCAGATTGACGCATTGAGGCTGTGTATCCCCGCGCAGATGCGCAACGGCAGAGTGAAGCCGCTGCTTAAAACGGAAATGACTCTTGTCGAGGGCATTGACGCCGACGCCCTTGCGGCAAGTCTCAAAGCGAGCGCTTTCAGGCAGAAAGAGATTGTTTTGAGACTTAAAAAGGAAAAAGCCGTTCTGTCCGAAATCCTCAACAGGGAATACGGCGCGGCGGCTTTGAACGCGCTGAAGAAAAAGGGCGTAGTCGTTTCCCGCGAAGTGACGGTCAGGCGCACGCCTTATCGAGGTCTGGAAACGTCGGCGAAAACGCATGTGCCGACGCCCGACCAGCAAAACGCCGTCGACCGCATAGAAGCCTCAAGCGGAACTTATCTTCTGCACGGCGTGACGGGAAGCGGCAAAACTGAGGTTTATATGCGCGTCATCGAGGACGCGGTGAAAAGCGGCAAAACGGCGATTATGCTTGTGCCGGAAATTTCCCTTACGCCAAACGTAATGCGTCTTTTCAGAAACCGCTTCAAGGACAATGTCGCACTTTTGCACAGCGGCTTGTCTGCGGGAGAGCGTTTTGACGAGTGGCTGCGGTTGAAAACGGGTGAGGCAAAAATAGCCGTAGGCGCGCGCAGCGCCATTTTCGCGCCGTTGGCAAATCTCGGCGTGATAATCATTGACGAGGAGCACGACGGCAGTTATTTTTCCGAATCGAATCCCAGATACGACACGCAGGAGGTTGCCGAGTTCAGGCGGGGCTACAACGACTGCGCGTTGGTGCTGGGGAGCGCCACGCCGTCGCTTAAAACTTATTACAACGCTTCCTGCGGCAAAATAAATTTAATAGAACTGAAAAACAGGATAAACAACCGTCCGCTGCCCGAGGTTGAAATCGTAGACATGGCGGCGGAAATAAGAGCCGGCAACAAGGAGCTGTTTTCAAGACAGCTCAAGGAGGAGCTCAAACGGACGGTTGAGGAGGGACACCAGGCGATTTTGTTTCTCAACCGCAGGGGCTACAGCTCGTTTGTCATGTGCTCAAAATGCGGTTATGTTGCAAAGTGCCCCAACTGCGACGTGAGCCTGACTTATCACAGAGACGAGGACGTGCTCAAGTGTCACTACTGCGGCAAAATGTTCAGGCTTTTCAAAACCTGTCCCGCCTGCAAAAGCACGTTTATCAGGCAGGGACGCGTGGGCGACCAGCAGGTGGTGGAGTATATACGCGGCTTTTTGCCCGACGCAAAGGTGCTGCGCATGGACGCGGACACCACGCAGGGAAAGGACAGTCACAGGAAAATTCTGGAGGCTTTCGGCAACGGCGAAGCGCAGATTCTCGTGGGTACGCAGATGATTGCAAAGGGGCACGATTTTCCGCGCGTGACGTTGGTGGGGATTCTCGAAGGCGACCAAAGTCTGTATTACTCCGACTATATGGCGGCGGAAAAGACCTTTCAGTTGCTCACTCAGGTGGCGGGCAGAAGCGGAAGGGACTCCGCGGCGGGCAAGGTCGTTTTGCAGACATACAATCCGAGACATTATTGCCTGCGTCTTGCGGCAAGTCAGGATTACATAAGCTTTTTTAAGCGTGAAATAGGCTTGAGAGAAGCTGCCGGCTTTCCTCCCTTTGCTCAGGTGGTTAGAATTTTGTATACGGACGAGGACGGCGAAAAGTGCATACGGCTTTTGAACCGTCATTTCAGCGAAATAGAGCGCTTGAAAAACGAGTTCGGCGAAAGCTTTCTGTTTTTGCAGAAAATGCGCTGCCCCGTTAAAAGAATAGACAAAAAATACAGATTTCAGATTCTCATGAGACTGTCCGCCGACAAAGCGGATGAAATCATGCGCAGGGTTTACGAAATCTGCGACAAAAACGAAGAAAAGGTTACGGTTTTTGCGGAGGTCAATCCGCAGAACATGAGTTGAGTCAAGGTGATTTTATGGCATTGAGAAAGATTTTGATGGAAGGCGACCCGCTGCTCAGAAAAAAATGCAGAACGGTGGAAAAGTTCGACGAGAGACTTGCCGCTCTGTTCGACGATTTGAGGGAAACCTTGTCCGCCGTAGAGGGCTTGGGGCTTGCGGCGCCGCAGGTGGGCGTTTTGAAGCGCGCCGCGCTTATTGTATACGACGACAAAGCTTTTGAAATCGTCAATCCCGAAATTCTTGAAACGCGAGGAGAGTGCGTGGACGACGAGGGATGTCTGAGCGTGGGAGACAGGCGCGGGCTGGTGCGCCGTCCGCAGTATATAAAATTAAAATACTTCGACAGAAACGGAAATGAAATGCTGCTCGAAGCGGAGGACTATTTCGCAAGGGTGTTTTTTCATGAAATCGACCACCTGGACGGAATTCTTTTTACGGACAAGCTGGTGGAGCCTGAAGCCGGGCACACTCAGTCCGCAAGAAAGAGCAAAAGGAGCAAAAGCGATTGATGAAAGTTGCGTTTTTCGGCACTCCGGATTTTGCCGTAAGCTCCTTGAGAATGCTTCTCGATACGGGCAGAGACGTTGTTGCCGTAGTGTGCCAGCCGGACAAGGCGGGCAATCGCGGCAAAGTCAAATGCTGCCCCGTCAAGAGCTTCGCGGAGGAAAAAGGCTTGAGGGTGCTGCAGTTTGACAGCGTCAGCCGCGAGGGCACGGATATTTTGCGTTCTCTTAAGCCCGACGTTATCGTAACGTGCGCTTTCGGGCAAATGCTTAGCGAGGAGATATTGAAGCTCGCGCCGCACGGCGTGATAAACGTGCACGGTTCGCTGCTGCCCGCTTACAGAGGGGCTTCGCCCGTGCAGAGCGCGCTGATAAACGGCGAAAAAACGACGGGCGTGACCATTATGCGCACCGTCAAAAGGATGGACGCGGGAGACGTGCTTTTGCGCGAGGAGGTCGAAATAGGGGAGGACGAAAATTTCGGTCAGCTTTTTCAAAGGCTGTCGGAGGTAGGGGCGCGCGTTTTGGACAAGGCGCTCACGCTTTTGGAAAACGGACGCGCGGTATTTGTCCCGCAGGACGAAAGCAAGGCTACCTACTGCAAAAAAATAACCAAAGAGACTGAAAAAATAGATTTTTCCAAATCCGCGTCCGAAATCCGCAATTTAATACGAGGCTTGAGTCCCTCGCCCGGCGCTTACGCGTTGTTAAAAGGACAAAGACTCAAAATACTTGCCGCAAAAATTCGCGGCGACATGGAAACGGACGGACGATACGGCGCGATTTCGCAGCGCGACGGAGCCGTATTCGTCAGATGCGGCGACGGAGCCGTTTTGGAGCTGATTGAGGTTCAGCCCGAAAACGGCAAAAAAATGGATATAAAAAGCTTCTGCAACGGCCGCAGAACAGACGGGTGCGTGTTTGAATGAAGGAAGCATTTCTGACGACTTACAGGTGTCTCGACTCCGTTTTCAGAAAAAGGGCGTTTTCGGGAAAGGAGCTCAACGACGCGCTTAAAAATTGCGCCGAAAAAGACAGACCTCTTGTCACCAAGCTGTTTTACGGAACGCTTGACCTTAGCATAAAGTACGATTATGTTCTGTCGCTTTATGCAAAAAAAATCAAGCCTTCGGTAGCGACGGCGCTCAAAATGGGACTTTGCGCCTTTGAAACGCTGAATATTCCGCAGGCTGCGGCGGTCAACGAAACCGTCGCATTGACAAAAAATCTGGGAAAGGGCGGAGCGTCGGGCTTTGTAAACGCGGTCATGCGGCGTGCCGTCGACGACCTGAGCGAGGGCAGAATAGATTTCGGCAGCGACGGGCTCGAAGCGGCGGCGCTGAAAAACGGCTTTCCGCTGTGGGCGGCGCGTTTGATTGAAAAGGATTTCGGCTCGGAAACTGCAAAAAAATTCGTTTCGCATAGAGACGAGGAGAGCCGGGGACACGTAAGGTACAATCCTTTCCGTACAAGTATACGAGCTTTTGAAGATTTGCTGGAAAGCAAAGGAATTTGCTTTAAGCGCGGACCGTTTCAAGGCGGCTATTACGTCAAGGGCAGGTTGAGGGGCGTGCCTGACGATTTGTATACCTTTCAGAGTGTGGGGTCGATGGCTGTCGCTTTTGCGTGCGCGGCAACAAATGCTGAAAAATTTCTCGATTTGTGCGCCGCGCCGGGAGGGAAATCGGTTTTGTTTGCTCAGCTTAGACCGCAGTCGGAAGTGGTTTCCTGCGACGTTTTGCCGCACAGGGTGGAATTGATTAAAAAATACGCCGACCGAATGGGTACGGAAAACGTATCGGCTTTGCAAAACGACGCCGCCTTGTTCAATCCGCGATTTGAAAACGCTTTCGACTGCGTTTTGTGCGACGTGCCGTGCAGCGGCTTCGGAGTTCTTTCTTCCAAGCCGGACATAAAGCTGTTTAAAAAAGAGAGCGATTTGGACGAGCTGAGCGCGCTGCAGGGCGGAATACTGCGCACAGCGGCAAGATACGTCAAGGCGGGAGGCTCTTTGATTTACTCCACGTGCACGGTGTTCAAAAAAGAAAACGACGACGCGGTGGGCAGATTTTTGCTTGAAAACAAAAATTTCGTTGCGGAAGAAATCAGACTTCCGTTTGATTTTTCAACCGAAAAAGAAAAATTCGTGCGATTTTTGCCGTTCAGAGACGGCATAGACGGCTTTTTTATCGCCCGCTTAAAAAGACTCGGATAAATTTATGAAGGAATTGTTGGCAAATCTGAATGTAGGGGAAATACAGTCGGCTTTGAATCTGCCTGCTTTCAAGGCAAGGCAGATTTTCAGGTGGCTTGCCAAATGCTGCGATTTTTCCGAGATGAGCGACCAGCAAAAGTCGTTGAGGGAGGAGCTTTCAAGCAGATACGACGCGCAGGGCGTCCGTATCGTCAAGAGGCTGATTTCCAAGGATGGCACGGAAAAATTTCTTTTCGGCTTGAACGACGGCAGCTTGGTGGAAGGCGTCCTCATGGGCTACAAATACGGAAACACTCTCTGCGTTTCGACGCAGGTCGGGTGCCGTATGGGCTGCGCCTTTTGCGCAAGCACGCTGAACGGGCTTGTCAGAAATCTGTCCGCCGGCGAAATGTACGGCGAGGTTGCGGCTGTCAACCGCCTCGAGGGCGGAGGCTTGGGGGATGAGCGCGCCGTGACAAACGTGGTGCTTATGGGCAGCGGAGAGCCGTTGGACAACTATGAAAACGTCGTCGCCTTTCTGCGGCTGTTGAACTCACCCGACGGACTTAACATATCTTACAGAAACATTTCTCTGTCGACCTGCGGGCTTGTTCCGCAGATGAAAAGGCTTGCCGACGAGGGACCCGCGATAAATCTTACCGTTTCGCTGCACTCGGCTTTTCAGCACAAGCGCGTGAAGCTTATGCCTGTCTCGAAAAAATATCCCTTGTTAGCCGTCGTCGAAGCGGCAAAATATTATTTTGAAAAAACAGGCAGACGCGTATATTTTGAATATACTCTCGTCGACGGCGTAAACGATACGGACGAGGACGCCGCCGAGCTTGCGTCGCTTTTAAAGGGATTTTCGGCGCATGTAAATCTTATCAGACTCAATCCCGTAAAAGAAAGGCGGCTTAAGGGCACGAGCGACGCCGCGGCGGCTTCTTTTGCAGCCAAGTTAGAGAGCAGAGGACTCTCCGCGACCTTAAGACGCAGAATGGGCGCGGATATAAACGGCGCGTGCGGACAACTCAGGCAGCGATATATGGAGGAAAACGGACTTGAAAACGGGTAAGGTCGTCAAAAGCGTCGGCGGAGTTTTCCACGTGTTTTCCGAAGGGAAAAAGCTGCGTTTGTTTTCCCGCAAAAAAATCAGGCTGTCCGACGAAGTGCTTGTGGGCGACAACGTGGTTTTCGACGAAAAGCAAAGGACGATAGAAAAAGTTTTGCCCCGAACCAACCGCCTGTCGAGACCGCCCGTCGCAAACGTGGACTGCGCGCTTGTGTTTGTCGCGCAAAGTCCCGAGCCCGACCTTCTGCTTGCGGACAAAATTCTGTTAAGCTGCTTCAAACAGGGAATTCAGCCGTTGATAGTTTTAAACAAACGGGATATTTCCGACGCGGATTTTTGCAGCCGCATAACGGAAAATTATGCCGCAGCCGCAACGGTTTTTTGCATAAGCGCGCTGACGGGCGACGGTGTGGAGGCTTTGAAAAGCAGTATTTCGGGTAAAACCGTCTGCTTTGCCGGGCAGTCGGCGGTGGGAAAAACGACTCTGCTCAATCTTCTGGCGGGGGAAAAAATGCCAACCGACGGCTTGTCGGAAAAAATTTCGCGCGGGAAAAACACGACGAGACACAGCGAAATTTTCTGCGCGGGACAAAATTCCTTTTTGATTGATACACCCGGCTTTTCGCTGCTGGATACGGAGGATATCAAGGCGTATGAATTGACTCTGTATTATCCCGAATTTGCCGAGCCGTCAGAAAAATGCCGTTTCAATATGTGCACGCACACAGCCGAGCCTGACTGCGCAGTCAAAAGCGCGGTTCATAAAGGGCTTTTAAACCGCGAAAGATATGAAAGATATCGCGTTATTTTCGACCTGCTGAAAAAGGCGGAAGAAAATCGCTTTTGAAAATACGGAGAAAAAAATGAAAACAGTTATTTCGCCATCTATACTTTCCGCAGATTTTGCCGATATGGGAAACGCGGTCAGACGGCTTGAGCAATGCGGCGCAGATTGGGTGCATTGCGACGTCATGGACGGAGTGTTTGTTCCCAATATCACCTTCGGACAAAAAATGGTTTCGGATATTTCGGCTCTGACCGACCTCGTGACCGACGTCCATCTCATGATAACCCGCCCCGAGAGATACGTAAAGGAGTTTGTAAAGTGCGGCGCAGACCTTGTGACTATTCACGCGGAGGCAACTGACGACGTGGCGGAAGCTCTCAGGTTGATAAGAAAAGAGGGTGCAAAGGCCGGGCTTGCCTTGAAACCGAACACTCCCTTGAGCGTCGCGGAGCCGTTTTTGCACATGATTGACATGCTTCTTATTATGAGCGTGGAGCCGGGCTTTGGGGGGCAGAGCTTTATGCCGTGCGCGTTGGACAAGCTGCGCGAGGCAAAAAGGCTTATCGGCGGCAGACAGATAAGATTGCAGGTGGACGGCGGCATTTCCGAAGCAAACGCGCGCTCCGTAGTGGAGGCGGGAGCAGACAGTCTTGTTGCGGGCAGCGCGGTGTTTAAAGCCCGCGACATGGCGGCAACCATAAAAAATTTGCGCTGCGAGTAGCAATTGCTTTTCGCACGGCATATAATGTAATAATTCCATAAAGGGGGTTGTTATGAGAATTTGCTGTTTCAAATTGCCTAAGTTTCTTTGCCCGCTGTTCAGATTGTTATTCGGGAAAAAGGTCGTGAGATAACGAAAATCCGCATAAAACGAATTATTATATCAGACATAGTATTTTTAAAAACCAAAAAAACGGCTTCAAAAGCCGTTTTTTTGTTTTATTTTATTTTGTTTTGACTGTCAGGTGGTCGTTTTCCGCGTCTACGACAAGCGTGGAGTTGGGTTTTATTTCTCCGCCGAGCATTGTGCGCGCGAGCAAAGTTTCCACCTTGCTTTGCAGATATCTTTTGAGAGGTCTCGCTCCGTAAACGGGGTCGTAGCCGTGCTCGATGATAAAATCTTTTGCGCGGTCTGTGACGGAGAGCTTGAGCTGTCTTTCCGAAAGGCGTTGTGACAGAGAGGAAATAAGAATATCTATTATTCCCGTTATGTTTTCCTTTGTCAGCGGCTTGTAGAAAATGATTTCGTCAAGCCTGTTCAAAAACTCCGGACGGAATTCGGTTTTGAGAAGCTTTTCCACCTCGACTCGCGCTTCTTCTTTGATTTCACCAGTCTTTTCATCTATGCCCTCAAGAATATAAGAGGAGCCCAGATTGGAGGTAAGAATCAAAATAGTGTTTTTGAAGTCCACCGTGCGTCCCTGAGAGTCGGTAATTCTGCCGTCGTCGAGAACCTGAAGCAGAATATTGAAAACGTCGGGGTGAGCCTTTTCTATTTCGTCGAACAGCACTACGGAGTAGGGCTTTCTTCTGACGGCTTCGGTCAACTGACCGCCTTCCTCGTAGCCTACATATCCCGGAGGCGCGCCGACGAGACGAGAAACGGAAAACTTTTCCATATATTCCGACATGTCTATTCTAATCAGGTTGTGCTCGTCGTCGAACAGACACTCCGCAAGCGCTTTGGCAAGCTCGGTTTTGCCTACGCCCGTAGGTCCTAAAAACATGAAAGAGCCGATAGGGCGGTTGGGGTCGGCAATTCCCGCGCGCGACCGCATAATTGCTTCGCTGACCTTTGTCACCGCTTCATCCTGACCTATGACCCGCTTGTGCAGTATGTCGTCAAGATGTAGAATTTTTTCTCTTTCGCCTTCCATCAGCTTGGAAAGGGGGATCCCCGTCCAGCGGGATACGACCTTTGCTATTTCTTCATCCGTCACGGTGTCGCGCAGCAGAGTGGCGTGCTTGCTTTCGCTGTTTTGCTGAGCCTCTGAAAGTTTTTTGTTCAGTTCCGGCAGCTTGCTGTAACGAAGCTTGGCTGCCTGCTCATAATCCGCCCTGCGTTGAGCGGCTTCGATTTCGGCGTTTGTCTTTTCTATTTCCGCTTTGATGTCCGAAACGGCGTTTATGCTCTTTTTTTCGTTTTCCCATTGCGCCTTCATGGCGCGGAATTTTTCTCTCAGGTCGGCAAGCTCTTTCTGAATATCCGACAGTCTGTTTTGAGACAGCTCGTCCTTTTCCTTTTTGAGAGCCGTTTCCTCGATTTCCAGCTGCATGATTCGCCTTGAAATTTCATCCATTTCCTGGGGCATGGAGTCTATTTCCGTTCTTATCATTGCACACGCCTCGTCCACCAGATCGATTGCCTTGTCAGGAAGAAAACGGTCGGTTATATAGCGGTTGGATAGGGTGGCGGCAGCTATAAGCGCCTGGTCGTGAATAGTCACGCCGTGAAAGATTTCATAACGCTCTTTCAAGCCGCGCAGAATGGATACGGTGTCCTCCACGTTGGGCTCGTCGATCATAACGGGCTGAAAGCGCCGTTCCAGCGCCGCGTCCTTTTCAATATATTTGCGGTACTCGTCAAGCGTGGTCGCACCTATGCAGTGCAGCTCTCCGCGCGCCAAAAGGGGCTTCAAGAGGTTGCCCGCGTCCATTGCCCCGTCGCTTTTGCCTGCGCCGACAATGGTGTGCAGCTCGTCGATAAACAGAATAATTCTGCCCTCGCTCTTCTTGATTTCGTTGAGCACTGCCTTCAAGCGCTCCTCGAACTCTCCGCGAAACTTCGCGCCGGCAATCAGCGAACCCATGTCCAGCGCGAAGATGGTCTTGTCCTTGAGCCCTTCGGGAACGTCGCCTCTGACTATGCGCAATGCCAGACCTTCCGCAATGGCGGTTTTGCCTACGCCCGGCTCGCCTATGAGCACGGGATTGTTTTTGGTTTTGCGGGAAAGTATTCTTATTACGTTTCTGATTTCTCCGTCCCGCCCGATAACGGGGTCCAGCTTGTTGGAGCGCGCGCGTTCCACAAGGTCGAAGCCGTACTTGTTGAGCGCGTCGTAGGTTGTTTCGGGGTTGTCGCTTGTTATTCTGTCCGTTTTCACTTTTTTAAGCTCCTTTAAAAACGCCTCTTTGGTGACGCCGTGCGCGCGCAGCATGTCCTTCAAGGCGCCGTCGGCATAATCGAAAATGCACAGCATTATGTGCTCTACGGAGACGTAATCATCCTTCATGCCTGCCGCAAGCTTTTCGGCGGCAGTTAGAATTTTGTCTGTCAGAGGGCTTACGTAAACCTTGTCCGGCTCTCTGCCGCTGCCCGAAACCGCGGGCAGCTTTCTTATTATCGTGTCCGTTTCGGCAAGCAGTGCGTCGGGATTTTTGCCCATTTTGCGGAAAAGGCTGTTTACCAATCCGTCGTCGCTGTCAAGCAGGGCATAAAAAAGGTGCTCGGGCAGGATTTGTATGTTCTGATTTTCTATTGCTATATTCTGAGCGGCTTGGATTGCCTCCAAAGCCCTTTGAGTGAGTTTTTGCGCGTTCATAATTTACCTCCTTTAAATAAGACGTCGACCGCTGTTGAGATAGGCGAGATAGTCGTTTTCCAAAGCGGCAGTGTTCATATAAGCTCCTGACAAGTGCTTTTTTAACATACCGTCAAAAGCCTTGATATAATCGGAAATGGCATTGGCGTAGTCGTCCGCGTCGTAGCTCGCGTTTTTAGGAAGCGAAAGACTTCGTGTAAAGCGCGTTTCGTCAAGCGTATAGGTCAGAGAGTTTTCGGGGAAAAGCTTGGCGATATACGTCTCCTCAAGCCTTGCCCAAAGCCTGAAAAACTCCGTCAATGCGACCAGCAGCTCGGGCGACTGCGTGCGGAAATTTACCTTAAGCTGTCCCACGTTGCGGTCGGGCGTGCGAAACAGCTCGACTTCATATCGCAAAGTGGGGCGGTAGCGGTAAACCAGCGAGCTTTTTACCGACAGAGTGTTGTCGTGCAGCTCGTGCGCGGCAGTGAGTCCCGTTTCGTCGAACAGGCTTTCAATGCTTTTGAATATGTCGGTGATATGCCTGTCCGGCGTCACAAGAGAAAGATAATCGGCAAGTATTTCATTGACCAGCTTGGAGCGGTTAGTGTTTTGCTCCTGCGCAAGTCTGTCGATAGCTTCCACAACCTGCTCCGCCAGCATAAGGCTGTACATTGATTTTTTCATTTTTACCTCCGATTTGCATAAATTATAGCACGTACGAAAAATTTTGCAAGCATTTTTATATAAATTTATTTACAAATTTTAAATCTTTATTCGTCTTCGACTGTAAAAATAACTTGACACGGTATTTTTTTTAAATTAAAATAATTTCTGCTTGAGAGGTTGAAAATGAATATAGAAAAAGGACTTAAAAACACGGAGGAATTTGCCGTCACCGACAATCTCACCGCCGCAAGTTTGGGCAGCGGTCTTTTGCCGGTGCTTTCTACGCCTGCGATGATTGCTTTTATGGAGGGCGTCTGCCAGCATTGCCTTCAGCCTTATCTCGACGATGGTTACGGAACGGTCGGCGTGGAGGTAAACGTCAGGCATTTGTCCGCGACTCCTGTAGGCATGCGCGTGAAAGCGGAGTGCGAGCTGATTTCCTCCGAAGGCAATATGTACACGTTTGAGGTCAGGGCTTTCGACGAAGCATGTCTGATAGGCGAGGGCACGCACAAGCGGTGCATCATCAACGACGAAAAGTTTATGAAAAAAACCTTGTCGAAGCTGGAAAAAAAATAAGAGCGGCGTCTTTTTAAATCACAGAAACAAAAATCCGGCGAACCAGCCGGATTTTTGTTTCAATCGCTTTCGGTATAAATTATGTTTTTGTTCAATTCCTTCAGGCAATCGGAAAACGCTCCGAAGCTTTCGGGAGATATATTTATTTGAGTGACGGCAGGCTCTTCCGACTCCCGCTTGGACAAAATGAAAAGTCTGTTGCTTTTTTTGTCCAGCACAATCTGCCTTACGTTTTGCGTAAGTATTTTTCCGCCCAAAACGTCGAAAAAAAGTATTCTCAGTCGAATTTTACTTGCGTCTGCCGCATAGCTTACGTTTAAGGCGGCAATCATAAACACTACAAGCAAAACGGAAAAAACGAGCGTTGTATATTCCAGCCAGAGAGAGGATGGCTTTAGCCCGAACAGGTTGAACAACCGCGACAAGGTAAAGAATATCATAACAGTCCACACGGCAAGCACAATCCATGCCGCGATTTTGAATTTTTTGGGCAAAACGTATCTGAAGCGTTTCATAATATTTCTCCGCGCACATTTTATCATATATCTGCGTGTAATGCAATTTAATTTGTATTCTTAAACGGTTTGTGGTATAATATTCTCAATCGGTATTTATTATGGACAAAAACCTCGAATTGAGACGGCTTTATCAGCAAAGCTTCGATGATTCGGAAGCTTTCGTAGATTATTTTTTCGGGAGCATGACTTCACCCGAAAAGGTAGTCAGCTTAAGCCGCGACGGAAGGACGGTTTCCGCACTGCATTTGCTGGATAGAACAATGTTTTTGAGAGGCGGACTGTTCGACATGCCCTTTGTGGTCGCTGCGGCGACGGTAAAGGAGCTTCGGGGAATGCGTCTTTTGGAGACGGTTATGCGCTCGGCGTTTGAAAAGCTTTACTCTCAGGGCAAAGCCTTCGTCGCGCTTTATCCGTTCAGCCATGCGTACTATCGAAAATACGGCTTTGTGACTTATACAAGAATTTCGCGTAAAACGATAAAATACGAGAGAGACGGGGAAACGGAAATTTTGCCCTGTACCTCAAAGGAAATGCTGAAAATATACAATCGCTTTTGCGCGGGCAAGCACGGATATATCGTAAGACAGACCGAAACCTACGACGAGCTGTTGAAAAGGTGGGCGGTGGACAAGCTGGTTTCCTTTACGGTAAAAAAAGCCAAACGGGAGGCTTACGTCGTTTTTTCGCCTTTTTCGGACGAGGTCGAGGAGGCGTGCGGCGACATAGAGCTGCTTGACGGCGCGGAGGAGCTGGACGGAAAAATTTGTCCCGATTTCGACGGAACTATCGAGGAGTACGCTATGGCGAGGCTGGTCGACGTCAAGGGCGCGCTGGAGGGCATACGTTACGACGCCGACGGGGAGTTTGCCTTTTTTTTGAAGGATAGCTTTTTCCCGAAAAACGAGGGGGCGTATATGCTGAGAGTTTCAGGCGGTCGCGGCATGCTGGAAAAAATTTCCGCCGACGCAAAGCTTCTGTGCGTGAGCATCGAACAGCTTACGCTGTGGATTTTCGGACAGGGGGGCTTGGATTGCCCGCTGCTTGCACGCAAAAAGACCTTTTGCATTGACAAATATTAAATTTTTTCAGAGGTTTTATGAGAATTATTGCAGGAAAATGCAAGGGGCGCAAGCTGGACGCGCCCCCGACGGATATGCGTCCGACTCTGGACAGGACAAAAGAGACTCTTTTCAATATTTTACAGCTGAAGGTTCCCGACGCCGCCGTGCTGGATTTGTTTGCCGGCAGCGGTTCTTTGGGGTTGGAGGCGTTCAGCCGCGGAGCCGCCAAGGTCGTGTTTGTCGACGTCGACAGACGCGCGGCGGAAACGGTGAAAAGCAATTGCAAAAAGGTAGGCTGCGAGGCAGTGGTTTTGACTGCGCATTTCGAAAGCGCATTGGCACAGCTTAAAGAAAAGTTCGATTTGATTTTTATCGACCCGCCTTACAAGCTTAATTTTTATTATCGCGCGTTGAAGACTCTTTGCGATTTCGACAGACTCAACGACGGAGCCGTTGCGGTGTGCGAGCACAGCTCGGAGGACAAGCTGCCCGAGAAAGTAGGCGGATTTTTGAAATACAGGGAGAAGAAAATGGGCAAATGTCAGTTCAGCTTTTATCGTTTTGAAAGCGGACTGCAAAGTCTGACGGAAGACGGAGAGCAACGGGATAGGGAGGATTAAAATGAAAGCAGTGTTTATGGGCTCTTTTCAGCCGGTTACAAACGGACACGTCGATATAATTACGCGGGCGTCCCGTCTTTGCGACGAGGTTTTCGCGGTGGTGGGGTATAACCCCGAAAAACCGCTGCTTGTGCCCGTCAGCGCGCGGGAGCGTTGGCTCAGGCAGGCGGTTAGTCATCTTGCCAATGTCCGGGTTGAAAGCTTTGCCGGCGCTTTGGCGGATTTTTGCGTGCAGGTAGGGGCGGACTGCATTATCAAATCGGTGAGGAACGCTTCCGATTATGTTTATGAAGCGGACATGGCATACTTCAACAAACGGCTGTGCGGAATAGAAACCTTGCTTCTTCCCGCAGACGAAAAATATATTCATTTGTCCTCCGGCTTTGTGAGAGAGTTGATAAAATGCAAAAAAGACGTTTCTTTGTACGTTCCGCAGGGGTTGGCAAAAGAAATTTCAGAGGCGTTCAAATAAAATGCTGACGGTTTTACGTTCCGTTCCTACCGGACGGGAGCTTTGCGACGCGCTTCCGTTGTCCGACGCCGCAAAAAAAGCAAAAGCGGAAAATGATTTTATACTCAAGGAAATTATTTCGGGAAAAGACAAAAGAAAGCTGGTTGTATGCGGACCTTGCTCAGCGGACAATCCGCAGGCGGCTACGGAATACTGCGTCCGACTCAAAAGCGTCGCCGACAAGGTAAAAGACAGGCTTTTTTTGACGCCGAGACTTTATATTGCAAAAGCGAGAACGCGCGGCGAGGATTATCAGGGACTGCTGCTGGATTTGAAGGAGGGCGGCTCTCTGTCCGACAATGTGCTTTTGTGCCGCAGGATGTTTACGGAAGTTTTGGAGCAAACCGGACTTCCGATTGCCGACGAGCTGCTTTTTGCCGAGCAGACCGAGCTTTTCGGCGACCTTGTTTCCTATTATTTTATCGGCGCGCGGCAGTGCGACAGTCCTTTTTTCAGAGGGCTGGCGTCGGGGCTGGACGTAGCTGTTGGCGTGAAAAACAACTTGGCGGGCAATCTCGAATTGCTTGCGTATTCGCTTCGGGCTATTGCAATGGAACGCCGATTTTTTTCCGGAGGGCGCGAGGTGGTGTCCGGCGGCGCGCTGTGTCACGGCGTGCTGAGAGGCTTTTCCGATTGCGACAACGTCATGCACGCGAACAACGACGATGCTTCCGTAAAAAAGTTTTCACGCATATTGAAAGAAAACAAGCTGAACGAATTTATTATGATTGACTGCAGTCATGCCAACAGCGGCAAAAATTTCCGTCTGCAAAGGCAGAACGCGGTGAGCGCTTTAAAAAATCCTCTGTGCGGAGGCATTATGCTGGAAAGCTATCTCGAAGAAGGACGGTGCGACGGGGGTCGTTTCGGCTGCTCCAGAACCGACTCCTGTATGGGGTGGAAGCAGACGGAGGAGCTTTTGTTCGAATTGTACCGATTGATATGAAAATTTTCACGGCGCGGTTGTCAAATCTGCGCCGCTTTTTTATCTCGATTGCAGGAAAAAACGATTTATATTTATTGCAAACGCAAGGATAAAGTATTATAATTTATCGGTTAAAACAAATTGCCGCTTTTTGCCGAAAAAAAGGCAGTGAGCGGTTAATGTTGAGGTTTGCAGATGAACACCGATTTGACTGTCGGAAAGCCTTGGAAAGTGCTTTTGAAATATATATTGCCTTTGTTCGGCAGCGCCGTTTTTCAGCAGCTGTATGTTTTGGCGGACACTATCATTGCGGGACGCTTTGCCGGTCAGACGGCATTGACCGCGATAGGCGCCTCCAACGCGATAGTAAACATACTTATGGCTGTGTCTTTCGGCGCAAACGCCGGCTGTGCAGTGCTTGTTTCAAGATATTTCGGCGCAAAGGAATACGGAAAAACCAAAACCACGATTTTCACCGCGCTCATATCTTTTGCCGTTTTGAGCGTTTTGCTGGCTGTTGCGGGAGTTTCCACGTGCCGGCTTATTCTGACTGCACTGAAAACGCCTCCGGAAGCTCTCGAAGAAAGCATAACCTATCTGAATATATATTATTTCGGGCTGCCGTTTCTTATGCTTTACAATCTCGGTACGGGTATTTTTTCCGCGCTGGGCGACAGCAGAACGCCTTTCATATTTCTTGTGATTTCTTCAATCAGCAATATCGTGCTTGACTATTTCATGGTTCAGAAGTGGGGCGTGGCAGGCGTAGCATGGGCTACCTTTATCGCGCAGGGAGCGGCGTGCGTGCTGACAATGATATTTGTCTTTTTGAGGGCGTTCAGGTTTGAGTCGGACGAAAGCAAAAAGATATATTCGTTTGGTCTGCTCAAGCTTTTGCTGCTGCTTTCGCTTCCCGTTATTTTGCAGAACAGCTTCGTTTCCGTAGGAAATCTTATTTTGCAGGTGCGGATAAACGAGCTGGCTCAGCTAAACGGAATAGGCATAACCTCCGGCTTCACTGCAGGCAGCAAGCTTGTCGTATTCTGCACGACTTGCATGTGCACGTGCGCGAATGGCTTGACTAACTTTGTGTCGCAAAATTACGGTGCGCACAAATTCAGACGAATAAAACGCGGTTTTTTATCTTCGGTTGTTATATCCTCCGTGCTCACCTCGGTTTTCGTAATAGCATGTCTCGTCTTTACCGAGCCGCTCATAAGTCTTTTTATGGCGCCGGGCGAGGATATCAGGCTCGCAATGGATTCGGGTATGCAATATATACGCATAGTTGCGCCTTTCTATCTGGTGGTCAATGTGAAAATAAACGCCGACGCGGCAGTGCGCGGCTGCAACGGCAACGTGGGCTTTATGGTAAGCACCTTTTCCGACTTGATTTTGAGAGTCGGTTTCGTGTTTATTCTTACGCCCTCAATGGGCTTTGCCGGAGTGGGCTGGGCTTGGGCTATCGGCTGGGTGCTCGGCACCGTAATCGCCGTGTTTTTCTACGCGTTTACCAAATGTCTGCGCAAGGATTATATCAAGAAGTACGATGTAGAGGAAAATCCGCCTGTTGACTTGGAAAGCACCTGCACCGCAGCTTGATACTTTTTTGCGGAGTCGGAAAAATCCCGTAGCGTTTGACTTTTTGCGTGCCTCGATTTATTTCCGTTTTTTCCCGCCCCTAAAAGGGACGGGATTTTTGCTTTAAACACCTCGCTCGATTTTCAAAAGGTCGCAGGCTGACACGTCAAGCTTTCGGGCAAGTTTTGAAAAGCTTAAGGTGTCGGGCAAGCGTTTGCCCTTAAGCCAACTGTTGAAGGTGGGAAATTCTTTCAGCAAGCCGTGTTTTTTCAGAACAAAAAATTTCGTCGGACGGGCTTTGACCAACCGTTTTAAATTGTAAGCAAAAAAATTTATGTCCAGCTTTGTGTCGTCTGCTTCCCGAAAGTCGGACAGTCCGAGAAGAAAATCTGCCGAGCAATTTAAGCTTTCGGCAATTTTTATTACGGTGCGCATAGAGGGGATGTAAGCGGGCGAGCTTTTGAGCCTGCGCAATATATCGTCGAAAGAGTTGTCTCCTGACAAAAGCTTTTCTTCCTCTAAGAGGCTTGTTATTCTGTTTTTGATTTTCATGTTGTTTATCTCCTTTTATTTTTTTTTGAGTTTCCGCTCGTTTTTTAGTTTAGACTATTAAAGACAGATGTTTATAGGTTTTTTAAATAATTTTTCTTAATACTGGAAAATTTTTTTGAACTAAGACAAAATAGATTTTTTTGCAATCAAATAGTTTACAAGCCTGATTTTTTGTGGTATTATTTTACGGTAAAAATTTGCCGAAGTGGTGGAATGGCAGACGCGACGGACTCAAAATCCGTTGTTGGCAACAACGTGCGGGTTCAAGTCCCGCCTTCGGCACCAGGTCAGCCAAGCGCGCCAAAAAGCTCGTTTGGTTTTTTATTGCCTTTGGCAATGCAAAACCATAGTTATATTATTTTACAAGGTTTGAAATGGCAAATAAAAAATGCTTTGCATATCTGTATGCGGCAGCGTTTCCGTTTGCGGCGGAGGACAAAATGATATCATTCGCTCCGCGCGCGGAGGAAATAAGTGCGTGCTCCAACGAGTTTTTGCGTAAACAAAAGTTTTATGTTTGGAAGCTTTTAGAGTTTGCGACAGTTGACGCTTTGGGGCTTAAGCTCGATTTGCTGAATTTAAAAAGGGACAAAAACGGCAAATGGCATTCGGACAAGTGCTGTTTTTCATTGACGCACAGCAAAAACGTCGTTGCCGTCGCTCTGTCCGACAATCCTATAGGAGTGGATGCGGAAAGAGTTGACAGTCAAAGGTTTGACGCTGCGCTTGAAAACAGGATAGCGACGCAAGCGGAAAAGACGATGTTCGGGGATAGATTTGCGCACGCGGAGAGAGTTTGCGCTTTGTGGACCAGAAAGGAAAGCATGTTTAAGCGCGAAGGGGAAAAAGTCTTTCGTCCTTGTGTTGCCGACGCTTGTTTCTCAGGCTGCCGAAGCTTTTTTCTTAAAGGCTCAAATGATGAATTTATTTTGTCCGCTGCGGGGGATAGTATGTCGCAGGCAATTTTGTTTTCACCCTTTGAAAATGTAGTTTGGGGCGAAGAAATAAAATAAATGCAGGAAGTCTCCTGCATTTTTTGTTAATTTATAAGCTTGAACCGCCAAAGAAAGCAATAATGAAACCCCCGTGTGCACAGTCTAATTGCTTAAATACTATGCGTGAAAAAATATTCGATACCGCGCCGGACATTAAAAGAATACTTTTCAGACGTGAAATAAGCTTTTAATTTTTTGGGGGTACATTTGGGGTACGGTTTTTTGATGAACAATTTAATTACCAAATAAGGCATTTTTAGAGCGTTTTTTTGTATTTTTTCAACAAAAAAAGGGCAAAACTAACCGTTTCACCCCAAATTTTTGGTCGAGGCGACGGGACTTGCAAGGAGCGACAGCGACGGAGCAGCGAGGGTAAAACCCGAGCGTCACAGAATTCACCCTCCTGTCGGTGAAACGCCGCCAAACAGCCCCGAAGCGAAGGTTGGCTTTTTGGGGCTTGAAAAGCAACAAAAAAGCCAAACAAGCAAAAAGGGCTTGCCGGAGGGGCCCCCGAAAGCCGAGCTTTCGGGGAGAGGAGAAACCGACATAAAAACAACATAGAGCGGCAAAAGCCGCTCTATGTTGAAAAAAGTCGAGTTGAGAAGAAAATATCACCGAAAAAGGTGAAAGCAAGCCGAAGCGTGACGAGCGCGTTTACAAGCGAGCAGCGGAGGTGCAGCGTACCTTTTTCGGGAAAGGAGACGTAGAGGAATGAGCGAGTCGGCAACTTATAAGAAGTTGCCGCAAGAGAAATGCAGCTTGCGTCGACGTGGTCGAGGCGACGGGACTTGCAAGGAGCGACTGCGACGGAGCAGCGAGGGTAAAACCCGAGCGTCACAGAATTCACCCTCCTGTCGGTGAAACGCCGCCAAACAGCCCCGAAGCGAAGGTTGGCTTTTTGGGGCTTGAAAAGCAACAAAAAAGCCAAACAAGCAAAAAGGGCTTGCGGAGGGGCCCCCGAAAGCCGAGCTTTCGGGGAGAGGAGAAACCGACATAAAACAACAGAGAGCGGCAAAAGCCGCTCTCTGTTGAAAAAAGTCGAGTTTCGACGATGTGGTCGAGGCGACGGGACTTGAACCCACGACCTCTTGCTCCCTAAGCAAGCGCGCTACCAAACTGCGCCACGCCTCGACAGGGCAACAAACAAGCGCCGGGAAGGCGCGAAAAAACTGTCTGTTGATTTCCGCTGATTATTCTAACATATTGCCAAACGCAAGTCAAGCCGAAACATGCAAAAAAATTACAAAAATAAAAGTTTTTCGCCGACTGTTCTACGTCGGCAATGAAGGAGTTAGCTTGCACTTAAAGGTTGACGCGGTTATTTTTTTGCTGTAATATGAAATAATAAAACAATCGAGAGGTACGGGATGCGGCAAAGATTCAAGGTTTTCGGTATGTCTTGCGCAGCATGCTCTGCGGGAGTGGAGCGTGCCGTAGGCAGACTCAAGGGCGTAAACAAAGTGGAGGTCAGTCTTGTTGCCAAAAGCATGCTTTGCGATTTCGACGAAACAACTGTGAGCGAAAAACAGATTGTCGAAGCCGTTAAAAAGGCGGGTTTCAAAGCTTATCCGGAAAAGGCTTCCGAAGCGGCGCAGACGGCGGTCGCGGGCAGAGGAAACGCCGCAGTAGCAGATTCGGACGGTTTTACTCCGATGAAAACGCGGTTGATTGTTTCGCTGATTTTCCTCGTGCTTTTGATGTACGTTTCAATGGGACACATGATAGGACTGCCCGTTCCGTCCTTTATGCACGGCGTTAACAACGGCGTGTCGTTTGCTTTTGTTCAATTTTTGCTTGTTTTGCCTATACTTTACGTAAACAGAAAATTTTTCGTAAACGGCTTCAAAGCGCTTTGGCATCGCGTACCCAATATGGACAGCCTTGTTGCTGTCGGTTCGTCCGCTGCCGTGTTATACGGAATTTTTGCAATTTTTATGATAGCCTACGGCATAGGCAACGGAGATACGGAATTGGCGGAAAAATATTTGTCGGGGCTGTATTTCGAGTCGGGCGGCATGATTTTGACTCTTGTTACGGTTGGAAAGCTGCTCGAGGAGCGCTCCAAAAACAAGACTTATTCCGCAATACAAAAGCTCGTCGACCTTGCGCCCAAAACCGCCGTTGTGATACGCGACGGCGTCGAAACGGAAATTCCGGTTGAAAAAATCGTTGTCGGAGAAGTGATTTTGCTTAAGCCCGGAAGCTCCGTTCCCGTTGACGGCGAGGTTGTCGAAGGCGGCGGAACGGTGGACGAATCCGCGCTGACGGGAGAAAGCATGCCTGTGGAAAAAGCTGCAGGAGACCGCCTTATTTCCGCGTCTATTGTTAAAAGCGGCGCATTTAAGTTAAAAGCTCAGCGCGTAGGCGAGGACACGACTTTGTCCCAGATTGTGGAGCTTGTGAGAAACGCCGCGTCGTCAAAAGCGCCGATAGGCAGACTTGCGGACAAGGTAAGCGGAATTTTCGTTCCCGTCGTTATGGGGATTGCCCTTGTCGCCGCCGTTGTCTGGCTTGCATGCGGGGCTACCTTCGAGTTTGCCTTGAACGCGGCGATTTCGGTGTTGGTTATTTCCTGTCCGTGTGCGCTGGGGCTTGCCACGCCGCTTGCAATCATGGTGTCGACGGGCAAATGCGCGTCCAAAGGTATTTTAATCAAGAGCGCGGAGGCGCTGGAGCAGCTTCACGACGTGAACACCGTGGTTTTGGACAAGACCGGAACAGTGACCGAAGGAAAGCCGTCTGTCACGGACGTTGTTCCTTCCGAATACGTAAGCGAGAGTGAGCTTGCGTCGCTTGCCGCCGCTTTGGAGAAAAACAGCCAGCACCCGTTGTCCGTTGCCGTCACGGAATACGCGGCGTCAAACAGCATTGAATTTGCCGCAGCAGAGGATTTCAAAAATCTCGACGGATTGGGCGTAAGCGCGATTGTCAACGGACAAACGGCTTATGCCGGCAATGAAAAGCTTATGTCGGAAAACAAAATAGATGTTTCGTCCCTTTCGTCATGTGCAAAGGAGCTTGCGGGAAAAGGGAAGACGGTTATGTATTTTGCCTGCGGCGGCAAATTTTACGGTCTGATAGCCGTGGCGGACAAGGTAAAGCCCACCAGCAAAGAGGCTGTCCAAGCTCTTAAAAAGAGCGGAATAGAAGTAATAATGCTGACCGGCGACAACGCGGTTACAGCTGCGGCGATAAAAAACGAGGTGGGCATCGACAGAGTGGAGGCGGAGGTTATGCCCGCCGACAAGCAGCGTATCGTCAGTGAGCTGAAAAACGCAGGCAAAAAGGTTGTTATGGTAGGCGACGGAATAAACGACAGTCCCGCGCTTATGCAGGCGGACGTGGGGATTGCTATAGGCAGCGGCACGGATATAGCAATCGAGTCCGCCGACGTTGTGCTTATGAAAAACGATTTGACGGATGTTTCGCGCGCGATAAATTATTCCAAGCGCACGATAAGAAACATAAAACAAAATCTGTTCTGGGCGTTCTTTTACAACGCGCTGGGCATACCTCTTGCAGCCGGCGCGCTTTACCCCTTGTGGCAGATTACGCTTAGCCCTATGATAGGCGCGCTGGCTATGAGCTTGAGCTCGCTTTTTGTCGTAGGCAACGCATTAAGACTTTATCGAGGTTAAAAAATTTAAAGGAGAAAATATATGACTCAGATTCAGATTAAAGGAATGACGTGCAACCATTGCAAAATGAGAGTTGAAAAAGCTTTGAAGCAGGCGGGCTGCGGCAAAATCAAGGTGGACCTTGAGGCGGGCGCAGCAACTGCCGACACCCGCGGCATATCCGAAGAAAAGCTTCGCGAGGTTATCGAGGAATTGGGCTTTCAATGCGGAGAAATTTCCGAGCATTAAAACAAAGACGCTTAAAGGTTTTAAAAAAGCAAATATTCTGTTTCGGACAAAACAGCCCGCTTATTTCGTTATGAAATATAGCGGGCTATGCTTTAAGCTGTTGTTGTTCGATAAAAAAACGGAAGCAGAATTTGCGTTCTGCTTTAAGTCTTTCAATTCGTTTTATTTCGGCTTGCGGACAAATTTAATCATGTCTTTTCGCGTGCGACGAATTTTTTATAATTTCTCTTTCTCGCTTTAATGAAGCTTTTTTTGCAAAGTCTTTTAAATGGGGATTTTGCGATTGAAACATGCGTCTTTCCCAAAACTTACGCGGCAAATATTATATTTGCATATAGAATTTGCAAAAGGTTGTTATTCGCGGCAGGGATATTTAAATTTTTTTATAGACGTTTCTTTTTCAAATTCCGATAGTCTTTATTTCAATGACTTTCTTTTATCCCGTTGTCCGCGCAAGGCGCGTCTTTTGTTTCTTCGCTTAAATTAGCCGGAATTTCCGGGAAATCCGCTTCACTCAATTCAAGTGCATTGTTTTCGGATGCTTTTTTGTTTTTTCTTATCGAAACAGCGTGCAGGGAAATTATCGCGCCGCACATGAGCGGATTTAAATAAAACGACAACAGCGTGGTTTCTTTGAGCTGCGGATAGAAAAAAGCCGAAATCAGAATTATGGCAAAATGAACCGCGATAAAGGCAATATCGCCTGCAATGCCGTTGAAAACGCTCTTTTTGTTTTCAAAGCAAGTTGCAGCAGCAATCGCGCCGCAAATAAGGAGAACTCCCGACAAAACAAACGACCACAGAAAATTTTCCGTATCGGGCATGTCGAAAGGAAAATTTCGGTCGTTGAGCAAAACGAGGAAATTGCCGAGGATTGAGAAAGCTGCTCTTAAAATACATAAGACGGAGGCGGCTTTGCGCAGCTTTGCGGAGGGAACCGAAAATTTCCATGTCGTTGAAGTTGTGTTTTTCGAATTGTACGACAAATTAAGCGAAATCAGGCACATAATTGCCGAAGCGCCAATCAGCATCATGCATATCATTGAAAAAAGGGAGTTGATTTCTGCTTCCGCGTAATCCGTTTGCGTTTCTTCGTAAAAAGCGGAGAAAACAGTTTCAAGCAGCAATAATATGTTTATCGCAAGTATGGTTATATCAAGTCCGCGTTTTTCCGATACGCCCTTTAATTTGGCGGAGGGGGGAG
>ERZ1673701.249-NODE-249-length-66808-cov-184.944826_pt1 | contig 66808 bp, 72 predicted proteins | sample MGYA00580231_ERZ1673701 | MGnify/ENA primary metagenome ERZ1673701 (study PRJEB41218, sample SAMN15661798) | gut metagenome | host: Homo sapiens | place: Canada: London | collected 2015-08-20/2019-03-30 | study: EMG produced TPA metagenomics assembly of...
AAGAAGAGTTTGTTGTTTTATGAATCTACAATGTGTATTTTATCGGATGCTTACGATTTTCCAGCCACTCGATTTTACTCCCACCCCGGAAACGAAAAAAGCCCTGATTCTGTTGTGAATCAGAGCTTTTCCTAATTTTGCTTTGTAAGCTTGCGGTGCGTACGGGACTCGAACCCGAAAATGTCCACAATTTGATTTTCAAATTGTTACAACGACCGTATATCTTTTCTGTAACGAATATGTAACGAACATTTGACTGATTATGTCCTAATGTGACTTAACAATGTCTGCACGTTTTATCATTACGGTTGCAAAGATACACACTTTTTCTGTAACAGCAAACTTTTATCCTATTTTTTTCAAAATCAAATCGGTATGGATTAAAGTTCAGACCTCTAATTAGTTCTCTAATAACGTATTATACATTGTATTTCAATTTGTTGTTTCATTTTTCAGAAAGACCACTGCCTTAAAACCGACTTTTCTGTAAATCTCCAAAGTCCATTTTAAGGCAATACACCGGAGTAACACCTATAACCGCAAGCCATGCTATTCCATGACTAATGCTTATTACAGAAGTTACTCAACGGTGAAGAAGGTTTCACCTCCTTTTTATCGCCCAACCTATTTTTGCTTTATTTATCGTAGTCAGAAACCCATTTTCTCCATAAAATCCCAAAAACGCTTTCTGCCTACTAAAAGCCGATTTCAGAAACAGTACAAGCAAAAGAAAAGCCAACAGCGACCACAATGTCATAAATGACACTGCCATCGCCGTGGGCACTTCTTTTATATGCTTGTACTAAAACGGTAAAACCGTTCTTACAGTCATTATTTCATCCATATACAAGTAGCCGAAAATGCCACTTCTACAGGACACGCCAAGCGTGGATCTGTTCTTGTGACCATTTTCGGCTACAAAACCCCGTGTCGTAAAACCAGTTTGCCTTCCATTGCAGACAAAGCAACAGCAGACAATCCCGTTTTACGACAATGTACCACCGGAGGAACACCAGTAACCGTAAGCCATGCACGCATGACAATGACGGTTACAGGATTTCCACACGGTGGTCGGAAAGCCAACTTTCCCCTTAGTTGTAGCACCGCCCTTAATCCATCCACATGGCGCTGCACGCCAATACCTCTGTTCCCTTTTCCTTTCCGCCTCTCTATGCGTATGCCTCTGTTTCCATGCCGCCATCCAGGACGGCATCAGGTGTCATTTTCGTTGCATGGGGCAAAGGTAAAGACGGGATTAGGAACTCAAATTTTTTGTCGAAAAATCTCCACGCCCTTTCAGGGGTAGTATTTTGTCTAAAAAATTTGCTAATCCTACTCCCTAACCTTTGAGAAGCCCCCGAAACGAAAACGACCAATGCGGTCGGAAGACGTCACAAGAAAACATCGGACATACAGAGAGGCGAAAAGAAAAAGAAACCGCCCACTCCAAATCCGAACAAGGTAATCAACAATCTAAAATCGGAAAATATGAGAATGATATTGAGTGACATCGGAAAGGTATTGTGGAAAGCATTATCCGCAGTAGTAACGGCAACATCAAACATAGCCTTTTGTGCTGGCGGTTTGGTAGTAGGTATCATAGGAGAAATCCTATTCGGCATGTTGAGCATCATGTTCGGCATCCTAATCTCCCTATTTTCAGTAATGGCGACAATCGGCTTTTTCATTTGGTTATTAACTATTTAACAAATAAGGATATGGCAAGAAGATACAGCAGGACAGCAGCGCAGCAATGCAGGTTTTACGAGGTGGACAACATCTTTGAGTATATGGTGGAAACCTACATCAATGGCAACCATTCAACCCTAAGAAGGCTATACCACGAACTCAACAAGGAAGCGAGAAAGGACTTTATCGGTTTTCTTTTGGTGGAATGTCCTCCACAATACCACACGGAGATTTTACAAGAGATTGTCTGACCACATAAAGGAACGGATATGAACAGGACAACGGAAAAGATACCCACATGGAGTTTAGCCTATATCATCAATGGCGATGCAACCGCACTCACAGACGATGAAGTTCAGACAATAGACAGATGGATGAAGCAATGGCAAGTACAAGATGTTTCACCCCTCACAGATGAAGAAGGGAACGCACAGCCTTATTTCACCCATTATCCCCTTTTCGGACTTCCCACAGAAGTGGAAGATTGCGAGATACTTTATTTGAACGACAACCCGACTAAAATTTGAGATTATGATGAAAGGAACAGACCATTTCAAACGAACCATACAGATGTTTTTGGAGCAGAGAGCAGCGGAAGATGAACTATTCGCCAAAAGCTACCGCAACCCAGCCAAGAACATAGACGATTGTGTCACATACATTCTGAACTATGTGCAGAAAAGCGGTTGCAACGGCTTTTCAGACGGAGAGATTTACGGACAAGCCGTTCACTATTACGATGAAAACGAGATTGAAATAGGCAAGCCGATACAATGTCGGGTAGTTGTAAACCATACAGCGGAACCTACTCAATATCCAAAGTTACAGAAACGTCATAAATCCACAGCGAAAAAAGAAACCCAAGTACAACAACCCTCATTATTCGATTTTTAATATGAAACCACATACTAACATTCAGAAAGAAATTGTTCAGCTTGCACAAAAATTGCCCAAACTGACAGAACGTCAGAAAGCCTATGCTTATGAACATTGTTTTAAGCACTATGCACACAGAACCAAAGGAGGTATGATAACTTGTATGGAATGTGGTCACAGATGGAAAAGTGAACACAGACTTGCAGAAAAATTGTGTGGCTGCACTTGCCCTCATTGCGGAAGGAAACTCGAGGTCATGGATACCCGCCAGCGGGTATTTACCAATAATGAATACTTTTCAATCGTTACTACCTGCAACGGCTATCAGGTTTTCCGCTTTTTCTATGTGAAAGTATTCAAGAAAGTAATGCAGCCAGCCAAGTATTCCATTACAGAAGTCGTTCAACGATGGATTTCTTCCAAAGGAGAAACCGAGACTTTTGCCCGATTGCGCTGTATGTTCGGTCTATATTATGACATGTGGAGCTTGAACAGCAACATGGAGTTAAGAAGCCAAAAAAGGCTCCATGCCTACAACATTTATGGAGTATGTACCTATCCTCAAATAAAACTACTACCCAAGCTGAAATATATTGGCTTTCGTTCCGATTTTTACGGAAGTTCACCTTATGACTATTATGCTGCTGTTCTTTCCGATTGCAGGATTGAGACATTGCCTAAAGCCGGTCAGACCTGTATGTTCCGCCACGCAATAACAAACGGCATAAGACTGAAAGATTATTGGGCTGCAATTAAAATCTGCATCCGCAACCGATATGAAATCAAAGAGCCACACATATGGTGCGACTACATTAAGTTGTTGAAGCACTTTAAGAAAGACATTCACAATGCCAAATATGTGTGCCCTGCTAACCTTCATGCAGAACATGACAGACTGGTACAGAAAAGGAATGTGGAACTGAGGGAAGAACAGATGAAGAAGGATTTGCAAAAAGCCTTGACTGACGAGAAAAAGTACAAAGAGCAGAAAGGCAGGTTTTTCGGGCTTTCATTTTCCGATGGCACTTTGAAAGTCAAAGTTTTGGAAAGTGTTACCGAGTTCTTTGAGGAAGGTATGGCAATGCACCATTGCGTATTTTCAAATCAATACTATCTGAAAGAAGACTCTTTGATACTCTCTGCAAGCATTGAAGGGAAAAGGATTGAAACCATAGAATTATCTCTTGATACCATGCAGATTGTCCAAAGCCGAGGAGCCTGCAACATGAATACAAGTTATCATCGTCAAATCATTGAACTTGTAAACAAGAACATTCAACTTATCGAGCAAAGACTGACAGCATAAATAATATAATAAGTTCTACATGAAAGTAATAATTGAAAACATGTTTTTCGGGTGGCATGAAAATGCCCCCGAAACCTTCATCAAACTTATCAATTCATTGGTAGTGGCAAAAGATGAAACAGAAGTAAGGAACGTAATGCAGCATTTTGCACAAAGTTCGATATTCAATACCATTTTCGCCTACGGCTTCGGAGCGCATCACCTTTGGGTAGCCCAAAGGATGATAACCGACCCCGAAAAGGTAATGGAGAACCGACTGCTGATTGTTGAATTTTAATAAATGACTACCATGACAACAAGAATGACCATCAACGGAGTGAGTACCTGCCAGACGGCAGGTACTGAAAAGTACGAAAAGTACCAAACGACTATCAGACGGAAAAGAACAACTCTTTTCCAGTATGACTACCGACACACGGACGGAGAACTTTTCTCTTGCGTGAGACCGACATTGGAGGAGTGCAGACACCTGCGTGATGAATGGATAAAAGGAAAGGAGGACAGATTATGACAGCATACTATGATACTTTGATTGTGACATTCAGCAACCCTATCAGAATTTTGGATATGATGTGTACCGATACTTGTGATGTGGCAACACTAAAGGAGTGGATAGAGAGCTACGAAAGTACAAGAATGACCCCGATAAACGAACATACGGCAGTCATCACTTCAGAATACAACATGGTGCATGTGGTGGAATGGCTCAGAAAATATACCCCCATTGCCGAAATGAAAGAATACTAAAGGTGTGGCGGTACACAATACCGCCCGCCCCCTAAACAGATAACCCATAAAACAGAAAGAGCATGAAATACTATTTTATATTGACAGACAGCAGGGACGCATGGATGCAGTTCGTTTACCTCCCTACAGGAGATTATGTGTCCAGCTATATCCGTGACTTGCAGAGTGTGGGAATATCCGTACATGACTATGACCTTTGGACGGAGGAAACACGCCCCATTGCCGAGCGCACATTGGAATATATAAGGCAGAGCATGAACGTATAAAAAAATCAGGTGGCAAAAGCCACCCATTGACAATAACTTTAATTCATATACAGATGATAGCGGATACAATCTTACAGCAGTTGGGCGGTCATGGATTTACCGTCATGACGGGAAGCCGTAACTATATCAATTTGGGCAACGGACTACAAATGAGCCTTGCAAGGAACAAGACGTCAGCCAACAGACTGAAAATCATATTGGATGAGGACACGGATACATACACCATGTATTTTTATCGTCAGACACTGACGAAGTATGCGGACATCAAGGTCAAGGAGATAGCCAAATACGAGGGAGTGTACTTTGATATGCTCCAGCAGATTTTCACGGATGTAACGGGACTTTATACCCGACTTTAGGCAGAAGCGGCGAGAACCGCCCTACTTTCTTTCGGTGAGCAGAAGGCGGACAAAGAAAGTAGCAAAGAAACCGCTGTTCCAAAGACTTCCACTGACGGAAGTCTTTTTTGTTTCCATCTTACAGATTTCTATTCAGAATAAGAGAAAGCGGATATAAGTATTTACTGTAGGCTATTTTTATCTGTAATTATATTCTCTATCTTTCTAGCATAACAGCATCAGGCTTAATCATATAGTTAAATTAGATATTTCTATAATTATTGAAGTTTTGATATTGTCTTCAAATTTTATTTGATAAATAATAGATTCAAATCAGCTTTACTGAATGGAAGAACTTTTTCATCTTTGACATTTAAAGGTAAGAATTTTCGCTCTTTGGTCAAAGTAACATATTCGGATATATCAGGATCAGATATACATATTGCATATTCAATACCAGAAATTATTAAGACAAAATATATCTCAGCTATAGTATTATTATCAGGAAGTCTGACATAATCTTTAACAAAAAAAGACATTTCATGTAAGACCTCATAAGGATAGTTCTCTCCTTCTTCAATAAAAAACAAACCTTCAGAATAAACTCGTCGTTGGCTATATTGCCAAAATTTTCCTTTTCCAAATCTCGCATACTCTCTAAGTTCTTTAAGTATATCTGTATTTAGTCCTAGAAGTTCTTTAGCGCATAGTTCATACTTTTCTTTTCCTATATTGAATAGAAAATATTCATATGCACATTTTGCTAAAAAACGAGACATTATAGGGTTTGGATATTGAGGCTCAGGTAAATATTCTGCTATCATCTTATGACATTTCCCTTCTATTATACTATTAATAACATCTTTATCTTCTATATGGAGTTGCGATGAATTTTCATGCGTCTGAAACGAAACTTTAGATTTTTTTTGAATCTCAGGAAAAATCATATCCTGCTTTACATATTTATTTTTTTTAGAAAGAATTTCATTTCTACATCGAAGAGATATGAAATATGGTTGATTTAATAGTTCTTTTTCTATCTTTATTGCGAAATAATGATTGCAATCATCACAAACATACCCTTTAGGAAGATAAATAGTTTTATTTCCTAATGACTCCGGTATAATATGTTCAACGCTTTTAGATGTTGAAGCATCACCATGGCAAAATATACATATACCCATAATTGGTTAGTTTAAAAGTCAATCGTTATTCATTAAATCTAATAAATTAAGAAACAATATTATACATATAACTTTATATTTTCATTAATATTTCAATTGTTCTCTTACAATAAGTTCTTAATTCTTCGGTATTTATAGGAATCTCCAAATAATTAGGATTTGAATGGTGGTATATTTTAGAATAATCATTAATGTCGCATAAATCATCAAGATTTTCTTTTTGTCGAAAAAAGACACTTGATTGATCTGCATTTTTAATCATCTCTATGATATCTCCTAACCATTTTGTATCATCTATATAATTAAAATATTTTATTCGAAATAATCCCTCTATACATGGTCTTATGCATCTTACTACATCTCGTTTGTCATAATTACCTGATTCTCCATATTTCACAAAAGTGTCTAAGACTAATAAGTCCTTAAAAATACCTGTTAGAGTTTCTTTATTTATATCTTGTTCTATGAAAATACTTGTTGTCCCGTTGTTTATAATTTTCAAATTCAAAGTATCAGATACACTTGATGTGAAATCTTTTATAAAATTTAAATCATGGCTTAATAATATGAATTGATTGGCTTTTCTTGCTAAAGAAGCTAGAAGATTAATAGTAACATGTCTCCTATTATAATCTAAACTAGAAATTGGATCATCAAATAATACTAGATAATCACTTAAATTGGTTTTTAGTGCTAATCGTGCTAAAAAAAAGGATAATGCTAAAGCATTTTTTTCACCTTCACTAAGAGTATGTTTTAAAGATATTGAGTCCGATTCAGATCTAACATCAAAATTCGAAATTTTTAAATAGTAAACAAAACGACTACCTTTCTTATTTAATTTAGTCAATTGAAGATTTGTGCTAAAATATTTAAGATACTCGTTAATTTTTTGTAAATATAATTTTCCGAAATTTTCTGCTACTATCTCTAATTCTTTTTCAAGTCTTAATATTTCAATACTTATTTTTCCGATACGTTCAGAAGCTTCATGAATACGTCTTTCTATTTTATTTTTATCTAAATCATTTGATGCAGATTTTAATTTAAAACGTAAATTTCTTTTTCTTTGACCTAATCTTTTATGTTCAGTTCTATATTCTTTAATTGTATTAAAAAGGTTAATAGCCTCATTTCCTATTACCACTTCAAAAAAAGTTCCAGGATTTTCATAATTGCCCAATGTTATTAGATATACATTAGATTCAACAAAAAGAAAATCAAAGATTTCTACATCTGTTAATTGCTTATTCCATTTATTAGAACTAAACTTAATTTGTGTTTTATTGTCATCGGAAAAATGTATTGATATCGGTTCTGTACTACCAAAACTTTTCCTTCTTTGAATAATCTCATTATTATTTTCACTGAGAGATTTTATAATCTGCGTGAAAGTTGTTTTTCCACTACCATTTTCTGCATAAATAGTTGTTACTTTCTTAAAGATACCATTCCAATTATTACTGCCAGAATTGTAATTATAGAATTTCCCGACATTTTTTATATGAACTAATTTATGAATCATAATCAAAATATTACTCTTTTATTCAATTTTTATACTACAAAAATACATCTTCAACCTAGAAATATCAAATATAATTCACTATGTTTTAATAACATTGATATAATTGTATTTCAAACAGCAAAGGGAGCCCCACCATTTATGTGAAGCTCTCCCTTAGCATTACTTCTCATACAGCAGCAAAAACTCCATCTTCCGTCGCCGCTCTATCGAACGGATTTTCCGTCCCTTGTAGTGGCAGTAGGATATATACTCCTTATAGATGTCCCTGTCACCGGCTTCCAGCTTTTTCACCAGACGGCTTTTCGGATGTTTCCCATATCCGAGCAGAGTCCCGTGACCCACATTGTAGCTGAGTACGGTCAGAATCAAGGCATCTTTCCCATACTTACTGAACAACCTGTAACGCTTCTCCAAATCCCTTATCAGCAGTTTTTCCGCTTCCGCCTCCGTCATATCATAGGACAGTTCCTCTCCCGGAAGTTTACAATGTCCGTAACCGTAGTACGGATAATCAGAACGGTCATGGAGTCCCTCGTATTTCTTAATCAGCTCGACGGCTAACCCGGCCTTCGCTTCATCTTTGAACGAGGCGGGTGTCCCAACCGTACCCGTATTCTGCGCCGGCAGGCTGGCGGAAAAAACAACCGCCAGCACCGCCGGGGCAAGCAGCCTTTTCATTACCCCCTTACTGATAGACACCTCCTTTCACCGTATTCAGCGTATCGTTCCCGGACGGAACCTCTTCCGCATCCGAATCGTTGTTGAAGTCCGTTTCCCATTCAAAAGAGTTCCCGAAATTATCCTCCACCGTAATGGTCAGGCTCTGTGACTCGTCACACTCCGATGTGTAGTACAGGCGGAACTTCTCGTTCTCCAGCAGGTAACGGTCGTTAGGCTGGAACACCAGCCCGTTGTCGAGCTTCAGCGTACCTTTGCCGTCAAACTGGAAATATCGGATGGTATAGACCGCCCCGTCAAACTCTCCCTCACGCACCAGTTCGCAGCGGATTTCCGCCGTTTCACCTTTTGCCAGCTCCTTCGGTACGGGCATCGTTTTCACCGTAAACGGATAAGCCTGCATCACATCCAGCCCATCATCGCAGGCCGTCATGCCGATAGAAAGCAGTCCGGCGCAGAAAACTGCCAGCATTTTTACTGTATTTACCTTTTCTCTTATTCCATCTTTAAGTCTGTTCATGTCCATAATCATTATAATTTTATTCCGTTGTTTTTTCCTTTCTTTTCGCTTTCCCGCCATGCCTGCCTTTCGGCAAGCGTCTTTTGCAGATAGTCGTTCAGGTCCTTGCAGCCGCCGTACAGTCCGGAGCAGTCCGTCACCTTTCCGCCGTACCGTGTGCGCAGGACTTCCAGCGTCCTCCGTCCGGCTTCATCATTGTCAAAGTGACATTGCAGCTTCCCGTAACCGTCCAGATGCCTGTATGCCTTCGTTAGGTTCGACACCGAGTTCAGTACGAGGTGGTCTTCACCGTTTCCAATTCCAAACACACGTGCCGACAGATAGTCCATGAAACCCTCGTACAGATTGCAGTTTGCCGAACCGTAAGCAAGCAGTGTCACATCCTTGGGCGGCAGGCATCCCTTGAAGAAGCGGTTGCGTATCTCATAGCCACCCCCTCCGTTACCGAATGCCACGGCAAAATACCGCTTCCCGTGTGTGGTGTAGTGTATCTCCCTGCATCCGCCGATGGCCACCCCCGACGATATGCCCCTTTTCTGCATGTAGCAGAGCAGCGCCCGGTTCTGGAGCGGCATCAGCTCCACGTCCTCAAAGGACGGTTCTACCGGCTGCCTCACTTCGCATGGGTGGTACACTCTCTTTTCCGGCAGCGGCATACCCGCCACTTCCGCCACATACCTTACCTGCGAGAGGAAATCGTCGCAACGGAGGAACTCCCCGGCGAGGGCGAAGATATTGCCACCCTTGCCCAGTCCGTAATCATACCACAGGTTTCGCTCCATGTTCACCTTGAACGACGCCGTGCGTTCCTCCCTGTACGGAGCCTTGTACCACAGCGCGTTTGTCCTGTGCTGCACGGGCGAATGTCCCAGTCGTGCGAGGAACTCCTCAATCGGTATTCTTTTCATTCTGTCTATTTCCGTTTCCATACTCATGGCTTCATCCCCCGTTTTATCATCCTGTTCTTATGAGGCTGGTCATACTGGAAACGGCTGTTCTCCTTCGAGAAGCGGATAACCGTATCATTCATCACTCCTGTCGGTGTGGCGAACTGCTTCACACGCAGCGGCTTGCCTTCATAGAGCCGCTTTACCGTACCTGCATCGAATCTTTCACCGCAGGCTTTTTCCAGCAGATTCCCCAGCGTATATATGTTGCATCCGTTCCTGACCGCCTCCGGTATGGAGTCCGGTCGTGCCCGTACCACGTCCGGATACAGCTTTTCCGCCACGAGGCATATTTCCGGTGTGCGTCTGTCCGGTGGAATATGCAGGAACGACTGGAAACAGTCCTCTTCCATACCTGCCATATAGACCTTTTCCGTTTTGATGTCCTCACGTACGCTGCGGTGCAGCAGCGCCGCATTCCCCGATGTCCTGACTGCCATCAGCGCAAGCTCTTCCGTCTGCAGGTGCACGGGTACATACTGCAAGCAGTGCCCGTCCTTCCCGACAAGAAAACCGGCAATCTCCCTGTCCATGACTTCCGGGCGGACAGTCGCCGCAAGCTCCGTCATGTCTGTTCCTCCGACGGAGTCCTTCAGGCATTCGAGTACCACGTCCGCAAAAGGCATGAAGCCGATGATGGCGCAATGCCCGTAGTCGAGATCGGGATTGGCGTTGAACGCTTCCCTACACATCTCGCGTGTCTTCATTTCTTCCGGCACTATTCCCAGATTGTATCCCCATCCGCGCACCGCCTCAAGACAGAGCTGCGGGCTGCGGTATTCGTGCGGAACATTATAGAAAGTCTCCGGCTTTTCCCGGACCTGGGCATGGTACTTCTCCGGTACATGCCATTCCTTTTTTATCGCTTCCTTTTTCATGATTGCCGTCAGTTGATGATAAACTTTATACCTATCCCGTACTCCGTGCGGCATACGCCCGTACTGCCGCCCCATAGGAAACGCTCCCTTACTGAAGCCGTCAGTGCGATGAAGTCCGCAAGATACAGCTCCATGTCCAGTGTGGCGGCGCAGCCATAGACGAAGCCGTCCCTGTTGTTCAGCCTTGCCCCGTCATACAGCGTTCTTTCTCCCCAGTTTACCGTCTCGTATCCGGCAAGGGCTGACGCCCCCACGTAGAAGAACACCGTCTTTTTCGCATCCGACAGGAAGTTGTAGTAGAAACCGCCCTCCGCCGTGAACTGTGCTACGGGAACATTCACGCTCCTGTACGGATGATTAGTCTGCAGGTATTCCGCTCCGTACACCCATTTGTTGCCGCCCCTTGCATAGCTCGACAGTGCGGCTCCCAGCCAGTAGCCGTCCGCCCCGGTCATTCCGGCTTTCATCTCAATGCCCCGCATCTTCGGCAGGCATCGCTGGGCTTCCGCCCGTCCTGCAAGAAGGACGGACAGAAGCATTGCTAAAAACACCGCCTTGCCTTTCATCGTACACGCAGTTCGTTGATGGTTTCAGCCTGTACCAGGTCTTCGTTCTCCACGGTGAACGTCTGGTGACGCCCGCCGTTCTTCTCGTTCATTTCCACCACCAGCTGCTTGCCGTCGGGGATGGTGAACTTCTGCAGGCAGAACACCGTGCGCTCGGACTTTTTCCCGGCCACACGCACCGCATAGTTGTACGCACGGAGCGGAAACAGCACCTGTTCCTGGATGGCGGTTCGTTTCGCCACCTTCTTGTCCACAATCTTGAACGTGATGTAGTCCACGTCAAACGGCACGTTGCTCTGGTTCTTTATCTCCGTGTGCAGGTACAGCAGGTCGTTGTGGACATATATCCCTTTCAGCAGATACTGGATGCCGAAACGCTTGCAGCCGATGTGCTTCACCTTGCGCTTGTTCTCCTTGTGCAGCGACTTCATGATGAGATGCACCAGCATGGGGCTTTCGCTTCCCAGTTCCTTCAGATAGATTTCCTGCGCGTTGTTCGGGCGGTTCACCGTGCTGCCGTCATGGATGAAGTCCTTCATCTCCACATTGAGCAGCAGCGGCTCGTCGGCGTATTTCACGTTGAACGAATAATAGGACCCGTCCTCCGTGATGACGCTCATGTTCGTCTCCGTGCGGAAGTTCCTTACCGTCGCCTTTACGCGGATGACGTTCTCCGCGCCGTCCGCTTTGCCCGCTATAAGGTTGGGCGAGCCGAGATCCACATAGCGCACTGCCGAGGGAAACAGGATATGTACCGTCTTGTCATACGTGACCTCCAGACCGTGCGGCGGTATCATGCGGTCAAACATCAGTTTCCTGGTCAGTCCGTGATACAGGTCGCCGTTCTCCTTTGTCTGCGGATAGACATCCTTTACCAGTTTCAGCTCCTCCGCCTTCGTGGTGGCGGTGCTGTCGTTTTTCACTTCCTGTGCGTGTCCTACACAGACAATGCCCGTCATAAGGGCAAACATCATCATTACTTTTCTGATACTCATTTTTACGTTGGATTTAGTGGTTGATAAAATTTGAATGTTCTTTTTCCTTTCGTCTCTTGCTGTCTATTTTTCCTGATACAGCAGCACCCTGTATCCCGATTTCAGATGCACCCTTACCGTGCGCATCCTCTTCGATATATACTGCGAGACTCCCTGTATCACTCCCTTTCCCAGATCGGAGGCGAGCTGCGCCCCCGCATCGGTCGAGATGTTGATGCTGCTGCCGAGCGAACTGCCCATGTTCGCCCCGATTTCCTTTGCCGCGTCCGTTTCCATCGAGCCGGGCACAAAGATGCCCGCCTGTCCGTCGCTGTCGTACACCGCCAGTTCCACACCTACGATGGTTCCCTCATGCTCCAGCGAGCCGATGCCTATCTCCAGACGCTCACCCTGCAGGCGTGCCGTCCCCACAAGGGTCGTGTTCCTTGGTATTGTCCGTCCAGACACCCGCATCGGCTCCAGCAGCCGCAGCCTTACCGTCTGTCCGTCCGTTACCGTCTGGTCGCCCTGTACGCAGGCTGCTATGGTGTTCTTTCCCGGTGCCTCCGTACTGCCGATGGCAGTGTGGAACCCGTAGTTCCTTTCGCCCCCGTAGTCCGCTATAAAGGCGGAATCTGTCAGGAGCTGCGGCAGGGCGGACACCGTTGACGGGCGCACGCCGCTCACTGGTTCAGCCTTCATTTTCTTTTCGCCGGCATTGCTTTCCGTCATTTCCGTCCCATCGGTCCGTGCGGTCTGCCCGGCATTGTTTCCTCCGTTCTGGTACTTCGCCGCCAGTTCGTACGACTTCTCCAGCAGGGCGACCTGCTCCTCCATCCTTGCGGGCTGTTTCTCCTGTTCCATGACCATGCGTTCCAGTTCGTCGATGCGCTGCCTGAGCTCCTTCTTCTCGGCGTCCTCCTTCGGCGGCTCATAGAACGTACCCAGCGAGGTGTTCAGCCGCTCGTTGGCGGCAGCCGAGGAGCGGATGCCTGTCTGTATTCCGCTTCCGCCCGTCTTCGGCAATGTTTCCGGTTGTGCCAGGCGGCAGTCATCCGTTCCGTCTGCCGTGTCCGTTCCTTCCGTCTTGTCGTCCCAGAATGCGGACAGGTCGCCCACCATGCCCCGGCGTTCCTTCTTCCTGTTCTCCAGCTGTTGCTGTTCGTATGCCTTCGCCTTGTCGCCGATGATTCCGGAGTTTTCCGGCAGGGGCATGTCCGTGTTGAATCCCAGTCCCTGCCGTTCCTTTCTGCCGTCTTTCTGCGAGGGGGCAAAGATGAGCCACATGCACCCCAGAAAGGTCAGCACCATCAGTGGATAGACCAGCATCTTCTTTCTCCGCTGGCACTGTTCCTCCGTCAGCGGTCTTTTCTCTTTTGTCTCATTCCTTTTCTGTTCCTTTTCCATACATCCTGTTTTTATGATAATGTTCATACGCTTCCTGCAAATCCGCTTTTTGCGGCAGTTCCGGTTTCTTCATGTGCCGTATCTCCATCGTCCCGTTTCCTTTCCCAAAGCCGGCAATGGCGGTGGCGGTCATGTACAGACAGCCTGCGGCAAAGGCGGCGGACATCACTGCCACCGTCGCCAGCCTTGCCTTCGGCGACAGTGCGTCCAGTCTCCTGTGCAGTTTTTCCCTGAGAACGGCAGCGCATTTTCCCGTCAGAATATTCATCTTTCCCATACGCCTATCTCTCCATGCTTCTGATGTCCCTGTTCTCCAGTATCGTGAATCCCTCTATGGTGAACCCGTTCGGATTGTCGTCCGAGCGGCTCGCGTTGAGCAGCCGGCAGGTCGTTACCAGCGTGCGCTCCGTCACGTTGCTTTCCCTGATGATCATCTGCCTTGCGTAGGTGCGTGCCTCATAGGGATAGCGGTCGAAGTTGCAGACCACGCTGTCCACCTGGAGCACCTGGTTGATGTTCCCCGCGATGATGCGGTTGTAGAATCCCTTCTCCGCAAAGTCGGCGTAGTAGTTGTACGCGCTTCTGTCCGCCAGCAGCAGCGCACGCTTCACGTTGTGCTCGATGGCGCTTTTCTCCGGCGAGAGGGTGAAGAACAGCTCGTGGAAGCGGCGCACATGCTCCCTCGCTTCCGCCGGGCGGTTCTGCGACAGGTCCTGCGAGAGGGCGAGCATCAGGCTCTTTCCCCCGTCAAGGACGTATATCTTCTGTCTCTGCGCTTCGGCGAAGCGGAAGGCGCATACCACCGAGCAGATGACGATGGCGGCACATACCGCCGTGTAGATGATTCCGAACAGTCGTATCTGCCGGAAACTCGTTTCTATGTTATTCAGGCTCTTGAACTCCATTCTTTCTGGTTTTTATGGTTTGTAAAATCATTTTGGTATGCTTTCCCGGGGTGGCACAGCAGCTATGCCAGGGTACAGCCCCGGTTATCAGGCTATTTTCTTTTCAGCAGCCGTCCGGCCTGTTTTCTGATGAACTTGCCCGTGCGTCCCGCCACGTTTCCGGCTGCCGCACCCGCCAGACTGCCGCCAAGGGCGCCCGCAGTACCGATGTTCTTGTTGTAGCTGCCCACTCCGCCACCGGCCTGGATTATCCATCCGGCTACCGTCGGGATGGTGAAGTATCCCACGATGCCGATAACGAGGAACACGATGTACACCCCGTTGCTCGCCTCTACCGAGAAGTTCGGGTCTGCCTGCATCGCCTCGATGTCATTCTGGAGCATCAGTATCTGTATCTTCGCCAGTATCGTGCTGAACAGGTCGGAGACGGGCAGCCACAGGTAAATCTGTATGTAGCGGCTGAACCATGCCGAAAGCGTGGAGTGGAAGCCGTCCCATACCGAGAAGGCGAAGGCGACGGGTCCCAGTATCGACAGCACCACCAGGAAGAACGTCCTGAGCGTGTCGATGACAAGGGCGGCAGCTGCGAACATCAGCTCCAGCAGCTCGCGGAACCAGTCACGCACGCTCTTCTTGATGTTGTACGCCGCACGGTCCATGTACATGCCCGTCATGGTGATCATGTCCGACGGCGACCAGCCCAGCTCGTCTATCTGGCGGTCGAACTCCTCGTCCGAGACGAGATAGGCGGTTTCCGGGTTGCGCATCATCGCCTCGTATTCCAGCCTGTCTTTCTGTTCCCTGTACTTCTCCATGTCAAAGGTCTGTTCCTCCAGCATCGAGTGCGTCCCCTGTACGATTACTCCCAGAACGGAGTTCATCGTTCCCAGCACGATGGTCGGGAAGAAGAGGATGCACAGTCCGATGGCAAACGGCCGCAGCAGCGGGTACACGTCTATCGCCTCGGCACGGGCGAGCGACTGCCACACGCGCACCGCCACATAGAACAGGGCGCCCAGTCCGGCAAGCCCCTTTGCCACTCCTGCCATGTCCGAGCAGAGCGGCATCATCTCCTCATACAGCGAGAGGAGTATCTGGTGCAGGTTGTCAAACTCTCCCATAGGCTACCAGTATTTTTCGTTGGAGTTCCCGTAGAGTGCCATCACCCGGTCCATGTCGTTCTTCTTTCTCGCCCGCAGGTACGACACCGATATGGTCTTGTTCGTGTAGTAGCGCACGAGGTTGCGGTAGTTCATCAGGCTGCGGTAGGCATTGTCTATGATGGCGAGCCTTTCCGCATCCGTCAGTGACATGCCCGTCACGTTCACCACATTCTTCAGGTCCTGCAGCACGTCCGAGCTTTCGTCTATCAGCATCGCATAGCCCGACGAGATGGCGGCAAGCTCCTCCGGCGTGTAGTTCTCGTCCGAGAGCATCTTCTGGTAGTTGTCCACATAGATTTCCGATATTTCCATTACCAGAGAGATGCTTTTCGCCACCTTCGCTCCGCCCTTTACCATGTCGTGCACCGATTTCAGTGCGTCGTAATACGCTTTTCCCTGCTCGAACACCTTCTTCGTTTCCAGAAAGCCGTTCAGGGTATTGGCCTTCGTCCCGGCTGTCTCCACCATCTCCTTGGCGGAGTTGATGATGCTCTGCGCAAGATTTCCGGGGTCGGACACCACCCATTGGGCATTTGCCCCGCCTGTCCCCGCAAGGCACAGGCAGACCGCAATCAGTGGTATTTTCAGTTTCTGTCTCATTCTCATTCTTTTTTTGGATTTAGTGGTTCGTTAAATTGCTATTGCATATTCTCTTTCTCCTTTGTCCTTTCGCCGTCACCCGCATCCGTGTTCACCCGGACATAGTCACCGCCCGGCGAAAATGTCAGCACATCCGTCTCCTCGTTGTATGCCACGTCAATGCGGAACCCCGTGTTCATATACAGGTTGCCGTTCTCCTCCCTCTGCAGCAGATAGGTCTCCGGTCTCAGTACGCGGCGTACGCCCTTGCGTCTGAACAGTGTCACCTTATATGATTCTCCCTCCCTGTACACCAGTATGTCGGGACCGGCTTCCGCGTTTTCCCAGTTTCCGCAGATTCTGTCGCGGGTGTCGCCGTCTTCTTTTGCCATTATATCACAGGCTTGCAGCATCAGCGATGCCATGCCTATCAGACCGCCGCACAGCAGCAGCCTTTCGGTCTTTGTCAGTTTGATGTTCATTTTCTTGTCTTCTTTAAGTTTCGTTCTTTCATTTTTTTCAATCCTTTTTTCTTTTCGTCTTTTCCGTAACCGGAGTCCGCCCGGTTTCCTTTTCCGTCAGAATCCCGGTCTTCTGCCTTTACGCCTGCACATGCGGTTTTCCCTTGCGCCATTCTCCGGCGCCTCCTTCTGTGCAGGTACCGACTGCCGTACTGCGGGTTTGCCGAACAGCTCGTCCGCATCCGGCTTCTTGCCCGTCATCCGGCAGAATCGGGCATCCAGTTCCCTGTATGCCTTTTCCACCTGCATGAGCACCGTTTCGCGCGGTCCCTTGTGGTCAATGCTGTATTTGTCCAGGATTTCCGGCTTGTACCACATCGGGTCGTCATAGTCTTTCCGGTACACCATACCTCTCAGATAGAGCAGTTCCTGATATTTTTCTTCCAGATAGTCCCGTGCCGGAGCGGGGCAGATGCTTTCGTAAGCCTTTTCCACCGCAAGAGTGATTTTTCCCTTGGCTCTTCCTGCCTCGCACAGTTCTTTCATGCGTTGCTCCTTCCCATATCCCCTGCAATCCGGTTCAGCAGGCATCCGGTGAACCTGTATTTCCAGTTTCTTGTACCGCTGGTAGTCTTCTTCCAGTCCGTATCGCCTTCTGATATGTTCCGGCAGTCCGGTCCCGAATATCAGGAACTCACGGAACCATGAGATATGCTCCCGGATTTCCTCCTGTTTCCGCAGCGCTTCATCGCTGTATCCGTCATCAATGTACATGTTGTCTGTCAGTTGGTTCATAAATCATTTTCTTTTCGTCCTCCGTATTTCTCCTGCCGGTTCACTGTCCCGTCCGTTCCTCTTTCCGTCGCTCCGCCACCTGACGGATGGCAGCTTCCATGTCGCCTCCCGGTTTCTCCGCCAGTTCGCGTACTTCCATCTTCTCCGTCTCCTCCGTCGTATAGGCGAGATACTCTTGCATCGACACCTCCGTGGCATATACCGCCGAGTGCGTGCCCCCAAGTCCTATCCACACCTCCTTGTACCGCCTCGACGGGTCGTTGGACTGGTTGATCGAGAGTATCTGCGACTTCTCCTTTTCCGTCAGACCCAGCAGCGACTGTATCTGGTCAAACTTGTTCATGTACTTGCGCTGGTCCAGCAGGATTTTGCAGTCCGAGTTGTTGATGATGCTTTCCTTCACGATGGGCGAGCTGATGATGTCGTCCACTTCCTGGGTCACCACAATCGCCTCCCCGAAATACTTTCTCACCGTTTTGTACATGTAGCGCAGGTAGTCAGCCATGTTTGCCGAAGAAAGGGCCTTCCAAGCCTCTTCCACAATCAGCTGTTTCCTTACGCCCTTCAACCGGCGCATCTTGTTGATGAACGCCTCCATGATGATGATGGTCACCACCGGAAACAGCTCGGCATTGTCCTTTATCGAGTCAATCTCGAAGACCACGAACCGTTTGTGCAGCAGGTCGATGTTCTCCGCCGAGTTGAGCAGGAAGTCATAGCGTCCGCCCCGGTAGTATTGCCTCAGGGTGGTCAGGAAATTGTCGATGTTGAAGTCCGACTTCTCCACCTTGATGTAGCGTTCCTCCATTTCCTTGCGGTACACGTCCCGCATGTATTCGTAGAACGAGTCGAACGACGGCACGATGCCCTTGTCCTGACCGAGCAGCTGGATATAGGCGTTCACCGCGCTTCCCAGCTCCGCCGATTCCGTTTTCGTGGCGGGTTCGTTCTCGCTTTTCCACAGCGTCAGCAGCAGCGTCTTGATGCTGTCCTTTTTCTCCACGTCGAACACCCCGTCATCCGTGTAGAACGGGTTGAACGAGATGGGCTTCTCCTCCGTATAGGTGAAGTAGATGCCGTCCTTTCCGTGCGTGCGGCGGTGTATCATCTCGCACAGTCCCTGATAGGAGTTTCCCGTGTCCACCAGTACCACGTGCGTGCCCTGCTCGTAATACTGCCGCACCAGATGGTTCATGAAGAACGACTTGCCGCTTCCGCTCGGTCCCAGCACGAACTTGTTGCGGTTGGTCGTGATGCCGCGCTTCATCGGCAGGTCGGATATGTCGATATGCAGCGGCTTGCCGCTGATACGGTCTGCCATGCGGATGCCGAAAGCCGAGGGCGAGTCCCGGTAGTTGGTCTCTCCGGCGAACAGGCATACCGCCTGCTCGACAAACGTGTGGAACGATTCTTCCGCCGGAAAGTCCGCCGCATTGCCCGGTATGCCCGCCCAGAACAGTGTCGGGCAGTCCGTCGTGTTGTGGCGGGGCACGCATCCCATCGAGGCCAGCTGGCTCCCCACGTCGTTCCTTATCCGTTTCAGCTCCTCCGTGTCGTCGCTCCACGCCATCACGTTGAAGTGGGCGCGGACGGACTTCAGCCCCTGTGAGTGGGCTTCGTTCAGGTATTCCTCTATCCACTCGCAGTTGATGGCGTTCTGGCGGCTGTAGCGCGAGAGCGACTGCATGTTCCTTGCCGACTTCTCGAAGCGGCGCAGCTCCTCGTCGCTGTTGCCGACAAACACGTACTGGTTGTAGATATGGTTGCAGGGCAGCAGCAGTCCCAGCGGGGCGGCAAACGACAGGCGGCAGTCCGAGCGGTCGGTCGAGAGCCGTTCGTAACGGCTGTCCGTGGCTACCGCAGCCGGCAGGTCTTCCGTGTCCGACAGCGTGTGCAGGCACAGGCGCTTGTCGCCGATGCGCATCTCCTCCGCGCTCATGGCGATGTCTTCCAGACACGCCGTATTCTCCGTCGTCAGTGCCAGGTATCTGCCTATGATACCCGTTTCCTTTTCCGTTCCCGTAATCTCATCGTCCCTCAGACGGCGCAGGCGGACGTGTCCCGAATCGTTCAGGATGCGGGTGAACTGTTCCACCGCTTCTATGAACTTCACTGCCGTCTCCCTGTCCTGTATCTCCTTCGGGATGATGTGTCCGCGGCACAGCGTACTCCAGTTGCTCTGCCGCCTCATGCGTTCCTTCGTCGTCTTGGTCAGGAACAGGTAGCTCCTGTGGCTCAGAAACGGGCGCTCATTGAAGTGCATCCCGTTGCTCCGTGCCAGGAAACCCGTACCTTCCTTCTCCCAGTCGGGGCGGTACAGCTCCTTCATGTACCAGTCCTGCTTGTGCAGTACCGAGTGGTCGGGCAGTACCTTGATTGCCTTGCACCACGTGGCATGGATACTCTCGTATTCCTCCGCCGTTACGGTATAGACCTCCGGCAGCTCCACCTCGAAGGCTGCGGTGATGTCTGCGTCCTTCGAGATGATGCACCCGTGTTCCACCGCCAGCAGCGGGAACCGGCTCTCCAGTGTGGTGGCTTTCATTACGTTTCTCATTCTTTCCTTCCTTTCCTTTTTCGTCTCAACAGATGGGACACCCGTCTGCGGTGGAGCAGATAGCGCGGGCGCATCCGTGCCGCGCCCAGCTTCATCAGTCCGTGCTGGCCGTACTTTGCGTTCAGCCGGAACGTGAGCCATACCACGGCGGAAGCCGCCGTGACTCCCAGGCCGATGCAGACCCACTGGCTCACGCCCGCCATGTACAGGATGACAAACAGGAGGAAGGCGGCAAGCAGCCCGCCCGCAAACACGAACAGGTACTGCGCCTTCAGCCCCTTGAACTCCACCGGACGACCGATGCCCTTGTTTACCGGGTATTCAGCCATTGTCCTTTTATCTTATTATATATGGGAAACGCCTGTTTACAGGAAGAACGAGCGCAGGATGGTTGCGCTTACAATCAGGAAGATACAGGCTCCGAACCAGCTTGCGGCGGTCTTACTCGTGTCCGGATCACCGGACGAGAACTTGCCATAGACCTTGATGCCTCCTATGAGTCCCACTACCGCGCCGATGGCATAGATGAGCTTTGTCGCCGGGTCGAAATATGAGGTCACAAGATTGGTTGCCTCCGTGATGCCCGCCATGCCGTTGCCCTGTGCAAAGGCGGAAATGCTGGCAGCCGTCAGAAGGACTGCCAGAATGATTTCTTTTTTCTTCGATGTTTCTGTCATAATCTTTTCTTGTTTTTGTGCCTTGGGGTCGGATATTCCCTTCGGCGGTTGATACTTTTTTTAATTCTTGCGGCTTCGGATAAAGCCGGCTTGTGGATTTAGTGGATTCGGCGGCAAGCCGATGATTCAGCCGTAGTCAATTTTCTTTTTTCGCATCTTCGTTACGTTTTTTTGCATTGTTATACATAGTCGCGGATATTGAAATCCTCAAAGTTGTCCGGTACGGCAGGAACTTCTTTCCGTACTGTTGCCCGGACGGGAACTGCCTGTACAACCGTTACGGAGTCCAGATAGTAGTCCATCAGTTCGTCCAGTCTCCTGCGTGTCGCCTCCGAGCTGCGTTCTATCAGGGCAAACAGCTCGTTGCCCTTCATTTCGCAGAATACCATTCCTGCATGGCGCCGTTCATCTCCCGTGGCGTCCGCTTTCTTCGCCGTGCGTACGGCGAGGTCGATGTCCTCAAACGTGAACCCTTCGGCAGTATCCGGTTCCGCATCCGGCTCTTCGTCCCCGTCATATCCGGCTATGTCCGACACCCGTCTGTCCGTAAACACCTCGTCCAGCTCCTCGTCCGGTATCCGGCGGCGGTGTGCGTCCGTGCCGTCCTCCTGTGCTTCGTCGGCAAAGGTAACGTCCTTCTCGTCCACCTCTTCGCTTCGTATTTCCGTGGCGGCATTTGGCGCAGGTGTGGCAGTCTGTGGCTTCGTTTCCGGCATCCTGAAGCGGCTTCTGCCCACAATCTCGGAAGCCGCCGTCCTGTTCCCGCCGTCCTTTCCGTTCTTCTCTCGGGTTGCGTCTCCCGTCCTGCGTTCCCAGGTCAGGTAGATGACCATCCACATGTTGAAGGCCATCAGCAGCACTATCAGCAGTGTCGCCATAGGCTAAAGCGGTTGCGGTTTTTCCCGGCACATCAGGGAGGCGGTCCCGTCCCCGGATGTCTGCGGGTGTTCTTCCGGTATGTTCCCTCTCTGTCCGCCAGTGGTGCTGCCGTCACCGGCCAGGGCACGCACGGGGAGCGTGAGCCTGCCGTGTGTCTCCTTTTTCCTGTCTGTCTTGAAAAATTTTCCCATTGTCTTTTCCTTTCGTTTTGGATGAATAATCAGTAAATGTCCTCATAGCTCTTTTTGTAGAGCTTGCGTATTACTTCCTCATACTCGCGGAAGTGCTCTTCCAGTACGCGGTCCACATAGACCGACAGGGTAAGCCCGTTCTTGCCGATGACCTGCACGATGCGCTGTATCCGCTCGTGGTAGCTCTTGCGTATGTAGGCTGTCTTGCCGGAGCATACCGGGATTTTCGGGGCGTTCAGGAAGCGTTCCAGATATTCCTCTTCCTTTCCCTTTCCGGTCCTTGGGGTCTTCTGTGGAGCCTTTGTCCTCTCTGCTGCGGGTTTTCCGCCTGCATTTCCTTCTGCCTTGTCCTCCACCTGGGGGGCGGACGCGGGCATCTCCGGACGGAACGAGTCCAGAAACTTGCCGGGATCAATATCGACATCGAGTTTCTTTGCCATCCGTTCAGCGGTTTACTATTTCCAGTATCTCTTCCGCCAGTGCGTCTATGCCGCTGCCCTTTGCCAGTGTCCTGTCCGGAGGCAGCAGCGTCGAGCGGAACAGCGGGCGGTCGCCTTCCTCGGCACCTTCCTTGCGGAAACGCTTGCTGTCCGGCAGGCTCGTCTTCAGCACCTCAAGCCCCATTCCGGCGATTACCTTCTCGTAGATGTCGTACAGGTCGGTCTTCTCGCGCCGGTCCACCATGTTCCACAGCAGGCGGATGCCCTTTATGTTCGACTTTCCCGTCGTCACCAGCGTGTCGTTCAGTATGCCCGCATATTTCAGCGAGCTTTCCATGATAAAGCGGTCGGCGGCTATGGGACAGAATATGTAGTCCATCGTCGCCACCGTCTTTATCAGTCCCATGTTGTTTACCGTACCCGTCAGGTCGAAGAATACAAAGTCGGGCGGTGTCTCCGATTCCACAAACGGCCTTGCCGCTTCCACCGCATGGTCCGGACGGCTCCCGACTATCGGGTACGCACGTTTGCCCAGGCGTTTGAACTGCTCGTAGGCAGCCCTGCGCAGGTGCGGGTTGCGTTCGATGTTCTTCAGGTCACGCTCGCGCATGTCCTTCAGGCTGAACTGGGGATAGTCGCAGTCCACGACTGCCACGTCGTATCCCTTCACATAATACAGGTAACTCGCCATCAGCACGGTGAGTGTCGTTTTGCCGGCTCCTCCCTTCTGGGTGGAGAAGGCGATGAACAGGGGTTCTTTCTTCATGCTTCCTTGTCTTTTGTTCGTTATACTTCAGTTTGTTTTCCCGGCAGGCGTCCCTGCGTCCGCACTGGCGTGTCCGCTTGGCGGCAGGGATGCCGGCCCTTGCGCACGCCGGGCTGTCTCCATGCCCGTCAGCCTGTGTGTACCATTGCCGGCGTGCCGGTTCCCCGGTCTGCCTGTCCGTGTTCCCGCCGGTATGCCTGCGTGCCGGCAGGCAGGCATACTGGCAGTGTGGCGGACAATGCGGCGTGCCGGCTGGTGGGCGTGCCGGTTTTCCTGTCCGCAAAGGAAGGGGCATTTTCCCGTATCTGTATCACTTCGGGTCTTCGTGGCAGCATTTGGCGCCGATGTGGAAGTCTGTGGCTTTTTCCGGCGGTTCCGCGGCTCTGTCCCGTACCCTAACTTTGCACCCACGACGGCAGACTGACGCCTCTGGTGTATGCCGGGCTTCCGTTTTCTCTTTTGGGCAGCTCCGGGGTACCGGTTGGCCGGTACCCTGTCCCGTGGGTGATGGCAGGTTGGCTTTCCAATCCGTCGCGGACGGATTCTTATTAGCAACCGCTAATAGCAAGGTGTCCTTTGAGTAACTCAAAGGGTTTCCGGTTACTCCCGGAAACGACCTTGCCCCATGCGGGGAGGGGCTTCCTCTCCGGAGTCGGGAAGCCTGTCTCCCGGCTGCGCCGTGTCTGCGGATGCTGCCGTCCGGCACATTTTTATACAAACCACTAAATCCTTATGTAAGATGAACAGAAATGGTAAAGGAAACGGAGCGGAAGGCTCCAAATGGGGGCGGCATCCCAAGGAAAGCCGCAAGTCGCACTGCGTGATGGTGCGTTTCGACAATGAGGAATGGCTGAAGTTCCTCTCCATGTACGAGAAGTCCGGCGTGTACGCAAGGGCGGTGTTTCTCAAGGCGCACTTTTTCAGGCAGCCCTTCCGGGTACTGGTCACGGACAGGACGCTGCTGGATTACTGCACGAAGCTCTCCGCTTTCCATGCGCAGTACCGCATGGTAGGCAACAACTACAACCAGGTGGTCAGGGAGCTGCGCTGTCATTTTTCGGAGAAGAAGGCGATGGCATTGCTTTACCGTCTGGAGCAGTGTACCAGGGAGCTGGCCGTCCTGACGCAGCAGGTTGTGGAGCTGTCCCGTGAGTTCCGGCAGAGGTTGTTGGAAAAGGAGGAAAAGTCATGATAGCGAAAATTACCGTGGGCACGTCACTGTACGGTGCGCTTGCCTACAACGGGCAGAAGGTGAACGAAGGCGAAGGCAGGCTCCTTGCCGTAAACCGGATTTTCGACGACGGCAACGGACATGTGGACATAGCCCGTGCCGAGCAGGACTTCAAGCGCTTCATGCCGGAGCAGGTGCGCACTCGGAATAAGGTCATCCATATTTCCCTCAATCCGCACCCCGACGACCGCCTGACCGACGTGGAGATGGAACAGCTCGCACGCGAGTATCTCGACAGGCTGGGCTACGGCGACCAGCCTTACCTTGTCTTCAAGCACGAGGACATCAGCCGCCACCACCTGCACATCGTCTCCGTCAATGTGGACGAGCAGGGAAGGCGTCTCAACCGCGATTTCATCCACCGCCGCAGCAGGCGCATCACCTCCGAGCTGGAAAAGAAATACGGGCTGCACCCGGCAGACCGCCGGCAGCACCGTACCGACAATCCGCTCCGCCCGGTGGACACCTCGCAGGGCGACGTCAGGCGGCAGGTATCGAATGTCGTCAAGGCGGTCATGGCAGGCTACAGGTTCCAGACGATGGGCGAATACCGTGCCCTTCTCTCGCTCTACAACGTCACCGTGGAGGAAGCCCACGGCATCGTGAACGGGCGCGAGTACCACGGGCTGGTCTATTTTTCGCTATCGTTCAGCAACCCGTCCGCCACCGGCGATGCCGGCAACAGGACCGGCACTCCCTTCAAGGCTTCCCGCATCGGCAAGTCCGTCGGCTACGAAGCCGTGCAGCGCAGGTTTGAATTTTCCAAAGGACAAATTCGGGATAAACGTCTGGCGGAGATAACCCGCAAGACCGTCGCCGCCGCGCTTGCCCGGACATACCGCCGCGAGGAGTTTGTCGCCCTGCTCAAAGCGAAAGGTGTGGATGTGGTGTTCCGCCATACCGACGAAGGGCGCATCTACGGGGCGACCTTCATCGACCACCGCACGGGCTGCGTGCTCAACGGCTCTCGTCTGGGCAGGGAGTTTTCCGCCAATGCCCTGCAGGAGCATTTCACCCTGCCGTATGCCGGCACTCCGCCCATACCGTTCACCATCGCCGTGGACGGGCAGCAGCCCGACACCCGTCCCGCCGTGGAATACGACGAGGGGTATTCCTCCGGCTTGGGCTTGCTCGGCGGCGATGCTTCGGGCGCACAGGCCGAGGAAGCCGCCTTCGAGCGCGACCTCAGGCGCAGGCGGAAAAAGCGCCGCAAGGGGCAGGGATTATAATTCAGTCATTCACTTGAAAACAGAAACAGATTATGTCACAACAGGAAGACGATTTGAGGGCACTGGCGAAAATCATGGATTTTCTCCGTGCCGTAAGCATTATTCTGGTGGTCATCCACCTCTACTGGTATTGTTACGAGGCCGTAAGGCTGTGGGGCATCGGCATAGGTGTCGTGGACCGGGTACTGATGAACTTCGACCGTACCGCCGGACTGTTCCACCACATTCTCTACACGAAGCTCTTTGCCCTTCTTCTGCTTGCGCTCTCGTGCCTCGGTACGAAGGGTGTCAAGGAGGAGAAAATCACCTGGCGCCGGATCTGGACGGTACTTGCCGCGGGGCTGGTGCTGTTCTTCGGCAACTGGTGGGTGCTCTCCCTGCCGCTTCCGGTGGAGGCGGTTGCGGGTCTCTACACCGCTTCGATGGCGGCGGGCTATGTCTGCCTGCTCATGGCGGGCACATGGATGAGCCGCCTTTTGCGTACCAACCTCATGGAAGACGTGTTCAATGTCGAGAACGAGAGTTTCATGCAGGAAACCCGCCTCATGGAGAACGGGTATTCCGTCAATCTGCCCACACGTTTCTACTACAGGAAGAAGTGGAACAATGGCTATATCAATGTGGTAAACCCGTTCCGTGCCACCATCGTACTGGGTACGCCGGGCAGCGGAAAGTCCTATGCCGTGGTGAACAGCTTCATCAAACAGCAGATTGAGAAGGGCTTTGCGATGTACATCTACGACTTCAAGTTCAGCGACCTTTCCACCATCGCCTACAACCACCTGCTGAACCACATGGACGCATACAGGGTCAGGCCGAAGTTCTACGTCATCAACTTCGACGACCCGCGGCGCTCGCACCGCTGCAATCCCATCCATCCGGATTTCATGGAAGACATCACCGATGCCTACGAGAGTGCCTACACGATAATGCTCAATTTGAACAAGACCTGGGTGCAGAAGCAGGGCGACTTCTTTGTCGAGTCTCCGATTATCCTGTTCGCCGCCGTGATATGGTTTCTCCGTATCTATCAGGACGGGAAATACTGCACCTTTCCCCATGCCATCGAGCTGCTCAACCGCCGTTACGAGGACCTGTTCCCGATTCTCACCAGCTATCCCGAACTGGAGAACTACCTTTCTCCGTTCATGGACGCCTGGCAGGGCGGGGCGATGGAACAGCTCGCCGGTCAGATAGCCTCGGCGAAGATTCCGCTCTCGCGCATGATTTCCCCGCAGCTCTACTGGGTCATGTCCGACAGTGAGTTCACGCTCGACATCAACAATCCCGACGAGCCGAAGATTCTCTGTGTCGGCAACAATCCCGACCGCCAGAATATCTACGGGGCGGCGTTGGGGCTGTACAACTCGCGCATCGTCAAGCTCGTCAACAGGAAGGGCAGGCTCAAGTCCTCCATCATCATCGACGAGCTGCCCACGATTTACTTCAAGGGACTGGACAACCTGATTGCCACCGCCCGAAGCAACAAGGTTTCCACCCTGCTGGGTTTTCAGGACTTTTCCCAGCTCAAGCGTGACTACGGCGACAAGGAGGCCGCCGTGGTCATGAACACCGTCGGCAACATCTTTTCCGGTCAGGTCGTGGGCGAGACCGCCAAGACCCTTTCCGAGCGTTTCGGCAAGATTCTCCAGAGGCGGCAGAGCATCACCATCAACCGCGAGGACAAGTCCACCTCCATCAATACGCAGATGGAGAGCCTGATTCCGGCGAGCAAGATTTCCACGCTCACGCAGGGCATGTTCGTGGGAGCCGTCGCCGACAACTATGACGAGCGTATCGAACAGAAGATTTTCCATTGCGAGATTGTGGTCGATGCCGAAAAAGTGAAGCGTGAGGAACAGGCTTACAAGCCTATACCCGTCATCACCGACTTTACCGATGCCGATGGCAACGACCGCATGAAGGAGATGATCCAGGATAACTACAACCGTATCCGTGCCGAGGTCCGGCAGATTGTCGCCGACGAGTTGCAGCGCATACAGTCCGACCCCGAACTGCAATACCTCCTCAGCGGCAGATAACCCGATATACGGTCAGATGAAAAGAGAAAATCCGTAGCACGTACAGCCTTTCCCTGTCGTGTTACGGATTCTCTTTTTTTGTCTGTTTCCGTTATAAATAAAAAACGCCCCCAAGCATGCTGCCTTTCGGCTTGCTTGGGAGGGCTATTGTCTTTTAGTTAATACTGTCTGTTTTTATTTTAATTATCATCTACGGAATCTATTGTTTTCTCATCTTCATCCATCATTTCCATTATTCCGGTTTCAAAAATCTCTTCCAAAGAATGTTTTTTAAGGATTTCCAGATATTTGTCATAAAAATCATTGTCAAGTCCTATATACACAATGTTTTGATGCAATTTATCTATTGATTCAATATGTCCATGAAGCTTGCAATCTTTATCGCAATCTTTTACTATATCCCTTACCCGTTCCAGTTTCTTCAACAGCTCGTCATATTGAGATAATGCCTCTTGTGTAGGCTGTATCTGGTAATTAGTCTTTTTAGCTGGTTGTATGTTATGTTTGGGGTCAAGAAGCACTATATGGAATATGGAAGAATCTCTGTCAAAAAATCCTACAATACGACCTGTACTTGTAGATATTGCAATTTGCATCATAGGAAAATCCTCTTCATTCTCAAGTATTTCCTTCGGCAGCCAGTCGAGATCTTTACGTTGGATAGGTACATTTTTTGCATTCCAGTCTATCGGATGACATCGCAAAGCCTTGCTTCCTTTATTTTCCTCCAGTATTTCCTGTTGAGTCATGTCTCCAAGTGTCCCAAGCCTTTGCAAAAGTCCGGTATGCCATTCCTTTGAACATTCATCAAGACCAAAATTTTTGATTTGCTTAAAAAAAGAGAAGGAAAATGCAACTTTCCTTCTCTTTATACTATTTTCCTGACTGGGTGAAACAAGTGGTTTACTACCGAACTTTGGGACATCAGGAATTAATTTCTTTCCATTTTTTACCATAATAATTCTGCATAAGTTCAGGCGTAATAACTTTATTGCAGCGTTCATTCACACCAAGGTCACCTCTTGTTTCAAGCCAAGGCTTTTCATTGTGTGACAATCTTTCCAACTCTGCACCACTGTATTTCAAATAATTTTCAAGAATAAAATCTATAAACTCAGCATCTTCGTCTGACAATTTTACATTCTTGTTTCTACAGTCTGCGATATTGATTTCTGAATACAGATATTTGGTTGGACTGAATCGGTCATAGATAGCTCTGTTTACAGGACCATGAATCCAAGCCTCGAACTCACCATCAAACATAGGTTTATTATTTATACCGTAAGACCATGCCTGAACATAATACAACAACTTCTGCAGCTTCAAGTTGATTAAAGAAGCTGTTTCATCCTCAGATTTTACCCTTAGGATAATATAATCAGCAACATCATGTATTGAGTTCATATTTATATGATTTTATATTTTCTGCAAAAGTAGAGGTTTTTCCCCTAATTTACAAATAAATCTTTGATTTTTAAGCCCTTTTATTTTTCTCACCGCCGTTTCCGTTCCGCCTCCTCGTCCCGCATCATCCTGCGGTTCAGCCGTTCCGCCGCCCTGTCAAAGAAATACGTCCGGCTCTCGTTCTTCCGCCGCTTGATGTCCGCATAGGTGTTGTAGCACTGGTTCTCCTTTATCTCCACACCGAACATACGGCAGAATCTCGCCAGCAGCTCCTTGATGCCCGTTTCCCCTCCGTTGATGAGCTTCATCTCGTCCAGACCGTAAATCAGTTCCACCAGCTCGGCCGTGCTTCCCGTCCACTGCATCGCTGCGGCTTCGTCCTGCCTTTGGTTTGTCTTTTCGCCTCCGTCAAAGGCTCCGCCTCGATGCAGCCGTACCTGATAATATTTCAGCATCTTGCGCACGAATGACAGCGCCTTTCTCACATACATGCTGCGGCTGGAGTCCGTCTCCTGCATGGCATCGTGATATTGCAGTTCCGTTTCCGCATAGCTCAGTGCGAAAACAGTCCGGCAGACACTTTCCCTTTCCTTGCACAGGGATACGACTGCGGTCGTGAACTCGTTGTACGCGGTTCCCAGTCTGGTAGAGCCGGGGTTGTCTATCAGACGAAAGAAGTCTGTTTCTGTCAATATGAGGTGTTCCATTTTCTTTCAGTTTTATGTTATTACACTTGGTTTGAAGTGTGCGCACATAAAACTATGGGACAAATAGCGGTCCTGCGGGAGTATTTTTCTTTTCACATGGATATATCTTACTGATATTCAGGGAAATATTTGCTAAAAATATTTTTTGGAGCTTTTCCCGATGCCTCATTTTTTGTTCAGAATCTGAACGTACGTTCACTTTTTGAACGTACCGGGCGTTCATTTTCCGAACGTCACCACCCGTTGGCGGGGTGTTTTCCGTCCGTAGGCTATCCTTACCATACCATCCTTCCATTGTCTGCTTCCCGTGCATGTCCATTCGCTTTCGGGCAGCGACGACTGGAACAGCCTGCTGCCGTTTCCCGCAATGACGGGAACCATGTAGAGGATGATTTCATCCACAAGCCGCATCCGTATCATGCCGTTGATGATACCTGCCGTCTTTTCGGTTGCTTCTATCAGATAGTTCAGGGAATCGCCGGTGTTTTCCATCCGGTTTGAGAGGAGTGTAAGCGACGTGTCTTCTGTCAGGACGCAGGTGGCAGCCTCTTTCAGCGCACCTATCCCGTACTGGTCGGAACCAAGCCATCGCCCGGACAGACCGGTTGTTTCTGCCGGACAGCCGTCCATTGTCAGGACGGCGAGTAATCGGACTTTTGCCATAGCGGTCATTCTGTTGCGACCGGAAACCGTATATAAAAAAGTAGCGTGCAATTCACACTACTTTCAAGCGACGGCTCTGGTAAAGCCTTTACAGAGAGTATGTGAATGCACGCTATGCCCAGGCATAGCATAAGCATCACACAATCGCCTCTGTAGTTCCAATTTACCAGATTTTCGCTCGAAACGCCTTGCGGTCTTATTCTATACTATATCTTAGTCGGTACGGGAAACCGTGTTTCTCCGTACCGTATTTCTCCTATGTTCATGCAAAGATAGGATTTTCAGTCGAGATTTTCTCATTTTTCGCTCTTTTTCTGCATGATACCGTATTCTTTCATCTTGTTGTACAGGGTCGTGCGGCTGATACCCAGCAGTCCGGCAGTCACTTCGCGGTTCCCGTCCGCCTGTGCCAGTGCCCGCACGATGCGTTCCCTTTCCTCATTCCCGTCTTTCAGCAGCAGGGAGCTGCCTGCCTGTGCCGTACTTTCCGCTTCCAGCCTGTCGGCTCCTATCAGCCTTCCTTCCGTCAGCAGGACGGCGGAACGCACCGTCTGTTTCAGTTCCCTCACATTTCCTGCCCACATCCGCCTCATGAGTTCCTTTTCCGCCTCCTTGTCGAATCCTTCCGTATGCCGTCCCAGTTCCTCGTTGGCAAGCTCCCGGAAAAACTCCGCAAGGGGCAGTATGTCCTCCCGGCATTCCCGCAGCGGCGGTATCTTGATGACAAACTCCTTCAGGCGGTGATACAGGTCCCGCCGGAAACGTCCTTCCTCCACTGCCTTCTCCAGATTCTCGTTGGTAGCCGCCACGATGCGCACATCCGCTTTCCGCTCGCGGGTGCAGCCCGTCGGACGGTAGCATTTGGTCTGCAGCGCACGCAGCAGTTTCTGCTGTACCTCAGCGGGCAGGTTGCCCACCTCGTCCAGAAACAGCGTGCCGCCGTCAGCCTCCGCCATGCAGCCCTTCTTTCCGGCTATGGCTCCCGTAAACGCGCCTTTCTCGTATCCGAACAGCTCGGATGCCGCCAGCTCCCGTGTCAGCATACCGCAGTCTATCGCGACAAACGGACCTTTCTGCCGGGTACTCTGCGCATGTATCTTTTCTGCTACGTGTTCCTTGCCCGTGCCGTTTTCTCCAAGTATCAGCACACCTATGTCCGTCGGGGCTACCAGTGAGATACGCCGGTCGATGGTCCGGAATGCGGCACTTCTGCGCTCCAGTATGGGCATGGTATGCCTTTTTTCCGATTTGCGTACCAGCTCACTTATCCTCGGAAGCAGCTTTTCCTGCAGCAGGGTCTTGGGGATATAGTCCTCGGCTCCCAGCCTCATGGAGCTGACAGCCGATGCGACCTGTGCATAGTCGGTCATGATGACAAACGGGTTTCTGATACCCGCTTCCCGCATCCGCTCCAGCACTTCCGTACATTCTCCGTCGGGCAGACGCAGGTCCGACACGATGATGTCCCCATCGTCCAGTTCCTCCAGCAGCCTCCGTGCCCCGGCACAGTCGTATGCCGTGCGGGTCTTGTAGCCTGCCTTCTCCAGCATTCCGCAGACATGGTCGCGGAATACCGGGTTGTCTTCTATCACTATTATTCTTCCCATACCGTTCTCTCCATTTCCTTTCGGGCGAGCCGGATGATCGTTTCGCCCTGACCGGCTACCTTGCCGGCATACTCCCTGATTTCTTCTGCCGTCCCGTTTCCGTGGAGCACGTCATACAGCTCCTGCAGCGGACCTTCGGCATGTATCAGCATCCACGAGCTGCGGATATGGTGTATCCAGTAGTCCAGCCTGTCCCTGTCACACCTTTCCGCTTCCTCCCGTATGGCGGCCATTTCCTTCTCCGTTTCCCTGACCAGACATTCCAGCCTCTGCCTCTTGTCGCCGTATGCGAACAGCGGACCGAGGTCTATGCGTGGGGTGCTGTCCTCGCCGATGCATTCTTCTGCGGCTGCCAGCAGTTCGTCGATGGAGAAGGGCTTGTACAGCACCGAGCCGAAGCCCGCACCTGCCAGTTCCTCTTTCGTGATGCTTTTCGAGCCGGTCACCACCATCACGGGGATGGTGCGTGAGTTGCCTATGTCCGACGTGCGGAGCAGTTCCAGCACCTCGTAGCCGCTTGCGTCCTGCATCTTCAGGTCTGTGGTCAGCAGGTCATAGTGTCCCTCGCGCAGCTTCTCCGCCATTTCCCCCGTGCTCGTGCAGGTGTCGCAGTGCACCCCGTTCTGCACGAATATGTCGTGTATCATCCCCAGTATGATGCCGTCGTTGTCCAGCGACAACACCGAACATCCGCCCAGTCTTGTCCGCCTCGCTGCTGCCTTGCGGTCTGTCTCTCCGGCTTTCTCCGCCTGGGGCAGCGGCAGCACCACGCTGAAGCGGCTGCCCGTGTTCCGTATGTTCTCCACCGATATGCTGCCCTCCATCAGTTCCGCAAGGCTTTTCACTATCGACAGTCCCAGCCCGAATCCGTCCTGCGTGGCGGCATTGCTCAGCCGCTCGAACGGCTTGAATATCTGTTCCCGTTTGTCCTTGTCTATTCCTCCTCCGGTATCTTCCACCGCAAGCGTGAATTTCCCTCCGGCATACAGGGCGGTCAGTGTCACGCCCCCGCGTTCCGTAAACTTCAGTGCGTTCGACAGCAGGTTGCTGCCGATACGCAGTATCAGGTTCCTGTCGCCCATGACCACCTCGTCAGCGGCGTTGTTCACCCTGAACTCCAGCCGTTTCTCTTCCATCCGTGCGGCAAACTCCGTTTCCAGCGTTTCCGCCACGCCCGCCAGTCTGAACGGCTTCACCCTGACGGTCTCCTTTCCGTTGTCTATGCGGTAGTAGTCCAGCAGGTTCTCCATCAGTGCCCCCATACGCTCCGCCGACAGCCGTATATGCTCCGCGTGCAGCGCCGTTGCCTCCCGGTTCCCGTCCTTCAGTATCAGTTCCGCATTGCCGCGTATGGCGGTCAGCGGTGAGCGCAGGTCGTGCGTCACCGTCTGCATGATGTTCTGTCTGCTTTTTATCAGCTCTTCATTCTCCCGGACCGACCGGCGCAGGCTCTCTATCAGTTCCTCCCGCTGTTTCCTGTCTCTGGTGCGGCGGCGGATGTCCCTCCGGACTACTGCATACAGCAGCACCGCACACAGAATACCCGCCGCCGATATGCCGCATATCAGTGCGAATGCTGTCTCTCTCAGTTCCGCCACCCGCATGTGCCTTTCTTCCATGCGTTCCGTCTCGTTCTGTCCGATTTCCCGTATCAGCCGCGAAAGGTTCCGGTTCAGTATGCTGTTGCGTATTTTCAGTGAGTCCGACAGATGGGAGAATGCCTGTTCCTGCTCTGCCAGTGCCGTACGCATCTCCTTCTCAAACCGCTGCATCTCCTCAATGTGCCGGGTGTTGGACCTCGTGCTCACCCGTGTGGTCGTGCGTGCCGGTTCTTCTTTCTTTTTCTTGCGGAACAGGCCGAACAGTCCGCCCCGTTTCTTTTCCTCTTCCGGTTCGGTGCGCTCCGTCACTGTCGTTGTCCGTACCGATGCCGTCTGCTCCAGTCCGGGCAGGTGGCGTTCCAGCAGGCTGTCCATGCGGTACGCCGTGGTCGGCATATCCACCATCCGCTCGATCAGCCTGCGTTTCTCGTGCAGCAGCCTTACTACCGTGTCTATCCTTGCTATCTGTACCGGTTCTCTGTAGTAACCTTTCAGCCGTTCTATCACCTCCGTCGTATGCGATTCCCGCCGGTCGTATGTATCCATGTCCGAGTCGTCCCACAGCATTGCGCGGTCATTGTCCAGAAACAGTGTGATCAGTCCCCGGTATGCTTCGCTGGCGGCAGCACGCTGCATGAGCAGGCTGCGTTCCTCTGCCTCTGCCTGCTCGAATACCTGCTTTTCGTACCATACAGCCGTGATGATGCCCAGTACGAGCAGTCCCAGTATGAGATAGCCCGACAGGATTTTCAGGTGGAGGGATTCCTTCCATCTTGAAAATGTATTGTTGTTCATGTATTTTCGGATTGTTTTTTAGGCGGTAAGTTAGTGGAACCTTCCCGAAGGGATGTTCCAGATTCTGATAAAAATCAGTGCGCGTTTTTTATTGGTTCCAGAAATCCATCCTGCGCTTCTCCCATTTCTCATATCCTATGGCTTTCAGTTCGCACGGACTCATTCCGGTCTGCTTCTGGCAGAAGTCCGCAAAATTGCTTGCCGAGCCGAAGGCGTTGCGCTCGGCTACTTCCTTCAGCGGCAGTTCCACCCGGTATTCCATATCCTCCTCTATGCGCCTTATCCGCTCCCGGCGCAGCCACTCCGATGGCCCCATACCGTAGTATGTTTTGAACTTGCGCCGCATCAGCGAATAGCCCATGCCGCACAGTCCGGCAAGTTCTTCCGCCACGAATGTGCGGTGGCTGTAGTGGTTCACTGTCATGCGGAATACCGCCTTGTCCAGTTCCGGCAGCCTGCTCTCGGCGTATGCCATATCCTTTTCCTCTATGCGGAAAGTCTTGCCATACAGCTTGTTGCGTCTTTCCCTGAAGAAATAGTCGCATACCCTGTTTGTCATCTCGTTCGTACGTGCATGGCCTTTCAGTGTATGCAGCACATCGCATAGCACCAGCATTTCCCGTGTCCGGTATTTCCGTTCCCATGCATCCGTCAGTTCATTGCACATGTAGCAGATCACTTCATGCTCGCGTGAGCGGCACAGCATGAGCATCCATGCCCTGAAATCCCTGTCCCTTGCCGACGGTGCTTCCTTATCCTTCCGCAGTGCGCTCACTGCCGCCAGCATCAGCTCCGTGTCATTGCCGCACTCCGCCAGCCGTATTCTCATCTTCGGCAGCGAGTGCCGTTCCTTCACCGACTTCCGTATGCTCTCCGCCAGTTCTTCCATCCGTTCCCTGCACACTTTTGCCCTGTATGCCTCCGCAAGCACCGCTTCTGTAATTCTCAGCTTCATCTTTCTCTGTTTTAATGGTTTATAATGGTTTTCCGGCAAAAGTAGCGTGGAGTCGCTGGACTATTGTTCCAAATCCTGACAAAAATCAATGCACGGTTTCTATTCGGAACACATATATCATATTGTCTTATGGGCAAGACTGAATATCGGATATTTAATTTGCCCCGTAATCCGCAGTTATCTGAACTGATAAAGTAACAGCATCAGAATCAGCCCTACTGTTGGTACTATATAACTGAGGCTTAACACCGCCTTGTCTGAATATTTGGTATTGTATCTGTTGCTTTGATATTTTTCCAATAAAGCGTTTATTCTTTTTTTGTTGTAATGTAGATATATGACAATCCAAGGAAGAAACGAGCCTATTATTCCTATTATAATTCTTGCTCTACCGGATGTATTGGGTAAAAAGAAATCTCTCGTTAAGAGAAACGACAGTATCAGTACGGCAAATAAATAAGCCATCATAATAATTTCTGCCAATATACAGGTGGCTCCAAAACGAGGGAACTCCTTATTTTTTAAGCAAACCATATAATACCTGTAAAACAGGTAGTCAATAATCTTTTTCATAAGCTGTTGTTTCTAAATCTTGATTTATTTTTGTCAGTAATAAGTTGGTGAGCAACAGTGTTCTGCTGTTGGTTTTACCATGTTAGCGGACTATTATCTCTACATCTATCTTGTCAGTTAAAAATCAATTTCCCTATTCCAACTCCAAGCAAGAGCAATAGTAGAGGAGAAATACATATTATCCATGTTGGGAATATCTTGTTCCACTTGTTGTTTTTGTACTTCACAAGAATGGCAGCAGTCCTTTTACGGGTATATCGTAAAAACAACATGATAAAGCACATTCCCCCTAATCCAAGACTTATATACTGCCCTTGAGAGACAGTGAAGTTTTTCAATGAAAACCAGTGATCTGTCAGTACGCAGTTGAAAATTATACTGAAAAAGAGAAATATTACAAGTAAATTCATAGTCAGTAAAATACAGGCACTGAAACGTGGCGTCTCATTATGTTTTTTATAAATTAAATATAACCTATAATACAAGTAATCAAAGAAATAGTATCTGTATTTCTTATCATCTCGTACCCAATTACTCCGTCCGGTATTACTTATCGTCTCTTTTCTTTTTTTCATTTTCAATATAATTGTTGCTAATGGTTCAGCGGGGAACGCCTTGCCGTTATCCTGCGTTGTTAGTGAAATATTCTTTCCGTTATTATTTTATCCGAATAAACCTTAAAGTTATACAAAGACAAACTATAGACATACTATAAGATAGTATATACCATATAAATAGTTTCCAAAATTTCTGTTTCCTGAATTTCTTAAAATAAGAAACATATTTATCGTTCTTATCTATAAAAACATGATAAGTAAAATATATCATTATACAAAGAATAATTATTAGTAATCCCAATACCATTTTGTTATTGAAAAAATCATATACTCCTATACCTGTTTTTAGGGCTATAGCATCCAGTATTGTAAGTAAGATAATCAGTATTGTAAATGAGTTAATGCAAATAAATAAAATAATTCCTGTGTCTGCCATTGTAAGAATTTTAAACGGAGGTCTCTTTTTATTTTCTGAAGACCACATCAATTTATTATATATCTGTTTAACGCTGTTTACATATTCCCAGTAACCATTGCTTTTGCAGAACTTTCGTGTACATGTATTGTCCAGTATAGAGAGGAGAAGCCAATCAATACCTTTTTGTACCTTATGAAAAATCATATAATTACAATAGTATAGCATATTCATAAACAATTCTATCCGTTTCATCTTAATATGTTTTCGCTAATGGTTTGGTGAGGAACAGCGTTAGCTGTTATCTCGACCTTGTTAACATTCTATTTTTATTCTCATCAAATTATGGTATTTCCAAATTCATCTTCTTCATATATGCTGTATCTAATTCCGCTCCTTTCCAGTTTATGTCAGGAGGGTACTGTTCCCATCCGGCTTTGGGTGGTGCAAGCACCCATTTAGGAACAATAATACTTAAGACCTTTGCATTGCCATGAAATACCGCTGAAAACATTATCAATACATGTGTATTATGAGACATATCTGTATTATTAAATTTACCTATTGTTGCAACATGTTTAATACTATCAACATAATAAATAAATCCTTTTTCTTTACTTGAACTCGAATTGATAATAAACGCATCTTTATAGTAAGTTCCGATTGTATAACGAATATTTTTGTCATTAAAATAATAGAACTTATCCATAAAGTAAAATGTCGGCAATTGTAATAAAACACAAATGCAAATAATTCTAAGTATCCATTTTTTCTTTTTAGAGAGATTTGTTTCCATAAATTTGATGAATCGCATTGCCAAATTGATGTTAATGGCTAAGCGGGGAACGCTATTTAAGCGTTATCACGCTTTGTTATAAACTCAATTTATCTATTGGTATAATAGCTCTTTAGTAAAAGCGGAAGGAAAAACCAACTTAGTGTGCCTATTATAGAGATAGCAACAAAAAACCAATTTTTCCTGTTGTTGTTATTGTTCCTGTAATGGCTGTTCCATCTCCGGTATCTTTTTGTTTCATCCCAAAATACGATTTCATTTATGAATACAAATAAAATAGAACAAGAGAGAAATATAAGAATCTTGTTGTCATTAACAAAGGAGAATGGTGCTATCAGTGCCATTATCAATGCAATAAATGGGAGATAGAAAAACAAAAAGCCAATGTTATTTCCGGCTCTACCATATCCAAGTAATCCCCAAAAGAAATACTTGACTGTAAAATACCAATAGATATACCAGTTCATAATTTTAATCTCAAATTGTTTATAATGGTTTGGTGAGGAACAGCGTTAAGCTGTTGGCTCGACCTTGTTAACAAAATATTATACCCATTCTAATATTGGGTTAGATCTATGAACAAGATACTGTCTGTTACCCGGAATTGAAAACATTATTCCAGTAATGTAATTTCATACTAAAATTCTTCTTTACTTTCCAATTCCACCTTTCCTCTGGAGTAAAATGCAATGGCAGCCCTCAACTCCCGATGGTTACAAAAATAATCATTCAGATGGATTCTCTCGTTGTAGTTATGGTTAGTACGGAGAAACAGATCTACATGCGTATATCTACCATGCACTACCACATACTGGCAATACAAGATTTTATTCCAAAGCAACAGCTTTCCTTTGGGAGTAGTGATTCCCTGTTCACTGATTCGGATAACACGGTGCCAATGCCTGATACCCTTCACCATGAAATAAAAAAATAGGCCTACGGGAATCCAAAAAATCAGTCTTTCGGACAGCATGTCCCGACAGATCCATATATAGGCGGTACACAATCCGGCTTCCACAAATGTACTGATTTTCTTTCGTGGAATGACCAAAGGTTCAGAAAGATTGAACATACAACTCATACCAATCATAATTTAATACTGTTTACATGGTGTTTAAACACTCCTCTTTTTACTATACTCAACAGAACTTTTGTCCTCTACTTCTGATACATAGTATTCTTTGTTCATAGACTTTCTGTTTTTGTTAATGGTTTAGCAGGGAACGGCTTGTCCGTTATCCTGCTTCGTTAACATCATATTTTATTCCCATTCCAGTGTACCATATCAATACACCATAATCACAAGGTCCTTTTGTGCTTCAATGGCTTCATCGAAAATGAAATTCAAATCGTCCATTTCCTCCTCGTAGTCGTAATCGCCGATACCATTGCCCTCTTCCAGAGAATTGTATTCCGTCCTCTTGCTCTCCAATTCAGAAACAGGCATGCTAATGATATAGGGAAAATCATCACTCAATGGAATAGGGATGAATGTGCTTTGGCTATCCAGTTGCCAAAGGTTTTCCGCACAATAGATTTGCGTTCCGAAATGATTGCAAATCTTTTCATATACATACCCGTACATGGAAGCGATTTCGGGATAACGGACTTCTCCGTTCACAATATCAGCCAATACAGCATAAGCATCCATATCCGTGTTCAGACTATCGCTGAAATAATCGTTCAAACTGTCAAGTCCCGGCTTCAGTGCTGCCTTTAATTGGTTAAGCAGCAGATTATCACGAGCTCCATAAACAGACTTTACCTTATCGGCTTCTGTCAAATATGCACAAACAGAGTAACTCATACTTATCTTTATTTTATGTTGTCGTTCCAGTGTACCATATCGTATGGATAATATGGCAACCCTTTCAGGCTGCTATCATCCAGCCCCAAAACCTTGACCAATGCACCGCTCTCAAAACTCCAATATCCATCATGTATTATACCATATTTGTGGTCGTCATGCCAAGCACAATCGGAATGTCCTCGATACCATTCCCTTTTTAGATACTTTTCCAATCGCTTCGTCGCTTGAAGCTTGTTTGTTTTAGCCAAATCCGACACTTCCAAGATTGCCCGATAAGGCACAGCATCAAACACACAATCCGCCATTTCCTTCCGTTCCGGGAAACGGTAATTCAGCAATACATCATAAACACGGTCTTTAACTTCTTTCATGTCTATAAGTACGCGGAGTTTATCAATAACATTATTATCATACTCCAACATGATTCCTATTGAAAGCAACCATAACATCTGAACATAATAGCCATACGGAGTCCAGCATTTTTCTAAAACATTGATTGTTAAAATATAATTGGATTTTATAGATTCTAAATTCTCCCCCATAGAATACATAGTTACGATAGTATAAACTCTACAATCAAATAAACGTCCATACAAATCAGGACTAATCTCATCACCATCTTTTTCTGATTGTTCTATCATACTATTAAGTTTTTCTATTCTGGTAGTATACTTAGCCAATTGCTTTATATACTGTTCTTCGGTAAAAAGTTTATCTCTTGTTTCCATTATGGTACACTGTTTTTGATGTTAATGGTTTAGCGGGGAACGCTGTTAAGCGTTATCACGCTTCGTTAGAAATTTATTCTTTTCCTTTTCAGTATATCCGCCAACCAATCAGGAATGAACTTTTTTGTTCTTGGATATGCCTTAAAATCATTTACAAATTCAAAATCATAAAATTTTTTTTGTAGAGCATCCACCCTTACATCATAGTTGAACTCTTTTATAAAATCACCGTTCTTATTTATCGTCATTTTCAGTTCATAAAAACCTCCTTCATCTTTTTGGGTCTCATACATTTCATCTTTGATATTTCTTATGAACTCGTTGATATACAGCAATACACAAATGTCTAATTCAAGATCGAGTCTTAAACCATCCTTATAATATGAAACTTTAGCATAATTGCATGTATCAACTCTATAAGCATCAAAAATCAAAGTATCACCTTTTATGTCGGATAATATTTCAATGAAAATCTTTTCCAACTGGCTGAATAATGATATGACTTTATCATTATTCACATATTCATGTATTTGTGTTCTTGGCTGTTCCGGAGTTTTGTATATAGGTTGCTCAATTTTATAGTCATTTGTCAACATCTGTTTTTTATCAAATGCTGTTGATAAACATTCTGTAAGATACCAGTTCCAAAACTCTTTGTTGCGCCCGTCATCAATAGAATCCCAATCGACAATACCGCCATTATATACTATACTTGCAAGGAAAGCCGTATCCCATTCGTCCGGGTCTTCTATTTCTTCATCAGAATCATAATCACTGATAACCATGTCTGCATCTGAGCCGACATCATAAGCAGCCTGAACAGCTACCTTGGCAGCAAACGAGGCTGTTATATTATCTTCCATGTAATTATCGGCAAACACATCCAGATGGTCAGCATTGCTCAACAGTTCATTTTTGTCTGTTTGTCCCAACAGGAATTTCTCCGTGTTCTTTATCAGTCCGATGATTTCCGTATCATCCTTGAAAAATTCATTCCATATCGGATATACTTTCAGCGCACATAAGATACTTATTCGTCCAATAGCAAGTGGATCATTGATGGCTTGTAGTATCGCACGCCTTGTAGAAAGAGACAAATGCCCCTTGTCTGAATGATTGACTTCATTCAAACCTTTACTTATCAATGAGGATATGGTTTCTGTATATTTCATCGCAATAATTGTTTCTAATGGTTCAGCAGGGAACGGCTTGTCCGTTATCCTGCGTTGTTAGTTGTTCCTTCCATTGCAAAAGCAAATCTTCTACTTCTTTTGTACCTATTTCCTTTGCTAAAGCAAGAGGGGTGTTGCCGTTACTATCTTTTATATTAAGATCTGCATGATATTCTAAAAGCAATTTAACCAGTTCAATGTTATTATTGGCAATGGCTTCCATAATCGGATATACTTTATATGTATCGTATGGACTTTGGTAACCGTTTACGTCAATGCCATGCTCCAGCAATATACGGGCTAACTTCACATTAGACAATTTACAAGCGTATGTCAGGAGCGTCAGCCCGTATTCGTCACTATATAATCTGTTATTAATGTCCTTATACCTGGTAAGGGCATATTTCAGTACATTCTCTTTATCAAAGTAAATCGCCGTATAGAATATGTCAAACTCATAAAAATCGTTACCCATTGCCATAGGTTCATCTTTTCCTGCCAGCAACCGTTTTATGGTTGCCATATCATTGTCACGGCAGGCAACTCCCAACGGATAAAGTTGATAGGGTACATCCCGTATCGTATCTTGCCGCAATGGATTTGCTTTCACGCTATCAAAGCAACAAAAAAACGCTGCAAGAAAAAGTAATGTCCAATTTATTATCTTCATATTTACTTTTTTAAGTCGAACATTAATGATTTGCAGCTTGCCGCCGTTAGGTGGCATAGGTGCTTGTTATATGCATTTATTTCCAAAAATTGTCCTGCAAGTGCTTCTCTAAATATCGGCTTACAACTCCCCAACCTTCGTTATCTGGGCAGCCATAATACCATAGTTTCTCTGCTATTTCATCCAGTTTGTCGATAGTATCAAAATATTGTTCACTCATTTTTTCTTGTTCCGATTCACTATATTTTTTTAGCTCCTCTAAGTCCGTTTTATGTCCTTTCATAAAGTTTACAACCTTACAAAACTCACTATCGCTAAGAACAGATATATCCAAAGGGAAGATATTGGCTATATTTTGGGTAGCTTCACCGACCTTGTCTAATCCTATTTCATACATTGCAGAAGATATGTAAGGTAACAAGTCTGCATGATATTCTACAATAGACATCCAACCATCGCCTTGGCAATTTCCTATCACATTAGTTACAACATGAAAGGTAAAAGTAACATCAGATACTTGTTGCCTAATTTCATCAATGTTACCTATCTCCCAAATCTTGTCAGATAAAGTTGCAATCGTGTCTTCTCTATAAACATCCATTCCTTGCAGGACATCACTAATTTTTTCAGTTTTCATACTACATAGTTTTTTAGTTGCACATAATGGTTTGGTGAGGAACAGCATTAAGCTGTTATCTCGACCTTGTTAACGATTTTATTTCACAATCATAAACTCATTCCCATATGGATAAAAGCCTTTATTTATCCATAGTTTGGAGTAGTCTGATAATTTGTAAATTTCAGGTTTATACAGATTCAACACCTTATCCAAAACTCTCTCTCGAAATATTATTCCATCTCCATATTCTATGCTATTCAAAACAAAGAAATTCTGTTTGATGGAATTATCTTTCAGTTTCATATCAGGATATACTGTAAAACTAATTCCTAATTTTTTCTCTACATCATTTTGATGAAATGTTATACCTTTCCCGTAATGGAAAGAATCATTGTCAAAATGGTTTATACGTAAAGCGTAGTATTTTTTATCCTTTAGAGATTCGTTTTTCTTGTTTACTACCTTGACAGTTGCAATATCATATTTATCAATGAATCCATTTTCTTGAAGTAAAGACAAAAACTCTTCCGATACGATTTTTAGTTTTATGCTCCACTGGTCACAAAAATCAAATTGCAAGTTTCCCGGTTTCTTGTTGCATACGAGGTATAAGACGGGAGGCAAGTTTTCTTCCCAACCATTCTTGTCTTTCCACATCCATCTCCCTTTAGTTTGAAATCGTTGTCTTTTACTTTCATCATAAGTATCACATACATCAAATTTACCATATTCCAATAATCCTTTAGGAAGTTTATCTATCCCATATCGCCAAATATAAAGTTCCTCTGTATTCATAATTATTATCGTTAATGGTTTGAAAAGAAACGGCGTAAGACGTTATCTTTTCTTGTTAATAATATATTTATAGTCTCTTGAAAGTTATATCATCCGACACTCCCAATTCTTTCCGTTTAACTTCAAAGTCCTTTTTACTGAATGCCCCTAACTTGTTTTCTTGTGCTTCCCATGCTTCTTGTGTGTTATTTACGGGAATGATGTAATACTCGGTTGTATTCTTATCATAACGGGGTAAGGAAATGCCTATGCTGTCCCTCAAAGCACGATATGCCTTGACAAGAATAAAATCATTGTCATATCCCACTGCATAAACACTTGCTCCGGTTATTCCCGTATAAGGCGCATCATCATCGTTTTGTTGGTGATAACACACATCCATATCTTCTTTGGTATCTACCGCTATCAAATAATAGTTCCCAGTAAGATGCCGTTCATATACGAACCCGCAACTTTGCATTAGGGGCAACAATAAAAAGAGTAATGATATAACTGTTTTCATGCGCTCAATTATTATTAATGGCTAAGCGGGGAACGCTATTTAAGCGTTATCACGCTTTGTTATAAACTCAATTTATCTATTGGTATAATAGCTCTTTAGTAAAAGCGGAAGGAAAAACCAACTTAGTGTGCCTATTATAGAGATAGCAACAAAAAACCAATTTTTCCTGTTGTTGTTATTGTTCCTGTAATGGCTGTTCCATCTCCGGTATCTTTTTGTTTCATCCCAAAATACGATTTCATTTATGAATACAAATAAAATAGAACAAGAGAGAAATATAAGAATCTTGTTGTCATTAACAAAGGAGAATGGTGCTATCAGTGCCATTATCAATGCAATAAATGGGAGATAGAAAAACAAAAAGCCAATGTTATTTCCGGCTCTACCATATCCAAGTAATCCCCAAAAGAAATACTTGACTGTAAAATACCAATAGATATACCAGTTCATAATTTTAATCTCAAATTGTTTATAATGGTTCAGCAGGGAACGGCTTGCCGTTATCCTGTTTCGTTACCGATATTTTATATAAAAGATCAAAGATTACTACTCTAAATCCTTAATCGTAAAATTCTTACAAACAAACATGGCACTATTTTGCTTCATAAAATAACCATTTTTCCAATTATATAGATGAATGGCATCAGTATAAGCAACAATTCTTTTTTCAGGCTTTTTACTAATTTCGTAACATCCACATGAGGTTTGGTAAAGCCAAAAAACTTTCTCCCCATACTTTTTCAATATTTTATATACTTTATCTTTCCATTCTTTTTCTTCTTTATCTTCAATGCTATATGAGTCAGCGATACGGCCTTCCCTTAAAACATGGGAATCATCGGGGTCTATCCTTGAGCGCAAGAATTGCATTTGTTCCCTTGCAATACTACAAAAATGGTAATATTCACCATACTTTTCGTATCGCGTTTGTAATTCTTCCATTGTGGTTAAATCAAAATTTACGATAGAGAAGAAAGGACTTGATGAATTTATAACAGACGTATATATTCTTTTACTAATATCAGCTTCCGGAGAAGGACAAGTATCCAAGAAATATATATTAGGATTATACTCTCGTATTTTTTCACAAAACATCTTCTCATCGTTTTGAGTCATAAACAACTCAATAAACCTACATTTTTCATTGCTCATAATAATTATATGATACTAATAAAATTATATTCTTAAAATATCTTTGCTTGCATTATCGCACCATTATCGGTAATGGTTTGACAAGGAGCTGCGTTTAGCAGCTAACTTGGCTTGTTACCAATTATTGTTTAGAGGGATTCAGATAACCATTTTTGCTTCAATACAGAATATCTTTTCTTTGAGTCTAAAAGCCATTTTCCTTTTGAATACAAGAATATATATTGCTTCTTTTGTCGCATAGGCACTTCCCTATATGTGTGAACTGCAATCCTATTTTTCCCTTCTTCTACAATATCGGTAATTTTCTCTTCATTAACATCATATTCATAAGACCCTTCATTTCCATAAGATATAGTAGTAGGTCTGCCATACTTGCGTTCACGAGAAGTGCAGTAAGTCAAAAAGATTTTCGATACCAACTCTTTTTTCTTATTAAACTGTTCTTCAAATGAAAGTTCACTCTGCTTGTCAATATCATTACACATCACTTCCCACTCGTGCATATTATGCATGAATTGAAGCAATAAATTCTGTATAGTTTCTTTTAGTTCTGTTTCCATATCTATTCTATATTATTGGTAATGGTTCAGCAAGGAACGGCTTGCCGTTACCTTGCGTTGTTAGCTGTATTTTAGTCAAAAGTCATGTAACACAAACAGACTTTTAACAAAATAATTTTCTACTGTCCATACGGCATAATATCCACCTGCACCGTCACTGTTCTGTGTGCTGATGAACAGAGTGTTTCCATTACCCAATGCTACGACAACATTGTTTTGGTTCGGTTCGTATAGATGCGTTATATATGCTGTTGGAAATTCCAATATCCCGGCAGGGTACTTGACGGTGATAGATTCATATTCTTTATTTGGAATATTATTATCTATACCTATTAAATCAGAACAACCGTCAATGCTCCGAACAAAACCTGTGTCCAAATCATAAACAATGGAGTGTCGTTGGAGATTAAAATCTCGGAAACCTATTTCTACGGTTAATGTGTCGTTGGCATATACAAGATAATTATCCGTACTTTGCGGCTGTTTCTTTAACTGTGGCAAATCTGGTAAATAACAGATGCGGCTTTTATGGATTTCTCCTATATGGGTATTTCCATTCGGATAAGTTTTGGTTATACCCGTTTCGGCTCCATATTCTACGCTATGCCATTTTTTATGGTTCTTTTGTGCATCCCAATCGACAAACACATGATTATCCAATAATTTGTCTATTACTGTTCCATTTGTGTCACGTACATTTGTATATCCGTCCGCATCCTGAATGACACCGAAGAAACGCTGTTGTTGTGCTTGTATAGGCAAACAAAACAGAAATGCCAGTATGTAGAAAATAATCATTTTCATGCTTATATTACAGCTAATGGTTCAGCAGGGAACGGCTTGCCGTTATCCTGCGTTGTTACCAACTCTATTATTCACTTTCAGCAGCTTCTTGAAGATATTCTTCAATATCTTCAGAGTTGTTTAGCTCCAAAGCTCTCTGCACATTTGAAGCATCAGGCGGCATTAATTCTACATTTATCAAAATACTGCGGCGTGATTGGTTTTGTGCAAAAAGTCCTTCTTTATCAAGAATTGACATTGCTTTCACCATAGCAGTTAGCCTGACATCAAGTTCCTTCCCCCAATCTTCATCATTCAAACTATCAATATTAGCTCGATGTTCAAAGATCTGTTTTACATCACTAAAATATTCGTCGTAGCCAAAAGCATAATATGGCGAATCTGCATAAGACCACTTTATACTTCGTGCATATGTTTCAGAGTTCGATTGTATTACCCTGCCTAATGCTTCCCACGACCATGCAGAAATGATAGGAGCAAAACCTTCACCTGTCGTCAGAAGCGCACAATAATAAAAATGTTCGCCATTGCTAAACAACTTTTGGAAAGCCATTCTTGCGGCTTTTGTTATGGCTGCTATAAGTATTTCTGTTTCTTTATTCATAAAACAATTGTTGGTAATGGTTAGAAAGGAGCATCGTTAGATGCTATCTTTCGTTGTTACTAACTTTATTATTTATAAGACTAATCGAATTTTTCTGCCGATTTATCAAGCTATAAACAGTTTACGAAATATTAAAATTCCTATGATTGCGATATAAATCGGAATGCAGAATATCATCCAATTAGAAATTAGCTTGTTTCTTGTGCAACCTTGATACTTCTTTTTTAATTCCAGAATTTTCTTTTTCCTGTATCGAACACAGCAATATATGATTAACAGGCATAAAGGAACGAGTAAGAAGCATAAGCTATAAAGCCCCTCTAAGAACCACGCATATTTATGTTGCATGTCATACCATTCCTTAATAGCGAAAAAGGCTATAATGAGTGATATGCCCAAGCTATAACATAAGTGGATGACAGCACTAAGGTATGGTGGGTCGCCATGCTTTTCATACATTCGATATAGTCTATAAAATATATAATCCATATTTGTTAGTAATGGTTTGACAAGGAGCTGCGTTAGCAGCTATCTTGGCTCGTTAATAGTAAATTACTCATAGTAGTCTTTCAGACCTATGCCGATAGTCCAAAAATGTTTGCTTTTCTCCAAATCATCTAAAAGCCATATCTTTTCATCTTCATATACTCCATTTTCCTTAGCTTTCTTTATGCTTTGTCGTATCGTTTCTTCTGAAACCTCTCGGAATATGCCAACAGAAATATTTCTGAAAGCATAACATTCGGGAGCTTCTGAATAGTCAATATCAGAGCCGTTCTTCTGTATCAGCAAATCCACTAATTCATTTGCCAATAACTCAAAAGGATTGACAGCATATAATATTGGCTTAATAGCTTTAGGATATGGACCTGATATAATTTCAATAAACTCTAAACATTTTTGAGAATTGAAATCCAAACGAAGTTCTTCAGAAAAATAGAATAATTGGGAATCATCTTCTAGTTCTGGTTGTCCTAAAACCTCTTTTACTTCGTTAGCTGTCATTCCAAATTCTATTGTTCCAACTTCTGCGATATATATTCCCTTTAAGGGGTTAAATTCTATTTTTGTCATACTCATGTTACTATTAATGGGATGCAGCTTGCCACTGTTAGGTGGCATAGGTGCTTGTTATCGATATATTTTTACGAATATTGCCAGAATCCAGCGATTATTTCATTGGTCATATGATGCTTATATAAGTACAATACTCCATATCCGAATGGATAACTTCCAATGATAACGTCCTCACTATACCCATCTTCGTCTATTAACAAAAAGAAGAAAAAACCATGTTCCTCTAATTCTTTGTAATACGTTTCTTCATCTTGAATAAGAAAAGGAGTTCCTCCTATTTTTATAAATACATTTTCGCTATCCTTATCTTCTGAATATTCACTAATAGAACACATTCTTAAATTAGCGTTTCGTTTTTCTACACAATTACCAATTTCAGAAAATTCATGCTCAATTATTTTTACTGCTATTGAGGGATATTTATTGTTATCAATAAGAGTATCATAATCTTGGTGAATCAAGATAGATAGCATAGTATTCTCCTTTTCAGGATGAACTAATGTTGCATAGAATTTATAATCGCTGGGGATTTGATCTTCTATACATTTTGGGGGATTACCACCAATTCTACCTTTTACATTCTTATCAAATGAAATACATTTGGCATATCGTTCGTTCATATTTTATTTGTTTTATTATTATCGATAATGGTTTAGCGTGGAACGCTGTAAGCGTTATCACGCTTTGTTATAAACTCAATTTACTTTGCATGATTGGCTTTTGTTTACCCACCATTCCTGTTCTTCCACTTCACGAGCCTTTTGTATCTCGTCCGTTGTCAGATTCTCATTGTGATAGGCATTATATAGATTTTCCCAACCATTCTTACGATATTTCGGTGATACAACCCATTCTCCTGCATCATTAAACAGGCAGAAGTTTGCAGGAGTATCTGGTATAATTTCATCTGCCCAAGAACAGACTTTTGTCAGTCCCTTTGCGGATTTCCACTTACCCCGATATTCAGATAAGTTCAATTTCAGTTCTGATATTTCATTTAGTCCTTTCTCTATTTGTTGTCCTCTCATCCGATACCCTTGCTTGAAAGAACCGGAGAATGTACCGCAATATCGTTTATCTCCGTATTCCTCAAACGAGTAATGCCCGTATATGAAACCGTCCACTTCCGTATATTCACTTTTTATTATTTGAGAACAGGAAGAAATGCTATCTATACAAACCTTTCCCTTAAACGGACATATTACGGACAATCGGGTACGACTGATACCCATTATCTCATATTCTCTACTATTCATTTTCCGAGCATCGGTAATATGAATGTCAATTCGGCTACAATCTTCTCCTAATATGCCAATCATGCTTGAATTGTCAAACAAGCCAGAAAGGTCTTGCTGCAAAATATCCGCTTTGTGATTTTGTGGATAGGCTACTCCACAAAACCAAAAGAGTAAAAAGATACTGATATGGTATATTTTCTGTTTCATATTTTGCATTACTGTTTATAATGGTTAGAAAGGAGCATCGTCAGATGCTATCTTTCGTTATTATAAACTTAATTGTTCTTGCTTATTTACATTTTCGTTTATTAGTCTGCATATATATTCTTGCAGGCAGCAATGATATTTTTCAGTAGTAAGCAAAGACTTCATATAGTTCATATTTTCATATATATATTTCATTTTATAAGCAAATATTTCAAATGGCATATCCTCGTTATTATAAGTAGCTATTATCTGCCATAAATTTGAAATAGTTCGGCTTATATCATTAGTTTCAAGCTTTTTGTCAGATTTCATATTCTGATATTTATAGATGTAATACTCCGTGTATGCTGGTATGCGGTATGTTTCATGTATATAGCCAGTTCCACCTCCAGCAATACATCTCAACATATCGTTTACACAATAAAATATTTTGCTTAATGTCTTACGTTCATTACTTCTATGTTTCCTTTTATCGGCATTAAATTGAGCATACCACATACAATATAAATCAAATCCAGTTTCTCCATAAAAACAATCCTGTAATGAAGTATATTGTTGGAGATATAATGTATCGGGATAAATTGCTGCCGAATTTACAAACAACCTTACTGCATCGTCTTCCATATAGCGGAACTCCTTCATACTTTGTTTACGGAGTTTATCAACTTTGAGTATTTCACCTTGTATGTTACGTTCACATAAAGGTTTACTACAAGAGCAACCCATTACCACGAAAATGGCAAGAACAACTAATATTATGTTTGCAATGCGATACATATTGTTTATAATGGTCTGGTGAGGAACAGCGTTTAGCTGTTGGCTCGACCTTGTTATGAACTTTACTTATCACACATTATTCCAGATAATAATCAATTATAGATAGCCTCTTGTTTAACTGACAGTTAATAACATAATCAGGTAAAACATTTGGAGCCAAGAAAATGATTGTAATATATCCTTTGTCAACAATGATTTTATCAATAGACAAATCCCCACAAAGTAAGTTGGTTTGTTCCACAAGATCATGTTTGGAAACATTATCTGTTTGAGAAAACACATCTTTTGTTAGTTTCTTACTTAGTCGAATTTTCATTTTATCCAATTCTTCGGATTTAAGAATAGATAGCCATTTATCTATTTCTGTTTGTGGACTATCTGGAGAGTATGCAAGTTCTGCATTCACTTTTGTTCCTAACAAATCAACCTCAAAAACCTTATTGGAGGTTGATTTTTGCTCAGAAGATTCTTTTTTGCAATCCACAGATTGTAAGATATTATCTAATACTTCTGGGCTTGGCGCAACAAATGTTATTTTCTTATCTCCTTGTCGAATAAAAAAGGATGACAGACTTTCATTTATCCTTAATGTATGTAAACAGTAGTCATATCTAATCCAAATAGGAAAATAGTCACGTATCTTCAAATAGTTAAATTTCCGTATTGAGTATGTATTTTTAGATTTTGTTGAAATCCATAAGGCTAATTCTATAAGTAGAAAATTAGAAGATTCTTCAAGAAAAAGATCCCCGTCATTATAGTAAACAGGAGGATCAAATAAATGTTTATCAGTATTCTTAATTAAATAAACATTCTTATCACCGGCTCCAAATGAAAACATTATGCCATTCTCCCGGACAGATAAATCCATGAAACCTTCAAGCTGCAAATTATGAAGTATCATAATATTTTGCTCGCCTTGCAACTTGCTAATATCCATTGGTGTGGAAATTGTTTGTAATAATGTGTAACAATGTTTTATAAAATCATTTGCTTCCATATCTTGTTTTTAATTGTTCATAATGGTTCAGCAGGGAACGGCTTGCCGTTATCCTGCGTTGTTATCAACCTATTCTATATTCACCATTTATCTGCAATTTCAAATTCGCCGATTGTTTGGGTACAAATGTCAATGTACGGAATAGTCTTGACTATCTTGATGTTTTCAATATCTTCACTTCCTCCCAAAGCCAAAAGTAGAGAATATCCGAAACACTCGTCATAATCTGGAGTTCCGAGTTTTTCTTGTATTATAGGATAATTTTCTAAATCAAACCAGCCTTTCAAGAAACTTTCATTTACCATTACCTTATTAAAAATCGCACGAAGATTGGCAGGAAGTATTAAATATGTCCCGTATCTGACATTCAGATAAACGACGTAATTATTCAGTCTCGGATTCTTTACATAGGCAAAGAGATCGCCGAAAGCCGTACACATGAATGGTAGAAATGATTGGTCATCCTCCTTTTCAAAACAGGAGTTTATCACATCCTGATAATCGGATGGATTGATGAGCTTAAACAGCCCATTACAAAAACTTCCTAACCCGACCTCCTGCCATAAAGTATTCAGTTCGGGATAAGACAAATCAGCATATTTAGCAATAAAAGTATCATCTACTGCTTGCCTCTTGCTATTGAGGCTTTTTTCTAAAAATTCTTCGTACATATTTCTACGTTTTATGGTTGATAATGGCTAAGCGGGAAACGCTGTAAGCGTTATCACGCTTTGTTATAAACTCAATTTACTTTGCATGATTGGCTTTTGTTTACCCACCATTCCTGTTCTTCCACTTCACGAGCCTTTTGTATCTCGTCCGTTGTCAGATTCTCATTGTGATAGGCATTATATAGATTTTCCCAACCATTCTTACGATATTTCGGTGATACAACCCATTCTCCTGCATCATTAAACAGGCAGAAGTTTGCAGGAGTATCTGGTATAATTTCATCTGCCCAAGAACAGACTTTTGTCAGTCCCTTTGCGGATTTCCACTTACCCCGATATTCAGATAAGTTCAATTTCAGTTCTGATATTTCATTTAGTCCTTTCTCTATTTGTTGTCCTCTCATCCGATACCCTTGCTTGAAAGAACCGGAGAATGTACCGCAATATCGTTTATCTCCGTATTCCTCAAACGAGTAATGCCCGTATATGAAACCGTCCACTTCCGTATATTCACTTTTTATTATTTGAGAACAGGAAGAAATGCTATCTATACAAACCTTTCCCTTAAACGGACATATTACGGACAATCGGGTACGACTGATACCCATTATCTCATATTCTCTACTATTCATTTTCCGAGCATCGGTAATATGAATGTCAATTCGGCTACAATCTTCTCCTAATATGCCAATCATGCTTGAATTGTCAAACAAGCCAGAAAGGTCTTGCTGCAAAATATCCGCTTTGTGATTTTGTGGATAGGCTACTCCACAAAACCAAAAGAGTAAAAAGATACTGATATGGTATATTTTCTGTTTCATATTTTGCATTACTGTTTATAATGGTTCAGCAGGGAACGGTTTGTCCGTTATCCCGCTTCGTTAATGGTAAATTATATTTTTCCCTGTCTGTGCAATGCCTCTATGAAAAAGCAAGTAAAGGTTGCCATTATATATGCAGTAAGTGCCCATGCTCCAACTTTACGTTGCACAGAGTTTTCATCCTCATACTTGATTATAATTCTTCTGTACCTTTTCTTGAAGAAAAATCTGCCACACAGCAATGCTATTAAACTGCCTTCAATGATATAGTATTGAGTATCGGACGGATAATCAATGATTCCGTATTGGGTTAATATACCCCATACGGTTAATACATTTGTACTTAACATGACCGAAAACAAAAGCATTGCCAAAAATGTGGCTCCTTCCGATACAGAAGAATGAAGCCATAATCTATAAAACCTATAATATAAATAGTCTATCATAAAGTTACCATTAATTTGTTTATAAATGCACCTTTAGGTGTAGGATATTTCGATAGCCGACACCCGGCAGGTGTGTTTCCTGATCTCTAATAGCTGCACCCTATGAATCATCCAGTGAATCAAGCGGATTGGGTATGCTTGACTTGTGTGCACTCGTCACATGAAGATAGATTGAGGTAGTCTTGATGTCATTATGACCCAGCAGTTCCTGTATGGTTCTCAGGTCTGTTCCTTGCTCCAGCAGGTGGGTGGCAAACGAATGGCGAAGCATGTGTACATGTACCCGGTGCTTGATTCCGGCACGGCTGGCGGCTTCTTTCAGTATCTTTACCAGCGCACTTGCGGAATACTGTTCTCCGGGTGTCTCTCCCTCGAACAGCCATTTCTGCGGACGGTACTCCTTGAAATATTCCCTCAGTTCCTTCAGCAGCTTTTCCGACAGCAGCGAATACCGGCATTTCCGTCCTTTGCCCATGATACGCACAAGCATCCTTTCGCTTATGATGTCCTTCGGGGTGAGGTTCAGCAGCTCGCTCCGCCGTAATCCGGCTGAGTATATCAATGAAATCATGCAGCGGTGCTTCCGGTTCGACAGGCACGCGAGGATACGGGCCACCTCATTACGGCTCAGTACTTCGGGCAGTGACTTGTATTCCTTCGCGCGGGTAATGCCGCCATAGTATTGGCGCTGTCCGCCCTTTACCTGCTCGTAGTAGAACTTGATGGCGTTGATGCGCATGTTCTGCTGCGATACCGATATTTTCTTTTCGTTTACAAGATAGAGGATATATTTGTTGATGTCAGCCACTTTCAGGCGGTCGATGTTGCGGCCTTTATGGTATTCCATAAAGTCGCTGAAATAGGCACGATAGGTTTTTATGGTCGATGGGCTGTACCGTTTCCGCTCCAGTAGTTCAAGATAGCCTTCCGGCAGTGTGTATTCCCTTTTGGGTTTGGGATGCCTTACATAAACCCTGCTGTAGTCAATATAGGCGTGCGGGGAGTAGCGGTCGTAGAAATCGGGCAGGCTGAATCCCTCTGCATCCAAATGGGCTGAGCCTGTGCTGTCAGTCTGCACATTGCTGTCCACGGCCAGCAGTTCGGCAATTCTCCGGCTGCCCGCATAATCTATCCTTATGCAGTGTCTGCCGTCCCTTTCCTCCGGATACAGGACGATCTGTTCGCGTGGCAGGCATTTCTGTTCCATATCTTTGGAGTTTGCTTCATTGTCCCCAAAGATAAGAGAAAAAAATCATCTTTTGAACGGTTGTTCAAAAATATTTTTGTTAATCTTGCAAAAAAGCGGAAATCAGGCCTTTAGCATCGAGTAAAGGTACTCGAAATTCGCTTCTAATGTGTTCACATTCAGTCCGTCAAAAAATGACTCCTCATACGACATTCCCATAAATGTCTGACGGAACAGGGCGGCTGTCTTCTCCACATCCGTATCCTTCCTTATCTCTCCGATGTCAATTGCATGCCGTATCACTTTCTTCCACATTTCATATTCCTGACGGAAGATGCCTTCCATCTTTTCCCTCACTCCGGGATAATACATCCGCACCTGAAAAAGGAAATGGAAATAGTAGAAGTTCGGACAGCATTCGTTTTCCACCTCGCCGCCGCTCCTGACGACTTCCAGAATTCTTTCCATGGCATTCCTTACCCCTTCTACATACTGCCTGATGAATCCGGCAAGCGTATCGGCCGGTTCCGCAAACTTCTTTGCCGGTGTCTGCAGGTTGATGGCATATTTGTCTGCCACGGCTACAAACAGGTCCAGCTTATGCGGAAAATAATATACGACCCCTGTCTTGACCACTCCGCAGGCTTTTGCCAGTGTACTGATGCTTGCTTTTTCGTAGTTCATTCTCAGGAATACCCTGAATGCTTTGTCTATCACCTCTTCCCGGTTGTTTATTATCATTTCTTACGGCTTTTTTGGTTTGTTCTTCAGTAAGTTAATAGCAATGTGCGAAGATAGTCATTTATTCACTATATGCCAATGTTATCCCGACGCTTTGTCTGCCTTTCCGTGTATTTTCCTTTCATACGGGACCTCCTTGAAAAAAGTACGGGCGGCCGCTTCGCTTCATGCAAAGACAGTCGCCCGCGGTCATTACCGGACAATGCGGAACTACAGCTTCATGCCCTTCGGTTCCGTCAGCCCCGGTCTTCCGATAACCAGATGGCTGCGCACGAAGTCCGCGTGCGGGCTTTCCGGCTGCTGTTCCGTCTGTTTCTTCTCGCTGCTTTGCCGGTTCTCTTCCGTGCTTTCCGGCGTCGGCGGAGCCAGCTCCAGCTGTATCTTGCGGTCCAGTGCGGCGAGTTCGGATTTAAGCTGTTTCAGCTCGTCCTCCTTCTTCCATGTCTTTCCGGCTATCTCCTGCAACTGCGGGATTTCCCGCTCCAGCACTTCGTTCTTCTTCCTGTACTGGTCGATGATACCCGGTATCCTCTCCAGTGCGTTCAGAAAATTCATGGCGGCGGCGTGTGTGTCAGCCATTGCCAGATGCCCGTTGTTGTAGCTGTACCTGTAGTTGCCCGCCACCACAAAACGGTTGTCGCAGAACTCCAGCCCGTCTTTGAGTGTCCTTTCGCTGACCACCTCGATGGGGAAGCCGTACAGTTCGCCCACTCGCTTGTACTGTCCGCCGGTCGTGGCATTCCTGGCTATCTCCTGCAGGCGCTTGCCGATTGTCTTCTCGTCGGTGGAATCCAGCCCGTCAATCCTGAGCAGGTTCAGCCGGTTGCCTTCCTGGTCTGTCCGGGCGGCAGCGGTGAATTTCTCCCAGTCCTCCGTCATGGCGGCTATGGTGGCCTGGTTGTTCCTCAGTTCTCCGGTCTTTCCCTCCAGTTTCAGTTCGGACTCGCGCTTGCCCTTGCTGAAAGACTTGCGTTCACCCTCCAGCGAGGCAATCTTCTTCTCCAGCTTCGCCTTGTCCAGCAGGTCGGTGTTTCCCGACAGTATCGCCATGTATTCCGAAAAATTCATGCCCGATTTCTCGTCCATCGCTCCCTCGTCTATGGTTCTCGCGCCCATCGCGCCGCTCTTCAGCTGACTGATGAACGTCTGCTTGCAGTGCAGCAGGTTGAACTTGTACGAGTCCAGCGATTTTTCCACCGCATAGATGATGACATCCACCCGGTTGTCGGCGTACAGCTTCGCTATCTCGTTGCCCTTTCTCACCGCTCGTCCGTCACGCTGGGCGAGGTCGGACGGACGCCACGGCGTGTCCAGGTGGTGGATGGCCACCGCCCTGCGCTGGGCGTTCACGCCCGTACCGAGCATCGAGGTCGAGCCGAACAGTACGCGCACATATCCCTCGTTCATCGCTTCGATCACCGCTTTCCTTGACTTCTCGCTCTTGCATTCCTGTATGAAGCGTATCTCGTGTGCCGGTATGCCGTGGTCTTCCACCAGCTTGCGCTTTATCTCGGTATATACGCTCCACCCGCCCGGCTGGTACGTCCCCAGGTCCGAAAACACGAACTGCGTTCCTTTCTGTGCATTATACCTGCGGTAGTATTCCGCTATCATCCTTGCGCAGTGGCTCGCCTTGTTGTCCGGGTGGTCTTCATACGCCGGGTCTATCATGCGCATGTCCAGTGCCATCTTCCTTGCGTAGTCCGTGGCGATGAGCATCTTCGCCTTTTCCTCCGTTTCCGACAGCTTTCCGCGTCCCAGCAGCGTGGCGTCGCCCGTCTTGGCAAATTCCATCAGCCGTTTGATGAAATGTTCCTGGTCGGGCGTGGGAGATATGTTGTGCAGTATCTCGTTCTTGTGCGGACGGTCCACGCCCACATCCTCTGCCGTGCGGTAGTCCGTGATTTCGTTGTAGAATGCCGCCAGCTCCGGCACCTTGATGAAGTAGCGGAAGCGCTCCTTCTGCACGATGTTGTTCGTCACATTGAACTCGAAATCCGTCGTCTTCTTGGCGAAGATTGCCGCCCATGCGTCAAAGCATCGTATGTCCTGCCTTTCCAGCTCCTTCGGGCGCAGGTACTTGAAAAGCAGGTACAGCTCCGTCAGCGAGTTGCTGATGGTCGTGCCCGACAGAAACGTCGCTCCCAGATCCTTTCCCGTCCGCTCCTGAATGGTGCGGATGGCAAACAGCAGGTTCAGTGCCTTCTGGCTGCCTTCCGAGTTGCCCAGACCCGCCACACGGTCATGCCTTGTGTTGAACGTCAGGTTCTTGAACTGGTGCGACTCGTCCACGAAGATATGGTCGATGCCCATCTGCCTGAAATCCACCACATCGTCCGTCCTCGACTTTATCGCGTGTTCCACCTTCTCCAGCTTGGCCTGCAGGTTGAACTTGCGTTTCTCCAGTCCCTTCAGCATCGCCCGCGACACGTCCTTGCCCTGCGAGCGCAGCACTTCCAGATTTTCCTCCACCGTATCCAGCTCCGCCTGCAATATCCGCTGCTGCAATTCCGGCGACTGCGGTATCTTCCCGAACTGGTCGTGGCTCATGATGATGCAGTCCCAGTCGTTGTTCCGTATGTCGTTGAAGAAGCGCACCCTGCCGGATGCGGCAAAATCCTTTTCCGAGGCATACAGCACTCTTGCGTTGGGGTATGCCGTGCGGTAGCATTCGGCTATCTCCCTTACATTCGCCTTCAGTCCGATAATCATCGGCTTGTGTACCAGCCCCAGACGCTTCATCTCGTGCGCTGCCACACACATGATCAGCGTCTTGCCGGTTCCCACCTCGTGGTCGGCTATTCCTCCGCCGTTCTGTTTCAGCATCCAGATGCAGTCCTTCTGGCTGGGGTACAGGTCGGTGATTCCCAGTCCTTTCAGATTCAGTTCCGGAAACTTCTGGTGCGAGCCGTCATATTTCGGTCGTACGAAGCAGTTGAACTTGTTGTTGTACATGTCCGTCAGCCGTTTCTTGAACTCCGGCGACTGCTCTTCCAGCCATTCCGTAAATCCGTTTCTGATTTCGTCAATCTTCGCGTTCGCCAGCTGTATGCCCTCGCTGTCCCGCACCTTTATGTCGTTCCCGTTCTCGTCCTCGCCGACCTTCTTCATCATGTCCGGGCAGGTGTTGTGCAGGGCGTGTTTCAGCAGGTGCATCCCGTCATAGTGGCGGTAGTACCCCTTCACCAGAAACTCGTCGGTGATTTTCATCGTCCTGTGGCTGCACGCCACCGAATACTCGTCAAGGCTCTCCGAGTAGCTTATCCGCACGTCCGTGTCAAACAGACGGCTCATGTAGGCGGCATACACGCCCGTGGGTATCCAGCGCTCCCCGAAGTTGAAGTCCAGTTCCTCAAACGGAATCTGTTCCGGCATGGCTTCTTTCAGCGCTTCCAGCGACTCCCTTGCCTGCGGCAGCATCCCGTGCTCCCCGTGTCCGCTTATCCATTCCTCCACATCGGCGGCCTTCTGTACCACGTTTCCGGCTATGAAGCGGTCGGCTATCTCGTAGCCCTCTGCCAGTGGGTTGTAGAATACCCGTCCTTTCAGCGCTTCCAGCATGTCCGCCTGCGGCATGTCGCAGATGGATTCCATGTAGGGCAGGTTTACTCCGCCATACAGGTTCAGCGAGGCGGACAGGGCTTCCTCCGGCGATTCCGCGGCGACTGCCGTTTCCTGCGAAAAGGAAACGGGGCGGTCGAATATGTCCGCCTTCACCATCGTGCCGCCCTCGCTGCGTTCCAGTGCCAGCATGTTGCGCCCCGAGGCATCCATCATCAGCAGCTTCACGTTCTGCTTGGCGTTCAGGCAGCCGTAACGCATCACGAACTCGTCATAGTAGGTGTTCAGGTGGCGGCGCAGCATTTCGTTCTCCTCGTGCTTTTCCGCTTCGTAGGCATAGAGCCGTTCGTAGGTGTTGCGCAGGTCTATGTATAGCTGTGCCTTCTGTGCCTGCATACCGTCCATGTCCAGCGGCTGGAATGTGGCGCCGTAGCGGGTGACATCCTTCAGCACGCCCACCTGGAACCGTACGCCTGCTGTGTATTCCCATGCCAGCGAGCCGTCCTTCAGGTGCGGCTCCAGTATGCCCTTGAACGGGCGCGGCATCATTTCCTCCTCCCGTTTGCGCTGCCGTTCTTCCGGTGTCAGGGCGGCTTCCTCCTTGCGCATGGCTTCTTCCACCTCCGCAATCCGACGCTTTCTTTCCGCCTCAAATCCGTTTTCCACCGGATAGACTACCGTAGCAGTAATATCCTGCGTTTCCGCCGTTTTCCCCGCATCGGTTTTTTCTCTTTTCGCCTCCGTTGTTCCGGCCACTTGTCTGGCGGTGTTGGCCTCCATCTTCGTCTTTCCCAGCCGGCGCAGCTCCGCACGTCGTTCCGGCGTGAGGTCCATCATCATTTCATAGAATCCGTTGATGGGCGGGTTCGTTTCCCAGTCCAGAGTGCGGTACACTTCATCTTCCGGGTCATAGGATTCTTCCGTTGCGGTGCCGGGTCCCGTCTTTTCCGTTGTCGGGACAGCCGCCTCCGTTTCGGCAGCCGTCGGCGCATCCGTTCCGCCGCGTATGATTTCGTCCATTTCGCGTGCCTCTTCCGGGGTGATGCCGGCAACCGCTTCCGTATTTCCCTTGTCCGTTGTCCTTTCCGTATTCTCCACTGGCAGGGAGAACAGTGTCGGCTGCACGGGTTTCTTCCCTTTGTACTTTCCGCCTTTCTTCCTGTCCGGTTTCAGGCCCTGTTCAGCCATCCGTCTTTCCTCCTGCGTATAGCCGAACAGGTCATACAGGTCCATTACCGTTCCTCCCGTCTGTCTGCTTTGCGCTTCCTGCGACATTCCGGTCATCACTTGCGCTTTCGGCTGCACACTGTTTTCTTCCCGTTTTGTCCCGTCCGCTACACCAGCATCCGGCAATCCGCTTTCTCTTTTCGCCTCCTCCAGCTCACCCGCAGCCGAAGCGGAGTTCTCTCTTTTCACCTCCGTCCGTTCACCCTCAGCCGGATGGATATTTTCTCTTTTCACCTCCTCCAGTTCTCTCGCAGCCGAAGCGGAGTTTTCTCTTTTCGCCTCAATACCCTCGGTCTGTACGGCAATGTTCTGCCGCACATCCTCTCTTTCATGCCCCATGCCGTTGTAGCGTTCCATGTCCAGCCGTGCCGACAGGTCTTCTGACAGCATCCTGTACAGGTCTATGGCAATACCCTCCACACCTCCGCTGTGCGTATATACCATCGCCGGTTTTCCGTACGGGTCGGTACCCCTCTTCGCATCGGTATGTATGATGCGTTCCGTGTGGTAGGCGAAATAGGCGTTGTCCGTCAGTCCGCCGTTATGTTCCGTCTGTATGATGGTCAGCACCCGTTCCTCCTGTGTCAGTCCCTTCTTTTGCAGGTCTTTTTGCAGGATGATCAGGTCGCTGCCGGCTTCCGTACCCGCATTGTCGGTAAACAGGTTGTTGGGCAGTCGTATTGCCGATACCAGATTCGCATTGCTGAACATCTCGTTCCTGACGGAAACCCTCGAACTGTTCAACACCCCCTGCGAGGTGACGAACGCCACGATGCCGCCGTCACGCACCGCATCCAGACCTTTCAGAAAGAAATAGTCATGGATGGCTTTCTGTGCCGAACGTCTGCCGAAGGATGCGCTGCGGCTGAACTCCGCATCGAACACTCCGAAATCCCCGAAAGGGATATTGGAGATGGCAAGGTCAAAATGGTTCAGAAACGGCTTTTCTATTTTCTCGAAACCCTCCGTGCGTATCTTCTGCTGCGGGTACAGGTGTCCGAGCATCTTGCCCGTCAGCAGGTCTTTCTCAAATGCCATCACCTCCGCCTGCGGATTGTTCGACAATACCGGGCTGATGAACGCGCCCATACCCGCCGACGGCTCCAGCACCAGCTTTGGGCGTACCTTGCGGTCGTGCAGCACGTCCGCTATGGTGTCCGCAATGGCCTGCGGCGTATAGAATGCCGTCAGCACCGATGCCTTCAGCGAGTCCACATACCGCCTGTACTCCGTTTCGTCCCGGCTGTTCTCCCGTATCAGACGGTGCAGCTCCACCGTCGGGGCAAACAGTTCGAGGTCTGATTTCGCCCAGTGTACGGCATCCGTCAGTTCCCTGGCGGGATTCAGTATGCACTTCAGTCCCCCGAAGCCGCAGTACCTCTCCAGCAGCGCCCGTTCCCGTGCGGTGGGCGTGCGCTGTTCCTTCTCCAGTGTGAATGCCGTCCGTATCGCCTCGATGTTTTCCCTGAGCCTCTGCTTCTTGTTAAACGCCATAAGCCTCCAGATAAAGCATTATCGCACCCGTCAGCTCTGTATAGAGCAGGTCATGTTCGGGCGACAGGGCGAATGTGTCGTCCGTTGTGGGATAGCCGGCAAACAGGTTTTTCAGGTGCGGGAATATCTCCCGGCAGAACGCCTCGCGTTCCTGTTCCTGCACCTCTTCGGAAAACTCGTTTTCCACCACCTCAAGCAGCAGTGCGTAGGGGGAGAAGTGCAGCCCTTCGAGCAGGACGCGCATGGCTTCCTCCTGTGCGGCTTCCACCGTACTTCCTGCCGCCCTTTCCTTCTCGAATGTTTCCGAGGCGGCTTCCTCCCTTCCTGCAATGAATGGGATGTCTGATACTTTGTCCGGATGATATTTTCTCAGATAGTCCAGCAGATACAGCCCGTAGTAGGACAGCTCCGCCGGAGCGGTTTTCTTGTTCTGTTTCATTTTATGATGGATTTAGTGGATAAATGATTATGGAAATGAAAAGGAAAAAGGCACCCGGTATCCCTCCGGGTGCCACCACTAATTGTCGTGCAAATGAGGGCAGAGTCGGACTTGTCAGAACTATGCCGAGTGCAGCCGACAATCAGTCACCACTAAATCCATGTAAATAAAAAGTACAACCAGGTTGAAACAGATTATGACATGAATCAGTGGCAAAATTACTCATTATTTTCTTCTTCCTTTCGTTTTCGTACCTTTTCTTTCGCCTTTGCTCTCCGCAAACACCAGCTTCGTATTGAACTCCGCATCAAAAGTCACCGCAGCGCTGAAGGGTTTGCCCTGCTTGCTCTTGAACCCGCCGAGCATCGCCGTCTTTCCTTCCGTCAGCAGACCGGTCATTTCCTCGTCGGTGAGTGTCTTGCCCGCTATCTGGCGGAACACGGGCAGCAGGCAGTCCGGATTGTCGCAGCGCACAACCTTGCCGTAGAACTGCATCGTGCCCGTGCCGCATTTGGGGCAGGTACAGCCCGATGCCTTGTGCCCGAAAATGCGGTCACACGCAAGCAGGTCCGTGGTAATCTTGCGGGTATAGCTTTCTATGTCTCTCATAAAAGCCTCATGCGGTGTCTTTCCCTGTTCTATCTTTGCCAGTTCCGCTTCCCAGCGTCCGGTCATCTCCACATTGGCGATGTCCATTTCCTTGACAATGGAATACAGGGCAAGCCCTTTCTCCGTCGGCACCAGCGATTTCTTCACACGCACCATGTATTCCCTTCTGAGCAGCGTTTCGATGATTGCGGCACGTGTGGCGGGTGTGCCGATACCGCAGTCCTTCAGGGCCTGGCGTGCCTCCTCATCCTCCACATCATCGCGTCCGGCGGTCTCCATCGCTGCCAGCAGCGAACTTTCCGTATGCAGCGGTTTCGGTCGGGTCATGCCCGAACTCATCGAGCATCCTGCCATCACCAGTGTGTCGCCTTCCGCCCAGTCCGGCAATGCCGTATTGCCGCTGTCCTCGCCGTACTCTCCGTACACGCCGCGCCAGCCTGCCTTGCGCACGATGCAGCCTTTCGCCTCAAATGTCAGGTCCTCGCATCTTTCGCCTGCGTCCGGCGCCACCTCCGCTACTACGGTAGCCGTATCCTTCACACATTCCTCCGAAAATGCCTCTACCATGCGTCCGGCAATCATGTCGTAGATGATCTGCTCGTTCTTGTACAGGGCAAGCGGGCGGTTGGGTGTCACCAGCAGGGCATGGTGGTCAGTCACTTTCGAGGCATCCACACAACGGCGGTTCAGTTCTCCCAGTTCCCCGATTTTCTCCGCAAGGGCGGAGTGTCCTGCCAGTCGTTCAAACAGCAGCGGTATTTCAGCAAACACATCTTCCGGAATATGGCGGCTCGATGTTCTCGGATAGGTGACGAGCTTCGCTTCATAGAGCTTCTGCACCAGCTCCAGCGTCTGTTCCGCCGTGAATCCGTGTTTCGTGTTCGCCTCCTTCTGCAGTGTGGTCAGGTCGTACAGCAGCGGCGGGTTCTCCACCTTCTCCTTCTTTTCCACCTTGGTGACGGTGGCGCACATCTTCGCCTTTACCTTATTGTATGATGCAGCCGCCTCTTCCTTGTCCTGCCATTTCTTTACCGAGGAGAACTTCACTACCGTATCCGTACCCGCCGGTGTCACCGAAAAATGCAGCTGGTGTACCGGTTCCGGTGTAAAGCGTCTGTTCTCCCAGTACCTCTTGCAGACCATACCCAGCGTGGGTGTCTGCACGCGTCCCACCGAATACGTGCCCCGTCCGGCGGCTACGGTCAGTGCCTGCGTGCCGTTGATGCCCACCAGCCAGTCCGCCTCGCTGCGTGCCTTTGCCGCCAGATACAGGTCGTCATATTCATGCCCGTCCTTCAGTTCCTTCAATCCCTTGCGGATGGCGGTATCCGTAAGCGAGCTTATCCACAGGCGGCGGAATGGCAGCGTACAGCCCGTATAGGCATACAGGTATCTGAATATCAGTTCCCCTTCGCGTGCGCAGTCCGTTGCCACTATTATGCCGTCGCTCTCGTTCCACAGTTTCGTTATCACCTTTATCTGTTTCACCGCTGCCGCGTCCGCCTTGTAGCCCTTGTCCGTCTTTACCTGGCGGGGTATCAGCATGAACTCCTCCGGTATCACCGGCAGGCTGTCCCTGCTGAATCCCTTGAAGCCGTAGCCCTCAGGCAGGGCAGGTTGTACCAGATGCCCCAGTGCCCATGTCACATGGTAGCCGTTTCCTGTATAAAATCCTTCTTCCTTTCTTGTTGCTCCGGCGATGCGTGCTATCTCACGCGCCACGCTCGGTTTTTCTGCCAATATGGTAATCATACATTTTCTGTTTTAATCATTGATACTTTTGTTCCTTGTGGAGTGGAACGGGGTACGCCGGTTATCCGTGGGATATGCGGTACATGGCGCATGAGGCCCCGTTTCAATCCGTTGTTTATTCTCTTGTAATGGATTTAGTGGTGGCACTCAGGATACCTTCATGCCTTTGCTCTTCTTCGGTTTTTCCTGCTGTTGTTTCTGGGCGTCGTCCTTCGGGGCGGTCTGTCCCTGCTGAAGCGGCTCCTTCACATGTCTGGTGGCCTCGTTCGTCTTGCCCTCGTTGTTCACCGCAAGCTGTGTACGGCTCTCGTTCGACGGGGCAACGGTCTGTGCCAGGTCAGGGTTTTCCGAATAGGTCAGCGGTCTGCCTTTCTCACGGTCGAACTTCAGGTATTTTGTGCAGGGCTGTCCCTTGTCATCCTTCGCGTTGGCGAGCACCACAACCTTGCCCGCCACATAGTCCGCCTTCTGCTGTTCCGTGAATTTGTCGTCCTTCCATTTGCCTATCGGACGTATGCTTCCGTCCTCGTTCGTCCACGAGCGGTTGAGCCGCTGTCCGTTCTCCTGATTCCCGTCTTCCTTCTGCTGCTGTCCGGTAGCATCCGAGGCTTCCGGGCTTTTCTGTTTTTTCTCCTGTCCGTTTCCGCGTCGCTGCGACTGTCCCTGCCACAGATGTTCCGGTACAAACTCCACGTCGCGCTTGTCAGCGTTCACCTGCAGCATGGCCGCGAACTTTCGCCCGCCCTTCAGTGTCACCTCCTTGGGCAGTGCCAGCCCCGCACGCAGGATTTCCTGTTCCGCCTTCGACAGTTCCGTCAGTCCGATCCGGTTCGGGATGCGCACCTTGTTCGTCGGTACGTCCACTATCTCATTCGTCAGTCGGTCGATGCTGACATACGCCAGGCGCATCTCTCCGGTCTTCGTATCGGCAACGCTCACCAGCTTGCCCAGGTTGCCCGTCTGTTTCAGTGCCTGCTTGTCCTCGTCCGTAAATGTATAGCCGTTGTATGGCACGTCGAGTCTCGGCTCATGGCGTACGAAGTGGGGGGTAAGTTTCAGCTTTCCGTCCTCCGCTTTCTGCAACGAGAGTCGGGCCTGCAGCTCGTAGCGTTCTCCGCCCAGCACCGGTTCCACCGTCACCAGCCTTGTCTTCCCGTAGTTCATCAGGGCTTTCATGTCCTTTTCAGACAGGTTTTCCCTTTTCACACCGAACTGTTCCAGTTCCTTCCAGTCCACATCGCTGTCCGCAATCAGGTTCGGTTTCTCCGGTTTTGCCTGCGCTTGCCCTTCCTGTGCAGGCTGCTGTCCCTGTACCGTCTGCGTTTCCGCCGCCTGCGGCTGCTGTTCCTGATTTTTCTGTTTCATTTCTTCCATTTTTTCGTCCGTTTTCTGTTCCACATTGTTTTCTTCCGTATTTTCTCTTTTCGCCTCCTCCGCAGCCTGCTGTTCCTCAGCCTCCGTTTCAGCATTTTCTCTTTTCACCTCCTCCGCAGCCTGCTGTTCCTCAGTCTCCGTTTCGGCATTTTCCTTTTTCACCTCCTCTGTAGTCTGCTGTTCTTCAGTCTCCGTTTCGGCATTTTCCTTTTTCGCCTCCTCCGTAGTCTGCTGTTCCTCAGCCTCCGTTTCAGCATTTTCTTTTTTCGCCTCCTCCGTAGTCTGCTGTTCCTCAGTCTCCGTTTCGGAATTTTCTTTTTTCGCCTCCTCCGCAGCCTGCTGTTCCTCAGCCTGCTGGTACGCCGATGTATCCACTTTGTGCGGTGCGAGCAGGTCATCGTTCGCCACAGGGTCTTTCAGCAGGTCCTTGATAACCGGAAGCAGAGCTTCCACCGTATCCGCTGCCACCCTGTAGAAACCGAATCGTGTCGGCTCCTTACACTGGCGGTAGAAATTTCTCATGAAATTGTCTATCGCATCCCCGTGGCGGTCAAAGCGCAAAAACTCCTGCGAGTGTTCCGCCTTTGCCTGTGCCCTCTTGGGATAGCCCCTGGCATCCAGTCCGGCAACCACACTGATTTCGCCCGTCTTCTCGTCGCGGACGACCAGTACATCCTCTTGCTTTTTCTTTTTCTGTTCCATTGATTGATTTTTTTTATTGTTTGATGATAGTCCCGCCGGTATTCCCGTGCAGGTCTGTTTCTCTTTTCGTTCCGGTTTCCCGTTCACCTTTCAGTCCCGGTTTGCATCAGGCTCGCCCTCAGCTTTCCGTTTACATCCGGTTCACCATCCACTTCCGGTTTCTCTTTTCGCATCCGTTTCA
>ERZ1673701.255-NODE-255-length-66248-cov-216.509042_pt1 | contig 66248 bp, 58 predicted proteins | sample MGYA00580231_ERZ1673701 | MGnify/ENA primary metagenome ERZ1673701 (study PRJEB41218, sample SAMN15661798) | gut metagenome | host: Homo sapiens | place: Canada: London | collected 2015-08-20/2019-03-30 | study: EMG produced TPA metagenomics assembly of...
CTCCCTCTCGAAAGCGGTTGCAAAGGTACGCACTTTTTCCGATCCTGCAACTTTTGTCACACTCTTTTTTGAAGAAATTTTTGAAGATTTTTATAAGTACCTGGAAAAGAACGTGTTGCAGGACATGTTTTTCCGACCACTCCGGAAACGGACAGGAACAGCCCCACATTATATATTTCGTGCGGGCGCGTACGTACGCACATAATGAGAGGGAAAGGCGAAGATGCGCACCGGACCGGCATAAAAAATTAACGGAAACACGGAAAAATCCTGCACGAAATTTCTTTGCACGAAGGCCAAAAACCGGAAAAACATCCGAGAACGCAGGAAACAGAGGTACCAGTCCATCATAAAAGCCGTGATTTTCTCATACAGTATTCGAGAAAACACTTCAAAAATCTTTCACTGCAAGGACATATCTGGACAAACCTCCCGACTTTTTCTATGTTTTCCTTTCGGGAAACGTAGGTTTCCGCCGGGGAAAACATACGTTTCACGGCAGGAAAACGTACGGCTCCCCTACCGGAAACCTAGAAAACATAAAGAAAAAAGAGAGCTATCGCCCTAGCATTTCTGAAAAATAGTCCCTTTCCTGAAAGAATCAGCCCTGTCAGCATTCAACTTCTACGGAAAAAGCTGCTGCAAGACCTACAAAAATCATAGAGAATTCCCAAAAATCTACTAACTTAGGCCGCTCTATCAAACGAATCAACTTATGGCACTTATAAAATCTGTCAGAGGATTTACTCCTCAAATCGGCGAAAACTGTTATCTGGCCGACAACGCCACGATTATTGGCGACGTAGTAATGGGACGAGACTGTAGCGTATGGTTCAATGCCGTACTTCGGGGCGATGTGAACTCCATCCGCATCGGCGACCGAGTGAACATCCAAGACGGCACCGTACTCCACACCTTGTATGAAAAATCGACTGTGGAAATCGGCAACGACGTATCCATCGGCCACAACGTGACACTTCACGGGGCCTGCGTACACGACAATGCCCTGATTGGCATGGGGTCTACCCTACTCGACCATGCTGTAGTGGGAGAAGGAGCCATCGTGGCTGCCGGTGCCCTGGTGTTGGCAAACACCGTCATCGAGCCCCACACCCTCTGGGGAGGTGTTCCAGCCAAGTTCATCAAGAAAGTCGATCCGGCACAAAGCAAGGAACTCAACCAGAAAATCGCCAACGGCTACCTGATGTATGCCTCTTGGTTCAAGGAAGAAGAGGCGAAATAAACACAGCCGGTCCCGCAATACGCTATGGTAAAAACCGATGGCTTTGCGAGGCCGGCTGCCTGATTCCTCTATTTACCGGCGGTTATTTCTTTTTCAGTTCTTCCAGCAATTCCGCTACATCTTCTTCGCGGGTAGCCCAACTGGTCGCGATACGTACCACCGTCGTTCCGTCGGCACGTTTTTCCCAAACTTCAAATCCGACGCGCTGCACCAGCCTCTCAAACAAACTGTTTTCGAGCGTGACAAACAACTGGTTACTCTGCGGACGAATGAAAAACGTATAGCCGTATGCCTTCAGACCTTCTACAATCCGTTCTGCCATATCGATAGCATGACGGGCAATCTTCACATACAACCCGTCGGTAAACAGGGTATCGAACTGCAAGCCCAGCAGACGTCCTTTAGCCAACAATACCCCCCGCTGCTTGATAATCGTATCAAACTGACGAATCAGTCCGGGCTGCGGAATCACCACGGCTTCTCCAAACAACGCTCCTACCTTGGTTCCTCCGATATAGAAAATATCACACAAGGCAGCGATGTCCTTCAAGGTCACATCCGTACCCCGTGCTGCCAGTCCGTAACCCAAACGGGCCCCATCCAAAAACAACGGAATCTTATGCTTGCGGCATACGGCAGACAAAGCCTTCAGTTCCTCCAAGGTGTACAGCGTACCGTACTCCGTAGGATGCGAAATGTACACCATCCCCGGTGCCACCATGTGGTCCCAGCTCGGGTCCTGATAAAAGGCTGTCACATAACGGTCTACCTCCGCCGCATCCAGTTTCCCTTCGTGGTGAGGCAAAGCCAGCACCTTATGGCCTCCCGCTTCCACCGCTCCGGCTTCATGCTGGTTGATGTGACCGGTTACAGCCGCAATCACACCCTCATACGGACGCAGCACTGCCGTGATGACCGTAGCATTGGTCTGCGTACCTCCCACCATGAAATGCACTTCCGCCTGCGGACAGCCGCATGCCTCTGCAATTTTCCGACGGGCCGATGCGCAATACTCGTCCGTGCCGTAACCCGAAGTTTTTTCCATATTTGTCTGACTCAAGCGCTCCAGAATCAACGGATGCGCTCCTTCCATGTAATCACTTTTAAAATATTGCATATTCGTTTTGTATTTAAATTAAACTTTTCTTTCTTCCAATATCAAACCGACGCCCTTCACGGTCTTCAACTCCACTGCCTCATCGTCTGCCAGCAATTTGCGCAGACGCGACACGAAGACATCCAGGCTGCGCGAGGCGAAATAATCCTCCTCCGTATTCCACAGACGCGACAAGATAACCTCCCGCCGGACTACCTGCCCCTTGTGCTCGCACAACATACGGAGCAAATCGGCCTCCCGCACCGTCAGCATACGTTCTTCTCCGCTTTTCTGCTTCAAGACTCCACGTGTAGTATCAAACGAGAACAGTCGCCCGATGGATACCTCCGGCACTTCCTTCTGCACCTGCAGGCCCCGGGTCAGTTTCAACAAAGCCGTGACATGCGCATGCAGTTCCTCGGCCAGAAAAGGCTTCTTGACATAGTTATTCACACCCAGTTCATAACCTTTCACCACATCTTTCGGAGATACACGGCCGGAAGTAAACAAGATGGGAATATGCTCATCCTCTTCCCGGATACGTTTCACCATCTCATACCCGTCCATCACCGGCATCTCAATATCGGCCACGATGACATCCGGCTGTTCCGCCTTCCACACCGCCAGTCCTTCCTCACCATTGGCTGCCGTCAGCACTTTATACCCGCCAATCATATCCTCCAAGCCCCCCTGAATGATATAACACAGGTTCGCATCGTCTTCCACCAACAGCAGTTTGATTATCTGTCCTTCCATATCATTGTTCCTCTTTTTTATCGTCCATGGCACTCTCTGGAGGGAAAACCAAGGTAAACCGACTGTATTCCCCCTCCATGCTTTCTAACGTAACCCGTCCGCCGTGCGCTTCCATAATCCGAAGCACATAATTCAGTCCCAGTCCGAAGCCGGGAGCACCTCCAGAACGGCTGCGCGCACTGGCTGCTGCCCGTTCGTATTTCTCAAAAATCTTCCGCTGGTCTTTCAACGGAATACCGAAACCATTGTCGGCTACTGTCACACAGACCGCTCCATCCGCTTTCCGTTCCGAAAGGAATGTAATGTCCACCGCTTCACCCGAATACTTCAATGCATTGTCTATCAGGTTACTGAGTGCTTCTTTCAGGAATTCCTCGTCCGCCCAGACCATTTCTTCCTGCAAATGCCAGACAAACGTCACCGGCTTGGTTGACTTCGCCTTGTACTTCTCCGCCAAGTCCTCCAGAATCGGCCGTAGCAGACAATCCGTCTGCTCTAATCTCAGTGCATGATTCTCCAGTTTGGAAAGCGTCAGCACCTTGTTAGTCAACGCCAGCAGATGCTCTCCTTCCTCTTTCACAATACGAAAATAACGTTCCTTCTTTTCCGGCTGTCCGTCCAGACGTCCGCTTTCCAGAATCTCCGTTCCCATCAGGATGGAACTCAGTGGAGTCTTCATATCGTGAATCATGGCATACGAAAAGTCCTCCCTCATCTTGGCTATCTTATCCTGCCGGATAATGACACGAATCTGATACACAATACAGATAATGACCAGTACCATAATCAGCACCGTGGCAATCAGCAGCAGCGTCATACGCTGGAAAATCACCCAGTAAGGATTCAGAATCACCCCTTGCAGATAACGAGTATGTGCCATGTCGAGAGCTACCGGTTGCGTTTTCAAGTATTTCTGTCCCTCCAGCTTTGCCTGCGGAGAGGATGCCCGCAACACATTCCCCAACGAATCTGTCATACAAGTAGACACCTTGGCCGAGATACCGACCGAGTCCAGCAGGTGGGCATAAATAGAATCCAAACGATGCAAGGACACGTCCATCTTGAACGTATTCAACACCCCTTCCTGCAGGGCGATAAAGACTGCCGATTCGATGAACTGGCGCGTTTCCGGGGTGGAAGACTGCAGCTCCTTCACCCCTTCTTTCAGTTTAAATTGATAAGTATACGTGGAATCCTTCTTTCCATACAGTTGTTTCCAGAGGCTCATCCGACAGAAAGTTTCCTGAAGCGCCGCATCCTTGAAGAGCTCATGACTTTGCCGCATGACATTCTCCCGTGTCAGCTTGTAAGTATTGACCAGCCAGACATACTGCAGTTCGACAATCGCAATCAGTCCCACTACCGCAATCCAGCGAATGTGTTTCATCTTCATAACCGTATATTCTTCACGTAAACGAAAGCCGTTAACGTAGCGTTAACCTTGCCTTAACCCAAAAAGCGAAACGGCCTTTTTAGTTTTGCAGTGTCAAAGATAATGAAAGATAAAGACACGAACGATATGAAAAAGTATTTTTTAGTGAGCATCTTGTTACTGCTTGGTACGATGTTCGGCACAGTCACTGCACAAACTATTACAGGAAAAGTCACCGACCCGTCTCATCAGCCCATTGACGGGGCTACGGTCGTACTCCAGACACTCGATTCAGTATTTGTAGAAGCCACCATCACGAATACCGACGGCACCTTTCTGCTGAATCACCAGCCGACACGCTACCGCCTGCTCTTCCAACACCTGCTGTATGAAGCCCTGGAAAAAGAGGGAAGTGGAAGAGATGCCGGTACGTTTGTGTTGCAGCCGAAAGACTACGCCCTTCAGGAGGTCGTGGTAAAAGGCGAACGCCCGCTGGTCACTGTGGAAGGCAGCCGTCTGAGCTACGACATGCCGCAGCTGATTTCCCAGCGGTTGGTCACCAATGCTTACGAAGCCCTCAAACAGCTTCCGGGCGTGATTGAACAGAACGACGTACTCACCCTGGCCGGAGCAGGCGGCGTCAGTCTGCTGCTGAACGGCCGTCCCTCGTCCATGACCTACGAACAACTCATCACACTCTTAAAAGGTATGCCGGCCTCGCGCGTGGAAAAAGCGGAAGTGATGTACAGCGCTCCTCCACAGTACCACGTACGCGGGGCCGCCATCAACCTCGTACTGAAAGGATACAAGCCCGGGGAAGGAGGATTACAAGGAGAAATCCGCGGTGAATACAAACAGCAGAAAGAAGCCGGGGGTAACGGAGGGGTCACACTGGCCTATACTTCTCCCAAAGTCGACCTGGATTTCATGTACAACCTTCAAAGCAGCTACACCCGCGGTTACATCGACTTCCTCGCTCATCATACGGTGAAAGGACAGATGTACGACGTGAACCAGGTGACCGAACATACGGGACGCAGCCTGGCACATACTCTACGGGCCGGAGGAACCTACAAGTTCGATGCCGACAACTCCCTTGAATTGTCGTACACCACCCAGTTCAGCCCTAACAGTCAGCACCACAGCCATTCCAGCGGCAGCATCTCCGAATCGTTCAATGATTCCCGCACACACCATCAGATGCACAACGCCGCCTTGAACTACACCTCCGGATTCGGTTTCCGGGCCGGTGCCGACTATACCAATTTCACCTCAACCGATACCCAGAATTTCTTCGACCGAAGCCCGGAAGAAGTGGAAACCCGTTTCGTCAGCCGTTCCGACCAGCACATCGACCGCTGGAAAATCTATGCTGACCAGAGCCATTCACTGCCGCACGACTGGACGCTGAACTACGGGACTTCCTTTTCCTACGTGCACAACCGGAACATACAGGACTATGACCTACCGGAGATGCAGGGACAGAACCTGTACAACCGCCTCCGTGAATATACCTACAACGTCTACGCTGGATTCGACAAGCCGTTCAACTCCCAATGGACGCTGAGTGCTTCTGCCACATTGGAATACTATCAAATGCAGAACTACCGGAAATGGGCCGTCTACCCCACTCTCCAGTTGAATTACATGCCGTCTGCCTCCCACATTTTCCAGCTGTCCTTCAGTTCCGACAAGACCTACCCCGACTACTGGACACTGAGCGGAGCCACCAGCTATCTGAACGGCTACAACGAGAGTGTAGGGAATCCCTTCCTCCGACCTTACACTGAATATGATGCCGACCTGACCTACATTCTGAAAAGCAAGTATATCTTTCAGGTAAGCTACAGCTATACACCCGACTATTTCATGCAGACCGTCTACCTGGATTCCGACCGTCTGAAAGCCATCTACAACTGGCAAAACTGGGATTACAGTCAGGAGCTCGCTTTTACTGCCATCCTTCCTTTCAAGGTGGGCAACTGGTGGGACAGCCGCCTCACCCTGCAGGCAAGCTTAAAGCACGACAAGGCCAGCACATACTATGATGCGCCTTTCAACCAACAACAATGGGTGGGAGTAGGGCACTGGACACATACCTTCCAGCTCTGCCGCCAACCCAACCTGAAAATGGAAGTCACCGCTTTCGGACAAACCAAGTCCATACAGGGAAGTTACTACATCCAACCGGTAGCCTTCGTGGATGCAGCCCTGCGCTATACGTTTGCCAAAGACAGGGCCATACTCCAACTGAAAGGCAGCGACATTTTCAACACGATGAATCCCAAAACCAGAGTCCGGAACGGGGCACAGTATCTCGACATGAACACGAAAAGCTACCTGCAGAGCATCACCCTTTCGTTCAGCTATCGTTTTGGCGGATACAAGAAGAAAGAAGTAAAGAAAGTGGATACCTCCCGGTTCGGAAACTAAAACAGTCTCTTGTCTCACCATAAATATTCAGAAGCAAAACCGACTTTTCTTCTATCATTCTATTTTTTATTTCCGATTTATGTTTAACTTTGTAAACTCTAAACGAAGAAAATTATGAAAAAGTTATTATCGACACTGATGGTGATGGCCTGTCTGGCTCTTGCCATTCCGGCGCAAGCCCAGATAAATTTTGGTGTAAAAGCAGGCCTGAATGTTTCCAAGCTGCATCTTTCCAAGGATATAGTCAGCAAAGATAACAGAGCGGGATTTTTTGTAGGTCCGACTGCAGAATTTACATTGCCAGTTTTAGGACTGGGCATCGACGGTTCTGTATTGTACAACCAGTTCGGCGTGGATTCAGAAGAAGGTACATCCACTAAAAAAAGTATTGAAATCCCGATTAACCTGAAATGGAACATCGGATTCAGCAGCCTGGTAGGAGCATACATAGCAGTAGGTCCGCAATTCGGATTCAACGTGGGTGACCGTTGGTTTAGCAGCATCCAAAACATCTGCGAATTCAAGAAAAACACTACCAGTTTCAATGTAGGTGCAGGATTAAAACTGCTCAGCCACCTGCAGGTAGGTGCCAACTATAATTTTGCCTTGAAAGACAATGGAAAGATACACATGGAAGATTTAGGCGATCTCACCACTATCGGTTTCAAGCAAAACACTTGGCAGGTTTCAGTAGCCTACCTTTTCTAAGTCGCCAAGTATATATTTTAAAACCTCCTTTAAAGCCTGTTCAGAACCGCTTTAAAGGAGGTTTTATTTTGTGAATACACACCCTTATTCGTTATCACAAGGATATGTCACTCCCCACTCTTTGCGAAGTGCATCCATCTGCTGCATGAGGCGAAGCGTCTCTGCATGCGGCATATAGGGAGATTCCAGCCAACCTTTTTCGATGGCTTCCAAAGAAGCATATACCTGATATTCATAACCTGTAATCTGCTGCGGAGCTTCGTACACAGCTACAGTCTGATAGTTGGTATCCAAAATTCGAACCGACTGTGGGTTGTTGATATTCTCCACAATCAGATGACCTTTGTCGCCCGAGATGACTCCCATACGGTCGGTCGCAGCGTGAATCGTGGCCTGCAAAGCCGCCATCTTTCCATCTTGGAACAACAGAGTGATGCTTTCCTGTGCATCAACCCCCGTATTGGTTTTCTGACAAACAGAATATACGGAAGCCACTTCCTTACCGAAATACATGGCGGCAAAGTTGAGCAGATACACTCCCAAGTCCAACAACGCACCTCCCGCCAGCTCCGGACGCAGAATACGTTCTTTCCGATCAATCACATACCCCAAATTAGCCGAAAGCGTATAAGGCGTACCGATAACTCCTTCTTCCAGCAGTTCCCGAATCTTCAGTGAAAGAGGCATGTAGCGGGTCCAGATGGCCTCAGTCAAAAATACCTTCTTATCCTCGGCCAGTTTCAGCAGTTCGGCAGCCTGACGGGCATTGGCGGTGAAAGCCTTTTCACACAACACAGGCTTGCCTTTTTCGATACACATACGGGCATTATCGTAATGCATGGCATGAGGGGTCGCGATGTAAATCAGGTCTACTTCCGGATCGGAGGCCAGTTCTTCATAACTTCCGTAAGCCTTTGAGAACTCCCACTTGTCGGCAAAAGCCTGTGCCTTCTCCAACGTACGCGAAGCCACGGCATACCGTTTCACTCCCTTCATTCCACCAAGGGTGGCCGCCATTTTTGCGGCAATACCGCCACACCCGATAATTCCGATATTATAAATTTTCATCTTCCATTAAATATTAAAAACCATGGCACAAAACTATAAAAGTTTCAGATGGGAACCAGCTATGTGAGGGGCTTTTTATACCTTTGCAGTATGAAAAAGTTCGTAGATGTCATCGTTCCGCTGCCCATTGCCAGCCAATATACTTACTCCCTTCCGGAAAACCTGGAAGAGAATATACAGCCGGGCTGTCGGGTCATTGTGCCCTTCGGACCGAAGAAGTTCTATACAGCCATCGTAACAAAGGTACACGAAACAGCTCCCGAGGCATACGAGACGAAGGATATCTCGGAGATACTCGATTCGCGCCCCGTCTTGTTGGGACGTCAGTTTTCGTTCTGGAAATGGCTGGCCGACTATTATCTCTGTACGCTGGGCGATGTGTACAAGGCAGCTCTGCCTTCGGGCATGAAACTGGAAAGCGAAACACTGGTGGAATACAATCCGGACTTTGTGGCTTCGGAACCACTTCCTCCGCGGGAGCAACGTATTCTGGACTTGCTCAGTGCCGACCCGGAACAATGTGTCACGCAACTGGAGAAGAGCAGTGGGATGAAGAATCTGTTGCCCGTCATCAAATCGCTGCTGGAGAAAGAAGCCATCTGCATCAAAGAAGAAATCAAGCGGAGCTACAAACCACGCACGGAAGTACGGGTCCGCCTGACAGAAGCCCTGCAAAACGAACATCGCCTGCACATCCAGTTTGATTTGTTGGCACGGGCTCCCAAACAGCAGGCCATCCTGATGAAATACCTGGAGCTGTCGGGATGGAATGCCGAAAAGCAAAATATCCGGGAAGTCAGCAAGAAGCAATTGCTGGAAGCATCCGGACAAACCCAGTCCGTTTTCAAGGAACTGGTAAACAAACAAATACTGGAGACTTATCTGTACGAAATCGGCCGACTGACTGGTGGAGAAACCGAAACGTCCCCCGTACATACCCTCAGCCCCGCCCAGCAACGAGCCTTTTATGATGTTCTGACTTGTTTTCAGACCAAGAATGTCTGTCTGCTGCATGGAGTCACAGCCAGTGGCAAGACCGAAATCTATATCCACCTGATAGAGGAAGTGCTGAAAGCCGGCAAGCAGGTACTCTACCTCCTTCCGGAAATTGCCCTCACCACCCAGATTACCGAACGGTTGCGAAGGGTGTTTGGAGCCCGGCTGGGAGTGTATCATTCCAAGTTTCCCGACGCGGAACGAGTGGAAATCTGGCAGAAACAACTCACCGAGCAAGATTACGACGTGATATTGGGGGTCCGTTCGTCCGTATTCCTGCCATTCCGTCGACTGGGCCTGGTCATCGTAGACGAGGAACATGAAACAAGTTACAAACAGCAAGACCCAGCACCGCGGTATCATGCACGGAACGCGGCCATCATGCTGGCTTCCATGTACGGCGCCAAGACGTTGCTGGGTACAGCTACCCCCAGTTTGGAAAGCTATTTTCATGCCCGAAACGGAAAATACGGGCTGGTGGAACTGACGGAACGTCACCAGCAAATTCAGTTGCCACACATCGAACTGGTAGACATCAAGGAACTGGCCCGGAAGAAACGGATGACGGCACAGTTCTCTCCCCTGCTGTTGCAAAAGATACGGGAGGCCTTGGAGCAGAAGGAGCAGGTCATCCTGTTCCAGAACCGACGGGGCTTCGCGCCGATGATTGAATGTCGCACCTGCGGATGGGTTCCCCGTTGCAAGAACTGTGACGTGAGCCTGACCTACCACAAGGTACTCCACCAACTGACATGCCACTATTGCGGCTATACCTACGCCGTACCCACGGCTTGTCCGGCTTGTGGCGGAGTGGAACTGGTGAACCGGGGCTTCGGCACGGAAAAAATTGAAGACGACATCAAACAGATTTTCCCGGAGGCCCGGGTAGCCCGGATGGACCTGGATACCACCCGTACCCGCACAGCCTACGAACGCATCATCAGCGACTTTGAAGAAGGAAAGACAGATATTCTGATTGGCACACAGATGATTTCCAAAGGTCTGGACTTCGACCGGGTGAGTGTGGTGGGTATCCTGAATGCTGACTCGATGATGAACTATCCCGACTTCCGGTCGTACGAACGAGCCTTCCAGCTCATGGCGCAGGTGGCCGGACGGGCCGGACGGAAAAACAAGCAAGGATTGGTAGTGCTCCAGACCAAATCGCCTGAAAACCCACTCATCCATCAGATTATGGCCAACGACTATGCCCGGTTGTACCAAGAGCAGATGGAAGAACGGAGACTGTTCAAATATCCTCCTTTCTACCGTCTGATTTATGTGTACCTGAAGCACCGCAAAGAAGACATTCTGACGCAGGCAGCCGACCTCATGGCCGCCCGTCTGCGCCAAGGCATGGGCGAACGGATACTGGGACCGGACAAACCACCAGTGGCCCGGATACAATCGCTTTTCATCCGGAAAATTGTCATCAAAATAGAACAGGAAGCCTCGCTGAGCAAAGTGCGCCGTTACCTGAACCAGGTGCAACGGAGCCTAATTGAAGACGAGCGTTTCCGTTCGCTCATGGTATATTATGATGTAGACCCTACCTAAACGATATCACAATGAACATAGAATTAGATGTACATACACACACCATCGCCAGCGGACATGCATTCAGCAGCCTGCAGGAAATGGCACGGGCAGCCGCCGACAAGGGACTGAAGTTGCTCGGCATCACGGAACATACACCGGGCATCCCCGGAAGCTGCCACCTGATTTACTTCCGCAACCTGCACGTGGTGCCGCGTCGGATGTACGGCATCGAACTCCTGCTCGGGGCGGAAATCAACATCCTCGATACAGAAGGTACCCTCGACTTGGACGAGTTTCACATGAACCTGCTGGACCTACGGATTGCGGGGATTCACTCTTTATGCTACACACCGGGCACTCCCGAAGAGAATACCCACGGCATGATCAAGGCCATTGAAAATCCGTACACGCACATCATCAGCCATCCGGGTGACGGAACCGCCAAACTGATTTTCGAACCGATTGTACAGGCAGCCAAGGCAAATCACACGCTGCTGGAAATCAACAACAGCTCCCTGAAGCCCTGCCGCAAAAAAGTGGAGGCACGTCCCAACAACCTGGAGATACTCCGTCTCTGCAAGCAATACGAGGTGCCGGTCATCCTGGGAAGTGACGCCCACATCTCGTTCGACATCGCCACCTACGACCATGCCCTGGAACTGGTCAAGGAAACAGAATTTCCGGAAAGCCTCATCCTGAACACCGATGTGGCCCGTTTTAAACAGTATTTACACCTCGACAAATGAAAAAACAACGTATACTTTTTGTCTGTCTCGGCAACATCTGCCGTTCCTCTTCTGCCGAAGAAATCATGCGTACCTTGGTACGCCGTGCAGGAAAAGAAAAAGAGTTTGAGATTGATTCCGCAGGCATCATCGGCTTTCACGAAGGAGAATTGCCGGATGCACGCATGCGGGCACATGCCATCCGCAGAGGCTATGAGCTGACGCACCGTTCACGCCCGGTCCGTACGGAAGATTTCTATCGCTTCGATTGGATTCTGGGAATGGACGACCGCAACATCGATGCCCTCCGCGAGAAAGCACCCGATGTGGAAAGCGAACAGAAAATCCATCGTATGACGGAGTTCTGCCGTACCAAGGTCATCGACCATGTACCCGACCCTTACTACGGAGGGGCACAGGGTTTTGAAAATGTGCTCGATATTCTGGAAGATGCCTGCCAAGGATTGCTGGAGCGTTTAATGAAGACTCCTGAAGACAAAGAAACCGCTGAAAAATAACTTGAATCACTTACCTAAACAAAAAATACCATGAATCAAACCATTGCGCCTTTTGCCCGCCCGCTGTATGTGATGACCAAACCCGTCGGAGCGGTCTGCAACCTGGCATGCGACTATTGTTACTACCTGGAAAAAGCGAACTTGTATAAAGACATCTCCAAACACGTGATGAGCGACGAACTGCTGGAAAAGTTCATCCGTGAATACATCGGCTCCCAGACCATGCCGCAGGTACTCTTTACATGGCACGGAGGAGAAACGCTGATGCGCCCGCTCAGTTTCTACAAACGGGTGATGGAACTGCAACAGAAGTATGCCGGCGGACACACCATCGACAACTGCATACAGACCAACGGTACGTTGCTGAACGATGAATGGTGCGAGTTTTTCCGGAAGCACAACTGGCTGGTAGGCGTATCGATTGACGGTCCACAGGAGTTCCACGACGAATACCGCAAGAACCGGCAGGGACGCCCGTCGTTTACCAAAGTAATGCAGGGCATCCAGCTGCTGAAAAAGCATGGTGTGGAATGGAATGCCCTAGCTGTAGTCAACGACTTCAATGCCGACTATCCGCTGGATTTCTATCATTTCTTCAAGGAGATTGACTGCCGCTACATTCAGTTTACTCCGATTGTGGAACGTATCAGTCCCCATGCCGACGGACGCCACCTGGCCAGTCCGTTGCAAGAAGGAGAGAAGCTGGCCGACTTTTCCGTATCACCGGAACAATGGGGAAACTTCCTCTGTACCCTGTTCGATGAATGGGTACGTGAAGACGTAGGCAAATTCTTCATCCAGCTGTTTGACTCTACCCTGGCCAACTGGGTAGGTGTGCAACCGGGTATCTGCACCATGGCTAAGACCTGCGGGCATGCCGGCGTCATGGAATTCAACGGTGATGTGTATTCCTGCGACCACTTTGTCTTTCCGGAATACAAACTGGGCAACATAAACGAGAAAACACTGGTGGAAATGATGTACAGCGACCGCCAGCTCCAGTTCGGACAGATGAAACAGGATGCCCTGCCCCGCCAGTGCAAGGAATGTGAGTTCCTTTTTGCCTGCAACGGTGAGTGCCCGAAAAACCGATTCACCCATACCGCCGACGGCGAGCCGGGACTGAACTATCTGTGCAAGGGATACCATCAGTTCTTCCAACACGTAGCCCCCTACATGGACTATATGAAAAAAGAACTGCTGGCCGAACGCCCGCCAGCCAATATCATGGAAGCCATCAAAAAGGGAGAGCTGTAACAGCCCTCCCTTTTTTCATATACTGCCTGACAAATTGCATTACCCGTTCTTCAGTAACACATTCTGAATGGCATCCTTCAGGTTCTTCTTCGGCAATGCCCCTTGTGCCATCTGCGGAGTACCCGTCATCGGCACAAACAGCAGTGAAGGTACGCTCCGGATACCGAACAGGGCTGCCAGTTCTTCCTCTTCATCTACATTCACCTTATAGATATCCACTTGTCCGGCATATTCATCAGCCAGCTCGTCGAGCACTGGGGCCAGCATCTTGCAAGGGCCACACCAAGTAGCATAAAAATCAATCAGCGCCGGACGGCTGCCGAGGAACTTCCATTCGTTCGGACTTGTTTCATAGTTGGCTACTTTCGTCAAAAAATCTGCTTTGTTCAAATGTACTGCACTCATATTCTTCTGTTTTTAGATTTTACACTGTGACATTTATCTCTGTTATTTATTCTCTGCCCGATAAGGTTTCACGAAACCCTTATACAAAGCCTTGTTTCCGGTAGAAGAGGCGCATCCTCCTGCCCCACAGCAGGACCAGTTGACCACGGCCATCAGCATCAACAACCCGCCCAATATGATCATCAGAGAGTCTGAGGCGTAGATGCCATACCCTGCAAACACCGCTCCGGCCAGAAGGCGTATCACCCGAAACACATCCCAATTGCGAAATAATCTTTTCATTGTCAACACTTTTTTCTTGGTTTCTGAGACAAAAGTACGAGGAAACCGCTAACCGCACAACAGATTTTTCCTATCTTTGTATTGATAAAATCTATTGAACCATGACCTTGCAACAGATGGAATACATCGTGGCCCTCGACAAATACCGCCACTTCGTACTTGCCGCCAAAGCCTGTGGGGTGACACAGCCCACCCTCAGCGCAATGATTCAAAAACTGGAAGAGGAACTCGACGTCAAGATTTTCAACCGTGACCGGAAGAATATCTCCCCCACCCGCATCGGAGAAAAGATTATCCGGCAGGCACAGATGGCCTTGAACGAGACCCAGCGCATCAAAGAGGTAGTAGCCGACGAAACCGACCGTATGAACGGCAGCCTGCGCATCGGTGTATTGCCCACGGTTGCCCCCTACCTCGTACCCGATTTCATCTATCATTTCCGAAAAGCCTATCCCCATGTCAGCCTTTTTATCGACGAAAGAGAAAAAGAAGCCTTACTGCAAGGTCTGAAATACGGCAACCTGGACATGGCCCTCAGCACCTCCCCGGAAGAAGCGGACGCTCGTATTCTGGAAATACCAGTCTATACCGAAAAGTTTGTAGCCTACCTTTCTGAACAATGCGACCAGGCCAAAAATTGCCTTACCAACGGTACTTTGCCTCCAGAACAAATGTGGATATTGAAAGAAGGACACTGCATGCCCCACAGTGGTATGAACTTCTGCCAGAACAAAGACATCGGCAATCACATCTACGAGGCCGGCAGTATTGAAACGCTGATCAAAATCGTAGACCGCAACGGAGGATACACCATCATTCCCGAGCTCCACCTCCAATCGCTTACAGAGAAGCAACGAAACCATATCCTGCCGCTTCAGTTCAATCCACCCGCCCAACGCCGCATTTCCATCCTGATAAAAGACGATTTTATCCGCGAACGGATGGTCAACGCCGTACTGGATACCTTGAAAATTCTCATTCCCCCGACCATGCTGGAAAAGCGGCTTGCCGCCCATACCATCAAGTTGCGGCATACTCCCAACTCTTCCCAGCCGAAATAGAGAATAAAAAAGAACTGCAAGCCCCGGATTGCTCCAAAGACCTGCAGTTACTAACCAAGAAAAGAGTGTTATTTGTGATAGAATTTCCGCATAGGATAAATCCCTATCGGATAATTTGTCTTGTTTTCAATCTTCCGCACCAGAGAAGGAGCACTTCCGCTGCAATCGTACACCAGCAGGTAGTTCTTGTCGGGCTTTACATCCTCCCTATACACGTTGGATACCGCCACATACACATACTGGTTAGTAGGGTCGGCAATCACGTTGCAGTTCAAATACTTCCCGTCGGGCGCATCTTTCAGCACATCGATAAACGCTTCACTCTTCCAAGTTTTCAATGACAATCGTTTCACCGTAGTGCTTCCAGCTGCATAATACAGGTAATCTCCAGCCCGCGTAACCCCGGAAGTATTGAAGAACTCCGCAGAAATATCCTCTGAAATCTTTTTGGTCTTGGTAACCTTCCACTCATCCAGGTTGACAAACTGAAGATAGCTTTTCTTCTCACCCCCTCTGCCACAAGTCGCCAACACAATTTCCCGTTCACCTGTCTGAAACAGTCCACTGATAAACTCTCCTTTCAAATCGGGCAACACCCGGCTCACCTTGTTCACTCCTTTTGAGATTTCCAGCAGACGGGTAGACTCCCAGAAACCGCCTCCCCCGCAATACAGACAATCGCCTACCTGGAGAATACCACGAGTACTGGCAACCTTTTCAACAGTGTTTCCCTGATTTCCGAAATGAAATGCTCCTTCCACCACATTCACTTCGCCAGTCGTACTGTCAAAGCGAAAGAATCCCTGCCCTTCCGAGAAAAAAATATTTTTTTCATCCAATACCGCAATATTTTCAAAAGGGATAGACAAACTGATTAACTCATCCTCGTCTTTACTTCCTTCCGGACGCTTGAACTTCAGGTCATCCAGTTTGTAAGCTTTCTCACGTTTCAAAGTCACGGCATCTGCCACAACCAGCACTCCGTCGCCTTCTTCTCCATTCGGAGCATACATCCCGTCACTAAGAATATAAAGTTTGCCATTGTACATCCACATATCCTGCACCTCGTTTCCCAAAGCCGTCCCGTTCACCTTACGGTACACACCTTCTTCCACCGTACCATCGGGAGCCAGGTAAGTAATGGAACTGTTTTCAATGGCACGTGCCCCTTGATTCAAAATCAGAACTCCGTCCGGACGGGCATATCCTTCCAAATACACGGTTTCTCCAGAAGACTCTCCTGAGCCAGAAGGAATTTCTTCCGTGCCATCCGAGGGTGTTTCGGCTGGCGGTTGTTCCAAATTCTTGTCCTTTACACAGCCAGCAAGCATACCTACTCCCAAGCAAGCCACCCATACGATATAAAAAAATCTTTTCTTCATCCTTCCAATCATTTAATCAGTTGTTATTCGGTGCGAAAAAGAAACCTGCCGGAAAGTGTGTATAGTTCTCATACTTGGCTACCGGAGTTTCCGTACTGGCATCAAAATCAAACTCCCAGATTTGATTCGTAGTGAACTGGGCATACCCTTTGATGGTATTGATAAACACATGTCCCGTCACAGGATGTACCGCCATACCGTTATACAGCAGACCGGCGTTGTCGTCGATATCGTTCAGCTCACAAAGCAGTTTTTCTGCCTCCAGTCCCGAAGCAGAATCCAACTCCTTGTTGTCATCAAATGTCATCCGGTAAATGGTCGTATTCTTGCCATCCACATAATAAAAATCTTTCCCCTTTACTGCAAAAGCCACACCCGATGAGCCAACAAAAGGAGTCACATTAATCTGACGCTGGATAATGGCCTTCGAAGCCAGATTAAATTTACCAATCGCTTTCTTTCCGTTTCCCGTAGACATCAGCCAGAGGTCTCCGTCATCAGCTGCCTTGATACCCAGCACCGTATTGATGGGGCAGGATAGCTTAAATGGAAAACGGATGCTCTTGGCCTGGTCACTCTCCGGAGATATTTCCAGAATTCCGCCTACCAAACCTGTCTTATATGTGTAAACCTTTCCGTTCATCACCACAAACTGGCTTTTCGGAGCCTTTTCTGTTCCACTCACCAGTTTCAATTCCTTGGTCTGAAGATTCAAACGATAGATGCCCGCATTGTCGCGCAGATACACATGTGCCTCATCCAGCACGGCAATGTGCGTGGGCCAGTCAAGCCCCGGCAAATCCGTCTTGCTCAATGCCATTTCCTTTTTCAACGTCTTGGCATTCATTACAATCAGCATCCCGTCGTTCACGAATTTGGTACCTACCGGATTCTGGTCGCCGTTCTGCGTAATGACATAAATCTTACCGTTGTAAAAAGCCATATCCTGCGCCACATTTCCCAGCTCCGTACCGTTGACCGCCTTATATGCATCCCCTATCACATAACCTTCGGGCGTGATGTAAGTGAGCGAACCGTTTTCAGTCGTCATGTTTCCTTCATTCAGCACAAAGATTCCTTTCGGGTCGGTAAATGAATTCAGGCAATAGAACTCCACTGCCTTCGTCACCTCCTTGGTGTCCTCACCCACCGCCTTCAGCGTGATTTTCGCTTTCTGTACCGCCTCCGCCGAAGCCTTTACCATGACCGTACCCGCTTTCTCATCCAAGTCGGCCGTCCAACCTGAAGGCACATCAGCCACACTCACCGATTTTACATGCTCTGCCGCATATTCCAGTTTGAACACCGAGTCTGGAGCCAACATCACCGGATATACACTGTCCAGCTTGGTTTTCAGTTCAAAAGAAACAGGCTGCCCTGCAGGAGGAGGGTTATCCCCATTTCCAATGCCTTTCTCTTTACTACAACTACCAGCCAGCAAAGCCACAACAAGCAAAAGTGCGGCACTGGCGTTCTTCACATTAAACAAATCCTTTAATTTCATGTTACTTTTGGTTTAAAAAATGTATGTTAAGTTGGTTAGTTTTTCAGCAGATGCAAGTCTTCCACCCCCATCACTTCCGTGGAACACTCTCCCAGCCAGCCGTTCACCTGATGCACTCCGGTATAAATTTTCACGAAATCCACGCCCGGCAGATGCACCGCCTTCCCGTGGGCATCCACTGCCCAGTCGATGTCGATGCAGGCTCCCTCCGTATCGTTCACGGCATTGTCGGCATAACCGTAGGCAAAACTGAACAGCACGAAATAAGGAGCTTCTTCCGTTCCGTGGTTCAGTCCGTTCTGCGGCAGACGGGTTCCTTTGAACGTCAGCTTGTCCGACTGAATCCACTGCGGGAAATACGGTTGGCGATGGTATTCGTTCTTGGGCAGATACCCCTCTCCCCCTTTGTTATCTGTCCAGCGGATGTATTGCGCCTCCTCTTCCTGCGTCTTCGGCTCCGCTTTCGGCTTATAGTACGTAATCTCGTAATCGGAATAGCAATGCAGGTCGTTCCCTACCGCCTTCGCTTCGGCATACCAAGGTTCCACCTCTCCTTTCTGGGCGCTGCCCTGAATCTCGTACCACTCGTCGGCATCCGGTTTGCCGTTTCCATTCTTGTCGTAGGCCACCAGAATCACGCCGGGTTCATAACTTCCTCCTTGCGCCGTACCGCTGGTAGCCGCCGAAGAATTGCCGTTGAAGGCATTGCCCAACACCCGAAAGTCCCGGCTGTCCGGCTTGTTCTCGATGGTATGGTCGAAACCGACCACCACATAACCGCCGAAACCTCCCAGCGAAACCAGTCCCCGCTTGTTGTACCCGATAAGTTCCAGCACTTTCTGGTTCATGGTTTCCTGCGTGTCGCCCTCCTTAAATTCCGGCAACACATTGACAAACTGCCCCGGACAGGGCACAAACTCCAGTACCTTCGTAATGTAGGGAGTAGCCGGCACTTCCGGCTCTTTTTCCACCGGGTCTTCTTTCTCGCTGCGACAGGCAGATAAAAGGCCCCCGCATAACAGTACCATCCACAGAAGACGGCCTGCCAGACAAATGATTTTTTTCTTCATATATTATTTATAATTATTACAAGATTCTTTTTCCACTTCCTAATAGAAGTCGGCCGAGGTAAAGGCAAAATGCGCCGGAATATCCCCGGTACGCACCTTCCATTTCAGCTTTCCTTCGGGAGAAAAACAATACAAATAACCGGGAGTCACGTAGTTGGTGGCATCCGACACGAAAATCTCCTTGGTTTCCGGATTCACCCCAAGCCCGTAAGGAATGCTGATATCCTTCTCCGTGCCGTCCGTGATGAAATTCCGGGGAAGAATCTCCCGTTTTCGGGTGTCGTACAACGTGTACCGGATTTCATTTTTTCCCGACACATAGCTCCATTCCACACTAATCAGGTACAGTTCGTCGCCGTCCATGCACATCTCGCTGGCAGCCACTCCCAACCGGCCAACCACCCGCTGTGCCTCCGGGTCGATGACAAACACGTCCGACTTCGTGCCGTAATAGTCCCCACGGGAACTGACGTAAATCAGTCCGTCGGGCGCCAGCTCCATCCGATGCAGGTTGATGGCCACATCAATGGTATTCACCACCTCGAACGTACCCAAATCGACCACCGACACCGTACGGTCGTAATTAGGGAAACGGTAACCTCCCGAATTGGCCACATACAGCAGCCCGTCCTTGATAACCATCTCCTCCGGCTGGTAGCCCACCACCACCTCCCGGGTGATTTGCAGGGTATTCACATCAAACTCCACAATCTTTCCCGGACGGGCATTGGGGTCAATCTGCACCGGACCGGCATACGAACTCACGTAAGCCTTGTCGCCCGCAAAAACGATGTAGCGGCAGTTGGTGACATTCACACTACCGATATGCTGTGCCGTACGCACATCCATCACCTCCACATAATGCGAACAGTTGATGACCGCATACAGCCGGTTGCCATACACCTGCAGGTCGTTGCCCACATCACCCAGTTCCTTCACTACCTCCGGATTCCGCTCCGGATAAATATTGCGGGTGTAAAAACCGCTCCGGAAATCCAGAAAGTCGAGGGTACACTTGTTGCTTCCCATGTTGCCCTCGTTCAGGACAAACATTCCCTTTATCTCATGCGGACTGCCCGGACGACTGACGGCCTCACTTTCCGAACGAAGCACTGGAAGGTCTTCCCGGCAAGCCGACCACAGGAACAGACAAACCGTCACCCACAGATATCTTAAAAATCTACGTCTCATAAGTCTCAAAAGCTATATTGCACGATACACTTGAAATTGATTCCCGGCATGGGATAACACGTCACCACCTCATACTGCTGGTTGAACAGATTATTCACTTCCAGCGTCATCTTCAGCTCACCCGGCCCCCAGTCCAGCCGGCGGGCCACCGAGAAGTCACTCGTGTACCACGGCTGCTGGTAATTGACCGGGATATTGGCTTGCGAGGTATATCGCTCGCCGGTATAAATAAAGCTATAGTTGGTTTCCCATTTTTTCCAGTTGAAGTTGAGCACTGCCGAACCGCTGTGCCAGGGGATATACGGAATCTGTCCCCCGTAAAACTCTGCCGTAGGGTCGGTAAAATCCTGTGCCTTCTGGTAGGTGTAGTTCACCCGGGCCGTCAGTATCGTATGCTTGCCATACTGCCATACACTCTGCAACGCCGCATCCACGCCCCGGATTTCCACCCGTCCCAGATTGACCATCGTCCAGCGGAAGAAGTTGGAAGTCGGGGTAGCCACAATCTTGTTCTCCACCTCATTGTAGTACGCATCCACCTGCAGTTCCAGGTGACGCAGCCAGCTGCCGGTCCACGACTTGCCGTAAGTGAACCCCACGTTAAACTGGTCCGTAAACTCCGGCTTCAAATCCACGTTGCCGATAAAGGTATAATACAAATCATTCAGCGTAGGCATCCGGAAAATCCGCTTATAAAAGGCCCGCAAGTGAAAATCTTCCTTCTGAAAAGGCCGATACGAAGCAATCACTGCCGGTGTCCACTCCCGCTTATGCGGAGCCGCCCTTCCGGAGCCTTCCACCCGCTCCTGCACGAACGTGCCCAACAGACTACCCTGCAGCTTGAATCCGCGATAATCCAAAGCCGTAGCCACTGACACCATTTCCGTATGCCGGCGAGGATAGGCAAAGTCCGTCAGGTCGGCATTCAGCAGATTGAACTGGTAATCTGCCGACAGACTGACCTCCCAGAAAGGAGTCAGCGTCCAGCGGTTAGCCAGAGAAGCATACACTTCCTGCTGGTAATAATGATTGTTGGTGTACATCAGCGACTCGTCCTTGTGCGGATCGGCCAGGTAATGCAGGTAATCATACGCATATTTCACGTGCGCCATCAGACTGTACCAGTCGGCCACATCCTTCTTGAACGCCCCCTGCGTAAAGAAATTCGTATCCCACTGCCGGTCCTCGTGCGAGAACTTGTTGCGCACAATCGCTCCCGGGTATCCCCGTTCCGAACGATACAAGTACGACTTCGCCCGCCAATAACCCCGCGGCAGTTTTCCATAAAAGCCCCCTTCCATCCGCAACGCATTCACATCACCGTTCTGCCGCACGGCAGTGGTATCATACCCGTCCTGCTTGCGGTAGGAGAACTTATATTTTCCCGTGGTGTACAAGTATTCCGCACTCCACGACGTGCTCACCTTCTCCGTCAGCTTCCGTTCCCACAGCAGGGAAGGATTGGCCAGCCCGAACGAACCCGTCTTGAAAGTCGCCTTGACATGCTGCAATTCTTTTCCGGAAAACACAGGCACCCGGGACTGCAAATAAATGGAACCTGCCGAACCGAAATCCTTGGCCGGCTGGAAAATGGCACTCTTCTGTCCGTTGTACAAGGTGACAGACTCCATATTGTCGAGCGAGAAACGTCCCAAATCGACCGTCCCGTTCTGGGCATTCCCCAGCTCCACGCCGTCGTAGAACACCCCCACATGGTTCGTGCCCATGCTCCGGATATTGACCGTCTTCAGACCGCCCACACCGCCATAATCCTTTATCTGCAAACCCGAGAAATACCTCAGGGCATCTGCCACGCTGTGCGACGACAGCCGACTGAGCTGTTCACCCGCCAGTTGCTGCACGGGTATCACTTCCTTGGGCAACGCACGTACCGTGACCACCACTTCGTCCAAATGCTGCAAACTGTCGAGCCTGCTCTGCGAACGAAGGGGCACAGCATTCCCTAGGCATAGGATACCCCCCAGCATGACAGACAGAAACTTCCGTCTACCCATACTTTTTCCGTACTAATTGAAAATCCAAATCGTTTTAACCACCTAATCCCACGAGTGTGGTTAACATGTATGATGGCAGGTCTTCTGACTTACTCCCCTCCTGGAGCCTTCCCGATTGTGTTCAGTCATCAGTGGCATGAGTCTTTTCCAGCAGGTTGAATGGAGCTTACAGCAGCGGGACTGTTCAGGACTTGCACCTGATTCCCTTTTCATCCGAGGGCCTGAACAGACACTCGGAACCATTCCGATGCAAAGGTAATACAATTTGACAAATTTTTCTTATAAAACGGACAAAATATTTTATCTTGTTAAAAAAATCCTCTTATGTTGCCCATTTATTTCATTATTCGTAATTTTGCGAACAGCAAACAAAGCAAAAGCCTATGACTGCTAAAAAATACACAGAGGAACAAGAACGGATAGCCCGGTTTGCCAAGGCCATGGGCCATCCTGCCCGCATGGCCATCCTGCAATTCCTGCTACAACAGGAAAGCTGTTTCTTCGGCGACATCCACGATGAACTGCCGATAGCCAAAGCTACGGTTTCGCAACATCTGAAGGAACTGAAAGAAGCCGGACTGATTCAGGGAGAAATTGAGCCGCCCAAGGTGAAGTATTGCATCCACAAGGAAAACTGGGCACTAGCCCAGAAGATGTTTGCCGACTTCTTTGGACAGCCTGTTTGCAAGAAAAAGGGCTGCTGCAAATAAGCAGGCTCTTTTTTGTCCTAATCGTTCGTTGTTTTACGAAAGACTAACATAAATAAAAAAGAAACATGAAAAGAATGCTATTTTTACTCGCCACCTGCCTTCTGCTCTCCTCTTGTGGAATGAATTCCCGGAATGAGACCACGGCACAAACGGAAACACAGACTGAAACCATCAAAGACGGAGTGGAAGTGCTCTATTTCCATGGGAAACAACGATGCGCCACGTGCATCGCCATCGAAAAGAACACCCGAGCTGTAACAGACAGCCTGCAGACCGTCTCTTCAGACCACACCGGACTGACTTTCCGCATCATCGATATCTCCAAAGCTGAAAACGAGGAGCTGGCCCGAAAATATGAAGTCACCTGGTCGTCCCTGTTCCTTGTACGCCACAAGAACGGACAAGAAACCGCCGAGAACCTGACCGAATTTGCCTTTAAAAATGCCCGGAAATCACCCGAGACTTTCCAGGCCGGACTGGCAAGGAAAATCCACGAAATGCAGCAATAAATCATGGAATGGCTACAAACCCTGCTCGACAACAGTTCCATCCCCGTCCTGACGGCTTTCCTGCTGGGACTGCTCACGGCCCTTTCGCCCTGCCCGCTGGCCACTAACATTGCCGCCATCGGATTTATCGGAAAAGACATCGAAAACCGCCGGCGCATCTTCCGCAACGGCCTGCTCTATACCCTCGGACGAATCGTAGCCTACACGCTACTGGGCATCATTCTCCTGCTGATTCTGCGAGAAGGTTCCAGCCTGTTCGGCATCCAGCAAGCCATCGGTATGTATGGAGGGCTGCTCATCGGTCCAGCACTCCTGCTCATCGGCCTGTTCATGCTGTGGGGAGACAAACTCAACCTGCCGCAGTTCGGTTTCCAGGGAAACGCCGAAGGACTGGCACGGAAAGGAGGATGGGGCGCACTGCTCATCGGCATCCTCTTTGCCTTGGCCTTCTGCCCCACCAGCGGTGTGTTCTACTTCGGCGTGCTGATTCCTCTGTCGGCAGCTACCACCGCCGGATATTTGCTTCCCGCCGTATTTGCAGTAGCCACTGCCCTACCGGTTCTTCTGGCAGCTTGGATACTGGCCTTCAGCGCACAGCAGCTGGGAAACGTCTACGGGAAAATACAAACCCTGCAAAAATGGCTCTACCGCATTGTCGGGGCCATTTTCATCCTCATCGGAATTTATTATTGTTATCTCATGTATGTTTAACTTAAGCATAAAAAGACCATTATGGAAATTAAAGTTTTAGGACCAGGCTGTGCCAAATGCAAAGCCACCTATCAGGTAATCGAAAAAGTCATCCGGGAAAATCACCTCGACGTAAAACTGACAAAAGTAGACGACATCATGGAAATGGTGAGCTATCACCTCATGACCACTCCGGCGGTAGTGATAGACGAGACCGTGAAAATCAAAGGCCGGGTACCGTCGGAAAAAGAAGTCAAGGAACTGTTGGGCATCGCCTAAGAGAAAACACGAAAATCTCCTGGCGAAGAAAGGATTCTTTCACCGCATTTTCTACGTTCCCCTATAGAGAAACGTACGTTTTCCAGTCGGGAAACATACGTTTCCCTTGGCGGAAACGTATGTTTTCGGGACAGGAAACGTAAAAACGTACTGTAAGTTCTGCCAAATACATTCCAGCGTTTCCAGAAACTATCCGAGACTTCCGCTTTCCTCGTTTTTATCCACATTCATTTGTTATTTGTACACACTATGATACAGAAATTTGCTGACTGGCTGGTTTACGGGCTGTTCGGACTGAGTGCCGATACCCCATTGGGTACCGCCGTAAACTTCTTCTTCTACGATACCCTGAAAATTCTGATACTGCTGTTCTTCATCAACGTCCTGATGGGCATCGTCAATGCGTATTTCCCTATTGAACGGCTGCGCAACTATCTGGTTACCCACAAAATGTATGGCCTGCAATATCTGCTGGCCGCCCTTTTCGGAGCCATCACCCCCTTCTGCTCGTGTTCCTCCATCCCGCTGTTCATCGGTTTTGTGAAAGGAGGCATCCCGCTGGGAGTCACTTTCGCCTTTCTGATTACCTCCCCGCTGGTGAATGAAGTGGCCGTAGCCATGTTCCTCGGCTCCTTCGGCTTGAAAGTCACCCTTATCTACGTGCTGAGCGGCATCCTGCTGGGCGTTATCGGCGGCTTCGCACTGGGACGGATGAAACTGTCGCCTTACCTCAGCGACTGGGTACGTCAGATTCAGGCTACTTCTTCTGCCCAAGCCGATGAATGGGAAAAAGACCAGACCACCTTCTTCAAACGCCTTCCCAGCATCACCCGTGAAGCCTGGAAAATAGTCAGTGGCGTGCTGGTATATATTCTGATTGGAATCGGTATCGGGGCTTTCATGCACGGTTTTATACCCGAGGGCTTTTTCGAGCAATACATGTCGAAAGACAACTGGCTGGCTGTTCCCCTTTCCGTCATTCTGGCCGTTCCGATGTATGCCAATGCGGCAGGCATCGTACCTGTCATTGAGGTCTTCGTAGCCAAAGGCATCCCCATGGGCACCGCCATTGCCTTCATGATGGCCGTAGTAGGGCTCTCCTTGCCCGAAGCCACCCTGCTCAAAAAGGTCATGACCTGGAAACTGATTGGCATCTTTTTCGGCACAGTCGCCTTCTTCATCATCCTCTCCGGATATTTGTTCAATCTGATTTTATAACCCTTTATTCTATGTATATCGTATGAGAATCCTGATTCTTTGCACTGGAAACAGTTGCCGTAGCCAAATGGCTCACGGCTTCCTGCAATCGCTCGACCCCAAACTGGAAGTCTATTCCGGCGGTACGGAACCTGCCACACAAGTCAATCCCCTGGCCATAAAGGTCATGAAAGAAGTGGGTATCGACCTTTGCAGTCACATACCCACCCACGTCAATACCTACCTCGGCCAGGAATGGGACTATGTCATCACCGTATGTGGAGGTGCCCGCGACACCTGTCCCACATTCGCCGGGAAAGTGAGAAAACGGCTGCACATCGGTTTCGATGACCCGTCGCATGCCACCGGTACACCAGCCTTCATCGAATCTGAGTTCCGCCGTGTCCGCGATGAAATTAAAGAGGCCTTCACCCGGTTTTATCTCACGGAAATCAAAAACTCCGCCATACACGCCTAAAATAGGAACAACGAAACTATTAAAACCACACTGCCCCCTTAAACTCAATGAATGAGAAGGGGGCAATAACCTGCATTATCTCTAATACTCCCCCTCTGTCCATAAATTTATTCCACAAGTGTCAACATAAGTACCTACAAAGGTTTAATTTATATAGACTATTTTTGAAATAGAAGTGAACGATTCTGAAAATAAACTGACAACATATTTGGGAAGAACTTATTGTTTAATCTAATCTTAATTCATTCCGTTATGAAAATAATCTATACGATTATCCTTACATTACTATTTGCAGGAACAAAAATATCCGCACAAACGAACGATTTATTTGAAATCTGGAAAACAAGTGCTACTAAAATCAGTTACAGCAAAAACGGCCAAGTACAAGAAATGAAGTCTGGAGGATTTGCCAAGAAACTAAAAAAGGCAAATCAATCTACAATAGAAAATTATTATACCCAATATTGGAACTCTGGATTAGATGCCGTACGCAACCAGAATCTGGAACAGGCCATTACTGAGCTAAAGTTCTGCCAAGAGCTCCAATCATCTAATCCAGACCGCAGATTCTCGACGGCACGCATGTTAGCCTCTATTTATGGAGAACTTCGCCAACTATCTGATATGTATGAACAAATACAAATCATGAAAGCCACAGGAACATCCACAGAACAACTTAGTCAAATAGAAGAACTTATCGCAGCATACAAAGAGAGAAAAGAACACGCCCGCCTCAGCAACGAGCTGGAAGGGGTATGGGTATCAAGCATACATGACGAGAAAAGAATATTTCCTAAAGTGATACTTCGTTTTACAAAACATAAGGGCATGTTTAACGACCATTCCTGTGCGATGGATAACGACTGTGAAATCTATAATACATACTATAGCTACAACACGTCATTAAATTCATCACAAGTTCTCCGCTTCAAGGAAGATTCTATCCGAATAGGATTTGTTACCCAGGAACTAAAAATCGGTTCTGCGGCGACAGGAGAGATGTTTATAAAATTGGGAGAAGAAGTCAATGCACAAATAAGTGGTGCACTGGCAGCAAAACAAGATGTAAGCGCAGGGACTCAAATCGCTATTCGCCTAGGAGGTACAGCGTTTGGTCTCTTAATGAATCTCAGCGCATTAGAGGCCGCAAAGTCCCAAAACACCATTCATATCATCGATTTCAAATTACAAAAAGACATCCATAAATATGGTCTCTTAAAAGGAGAAATGAAAATAATCTCTACCAAGGTCTGTTCAAAAGACAGCACCCAAAGTTCAGAAAAAGTATATCCTTTATCTTTCTACAAATTATATCCTGATGAAGACATATCCTTCATCAAAAAACAAAAAATCATTATGTATGAACAGCCTGTAAATAAAACTGTATATGAGAACAGCCAGTTATACAAAGAACGTAAAAAAAGGCTGGGCAAACGAATTGCATGTTTCATTTGTATGCCTTACGGTTGGATTGTAAACAACATAATGAACAGAATGTGGAAATCTAAATTTAATCTGAGAAATTACGACCTCTTGTTACAACGTTATGAAAATACTGAACCTCAAGAATAAATCTGACATGAAGAAAACAAATATTATTTTATTATTCTTTACAACAATTACATTGTGGTGTAATGCGCAAGGAAGCTGGGAAAACTATTATTCCAACACGATGAACAATGCTACTCAAGCAGGAAAAATAATGGATGTACTCGAAAGTATGGCAGAAAAAGAAAATATCTCCGACAGGAACGAACGATATTATAATGAGATACAGAGAAAAGGATTGGATATGGACGGAAGTATAAAAGCCTTACATGATCTTAACATAAGAATTCCAACAATCCCTACGCAGCACCCCCCGACAGAAAAAGCTTCTGTAAGAGTGATACGCTCAGGAGGCATACAAATGGTAGATGACAATGAGGCCCGAACACGTAGAACACACGTGAAACAACAACAACGGCTACGAGGAAATCGGGTACAGATACACCAAAAGCCCAATAAACCGAACCGAGTTCAAACAACAAGACGCAACGCGTATGAAGACCAACACCGAGATGCTCGCATCCAACAAGCCGTAAATGCAACACGCAACGCGGCAAGAAAAGCCAATGCCCAAGTACGCAAACGAATATACCAGATGGAGAGTCAAAAAGAATACATAATGAACAGCCAAAATATAGAGACATCAATAGAACGACAATTTTCCGGGTGGTATGATGACCACCATACCAATGAAACCAATACGGAAAAAAATATTCATTCCTCCAATTTAACCCAGATAGCAAATGAAATACAAGGTATAGATATCAATAAATCCTTTCTCAGTATCAACCTACGCAAAGGTTGGAAATATGACAGTCCGGACATTTGCAATCTAGACGAAGAAATGAAAGCGAAAGAACATAATTTCAGAATAATGATTGAACAAGGTAGGATAGATGCAATTCTAGAACGAATGAATACTCCATCCTACAAACAACAATTACATAAATTATGCAACAAAGTCAGAGCAGAATGGTCTGATTTTACTGCCGCACATCCAGAAATAAAATCCATAGGCAGCCAAGTCGAAATAACCACCAATAAAATCACAGATGCTTTTACCAACATAACATCTACACAGCCTCAACGTATAATCAATAAGGGCAAATCAAAAGCTGAGTCCTTGCTCGCACAGGCTACAGGTTTAAGTTCAGTGAGAAATACAGCTAATAAAATAGCCCCAAACAGCCAATTCATGGAGAAATACTACATAAATTATATGACAAATTTGAAACCTCTTATAATTAACAGCATTAATAACCCCAATACTCCACCTGAAGAGATTGATGAATTCTTGAAAAGGCAAAAAGAAAAAGTGGATGATCATGTGTCCAAACAATTAAGTCAGGAATTTGACAGTCCATGGGAGTCAAACAACACGCCACAGGGAAGATATATGAAACTAAAAACTGACCAATTAAGGTATAATACATGGAAAATGTTCCTAAAGTAATATGATAAAACTTCACTACCTCCTATACATTGTATTTCTTATCATATCCAACTTGTCTTTTAATGCAGGCGCACAAGAAATAAAAACATCGAATATCTTCTGGAAAAACCCGATGGAGAAAATCTTATGTCGGAATGATTTGAACGGGAACTTACTGGTTGTAAAAGAGCATCGGGCATTTATTTTCAATGCACAAGATTCCTTAATATTTTACAGCAATATCGGCATTAATGCAGATGACGTGCAACCGGCATGGCAAGGGTATATTTTAACGTCAGACAGCATTGTCTATCTGACAGACGAAATGTTTCATCGTAAGAAACTATTTTATACCCCGTCCTATCCAATACATATCTCCGTCAACAGTAACATGGATATAGCTTATTTTACCGACAAAGATACCACCTTGTATGTATATTCCGTAAAAGAACAGCAGATAAAATCATCCTATCATCTTGAATCAGCCATTACCCATGTGTGCCTGATAGAAAATCTCATTTTTGTATCAGACCAGCACAACTTATACCTCCTGAATGACAAAAGAATAAAAAGACTCTACCACTCAGAAGTCCCCATTACCTCCTTTGCGTTAAGTGATTCTGATTACATATTCATTGCTACACAAGAAGAACTGCTCTCACTTTCCGCAAAAGGCGAACTGAACTCATTGGCAACAACTAATTCTATACAAAGGTTGGACTATATACAACATACCTTATTTTGCACACTGAAAAATCAAACTGTTATCCAAATCCAATTCACTCCCACTCTTCAAACGCCATGAAAAAACTCTTTGTGATATTAACTTTATACTTCTTTTGCCGACCAACCATAGCACAAAAGGATATAACCGTCATTTCCACCCATGACGAGTTAGAATTATCACCGACTTCTATCTTATTAATTCCCGGGAATGGCATCTACCTGCTGATGGATAGCGTATTATATAATCTGGAAACGGAAGACTTAAAAGAATACCAATGGGCCGATGGCCTCACAGCTGATCAAGCTGTTTATACTTCAGACAATCGGATACTGATCAAAAATAAAGAAAAAATACAGTATGTACATAATGGAACCACCCACCCTCTATATCAGTTTGACACCACCGACTTTATTCTTTATCCCGGATGCTCCAATAAATTTTACATCGTATACGAAAACGATGAGTATAATGTAGTGGCTATGCTCACCTATAAAGATAAAAAAATCAAGCAACTACTCAAAACTAAAGAACCTGTCTTTGACATCCATGAATATGGTGACCATCTTTACCTAGCCATAGGAAGCCAGATATATCAAATTCAGGATGGAAAACCTACCCTTTTATTACAAGAATTCAGAAACATTCAGTCATTCATTTTTCTAAATGAAAACATTCTTTATGCTACTGAAGAAGATGTTATACTTAAATGTCCAGATAAAGAATACACCATTTTTTCCATTGGAGCAAAAAAGATATGGAAAGACCTGAAACTATTATATCTCTTATTAACAAATGGAGACCTCATCAGATTAAACAACGAGAAATGACAATTTGTCGGAAAATTAGACATTCTGTCTTACATTATATAGTACAAGACTGACAATTTGTTGCTATTTTCTAAAAGCATACAGAATTCATAACTCCCAACGAATGAAGGGAATGTATATAACCCACTCATAACGAAATACTTATCAAAATGATTTAAAAGAAATCCTCTGCGTCACTCATTTGTGGCACAGCCTTTGCAAATAGAGAAGTGAACTTGAACCTCAAGAAGTTGAAAGACCTCAAGGAGTCCGGGTTCAGAAACAAATTGATAATAAAAAAATAAAATATAGGAGATTACAACTATGATGCCGACTAGAAAATATTACAATCAGAACTGGTTACCAAGTATCTTTAATGATTTCTTTGATAACGATTGGATGGTGAAAGCTAACGCTACTGCCCCTGCAATCAATGTAGTGGAAAGCGACAAAGACTACAAGGTAGAAGTTGCAGTTCCGGGAATGACCAAAGACGATTTCAACATTCATTTGGGTGAAGAAAACGAACTCGTCATTTCAATGGAAAAGAAAACCGAAAACGAGAACAAAGAAAACAAGAAATACTTGAGACGCGAGTTCTCTTACTCAAAATTCCAACAGTCACTTTATTTGCCTGACAACGTCGATAAAGAAAAAATCAGTGCAAACGTGGCCAATGGAGTGTTGACAATTGAATTGCCGAAGTATTCTCAGGAAGAAAAAGCAAAGGTCAACCGTGTGATTGAGATACATTAATCATAACAATTAACCGAAAAGCTCTCGTCTGCACTTACCTGCGGGCGAGAGTTTTTTATTCTGGAACCCACTAAAAACGATTGATATATGGCATTTATTGATTACTATAAAATATTGGGTGTTGACCGTAATGCCACACAGGATGAAATCAAGCAAGCCTACCGGAAGCTGGCAAAGAAATACCATCCTGACCTGAACAAGGATGACCCATCGGCGGAAGGAAAGTTCCAGCAGGTGAATGAAGCCCATGAAGTATTGAGCGATCCGGAAAAGCGAAAGAAATACGATGAATATGGGGAACACTGGAAACACGCTGATGAATTCAAGCAGGAACGTGAGGCATACAGTCGGGCCCAGCAGGAGAACGGTGGCTCAGGCTACTGGTACTCCATGAATGGCGACGAGTTCAGCGGAGGATTCGGAGGAGCAGGCGCAAGCGGTTTCTCAGACTTCTTCGAACAACTCTTCGGACACAGAAGCGGTGGCCGTGGAGGATACAGCATGCGGGCCAAGGGTGGCGACATAGAGGCCCAGATGCATCTGTCACTCAGTGAAGCATACGTCACCCACAAGCAGACGTTCAGCGTCAACGGTGAGAACATCCGTATCACCGTCCCGGCGGGAGTAGCCGACGGGCAGACCATCCGGCTGAAAGGCTACGGAGAGAAGGGCATGAACGGAGCAGAAAACGGTGACTTGTACATCACTTTCGTGATTGACAAGGATGCTACTTTTGAACGGGAAGGCGACGACCTTTATACCCACGTGGATGTCGACTTGTACACCGCCGTACTGGGTGGAGAAGTACAGGTAAGAACCATGGACGGTATGGTCCGGTTGAAAGTAAAACCGGGCACACAGAACGGTACGCAGGTACGTTTGAGGGGCAAAGGATTCCCGGTCTACAAACAACCCGGTCAGTTTGGCGACATGATTGTAACGTACAACGTGAAGATACCGACTTCATTGACCGAAAAACAGAAAGATTTGTTCAACCAGCTGCGTGCTGCCAGCTGATAAGATATAAGCAACCCCGTAGGAGGTTTCCGCAAATGTGGAGGCCTCCTACGGGGTTTTTGTGGGTACGAGTCTACCCGACAGAAATTTCTATTACATCCGAGGAGGGAAAATGTGCTATTGAATCAGCGGAAGACGGATTCCAAGTTTATAGATACGGACATAACCATCCCATCCAATACGAATGTAACCATTTTTCATACAATCAGATCGAACAGGATTGTCACCTGTTCCAGCCAATGAAACTTTCCAAATAACCGCATTATTAGCAATTCCTATTTGCTTGTCTTTCACCGTTGGCCGAGTGGCTTCATCACATAATTTTTTAAAGATACCGCTCTCAATCTCATAGGTCACCTGACCATTATCACCCACAACAGGACGTAATCCTTCTATCCAATCTTCATAATCCATTGATTGATGGAATGTTGTAAACACAACACGTTTATCTTGCTTAAGTTGGTTATACCTTCTCACAAGTTCTTCTCTACTTATTTTATTCGCCTCAAAGTCATCGTCACAAAGTCTAACGACAAGTTCAGGAATAGTGTATGTCTTCCCTGTACCCGGAGCTCCACAAAGAATAATATTCTTTATCCGTTTCCATATAAGCACTTTTTCGTCATACCAATCTAAATCTGGCAATTGCTCCACAAGTGAAACGTCGCTACCCATATTTGCATTGGCAGAAAGCTCATAAAATGAATTCTCTTTAATTCTATTCGAAGCCATACCCTTTTTTATATCATTCAAGATATCCATATATTCAGAGTATTCTGGAACCTTCTTTGGCAAAACAATATCGTACTGTTCTTTCAAGTATTTTCTATTTGTGCTATCAAAAGCCAAAAAGTCGTTTGGACGAATCCAAAACAATCCCATTGTAATATTGACATTAATAATATACTGCGTAATAACCTTATTATACTCTGTTTCAAAATCCTCATTATTAACAACCTTGACAAACAAGTTCCAAAGATTTTGAATATCATCCTTTTTCCGGCGAGATCTAAAACCAAAAAAATGAGATTTTTGATTATTCAGCACAGGAATGCCATTAAAGTCATGAGGTACATCCGCTTTCATCTGAAATTCACGTTTAAATAATTCTGTTGAATTTAACCGATTCTCAAAGCTAATACCTCTATTAAACAAACCAAATACAGTGAATGGATCTATATCTACCAATAAATCTTCTTCACCATTCTGGTCATGAAGATATTTAGCAAGTAATTCATCACGGTGCTTATAAATCAAAGCAAGTAATGATGTTCTATTGCTCTGAAACTGCATTAATTTATCTGCAAATTCTTTATAATAGGGAATCCAACTAAATTGCATACCAATAACACTGTTTAAAAACTCTTCCAAATTTACATAAAAATATTCGCTTTTATACCAGCGTAAAAATAAAGTTCCACAACAGGATTCATTATCCATTCCATATTCAAACAATCCGACGAGATGTCAAAACAATTGGTAAGCATATTCACAATGCCATGCATGAAGAATTAGAAGGTCAAGTGGTAATCGCAAAATTTGCGACCACCACTCAGCATGGTGCTATGCCCGGGAAAACACAGACTCAACAGACTGAATATTACAATTTAGATATTATTATCTCAGTAGGATATAGAATAAAATCAAAAAGAGGGGTAGCATTCCGAAAATGGGCCAACTCAGTACTTTCTGAATACATAATCAAAGGCTATGCCATCAACGACCAGCGGTTACAACAACTGGGCGAGGTGATACGAATCATGAAACGTACCCAAAATGAACTTGAAACCAAAAAGGTAGCATCGGTAATATATACCAGAGTTTTGGCGGTGAAGATGTCTATCCTACCGTGGAAGAAAAAGCAGCCAACTTGCTTTACTTTGTCACCAAAAATCATAGCTTCAGTGACGGGAACAAACGTATTGCAGCAACGATTTTTCTATATTTCCTCGACAAGAACGGTATCCTATACGATGAGAATGGGTACAAGAGAATAGCAGATTATACACTTGTGGCACTTACAATCATGATTGCCGAATCCAGAATTGAGGAAAAGGAAATGATGGTTAGCATTATCATGAACTGTATCAGAAAACATTCCTTGCGCTAAATATGGATTGAGGCTGTCTTCAGTCTATCCTCGCAGCACATAGCCTTTTTTCGTCACAGATTCGATCTTGACCGATGAATCTCCTTTCAAAGCCTTGCGCAGGTACGTAATCTGCACATTCAAAGCCAAAGAATTCGCATACGAAGTGTCTCCCCAGACGTGCTCCAGCAACTGCTCTCTGCTCACCACAGAGTCCCGGTTCTTAATCAGCATACGGAGAATTTCTGCCTGACGGGAAGTAATCATCACCTTGTTGGCTTGGGTACGTAATTCATTGTTCGTGTAATCAAAAGTGGTATGCCCCAACGGATAGACTTCCTTATCCACCGTATCTTCCACCTCTCCGAAACGCTCCTGAATCCGGGCAATCAGTTCCTCCGGGTAGAAAGGTTTGGCCAGATAATCATTGGCCCGCACCTTAAAACCTTCCAGACGATCTGTCTTGTCGGAACGGTCTGTCAGAAAGAAAATCAACACATGCCGGTCATGCTCCCGAATCTGTCGGGCCACCTCATATCCATTCACCTCGGGCATATTGATATCCAGCAATACCAGATCGGGCTTCACTTCGGGATACTGCTCCAAAGCAATCCGTCCGTTGCCGGCATAGAACACCTCATACCCCTCGGCTTCCAGAAAACGTTTCAGAATCAGGGCATATTTCAAATCGTCGTCTGCAAAAAGAATCTTCAAGTGTTTCATACATCGTCATTTTGATTGAGGAATCTCGAGGGTAAAAACTGAACCTCTACCCAATATACTTTCTACACCCACAGTCCCTCCATGGGCTTCCACCATCAGCTTTACATAACTCAGTCCCAGGCCAATTCCTGGCAAACCGCGGCCGACCATCTGCTCCGAACGGTAGAACTTGTCGAAAATATGCAACTGGTCTTGGGAGGAAATACCGAAACCATTGTCGGCTACCCGTATTACCAGTTTCCCTTCTGCCAGCGATGCACTGATACGAATACACACCTCATTACCCGAGTACTTTATGGCATTTTCCACCAAGTTACTGATGCTATTCGTGAGATGTACGGAATCGGCAGTTACCCACAACGGATTAGGAGTGAGCCGGGTTTCAAAACGTACATGCTTGTCAGCCGGAATTACGGTCAGCCTCAACAATTTCTCCAAAGTCTCGCTCAAATTGAACAAACGCACCGAGAGCGGGGTCTGCTCATCATCCGCCCGTGTCATTTCGCGTACCTTCACCAGATAAGCCGAAAGATTATCAAGTTCGAACATGGAGTCTTTCACCACCTCATCCATCATCTGCTCATCTTTCCGCATCCGCTTGTTGTTCAAGAACGCCACACACATTTTCAAGGTCTGCACCGGACGTTTCAGCTCGTGAATCATCGTATTGACAAAACCTTTCCTCAGCTCATCCAGCTTGTATTGTTTCAAGATGGTCCGTACCTGATAAATCAGACAGAAAATCAACAACAGAATCAGTATCAGCGAACCGACCAGCTGCCACCCCATCTCTTTCAACAACGGGTTTGTCGGCAGGTCGACATAGCCCGTCACCGCATCGCGGACAAAAGGATTGTAGGGATAAATAAATTTCATGCGATACCTCATGCATGATTTCTCCACCACATACGTCCCCTGCCAAAGAAAGGAGTCAAGTTTGACCAGCTGCCAATCCGTCGCATGAATGTGGTGGCTGGTGAAGAGCGAATCTAACGCCTGCAAATCAAACGGTCGGTCTGCATACTTTGTGTAATGCAAGCTTGCATTCACAACCTCGTCAAGAGACAAACCGGTGACATTAAATGAGTCTACCAGATGCAAATTCCCCAACGAATCCGCATCATATAATTTAGAAAATCTGACATACGATTCAGCCTTCCCTTCCTCAAAATTCATTTTCAGAGAATATCCCAGCTTGACCAAATCAGAATCTTTCGTTGCCCGGTTCGCGTCCACCATCTTGATGGCATGGTTGGCATCCAGTGCCAACGTAAAATTCTTATCCTGAAGCACCAGCAGGGTATCATTCAACCGGGCCATATAGGCCAACGCCGTATAGGTATATTGTTGGTACAACCAATACACCTGCCCGCCAATCACCAGCAAGGCGGTTACGATTGTCAATATCCACACCAGCTTGATTTGTTTTCCCATCTTTCAAATTCTTTTCCACAAAAATAAAAACCTTATGCGATTTACAAGGTATGTCCACCCTCCCAATTTGAAGAGGATAATATTTCAGTAATAACTTTTTTCCATTACTCGCCGCACCACCGTTTACCTTTGCCGCATCAGAAAACTTTAAATTACGGGAATATGAACAAAAAATTATTTCTTACACTCAGTCTTTTAGGCTGCCTGTACACTGCACTCTCTTCACACGCACAACTCTTTGTGGTGGATACAAGTTCTATCTTTAACCAAGACTCCATTGATACCCAACGCATCAAGGTGCAATATGAGATGACCTATCTGCAAGATACGGTTTCGGAAGACGCCAAACCCGGTCAAGAAACCCTGATGCTGGAAATCGGCAAGCAGTACAGCAAATGCTACAGCTATAACTTTTATGTACGCGACTCATTGCTGATTGCCGACGCCCAAGCGGGTGCATCGAAGGAAACCATGTTACAACACGCCGCTGCGATTGGGGACTCCCGAATCTCTTACCAGATATTCAAACATTACCCAGCAGGCAAAGTCACCACGCTCGACCGCCTGGCAACCACCAATTTCTTGTGCGAAGAGAAAGAGGAAATGCCGGAATGGACGCTTCTCTCTGATACGGCCACTATTCTTTCTTATTCCTGCCAAAAGGCTACCTGCCGCTTTAAAGGCAGAAATTATACTGCCTGGTACACGATGGAAATCCCAGTTTCGGAAGGACCCTGGAAACTGTACGGATTGCCGGGACTGATTATCAAAGCAGAAGATGACAAGAAGCACTATACGTTCAGCTGTACTGGAATAGAACAATGCAAAACTCCGAAACCCATCCTGATCAATCTCAAAGGAAGGGAAAAGGTTTCCCGCTCCAACTTGAACAAAATGTATGAACGGATGGCCAAAGACCCGATGAGTTTCATCGCTTCGACTGCGCCCCATGTAAAGGTCAGTGTGACCGACGAACACGGGAACCCGATGAAATCATTCTCCATACCTTATAACCCTATTGAACTGTCTGAATAATCCTCCTGCTGTATGAAATCCTTGATTTTTCTCTTCTTCCTGCTTTCCACCTGTCAGATGCAAGCGCAATCCCTGATCAAAGGGAAAGTCATTGACAATGAAACGCACCAACCGCTGGAAAGAGCTGCGGTCACCCTCACCCGCGACTCAAGTAGCACCGTCTACAAGTATGCTTTGACCGACCCGAAAGGATGTTTCTCGTTCTCCGTATCCGAAGACGCTGCATGGACGGTACATGTCACCTACTTGGGATACCAGAAAGAAAGCCGGCCTGCGCAGAAGGGAAAAGAAATAACTTTCCAGCTGGAACCGGAAGCCATCTCCTTGAAAGAAGTGGAAATCAAGGGAGGACGTATCTACGGACGACAAGATACCGTGAAATACGACCTGTCCCGTTTCACCTCCGGAAAAGAGCAGAACATCAAGGAGGCATTGAAAAAACTGCCGGGAATTGACGTAAACGAACAAAGTGGAGAAATCCGATACAACGGGAAAGCCATCAGTCAGTTTACCGTGGAAGGAATGGATGTGTCGGGAGGACGCTATAACCAAATCACTGAGAACCTGAAAGCAGATGCAGTGGAAAAGGCCGAAGTAATCGAGCACTTCCAGCCCATCCGTTCCTTACGCAACAAGATGCCGAGTGACAAAGTGGCTTTGAATCTGAAACTGAAACCGGAAGTCCGTTCCCGCTGGCTGCTTACCTTGCAGGCTGCCGGTGGGTATGGCGACCAAATGTTGTATAATGGAAAGTTCAATGCCTTACAGCTGGCTCGTGAACGGCAAGGTATCTATTTGTATAAGGCCGATCATACCGGAAAAGACCTTTCCACCGAACTGCAACAACTGACCACCGACAACCAGAACTTCCTCACGCCGACCGATGTTCCGACCTTTATCGACCAGCCTACCTTTTCCTTCCCCTTGGAAAAACAACGGTTGATGGACAATACCACCCATCTGGCATCTGTAAACCGTCTTTACCGAAAAAACGAAGAACAACAGTCCCGTTTCACCTTCCACTACTTGTACGACGAACAACACCGTAACCAAGGGACCCAGGAAATTTACTACTATCCTACCGACACAATCCATATCGCACAAGCACAGAATTACAGTCTGTACACTCACCAGGCGCAAGCCACCTACAACTATGAACGGAACGGCACACGGTCTTTCTTCCGTAATCTACTGGAAGCCCACGGAGCCTGGAGTCACAGTCAGGAAAACCTGCACGGCAACCTGAAACTGACCCAGCGCCTGCAAACGAACAGCCTTCAGCTAACTAACCAAATGAATCTCTTGACCACCCATGAACACGCCACCTCCGGCTTTCGCTCTTTCTTCCGCTATACCTACCAGCCCACCACGCTTCATTTTGCGCAAGTCAACCAATCGTTCGGGCTCCAGCAGGCCTATATGGACAACCAAGGTTATTACCAATGGAAAAAGAACGGAATGACCTTTGGAATTACCGGAGGTGTCCAAGGAGAATGGTTGTTACTGCACCAGACAGCTAATTTCTCCAGTCCCCAATTCAAGCTCTATGCCATCCCGATGTGGATGTGGGAACAAAACACCTTCCGTCTGACCGTATCCGCCGATGCGGCTTATCTAAGGAAAACCAATCCACAATATACAGACCTACGAATCAGTCCGACGGCCTCACTATATTGGCAGTTCAGCCCACGTTGGGAGTTGACCGCCCGTGCCCAGTTCCAACAAAAGAATGAAGAAGTCACCGCATACTACCCGTATTCCTACTGGCAGAACTACCGAACCATGGTTTCCTTTTCACCCCATGTTCCAGAGTTGCAGGATCAGCTCTACTCCTTTTACCTGACTTACAAACGGACTGTTCACGAATTTTTCTGGTCACTTTCAGGAAGCTACTGGAACCGGAAGAACCCACAGTTAGTTCATTCGGAATATCAAGACAGTATCTTCACGCTCACAACCTGGGAAGTACCGAATCGTAATCGCAGCTACAGCCTCACCAGTCTGCTCTCAAAAGGCTTCTATGACTGGCATCTGAAAACTTCACTGGAAGCCCAACTCCTTTACAGTGAGGGAAAACAAGCCGGACAGGGCTCGGTCCAAAACTACCGCTACACCCAACTTACTTTCACCCCAAAAATCGATTGGTCGCCTCTCTCTTGGTTCAATGCTACGTACCTGGCAACCCTTACCTGCAATCGTTCCCGCATCGGAGAAGGAAACAGTCTGCCTGCTCTATGGGATATCCGCCAAAAAATCAACATTGAAATAGGGAACCGTACCTTCCTAGTCCGTCTGATTGGTGAACATTACTATAACCAGCTCGACGAAAACCATCACCAACATGTATGGCTTGCTGATGCCGAAGCTTCATACATCAAGGACAAATGGCGGTTTTCCATGAGCCTATGCAACTTGTTCAATCAAAAAGAATACCGATATACGACTTATTCGGCTATTCAACAATATACTTCATGGATCAAAATGCGACCAAGAGAAATCTTAGTCTCAATTCAATATCAGTTATAACGCATACTAAAAGTCAAGAAAATCAAATTCTGGTTTAACTTTCGGTTTAACTCGGAGCTCAAGAATTTATGCTTCATCAACGAATCCCTCAGATTTTTACGTTAATCCCTTTTAATTTTTGCTAATAAATTGCCAGTTAAAAACGAAAAAGGCTTTATAAATCTGCGATTTATAAAGCCTTACCAATAATATCTGTACTCGAAGCGGGACTTGAACCCGCACAGCCATTACTGGCCAAGGGATTTTAAGTCCCTCGTGTCTACCGATTCCACCATTCGAGCATCCTTTCAAAGAAAGAGCGGAAAACGAGACTCGAACTCGCGACCCTAACCTTGGCAAGGTTATGCTCTACCAACTGAGCTATTTCCGCGTTTACGGGTGCAAATGTAGGGAGTTTTGCAATACGCTCCAAACATTTCACCCGTTTTCTTCTTAATTTTTATGCGTTTATCGGCCTAGGAGAGCTTTTTCAGCCTCTTCCACCTTCTCAAAGTTGAATCCGCTCACGGCCTGCTGCATCAGTTCCTCAATCTTGTCGTTACACAAGTTACCGATGCTTCCGGCATGGGTGTGATGCACGGTCTTTTCGTGGGTAAACTTACCGGCTTCGATGTCCAGACCCACTTTCTTGTAGGCGTCACGGAACGGCATGCCTTCGGCTGCCAGACGGTTCACCTCTTCCACACTGAACATATACAGATACTTATCGTCGTCCAGAATATGCTCGTTGATTTTAATCTTGTCCATGATGTAGGTAGCCATCTGCAAACAGTCTTCCAGTTCCTCGAATGCCGGGAGGAATACCTCCTTGATAATCTGAAGGTCACGGAAATAACCGGAAGGCAGGTTGTTCATAATCATCATGATCTGCTGCGGAAGTGCCTGGATTTTGTTGCATTTGGCACGGGTCAGTTCGAACACATCCGGATTTTTCTTGTGAGGCATGATGCTGGAACCGGTGGTACATTCATCGGGCAGTTTCACGAATCCGAAGTTCTGACAACTGAACATGCAGGCATCAAAGGCCATCTTCGACAAGGTGCCGGCGATAGAAGCCAGCGCAAACGATACATTGCGTTCCACTTTACCACGTCCCATCTGGGCATACACCACATTGTAGTTCATGGAATCAAATCCCAGCAGATGGGTGGTCATCTCACGATCCAAGGGGAAAGAAGAGCCATAACCTGCCGCTGAGCCTAATGGGTTACGGTTGCACACCTTATAAGCGGCCTGCAGGAACACCATGTCGTCTACCAGACTCTCGGCGTAAGCACCAAACCACAAGCCGAAAGAAGAAGGCATGGCAATCTGCAAATGGGTGTAACCCGGCATCAGCACGTCTTTATAACGGTTACTCTGGGAAATCAGTACATGGAACAGACGTTCCACTGCCTCTGCCACCGACTTCAACTGGGCGCGGATGAACAGCTTCAGGTCCACCAGCACCTGGTCGTTGCGCGAACGGCCGCTGTGTATTTTCTTTCCCACATCTCCCAGACGACGTGTCAGCATCAGTTCCACCTGTGAATGTACGTCTTCCACCCCGTCTTCGATGACAAATTCTCCGCGTTCTACGGAAGCATATATTTTTTTCAGTTCTTCCAGCAAAATCTTCAGTTCGTCGGCCGTCAGCAATCCGATACTTTCCAGCATCGTGATGTGTGCCATCGAGCCCAATACGTCATACTTTGCCAGATACATGTCCATTTCACGGTCACGTCCCACGGTAAAGCGGTCAATCTCCGCATTTACCTGTACATTTTTCTCCCAAAGTTTTTGAGCCATAATCACAATTTTTATTCACCGGAGATATTCCGGTCGTTTCATTTAATAAGGAAGCATGGCCAGCATGTCTGCCAGTTTCTCTACCCCTTCCTGCAATGGTTTCGACACCATGGCCTTCATAAACATATTTACTTCGGCACGGATGGTGACTTTCATTTTGGCCTCTTCCTCGGTCACGGGAAGAATCTGAATCCACAAATTCAAAGGTATAGGCGATTTGTCACCTTCAAACTTGATGCACTTCAGGGGTTCACGCTCAATGATGCGCAATGTGAGGTTGATGCCCTGCACCTTCAGGGTGATGGAATCACGGTCGAACGACATGTCTTCCAGCTTTCCGTCCAGTTTGTCTTTCACCTCATTCAGACGTTCCCGAACCCCTTCCAGGTTGTTCAGGTCGGACAGTTTGTTATACACTCGTTCCTGACTATAAGGAACATGCTTCACATTACTTTCAAATTGTACAGCCATGTTGTTTTTTAATCTTCAAGGAAAACCCTTCACGGCATTGCACAAAAAAATGTCATCTTGAGCAGAGTGGACTCGCTCAGGATGACATCTCCTATTTACAATCCGAGACTGCTTTCCTAATTACAGAATCTTTTATTTTCCAGTCCAGTGAGAAGGATCTTCTCTCCATGCCTGCAGCACAGGGATGTCTTCTTCGTTAATGTAGTCAGTTTTCAAAGCAGCATCCAGCACGGCATTGTAGTTGGTCAAGGTAACCAGTTCCACTTTTGCTTTCTTGAATGCTTCTACCGATACATCGAAACCGTAAGTGAAGGAAGCCACCATACCGATAACTTCACAACCGTCACGACGAATGGCATCTACCGCCTTCAAGCTACTACCGCCGGTTGAAATCAGGTCTTCTACTACGACCACTTTCATTCCCGGACGCAACTCGCCTTCAATCAAATTTTCCAAGCCATGGTCTTTCGGGCTTGAACGAACATATACAAACGGCAAGTTCAACTCCTCTGCCACCAAGGCACCTTGTGCGATAGCCCCCGTAGCGACCCCGGCAATGGCGTCAACTTCACCGAACTTTTCCAGAATAACACGACAAATCTCCAACTTAACGAAGTTACGAAGTGCAGGATATGACAAGGTCTTACGATTGTCACAATAAATCGGTGATTTCCAACCTGAAGCCCAAGTAAACGGGTTAGCCGGCTGAATCTTCACAGCCTTCACCTTCAGCAACTTTTCTGCAAATAATCTTTCCAAAGCTTTCATAACTTTTTAATTCTCTGATAAATGTTTTTGCAAAATTATGGAAATACATCGGGAATAGAAAATTTAAGGGTATTAAAATTTTTAAAAGGTGTCGGAATGTACTATTTTGTCCATGCCAGTGTAGCAATACTAAGATGAATTCCTTTTATTTCTGACAAAACCTCGGCACAGGAGGTAAGTGTGGCACCAGTTGTCAATACGTCATCGACCAGCATCACATGTTTCCCTTCCAGCAGACGAGTGCCGCCTGCCAGCTGGAACAGATAAGCCGTGTTTTCCTGCCGCTCCCAAGCCGATTTATGAGTCTGTGTCTGGTTATTCCGCACCCGCTGAAGAACTCCGTCGCATACCGGTATGCCGGTAAGTCGGGAAATACCTTCCGCCAACAGAAGACTCTGGTTGTATCCTCTGGTACGCAGACGGTCCGGATGCAAAGGTACCGGCAACAGATAATCCACACCTTCAAAGAAGCCAGAAGGCTGAAGTTCATAGGCCAGCATCTCTCCCATGTACCGGCATACCTGCTGACGCCCGTAGTATTTCATGCCGGCCAAAATATGTGCCACCTTCCCGCCACGGGAATAATACAATAACGAAGAAGCCCGCACAATGGGAAAACGTCCCCAGAAAATCTTTTCCATTTCATTGCCGGGTGTATTCCCCAAATGGGTGAAAGGCAGCTGCGACAAACAATCACAACAAAGCACCTGCTCCGAAATCTGCAGTTTTTTCCCACACGCCATACACTGCCTGGGGAAAAAGAAATCGCGTATGTCAGTCAAAATCCTCATCCGGGTCCAGTTGGTTGACGTAACGGCGAATCTCCTCCAATGTAAAACCCCGGCCCATGGCAAAACGAATCAGTTTCATGCTCCGCTCATAGTCATTGGCAGCCTTGATGCTTTTCATCTTCTGTTTCAACAGTTTTTTCAGGATGCCGTCGTATTCTTCGGTATCAATCTCTTCCAGTCCGGCCTGTATGTCTCCGTCCGACAGTCCTTTCATGCGCAACATCTGCGCAATCTTCATGCGCCCCCACTGATTGAAACGATACTTGTCGCGCACATAGAAACGACAGAAACGCGCCGCATCCAGATAGCGTTCCCGATGCAAATGGGCCATAATCTGGGCTGTCACCTCTTCCGAGGCCCCCCATTTACGGATTTTTTCCTCCACCTCCGACGGGCAACGCTCCACCGCCGAACAATAGGCCTCAGCCTTGCTCTTTATCTCTGCTTCACTTAATTCTCTCATGGTCTCACTGCTTTTATCATCCGGTCGTTTCCCGACAAATCTTTCCGCAACGCAATGTCGCGATACCCACATTCTTCCAGCATCCGGACGGTTTCTGCTCCGTAGGCCCGGTTGATTTCAAAATACAATGCCCCGCCTTCCGTCAGCCAGTCGAATCCTTTCCGGGCAATCCGCCGGTAAAAGCACAACGGGTCCGTATCGGGAACAAACAAAGCCAGTTCCGGTTCCCAGTCAAGTACATTGGCCTCCATCTCGCCCCGTTCACTTTCCGTAATATAAGGCGGATTGCTCACCAGCACATCTACCCGACAGTCGGGCAGCTCATCCTGAAGGATGTCGGCCTGAAACAAGGTCACTTTGCCGCCATACCGCTTTACATTGACGGCTGCCACCCGCAAGGCCTCAGCCGAAATGTCACAGGAAGCCACCTCCGCCTCCGGCAGCCTTTCTGCCAGTGCCACCGGAATACAGCCACTTCCCGTGCCGATATCGAGAATGCGTACTTTCCCGGCTTTCTGACAATCAGACACTATCCATTCCACCAGTTCCTCAGTCTCGGGACGGGGAATGAGCACGCCTTTTTCCACGTGGAAAGACAGGCCGCAAAAAGGTGCTTCCTGCAGAATATACTGAAGAGGTTCCCGTTGTTTCAGGCGAGCAAGAATATCCTCCACCTCCTTCCACTCTTTCGTGGAAAAATTCATATCTTTGCCTGTATAAAGTTCCATCGTGGAAAGATGCAGAATGTCCGACGAAATCCATTTCGCCATGGCCGACGCCTCTCCTTCTGCGTAAAAGGAACTCAGTTCTTTTTTAATATGTTGATAAACCGGATGCATGTTTGCAAAAGTAAGGATAAAAAACGAAGATTATGACAATAGACGAAAAATATATGCGGCGCTGCATACAGCTGGCCAGAAACGGCATCTGCCACACAGCCCCCAACCCGATGGTGGGAGCAGTGATTGTGCGCGACGGGAAAATCATCGGTGAAGGTTACCATGTGCGTTGTGGCGAAGGACATGCCGAAGTGAATGCCATTGCTTCGGTGAAGGATGAAAGCCTGCTCAAAGAGGCCACCATTTATGTCAGTCTGGAACCGTGTTCCCACTATGGAAAGACTCCTCCCTGTGCCGACCTTATCATCCGGAAAGGTATTCCCCGAGTGGTAGTGGGCTGTGTAGACCCGTTCTCTTTGGTGGCCGGAAGAGGTATACAGAAACTGCGGGATGCCGGTATCGAGGTCACGGTGGGTGTTCTGGAAAAAGAATGCCGGGAACTGATTCGTGCCTTTATCACGTTCAATGTGAAAAAACGTCCCTACATCACCCTCAAATGGGCACAGTCGGCCGACGGATTCATCGACATCCAACGCAACGAAGGAGCTCCCGTACGCCTTTCTACTCCGTTATCTATTTTGGCTGTACACAAGATGCGAGCTGAGCAGAAGGCCATCCTGGTGGGACGACGCACCGCTCTGCTCGACAATCCGTCGCTGACGGTACGCGAATGGTACGGGCTGAACCCGCTCCGACTGGTCATCGACCGACAGCTGACCTTGCCGCCTCATCTGCACCTGTTCGACGGCAGTACCCCTACCCTGGTCTTTACGGAAAAAGAAAAGGCCGATACCCAGAATCTCACGTATGTGACACTGGATTTCGGCCAGAATATCCTACCGCAAATCATGCAGGTGCTTTATGAGCGGAAAATTCAGACATTATTGATAGAAGGAGGAAGCCAGACACTCCAGTCCTTCTTGGAACAAGGATTATGGGATGAAGCCTTCATCGAACATGCGCAAGTATCCTTGCACGACGGAATCCCGGCTCCTACCCTTCCCTGCGGCTCGGAAAGCCGTTTCTTCTTCCGTGACGGCGCACTGGTCCAGCACTGCCGCCACGCAGAATAAGCTTAGAAACGGCAGCTGATGCCGGCCATGAAATGGAAGCCCTCCACCGGATAGCCTGCTTCTGTGGCATACGTCTTGTTAAGCAGGTTGTTCAGGCGGGCAAACACGTTGAAACGATTCAACAATTCATATTCCGCTCCTACCGACAAGTTATTCACACCGTCAACACGTCCCAGTTCACCCATCTTCTGACGGCGTTCATAATTATAACTCAGCAGGGCATGGCAGTCCTTGACTACTTTCGCACGGATGCCGAAATCCACCTTCACCTGCGGTTTGAACTGCAACAGACCTTCGTTACCGTCTGTCACGGTCCAGTTATAATAGGTTCCTCCCAACGAGAAATCCACCCAGTCACGATAAGCATAGCTCACGGAAGCGCCTCCGTAACCCACTTTTCCTTTATCCTGCCAGATTCCTGTATAGAACAAATTCTGCTTGTCTGTTTTAAATCCACCCGGCACGGCAAACAGTTCGTTCTTTGTGATGCGATAACCTCCATAAAGCTCGAAGCCCAAGCCTGTCACCGGAGACGCTTTCAGTCCCAGCTTGGCATCCAGCGGTGTATAGGAAGTCCGCATCTGCTGTGCCACCACCCAGTAAGGAGAGAAATCATTCAACCGGCGGAAATCATTCAGCCGACTCCCTCCCAGCAGGTTCACATACACCACATACGAATCGGCGAACGTATACTCCAGCTTTACGTCGGGAGCAGCTTTCAGTCCGCTGCCATTGGCCGTCTGGAAATCCACATGTGCTCCCAAACGTAACCTCAGGGCTTCATTCTGAAGGGTATAATACGGATTCAACTGCACCAGCGTATAGTCCTGCTGCGACACGTCGTGAATCAGATTATCCATTTCCAGTCCGATGCCCACCTGCTGCTCGTCGTTAATGTTCCCCAGTAAGAATCCTTGAGTATGGAATATGTTTTCTGACCCGTACAGCATGTAATACGTATCGTAATGGGTACTGAAACTCCGCAGACCCGTCTGCAAGCCAAACTGAATGGGCAAATCCTTGTCGCGGGATACCACCCCCACATATCCTTCTCCCAGCGTATAACGCTGCGTAGCGGGCCAAGTTTCGACATTCTCATTCAAAGACGGCATGTAATTGAACACCTGCGAAGCAAAAGCCCCGCCCAGTTTCAAAGCCACTCTCCGGAAATCATGCCGGTAATCCAATGACACATCCGTCCGGTAGAAACGGGATTTCCAGTCATCTGTGCTCTGGAAATGCGGAATATCTCCGTTCCGTCCATACAAGGAAGCCATCACGCCCAATTGGTCTTTCGAAGAAATATCCCACAGATAACTGCCCCTCAAATCCACATTGTTCAGAGTGCCATACGCCAGACGGACATAGCCACGGTCGGCTCCTTTCTGTGCCAGCTCCCTTGGCATGGACTCCATTGGAGCCACCTTCCAAGCTCCCAGCGGATGTCGTTCCGTAGCATACTGGATGGCCTGTTTCGGAGCGGCGGGCTCTTCCACTTCAGGCATGACATTCACCTTGAACGCATCCATCACTTCGGGATTGTACTGATTCTCCACTACCACCGTCCGGTTCAGAGTGGAATCTTTTTCCGCTCCCTTCTGCGCGCAAATTGTGGATACAGGCCACAGACCTGCGCAAATCAATATCGTACTTATGTATCTCATCTTACTTTACACTTTTAAGTTTGGCCAGACGGCTTTCAATCATTCCGGCGATGTCATCGTCCGCCTGATAATTCTGTTGCAAGGACAGCAGATACTGCTTGGCTTCCATCTTGCGGTCCAGTTTCACATACACATCCGACAGCAGGACAAAACTTCTCGCCAGCCAGTAGGCATGCGGGGTGCTGACCTCAATGTAATCGAGCACTTCTTTCTCAGCTTTAGCTGTTTCTCCCTCGTCGAAATACGTCTGTGCTACCAAATACTTAGCCTCTGCCCCGTACACGTTACGGGTGTCCTTGGCCAGTTCCACTAAATCGGCCAGCGCTTCCTGCTTCTGTCCTTCCGCCAGCAAGGCCTTGGCCCGGAAATACAACGCTTCACTCCGCACCTCCGGTGTCAGCTTGGTCTGTTTGAGCAAAGCCGAAGCGGTGACTACGGTTTCTGCCCGGTCGTCCAGCGAACGGGCACTACGCAGAGCCCCTAACTCAGCCTGCAAGCGGTCTTCCTGCACCGAAGAGCGGTCGGCCAGACGTTTGTACAGGTTCAACGCCTTGGCATATTCTTTCCGGTTGTAGGCCATCTCGGCACAAAGTGCCAACGCCTCCCCTTCGTATTTGCTGCCCGAGAAACGGAGCACTTCTTCCAGTCGGGCGGCAGCCGATGCATAATCTTTCTGGTTGTAGTCAATCAATCCCAGATAATACGCCGCATCCACACTGAAGGCTCCCTGCGGGAACGACTGCAAGTAACGCGTCAGGCTGGCCTTGGCACCGGCAATGTCGCCGCGCATATAAGCCCGTTCGGCTGCCGTATAGGTCAGTGAATCCCGTTCACTCACGTCGAACTTGGCCCCACCGGGGATGGTAGAAGCGAACGCCATGTAATCGTCCACCTTGTTCAAGTCTACATAAATGGATTTCAGGTCGCGCTGCGCCAGACGAGCCTCCGCACTGCCCGGATAAGTCGTAATCACCTTCTTGTAAGCGGCAATGGCTTCCTGGTAACGGTCGTTCTGGTAATACAGCAGACCGATTTCGTTGGCGGCCCGACGGGACAGTTCGCTTTCCGGATAGCGCTGTACCAGCAACGAATAACGCCTGATGGCATTCTCGCTGTCCTCCATCTGCACGAACGCACGCCCCTGCTCATACAAGGCATCGTCCAGATACGATGAAGAAGGATAATCCGTAATCAGCTTGTTGAGTACCTGTATCTTTCCGGCATAATCCCGTTGCAGTCCTTTCACGATACCTTCCTGGAACAAGGAATAATCACCCAGTGAAGGAGCGATGGCCACAGCCTGCGCATATTGCTGACGAGCTTCTTCGAAGCGGCGTTCATAGAAATAGCAGTCGCCGATACGGTTGTAGGCATCGCCCGCCACCGAAGCATCTTGTGTCCGCCCGTTCTGCACGCAGCGGACAAACCAGTCGCGTGCGGAGTTATATTGTTTCTGTTTGAACAAGCTGTATCCCAGACAGTAAAGAGCCAGTCCGTATTCCTGTGAATTCTTGTCGGTGGCAAACTCCAGATAAAGCCGCATGTCGTTGGCAGCCTCCGGATAACGTGCCAGCCGGTATTTCGACTCCCCGCGCCAGTAATATGCATCCGCCTTGGTTTTCTGGTTATACTGTCCCAACTGCAGGGAGCGGGTAAAATAATCCAGTGCCCCGCGGTAGTCCGCCTGGGCAAACAGCTGCGTGCCCATGCGGAAAAGCAATTTCTGCTTGGCCTCCAGAATACGGGCACTCGGATGGGTAATCTTATCGATTGACCGTAATGCCACCTCATAGCTGCGGGTATTCATGTACACCTCTACCAGGTAGTCGTTCACCTTCTCGGCATAAACCGACGACGGGTACTCATTCAGGAAACGTTCGAACACCGTGACCGACTCGGCAAACGGAGAATAAGACGTTTCATGAATGCACAGCGCATAGTTGAACAACGCCTGCTCCTGAATGCTGCGGTCGAAATCCATGCGCGACGCCTGTTCGAAGGCCATACGCGCCTGATTGCGCTCCTTCAACTGCAAGCCCGCCAAGCCCATGTGGAGGTAGGCATTCTGCGCCAAAGCATCCGGAGCTCCGGTCGCTTCTCCCAGCCGCGCCAACGCTTTGGAATAAACTCCTGTATTGAAATAACTCATACCCAGTTTGTACATGGCCAGTCGTGCCGGCATTGCCTCTCCTTCGCGATAGCGTTCCAGTGACTGGATGGCAGCAGCATAGTCTTTCTGCCCGTAAGCAGCCTCTCCGGAAATGCGGCTCATCTGCCCCGCATTCTTTTCTTCCGGATACAAGGCCAGATACGCATCCGCTACCTTCCGGGCCTGTGCGTAATTTCCTTGAATCAGGTAAATATCCGCTATATAATAAGGCGCCAATTTCTGGAACTTCCGGTCGTTCTGTACCTCACGGAATCCCTGCAAGGCCGAATCGTACTTCTGCTGCACGTAATCGATGTACGCCAGGTTGTACACCGCATCGTTCCGATAATCCTTGCTCGAATCTTTCAATACCGAGAACCAGAAGGCTGCCTCCTGCCATTTGTCCACCTTCAAGTACGATGTACCCATGCGCAAGGCACTGGCATCCCGTTCCTCGTCCGACAAAAGAGAAATGTCACACCCCTTCAGCGTGGCAATGGTCTCCATGTACTTCTCTTCCGAAAAGTAACTGGCAGCAATGAGTGCCTGCACCCGGTTGCGGTAACGTGATTCCGGATGAGCCTCCAGATAATCCGACAAGACCTCCCGGCATTCCGGCAGATGCAACTCATACGCCGTACAAGCCAGCATGTAATCCACCTCATCGGCCCAGGCCTTTTCCCCTGCCTGACGGGTATAAAGGACAAGGGTCTGTCGGGCGGCTGCATAATCCTGACGGAGAAACAGTTCCCTTCCCTCGTTGAACAAACGGTCGGCTCCGGTCAGCGGTTCTACCTGCTGCCCCGATACAGCCAACGGCAAGGCGCAACAAAGGCCCGCCGTCCAGATATATTTTTTATACTTACCCATAATCTCTTATTTTACGTTCCGATGCGTTTCCAGAAAACGTGCCACTCCCTTACGTACCGATTCCAGCCCGAAATCTTCCGGATGAATCTCATCCAAGGGCATCCACCACGCGTCGGCCACGTCATCCATGGCCTTCACCAAATGGTCGTCGGCCACTTGGCACAGAAAGAACTGGTCGAGCGTATGTACCAGAAAGCCCGAATACAAATAGGTGTTCGGTAAAGAAAACAGGTATTTGGCTTCTGTCACCACCAGTCCTGTTTCTTCCTTCACCTCGCGTGCCACTCCTTCTTCGCCGGTCTCGAACATGTCGATAAAGCCTCCCGACAAATCCAGCGTTCCCTTGGCAGGTTCCTTTCCGCGACGGCAAACCAGCAGCTCTCCTTTTCCGTTCAGGATGAAGGCCACCGTGGCCGCACTCGAATTGAAATAATACACAAAGCCACAGTCCGCACATTTCTTGGACTTTTCATTATGCACCTCAAAATGAGGAGAGCCGCACACCGGACAAAACTTAAACAATTCCAACGGATGCATAGTTTTTTAATTTAGTAAATAATAAGCCTCACAAAGATAAGCAAATAGGGCATACAGCTTACACAATTCACCGAGAATTTGTGCATTTCCAAAAAATAATTATGTTTTTTCTGACGAAATAGCGTATAGATAAAAAAGTTTTTCTACATTTGCTTACAATATGATAAAAACAAGAACCATTTAGTAGTATGGAGAAAATTGATAAACTTGACAAACAGATTCTGGAAATCATCTCACAGAACGCCAGAATCCCGTTCAAAGATGTAGCTGCAGAATGCGGTGTGTCACGTGCCGCCATTCATCAGCGCGTGCAGCGCCTGATTGACCTCGGCGTAATTATCGGCTCAGGTTACCATGTGAACCCGAAAAGCCTGGGCTACAGTACTTGCACCTATGTAGGAATCAAACTGGAGAAAGGCTCCATGTATAAAAGCGTAGTGGCTGAACTGAAGAAAATTCCGGAAATTGTGGAATGTCATTTCACCACCGGTCCTTACACCATGCTGACCAAACTGTATTCGACCGACAACGAACACTTGATGGATTTGTTGAATTCCAAAATTCAGGAAATTCCGGGAGTAACTGCCACGGAGACGCTGATTTCACTGGAACAGAGCATCAAGAAAGAAATTCCTATCCGTAAAGACCTCGAAGACTGATGGAAGGAATGGACGGACTTCACTGGGAGGGCATACTCATCGGAATCTGCACGTTCCTGATTATCGGATTGTTTCATCCGATAGTGGTCAAAGCGGAATATTACTGGGGGACACGTTGCTGGTGGCTTTTTCTGGTGCTGGGCATCGCGGGCCTCATCGGTTCCATTCTGGTAAGCCAGATTTTAGTGTCTTCCCTGCTGGGAGTCTTTTCGTTCTCCTCTTTCTGGACCATCAAGGAAATCTTCGAACAGCGTGAGCGAGTGCTGAAAGGTTGGTTCCCGATGAATCCGAAACGGAAAAAGGAATACGAACAGTAAAATCGTACGTACTTGAATATGAAAAAGGGATACCTGTCCAGGTATCCCTTTTTTCATGGGAAAAAGCTATTCTATCTGCATCACATCCTTTTATTTAAAACCCTTTGAAGAAGAAAAATTTATTCCAAAAGACTTTTTATGTTTTCCTGCCGGAATCCGTATATCTCCCAGCAGGAAAACATACGGCTCCGCCATGGGAAACGTACGGTTCCAAGTAAGGAAACATAAAAAAAGAACCGGATATCCCCACAATATGCTGTTACCTTTTTTAAAAAAAGCCATTCCACACAAACTATAATCTTCAAATGATTTACAACAAGTCGCCCGAGTCCTCTCAAAACCTATTTTCACACAATTAACATGAATTAAATAAAAGAATTAAGACTTATACCATTTCACCTCCCAATTCCATCCCCAAGCAATCCGATATCCAAACTTTATAAATCTTAATTCTACGATGATTTAAACCAAATCATCAATAATTTCACCACCACAACACCAATCTCATTTTATTTATACATTCTTTCCTATCAAAATAAAAAAATACCACTTCATCACTTTCCACACTCCTCCATTTTTTACCCAAAAAACAAAGCCACCGAACACAAGCAACAAATAGTAAGCATTAACATGGAAAATCAAATCTAAATACCAACAATAACACCGAATACAGCATCACAAATCCAATATTACACATTCTTTTCACAGACATGCGTATTTATTTTCAAAAAAAAACAGATTTATACCAAATAAATAAATTTATTACTTATATTTGCGATTGAATTGTTGTTGTTAAAAACAGTATCATATTGTTACATTAATTTTAAAAGAGAGAATTTATGAAAAAACGAACACTCTTCTTTCTTACATGCTTATTTTTAAGCATTGGAATGATGTGGGCGCAACATTCCACCGTAACAGGAATTGTAGTTTCTGAAGAGGATGGTGAGCCCGTAATCGGAGCGTCGGTACTGGTAGTTGGTACACAGGTAGGTACCATGACCGATCTCGACGGTAAGTTTACAATCACTAATGTGCCGGCTTCGGCCAAGCAATTGAGAATTTCTTTCGTAGGTATGCAACCTGTAGAAACTCGCATACGCGGAGGATTGATTCGAGTATCCATGAAATCCGACTCAGAGATGTTGGATGAAGTAATGGTAGTAGCTTTCGGTACACAGAAGAAAAGCTCATTCACCGGTTCAGCAGCAGTCCTGAACAGTGAAGATTTGGCCAAGCACATCACAACCAATGTAGCAAATGCCCTTGTAGGTACCACTCCAGGTTTGCAGATGCGTGGCGGTTCAGGTGCTCCGGGTGCCGGAAGCGGAAGCATCAACATCCGTGGTATCTCCTCTCTTTCATTGAGTACAGAGCCTTTGGTCATCGTGGATGGAGCTCCTTATTCTGCTTCTTTGAGCAACATTCCACAGAGTGATATCGAATCAGTCACGGTATTGAAAGATGCCGCTTCTGCCGCTCTGTATGGTGCACGTGGCGCATCGGGTGTCATCTTGATTACTACCAAAACCGGAAAAAACAAAAAGCCGCAGATCAACGTGGATATGAAATGGGGTGCCAACAGCCGTGCCGTACAGGACTACGAAACCATTAACGACCCGGGCCAGTACTATGAAGCCATGTACAGCCAGTACTATAACTACTATTTCTACGGTCAAGGCCAGAACGCAGCTACGGCCAATGTCAATGCCAACACGACCATGTTGAACCAGTTGGCATACAATGTATACACCGTACCTGATGGAGAACAGCTTATCGGTCTGAACGGCAAATTAAATCCGAATGCCACTCTAGGACGAGCTTATGAAGCAAACGGAGAAACTTACTACTTGTATCCGGATAACTGGACGGATGCAGCATACAGCAATTCACTTCGCCAGGAATATACCATCAACATCAACGGAGCCAACGACAAAGGTTCATTCTATGCCAGCATGGGTTATCTGGACGATGATGGTATCATTGAATACTCTGGATACAAACGTTTCAGTGCACGTGTAAAGGCAGATTATCAGCCCACTAAATGGTTAAGATTAGGTGCCAATGTAGGCTATGTAAATTCAGTGACTGAATCGAATGCCAACATGAACACTTCTCTTAATTCATCCAACCTGATGTATTATACCTCTTCTATTGCACCGATTTATCCGATTTACGTACGGGTTCTGGACGCCAACGGTAATCCGACCATCCGTCGCGATGAATACGGAAACCCGCAATACGACTACGGTGTAGCTGCCAGCAACTATCCGGGACTGACCCGTCCGTTTTCCGGCACCAACAACCCGTTGGGAACCAACCGCTACAATAAAGATGAAAGCAAGGGACAGCAGTTCAACGGCAACTTCTCATTGGACATCAATTTCACTGATTTCTTGAAATTCAATGCAACCAGCTCCATCATTTGGGGACACACTAATTATTCACTTTTACAGACTGCTCTGTACGGACCGAAAGTTTCTGCCGGAGGCCAGATTGACAAATCACAATCAGACAACGTACGTCAGAATCATGTACAAACTTTGACTTACTTCGACCAGTTTGGCAAGCACAACATCAACCTCATGCTGGGTCATGAATATTATGACACCAAGACTACTTACCTTTACGCTTACGGTCAAGGCTTGTTCTCTCAGTATATTCCAGAAATCAACGCCGCAGCCAGCAAGGTAAGTTCAAACTCTTACACCAGCGAATACAATGTGGAAGGTTATTTCGGTAGTCTCCAATACAACTACGATGATAAATACTTCCTCTCTGGTTCTTACCGTCGTGATGCATCTTCACGCTTTGCCAAGGAAAACCGTTGGGGTAACTTCTGGTCAGCTGGTGCTGCATGGTTGATCAACAAAGAAGAGTTCTTCAATGCATCATGGGTAGATGAGTTAAAACTGAAATTATCTATCGGACAGCAAGGTAACGATAACGTAGGTGATTTCGCATACGTAAATACCTACTCACTGTCTACCTCTACTCCTTCCAGCATGTCTGCCGCTTTCCGTATGATGGGTAACCCGGAAATCAGCTGGGAAACCACCAACAACTTGAACGTCGGTGTAGAATTCAGCTTATTCAATCGGAGACTTTCCGGTAGCATCGATTTCTATAACAAGAAAACAACCGACCTGTTGTTCTGGTTAAACATTCCGGAATCAGCCGGTACACGTGGTTACTACGACAACATCGGTGATATCCGCAACCGAGGCGTAGAATTGACCTTACAAGGCAGCATCATCCGTACACGTAACGTAGACTGGAGCGTACAATTCAACATCGCCCACAACAAAGATGAAATTCTTTCTTTGCCGGAGTCAAAAGTAGGTTTGCTGGGTGGTTACAGCGCCGACTGGAAATGGTATAAGGTCGGTGGTTCCATCTACAACTACATGTTGCCTGAATATGCAGGTATGGACGAACAAGGACAGGCCCTCTATTGGGTAGATGCCGACATGGTAGACCCATCTACTGGTGCCAGCGCCACAAACCGTCCGGCCACCAATCACTCTTACACAACCACTGACCCGAACTCTGCTTCCCGTTACGAACAAGGCAGCAGCTTGCCAAAGGCTTATGGTGGTTTCGGAACCACATTTAGCGCTTACGGTTTCGACTTGTCCATGACTTTCGATTATCAGATTGGCGGTCAAGTATACGATACTCGCTACATGTCATTGATGACCAACCTGACTGGTTCAGCAGGAGGCTCTGCCATCCACGTAGATGCCCTCAAGGCTTGGACTCCGAACAACACGTCGAGCGATATTCCGCGTATGCAATATATGGACCAGTATACAGCTGCCCGTTCCAACCGCTTCCTGACAAGTGCAGCTTACCTGAACTTCCAGTCATTCACTGTAGGTTATACCCTTCCGAAGAGCTGGATGACTAACCTTGGAATCGACAAGCTGCGTATCTATGCCAGCGGTGAGAACTTGTGCTTCTGGTCTGCACGTAAGGGACTTGACCCACGTTATTCATACGATGGAAATACTCAAGTCACTGTATATTCTCCTGTACGTACTATCACAGGTGGAATCCAGTTGACATTCTAACTCGTTTTTAACCAATGAAAAGAAACTACAAGATGAAAAAAATATTTTTATTTGCTTCTCTGGCAGCCTTGGGTATGACATCGCTTACAGGCTGTATTAAAGAAATTGAGCCACAAAGCAACTATGTGACAGTGGATCAAGCAGCTAACGCCACCGGAGCTTTCCAGAACTTTGTAGACGCCATTACCAATACAATGGCGGGGAAATTTGTTTACAATGCATCCAGCCAGAGCCCATACGATTACGGTTATACCTCATTCTTCCTGATGCGTGATGTCATGGGACAGGATATTACCATAGAAGATACAAGCAGTGAATGGTACACCACCTGGTACACCTGCGGTACAGGTCTGGGACCGTTGTATGCCGTATGCCAGTATCCATGGACTTATTTCTATGGATGGATTAAAAGCTGTAACGATGTATTGACCATGGCAGGTACAGAACCTTCTGACGAACATAAATCTGGAGCAGGTATCGCTTATGCCATGAGAGCCATGTTCTACATGGACTTGGCACAGATGTTCGCACAAAAGTCGTATGCATTCGACAAGAATGCCGAAACCGTACCATTGGTATTGGAAACCACTGCAGTAAGTGATTTGGCAACCAATCCGCGTGCAACCAACGAAGTAATGTGGGCACAGATTCTTTCCGATCTGGACAAGGCAGAAACTTACCTGGCTGATTATACCCGTACCGATGTGTACACGCCGGACATTTCAGTGGTATACGGTTTGAAAGCACGTGCTTACCTGATTATGGAAGACTGGGCGAACGCTGAAAAATATGCCAAGATGGCCCAGCAAGGTTACACCGCATTGACAGAAAGCCAGTACACTTCCCGCACCAGCGGTTTCAACACTCCGGATGGGAACAATTCCTGGATGTTCGCCGTTCGCTTCAAGGACGATGACCCATGTATCCTGCAGAATGATGGCGATAGCAGCTGGGGGTCACAGATGATTATTGAAGTCAGCGCATCTGGTTGCGGTTATGCCGCCAACTACGGTACCCCGAAACGTATCGATTACCACCTCTACCAGACCATTCCTGCTACAGACTTCCGCAAGAGATGTTTTGTAGACTTTGCAATTGACGACATGGACAACGCAGATGCAGTGGATGCATTGAGTGCTTACTCAGACGCTCCCGAAGGATTACTGACCACTGCAGCAGCCAGCCCTTCCCAGAAAGTGGGAGGCTTGGAACTGAAATTCCGCCCGGCCAATGGAGAACATGCCAACCAGTATGCTGCCTTCACCGTATCTGTTCCATTGATGCGTGTGGAAGAAATGATGCTGATTGAAGCGGAAGCTGCCGGTATGCAAAGTGAAGCAAAAGGAATCACTCTGTTGACCAACTTTGCCAAGACCCGTGACCCACAATACGTATATGGTACACATACAAACGATACATACGGAGGCAGCCATGCCACAGGATTCCAGAACGAAGTATGGTGGCAGCGCCGTGTAGAACTTTGGGGTGAAGGATTTGCCACCTACGATATCAAGCGTTACGACAAAGGTATCATTCGCAGCTATGCAAACACCAACCATATCAAAGGCTACCGCTGGAACTATGGAGGTTACAATGTGAACTCAGGAAACGTACATCCCGACTGGATGGACTTCTGCATCGTAGGTACAGAAACTGACTACAATGCAGCCTGCACCAACAATCCGACTCCGATTATGCCTACATCCGACTCCAGCGAATTTACATGGGCTAATTAAAAAGTTGATTCATTAAATAAAGAATAGGAACATGAAAAAATATATCAATGCTTTGGGAATGATCCTCCTTGCTATAGTGGCAATGACCAGCTGTAAGGAAGAAGAAGGAACTACTCCAGGTACAGACGGGGCACCTGCTATCACGCTATATGAATATGCAGTTGAAGCACCAGAATATAACCCTGACAATGATGTGAGAATCCGTATTGCCGCCAACAATCAGGTGAGTGAGGCCTACTATCTGGCCGAAACTACCGCAGACAAGAAAGCGCATGTGGAAGCAAACGGAGAAACCGGATATATGACTTATGTCGTAGAAAACGGGACTAAAATAGAAGGTATCTCTGGAGAATCTAGCGCAGACATCACCCTCACCAACCTGCAAGGTGAATATAGCATCACCGTAGTAGGCGTAAACGGAAGCAACATGGCTTCACAAGAAGTGGTGTTTACCGGACTTGCCTGGGAAGATGTAGCAACAGGTACTTATGTATTCGGGACTACGAGCGTAAGCGGTGGTGCTGCAGCTACTATAGTAGGACAGACTTCTGCAAAAACTACTTTACAGGTTTGTACCACAGATCCTACCCTCTATCGCTTCAAGGACGTCTTTGGAGAGGGCTACAGCATGAAGATCAATCTGATCGACCAGACCGGATCGGATGCAAATGGAGAATACCAGTTCTTCCGTGTACCTTCTATCCAGACTCCGTACACTTATGGTAATTATGGAAATATCACCATCAGTGATATCGGTTATTGGCAGGGTGATGATACATGGGTAACCGCCAACGGTTATGAAAGTGGTATGTATGCCAACCATAACTGCTTTATTTTCGTAGCTTATACAGTTTCTGCAGGTTACCTGGGGTACGGCTATGATGAGTTCATTGCAGACTAAACACAAAAGACTGATCCCGTTGATGGGATACAGTCTTTTCTAAATAATCTCTCTTGAAGAGTCAGTATTCATTCACACTGACGTTTAACCTTAAATAAGGATTTGTCGGGATATCTTCGTGACGAAGATGTCCCGATTTTTATTCTATGTTTTCTTCTGGCGCATACTCCTGCAAGGTCAGCTCTCCACGCAGCACACCTAAGGCATTCATGGCCAACGCTCCCATCTCGTCCTCACCGGGAATCACCACGATGGGTGCCAGCCCTTCCAACCACTCTCTCAGCCCACGAATACAATAGTCATTGAAAGCAATACCTCCTGTCAGAATCACGGCGTCGGTCTGTCCGTGCAGGGCAATGTGCATGGCTCCAACTTGCTTGGCCACCGTGTAGAGCATGGCATCGAGCACCAGTTTGTGCTTTTCGGCCCCGGCATGGGCCCAACGGATAATACTCTGCACATCAGTAGTACCCAAATGTGCCACCAGTCCCCCCCGACCGTTAATCATCTTCCGGATTTCCGCGTATGTATATTTCCCGCTGAAACACAAATCAACCAACTGTCGGGCCGGCAACGTTCCCGCCCGTTCCGGACTGAAAGGCCCTTCTCCATTCAAGGCATTATTCACATCGACTACCTTCCCATAATGATGGGCGCTGACTGAGATGCCTCCCCCCAGGTGGGCCACAATCAGGTTCAGTTCTTCATACTTCCGTCCGATACGGGCCGCATAACGTCGGGATACAGCCCGACTGTTCAAGGCATGGAAAATGGAGATACGGGGAAGTTCCGGAAGACCGGATATACGGGCCAAATCACGCAACTCGTCTGTCACTACCGGATCGGCCAGATAAGACGGACAACCGGCACAATGCGCTATCTCGTCGGCAATCCATGCCGCCAGGTTCGACGCATGTTCCATACTGGCATGCCACAAGTCATGCTTGATACGCTCATTGATTTGATACACTCCTCCAGGGGTCGGTTTCAACAAGCCACCGCGTGCAATCACGGCGTCAAAAGCAAGCGGAATGCCCGCCTTCTCCAGCGTATCGTGCACATGCGCACGACGATACTCATACTGCTCGTTGATATGATGAAAGTCCGCCAGTTCCTTGGACGGATGCGCGATACTTTCACGCCACACGGGATTCTCATTCTCATAGACTGCCAGCTTCGTGGAAGTGGAGCCCGGGTTAATGACAAGTATTTTCATAAGGTCAGGTCTTATTCTTTTCGTGTCCCTGCCAGGCAAGCCAGTACCAGGCTGTAGTATTTGGAGTTACCGGAATCACTCCGTGAAGGCACCACTACCGGTGCAAGAGTTCCGGTGAGCATGCCTGCCATGTTCGCGTCACCAAACAGGGACAAGGTTTTGTAAAACGTATTGCCCGATTCGATATTGGGGAAAATCAGGATATCCGCATTGCCGACTACAGGAGAAGAAAGGCCCTTTATCTCCCCGCTGTGTTTGTCGCAGGCGGTTTTGGCATCCATCGGTCCGTCGATAAAGACGTGACCGAAACGTCCCTCCTGCGCTTCTTTCCTGAGCTCCACATAACTCAAGGTATGGGGAAACTTCTCGTTGACTTTTTCTGTACAGTGAACAAGTGCCACCCGAGGTTCTTCACAGCCCAGCTTACGGCACAAATCTAAATCGTAAGTAATCATTGCCCGGAACTGTTCCAAAGTAGGCCGTGGAATCACTGCCGCATCCGAGAAAAACAGCAGCTTGTGATACAAGGGAACCTGTGCTACCGTGACATGGCTCAACACACCTCCTTCGGGCAACAGCCCCTCACCTTTCTTCAATACCGCCCGCAGCAAGTTATCGGTGTTGATGAGTCCTTTCATCAACACTTCCGCTTCTCCCGTACGTACCAGTTGCACGGCCAATGCCGCCGCTTCATCAGGAGTACCCGCTTCGTAAATATGCACAAAATCAGGAGAAGCCGACCGCAAATCGAGTGCTTCTTTCAAATGGGCAGAATCCGTCACCAAGAGGTATTCGGCAATTTCCTCCCTCAGGCTACGGATAATCACATACTCCGTGTGCGGGTCGTTCGGGCAGACCACCGCCACTTTCCGCCTTATGTCGCGCGAACGCAGACAGTTCACCATCTGAGAAAGGGTTCGAATCAATTCCATATCATTAGATTTTAAACAAATATGAGAAAATAATTTGAATAACTATCTATCCGAGATGCTAATTAATGCTATACGCTCTGGAAGAGAGACATAGACAAAAAAACAAATTAACGACTTTATCCACATTATTGTGCCATAAATTCACAAGTTCTCTCTATATTTGCCTAACTTGCTAAAAAAGAACACACGCATGAAAACAAATTTTTCTTTCGATATTCAAGCCCTTGATGAGGAGATTCACAGCCGTTTTCCCAACCACAAGGAAGCTCCACTCATCGGACTCACGGGAAACTTCAGTGACGGCAATCTGACTTTGGCACCGGGATATTACCAGTCTGTCATTCAGGCAGGAGGTGTGCCAGTGGTAATTCCTCCTTACGAGGATGCCAACTTACTAATCAACACACTGGACCACTTGGACGGACTGCTGCTTACAGGCGGAGGTGACTTGAATCCGCTTTTCTTGCACGAAGATCCGATTCGGGAACTCCACAGCATTAACCCTCACCGCGACCGGCAGGAACTGTTGCTGACGCGCCTGGCTGCCCATCGGCAGATTCCGATATTGGGTATCTGCCGCGGTATCCAAGTACTCAACGCCGCTTTGGGCGGTACACTCTATCAGGACATTTATGCACAGAAAGAAACGCCGTCTATCAAACACAGTCAAGACCTGGAACGGAGTTTCCCGTCACACCGGGTGGAACTGGCAGAGGGTAGCCTACTGGCCCGTATCCTAAACGCCAAGGAAATAGCTATCAATTCTTTCCATCACCAGGCGGTAAAAGAGCCAGCACCCGGTTTTCGGGTATCCGCTACGGCTCCCGACGGGGTGATAGAAGCCATCGAAAGCACGGAATATAAATCCATGCTGGGCGTACAGTGGCATCCGGAATGTTTCATCCTGAATCAAGACAAATGCATGATGCCGCTTTTCGGATGGCTCGTCCGCGAAGCCCGTTCGTTCCGGAAAGCCAAGGAGCTGCACCAGCGTCTGCTGATTCTGGATACCCATTGCGACACACCGATGTTTTTCGACCAGCACATCCGCTTTAATACACGCGACCCCAAAATCAAGGTCGACCTGCACAAGATGACGGAAGGACGGCAGGATGCCACCATCATGGTAGCTTATCTGGAACAAAAGGAACGGACGGACGAAGCCTTGCTGGCAGCTACCGCCAAAGCCGACCGTCTGCTGAATGAAATTGAGGAAATGGTGGCCAGGAACTGTACCGCAGTAGACATCGCGTATACGCCCGATGACTTATACCGTCTGAAACGGGAAGGAAAGAAGGCCATCATGCTGGGGATTGAAAACGGATATGCCATCGGGAAAGACCTCAGCCGGGTAGAACATTTCCGCAAACGGGGAGTGGTATACATGACGCTCTGCCACAACGGGAACAACGATATCTGTGGTTCAGCCCGCCGCAACGAAGAAAACTTGGGAGTCACTCCTTTCGGCGAACAGGTGATTCGAGAGATGAACCGCCTGGGCATGATGGTGGACTTGTCGCACAGTGGCGAACGAACCTTCTATGACACACTTGACATCAGCAGCCAGCCGGTAGTCTGCTCACATTCTTCCAGCCGTGCGCTCTGCGACCATCCGCGCAACCTGACCGATGACCAGCTCCGTGCCATTGCCCGGAAGGGGGGTGTGGTACAAGTCTGTCTGTACAGCGGATTCCTCCGCACTGACCGCCCGGCACATATCCTGGATGCCGTTGAGCACCTGAACCACATGGTGAACGTAATGGGCATCGAGCATGTGGGCATCGGCAGTGACTTCGACGGCGACGGGGGCATCATCGGGTGCAACGACTCTTCAGAGATGATCAACTTCACCCGCCAGCTGCTGCACGAACGTTATAGTGAAGAAGACATCTGCCGCATCTGGGGCGGCAACTTTCTGCGGGTCATGCAGCAAGTACAGGAGAACGGCTCCTACAAATAAAGTTTAAAACGTATTTACGGCTGCAAGGGGTCTGCGAAAATAAGTTTACCTTTGCAGCGCAAACTAAATGAAAGGATTATGATTTCAATAAAAAATCTGCTGATTGTAAGTGCTTTGATAACAGGAGGAACTTTCATTTCCTGTGGAAGCAGTTCGAAAAACAGTCAGCAAACTGAAGAAACGGAAGCCACAATTGTGCAGGCCCCGGCTTTCAATGCCGACAGTGCATACGCGTATGTAGCCGCACAGGTAGCCTTCGGACCTCGCGTACCCAATACGGAGGCGCATCGTAAATGCGGAGATTACCTGGCCGCCCAATTGAAGAAATTCGGGGCCACCGTTTATAATCAGCAAGCAGACCTGATTGCTTACGATGGCACAATCCTGAAATCACGCAATATCATCGGAGCCTATCAGCCGGAAAACAAGAAACGGGTGATGCTCTGTGCGCACTGGGACTGCCGTCCGTACGCCGACCAGGATGAAGAAGCCAACCACCGGAAGGCAATTGACGGAGCAAACGACGGTGCCAGCGGAGTGGGCGTCTTGCTTGAAATTGCTCGACAGATTCAACAGCAGGCTCCGCAAGTAGGCATCGACCTCGTATTCTTCGATGCGGAAGATTACGGCACGCCAGAATTCTACAAAGAAACATACAAACCGGACACTTGGTGTCTGGGCTCCCAATACTGGGGACGTATCCCTCACGTGCCTGATTACAAGGCGCGCTTCGGCATCCTGTTGGACATGGTAGGCGGAAAGAATGCCACATTCTACTATGAAGACTATTCCAAGCGGACGGCCAATAATGCCATGAAGAAAATCTGGAAGATGGCCGATCATTTAGGCTATGGCAACTACTTCATCAAGGAAGAGGGAGGCCAAATCACCGACGACCATCTCTATGTGCACCAGTACCGCCAGATTCCCTGTGTAGACATCATCCACTATGACACACAAAGTAACACAGGCTTCAACCCTACCTGGCACACACTGGATGATACAATTGAAAATATTGACAAAGCCACGCTTCAGGCCGTAGGACAAACGGTGATGGGCGTGATTTATAATGAAAAATAATTAAACAATATCACAATGAAAACAATAAATGAACTCCAAGACGAAGTAATCGAAGAATTCAGCGACTTTGAGGATTGGATGGACAAATACCAGCTGCTTATTGACTTGGGCAACGACCAGCAGCCGCTCGACCCCAAATACAAATCAGAACAGAACCTGATTGACGGTTGCCAGAGCCGAGTATGGTTGCAGGCCGACCTGGTGGACGGAAAGGTAATATTCCAGGCAGAAAGTGATGCCCTGATAGTAAAAGGTATCATCTCCCTGCTGATTCAAGTCGTATCAGGTCATACTCCAGATGAAATCCTGAATGCCGACCTCTATTTCATCGACAAAATAGGTCTGAAAGAGCATCTGTCTCCGACCCGTAGCAACGGTCTGCTGGCCATGGTGAAACAGATGCGTATGTATGCCTTGGCATTTAAAGCCAAAATGGAGGAAAAAGCATAAGAAAAACTTCACGCTTAAAACGTACAAAGGCTTGTGAGAACGAATTACTGTATCTCACAAGCCTTTGTCGTACTCCACCAATTATATCCTTAAAGAGTCTGAAAACGATAGAATTCTCCAATAAGACCTATCGTAACCTAAAATGAATTATTCTCTCATACAACCAACAGTATTCGTGAGAATCACAATCACGGTATAGATGCGGATAATCTGATATATGAAGAGGACTTTGACAGAGAGAAATCCGAAACACTTACCCCTCTGACAAAAGCACATTTTGACCTTATAGTTAAAAGAATCAAGAAACGTGACGAATACGCAACAATTGGGTCAACTAAAGCTGTATTGAATTTTTTATGGGATGCTGAGTTAAAATACTGTTAAATAGAAAAACATAACAAATTCGTTGATATATTTAGGTCGTTAACATTTAAAATAAGAACTTATGAGAAAAATCTTTTTACCACTTGTGATTGTCTTTTCTTTTACATCATTTACTTCGTGCAATAACGATGACGGATCTATTGTTAATAACGAGTAGTGCAAAAAGATTCAGAAATCATTATCTACAAAAAAATCTTTAATAAACTGATGGCACAAATTGGTTCTACAAAAACACGTAGAGAAATTTCAGATAATGACGTTTGGAATATTATATCCGCCTCATTCTAGATTTTAAAAAATGGAAAAGAAGTAAACATTCAGGATTACTTTGAAATACTGAATATGGGTGAGGGGGAAGCTAAGGAGCTGATATTAGAAAAATCTTTTTGTTTGAAAACCCATATATACCTCAAACAAAAACCAACCAACGTAAGAAGATATTCGCAATGTCATGTTGGATGAATGTGAAAATGGCTATGTAGAACCCATTACAACGTAAGCATACTATTTTCCGCCTTGACGCACATTATTCACAACCCTACCTTTGCGC